>Ga0078972_1000341_pt1 | contig 114812 bp, 80 predicted proteins | sample YelNatPaOPGAMG01_FD_67568 | JGI IMG/M metagenome (GOLD analysis project Ga0078972, IMG submission 67568) | Hot spring thermophilic microbial communities from Obsidian Pool, Yellowstone National Park, USA - OP-RAMG-01 (SPADES assembly) (version 2) | ecosystem: Environmental > Aquatic > Thermal... | reverse complement strand
TCAATCCCGCCGGCTTCCGCCGGCGGCTACGGATTTTCCGCCGGCTCACGCCGGCGGCTACCAGATTTACTGCTGCAGCCTCGTAGCCGCCGCCGTCAGGCGGCGGACCGGGCAACAGCGGGCGGATCATTCCGCCGGCTTACGCCGGCGGCTACGGATTTTCCGCCGGCTCACGCCGGCGGCCATTGCCAACAGGTCGGTGGGCTGTGGTCCAGGGTCGGAAGGGCAAGGCACTCATTTCCTGCCAGGCTAGCGGGCCGATTTGGGCGGTCCCACGATCCCGCAGCAGAGCTATTGCAGTACCGAATCAAGCTGGCCGTAATACCCAGCCCAAAAGGCGACGATCTTGTAGGCCAGCACAAGCACGACCACCAGATAGATCACACGCGGCAACCATTGCGCCAGAGCCCGCAGTTTGTTCAAACCCGACTCGAGGTACAGCTTGTGCAGCCGTTGGAGCGATTGGTCCAGTTGCCCCGAGATCTCGCCGGTGTGGTAAAGGTTGGTAAAGATGTCGGGAAAGACGCCACTGTGGCTGAGCGCCTCGGCGGGTGTCTGCCCCAACTCCAGCGCAGGCCGCCATTGCCTCACGACGCGGCGCAATTGGGCTGAGCCACTGGCTCGGGCAGCCAGGTCCCAGGCCTCGATCACGCTCACACCGGCGTTAAGCAACGCTTCCAAGGCCAGCGCCAACCGCGCCAGCGCCAAATCGCGCCGAGCAGCTCCCAACACGGGCACGGGTCGCAATAGTCCCTCCAGCACAGCGTGCCAGCGTTGGCTGCGGCTACTTTGACCGGCCCAAATCAGCGCTAAAACCCCCAACCAGATCGGCCCCAGCACACCCAAGGTCTGACGCAAATACAGCCCCACATTGCCGGTCTGAAACAGTTGCGGAAACGCCAGGATCAACACCGCCGCATGCACCAAAAACGCCGGATACAGCAGGTTGCTCATCAGTTCCCGAGCCAATTGGGCTCGGGTGGCGTAATAGTCGCCCAGCAGCTTGAAGCACGCTGGCAACCGGCCACTCTTCTCTGCCGCCTCAAGCAACGGCAAATCGAATGCGGCCAGCCACCGGCCACTAGGCAGATGGGCTATGGCACGCAAGGCATCCGCGAACGAGCTACCCGCTTCGATGCGCTGACGCACTTGCTCCAACAGCGGTCGGAATGCCCGGGCAGGCGGATTGCGCTGCAGCAGATCCAAGGCTTGGAGCAAGCCAAACCCCGCCTCAGTGAGTTGGGCCAGTTGCTGATACAGTTCACCCCGCTGAGCCAACTGTCTGGGCGTCAAAACCAGCACGGGACACCTGGATGGGTTTGGCTTTTACGGCCTGTCGCGCGGTCGCGGTCAGCGGTTGGGTCCGCAACGATGGCCCAGCCGCACCGGAACTCACTACACCGCACTGGATTGCCGCAGCCGTCGGTCAGCCGGCCCAGGGCCGGTGCGACCCTAGCGGCTTTAGCGGGCTTGACGGACCCGCACGGTGTAGCGACGGGCCTTGTCGTTCATGGACTCGAAGGCAACTGATTCCTGCCCGTTTTCGGTCAGAATCAGCGTTTGCCAGGGCGTCTCGTCGCCTGTCGAGAAGCCTTGCTCGTCTTTGAACACGCAGTTGACCTGCACTTGGATGCGGCGGTTTTCGCGGTTGCGGATGTTGGCCACCACCCGCAGTCGGCCGTCCGGCAAACGCGTCTCTTGCAAGCCGGAGCAGGTGACCGAGTATTGGGCGCCGCGGTCCATGAGCACGAACTTCTCGGTGGTTTCCTGGGTGAACTTGGTGGTGCTTTGCGGAGGCAAAGCGCCTGTTTCGGGATGTTTACAGGCTGTTAGGCTTGCTGCCAGGACAGCAGCCAGGCCTACGGCAGGAATAGTTTTCATTGGGTCTGTGGGGTTACGGATTTGTCACTCACGTACAAAACCTTGGCCGGCCCACTGGCCGGGGCTTCAAATTGGACGGTCTTGGTCAACTCGCCGATGGGCTGCTGAGCGCTATCCAAAAACTCGACCGTGAGAGTGTGCGGCCCGGGCGGCAACTCGAACGCAACAAAGCTCAAATACTGGGGGAGATTGTCCCAAGCGCGCGTGTCGGCTGCTGGCTTGGTGCTGGCAGAGAGGATCTTGCTAATCACCCCGGCGCCCAGCATGGCCAGCCCTGCCAGTTGCGCTTGATCACGCTGGGTAGTGGCCAAGATGGCCCCGCCTACAATTGCCACATCGCCGGCTGCGTCGGTGCTTTGTTTGAAGACGGCTTTGTTGGCCAGCACATAGTCCATCACCCGCCCGCCGCGCGTGGTCGCCTGATAACACAGGTCATCGTAAGGCACCGCTTTGCCGGTCACGCTCGCTACCTTCACCAAGGCGGAACGCACCCGAGCTGGCTCGCATCGGAACCGGAGCTGCTCGGCGTATTGGCCGGTAGCGTATTTGATCGGTCCGGGCCCGTAATCCACAAATACCAGCACGTTAGCTTGGGGACTGAACCGGGGCGGTTTCCAGGCCCGAGCCAAGCTATCGGCGCGCTGATACAGCTCGGAGGCGTCGCCGCCCAACCGCTCGGTGATGTAGGCATCCAAGTAGTCCAACAACACGTAGTCCGCCCCAGCCTCTTGGTTGTCGGGGTCCACGTCCATCACCGCCGCACTTCGGAAACAGGCCCGCGCGTTGTCCGGCTCGCCATCCCGCCAATACAGGATGCCCCGATAAAAATAGGCCATCACCCGTTCGTACGGCTCGCCAATGAAGGTTTTCTTGGCTTCCTCGTGGAAGTAACTGCGGGCTTTGCGCGCGTCTTTGTCGGGCCCGTAAATGGTGCTGATCCGGGCAATGGCCGGATCGAAGTATTGCTTGGCGAGGTCGAATTTGCCCTGACGCAACGCCGCTAGGCCGGTGCGATAAGCCCACAACACCCGGTCACGCGCCGGCCCGTAGCGGAAGGCGTGCTCGCCGTCCGCCAACGGGTCGCCGGTACTGCGCCAGGCTGGTGCCTTGGGCGGGCTGGCGCACCCTACCCACCCCGCAGCCAAAACGGCCCAGATGGCCCAGCGCTTCCACATCGGACGCCCCGCTGCCGGTTTGACCCCGCTCAACGGTAGGCCGCGTCCTCCAGCCCCTGCTTTTTGATCTCAGCCTGGTCTTCCCACACGATGGCCGAAGTGCGAGCGTTGATGAGCTGGAACGAATACAAGATGTAATCGCTGACGCCCTGGGAAGTGCGGGTAGTGAGGCTCTGCAGTTTGCCGGTCAGGAAATAATCGGCCCCTTTGAACTCTTGCACGTTGGGGTCGGTGGCTGCTGTGACCTCACCGGACCGTTTGAGGGCCCGCTCCTTTTGCAGCGCGTCCCAGCGGTCTCGGGCCAGGAACTCGACCTTGCCCTGCGCCTTGGCAATGAGCTGGCCCCGAATCCGGGTCAGGAACAAGTCCTTGTTGATGGGGAACCGCGTCTCATTAATGATCGGTTCCAACACGATCACCGGCGGGGTCTGGGCGGTGGCAATAGCCGGCACATTCAAGATGCTCCGAGCCATCTTGTCGGTCACAGCCACCAAGTCCTGCGACTCCACCCCTGTGCCCGCTACAAAGCCCCGTTCGTCCGGGCGCAGCTCGGTCACCGGCACTCCCGAGGGATTCTTCACCCCGCGGGAGGCGCACCCGGCGCCGATCACCACAATCATCACCACGCTCAGGCTCGAGATGTATCGTTTCATGGTCACTCACTCAGTTTGTTCGACGGGCCGCACGGCCCGTTTGTTCGCCCCGCTAGCATAGCACGTCCGCCGGGGTTGGCGACTGGCAATTTTCGGTCTGAACATCCCGCCGGCCAGCTCCAACGGGTGCCCAAGCCCTGGGCCGCGGCTGCCCAGGCGGTTTGGGCTTGAGGTGAAGTCAATCGACTAGGCTGCCGGCTTTTGCAGGCGATGGCCGTAATGGCGTTTGAATCGGGTGCAGTCAGCCATCGACTTCTTGCCTTCGTCGTTGATCCACACCTCGTCAAAGCGCGGCTGGCGCGGTTCACGCTTCAGAACGGTTTCGCGCACGATGGTGCCATCGGATTTGCAGCGCACCTCGATGTAACGGGGTTTTTGCAGTGGCGCTAGCCGATTGCACAGAATCACCAACACGGTTCGGAGTCGGTCTTTGTTCTTCTTGGTGGCCATGGCTATCGGATCGATAACGAACAGACTTGGGAAATCCGGCTCAAGGCCGCCTCGAAATCAAGCTGCTCGATCTGCGTCTCGCGCCGGAGTTTGAACTCCAGCTTCTGGTGTTGCAGGGTGCGTTTGCTCACGGTCAGCCGCACGGGCAACCCGATCAGGTCAGCGTCGCTGAATTTTTCGCCTGCTCGGGCAGGCCGGTCGTCATACAGCACTTCCACCCCGGCCTGTTGGAGGCGCTGGTAAATCTGTTCGGCGGAATCCTTGACGGTCGGCTCCTCAAGATTCAGCCCGATCAGGTGCACATGATAGGGGGCGATCTGCGGCGGCCAGATAATGCCGCGCTCGTCATGGCTCTGCTCGACCGCAGCCGCGGCCATCCGCGTGATACCAATGCCGTAACAACCCATCATCACCGGACGCAACCGGCCCTCGGCATCCAAGTAACGACAGTTCATCGCTTCGGAATACTTGGTGCCCAGCTTGAAAATGTGTCCCACTTCGATGCCTTGAGTGGCCTGCAGCCGCCCGGAACAACGCGGGCAACCATCCCCAGCCTTGGCCAGCTTGAAGTCCCCAAACTCAGGCTCGGGCAAGTCGCGGCCAAAGTTCACGTTGATGTTGTGGTAGTTAGTGCGGTTGGCCCCGCATTCGAAGTTGACCCGGCCACCGACGTAATGGTCGGCAATGATGCGGACCGACGGCGGCAGGCCAATCGGCCCGGCGTAGCCCACCTCAGCGCCAGTGAGCGCCTTGATTTTCTCCGGGCTGGTCAACCGCAACGCCTTGCAGCCGAGATAATTGAGGACTTTGACCTCGTTGACCTCGCAATCGCCCCGCACCATCACTGCCACCACCTGGTCATCCGCATCGTACAACAGGGTCTTGGTGGTCTTCCACACTGGGATCTTGAGAAATTCCGCCAACGGTTCGACCCCGATCAGCCCCTCCCCCAACACCGCTTCCATTGGCTTCAATTCGGTGTCCTGCGGGTAAACTTCCAAGCGCGACTGGGCCTTGTCGCGGTTGGCTGCGTAGTCGCAAGTATCGCAAAACAGGATCGTGTCCTCACCCGTCTCAGCCAGCACCATGAACTCCTGGCTGCCACTGCCCCCAATGGCCCCTGGATCCGCTTCGACAGCCCGGTACCGGAACCCCAGCCGCTGGCAAATCCGATGATACGCTTGGCGCATGGCCTCGTAAGAGGCGTCCAGCCCGGCCTCGTCGGCATCGAAACTGTAGGCGTCTTTCATGATGAACTCCCGCGCCCGCATCAAGCCGAACCGAGGCCGAATCTCGTCGCGGAACTTGGTCTGGATTTGGTAAGCGCACCGGGGCAAGTCCTTGTAAGACTTGATCTCGCGCCGGAGCAGGTCGGTGATGACCTCTTCATGCGTTGGACCCAGGCACACCGTAGCCCCGCGCCGGTCTTTGAAAGCGAACATGATCCCGTCCACCGCCGTGTAGCGTTCCCACCGGCCCGATTCCTCCCACAGCTCTTTCGGGTGCAAAGCCGGCATGAGCAGTTCCTGCGCGCCCGCAGCGTTCATCTCTTCGCGCACGACCTGACAGATCTTGTTCAGGGTGCGCAACAGCAGGGGTAAATAAATGTAAATGCCGGCGGCCAGTTGCTGCATGTAGCCCGCCCGCAACAGCAGCGCATGCGCTGCCGTCTGCGCATCTTTGGGCGTCTCACGCAAGGTTCGGCCCAACAGTTGTGATTGTCTCATGATGGCGGTGCAGTGTCGGCAAAACTGCCGCCAGGTCAAGGACCGAGGCAACCCTCCCACAACAAACAGCTCGGCGCCAAAACCCAGGCGCCTGAGGGCAAACGCCGAATCTATTGCCAAGGTGGCGCTCCGGTTGACTGCTGAGCTGGTCTGCCCCAGGCCCGTTGGGTTGGTCAAACCCTGCGCTCACGCGGCTCTGCGGCCGATCAATTGCGCGCTGGTTACCCAGCGCGGCCTCACGCTCTGCGACCCCAAAACCCAAGCACGAAATGCGAAACCCAAAACAAATCCCAAGGCTGAAAAGCCCGAAACTCAAAATGGCCCCAGGACCCAGCCGGTCGCCTTAGGCACCGATGCGCTACGCGGCGGCGGTGCGTCTGGTCGCTCGTGGGGTGCGGTGGCCGTTTTCACTTTTGCGGCTTCAGAGCTTTTGGATTTCTTTCGGATTTCGAGCTACGTGCTCCGGATTTGCGGAGCTACAGCGTGGCGTCGCTGTGAGTTAGCACGGCAGGACTGATCAACCGCACAGGCGCGCACGGCGCAGAGTTTGGGCCACCGCAGCGGGGCGGCGTGCGGGTAGGCCTGGGGCAAGCGCCGCATAGCCCTGGGAAGGCAATCCGTTGCAGTGCAAGCGCTGGCGCAAGAGGGCTGGCGCCTGGAGCAATGCGGAGCGTATGGGGCGCCGGAGGAGCATGGAGCATGGAGCATGGGGCATGGGGCACAGGTTACACCGGGGACGCCTTCGTCCGGGCATGCTTCGATTGGGGCGGAAGGCGTGTCGCCCTGCGTCCCCGCCTGTCAACGGTGGCAGGGGGGTTAGGGTTGGAATGGGTTCAGCAGGCGGGCGCGTTTTTTGGGCGCAATTTCCACCGCCTCCCAGTCCAGGTAGTAGGTGCGGTGTTTGCCTTGGATTTCGCGCATGAGGCGGCTGCGGGCGTGGGCGCGTGAATTGGGCGGAGGTTCCAGCTTGGCTCGTTCCAGGCCGTCCACGGCCCAGGGCCCGTCGCGATTGCACAGGGCCAAGCCCAGGCTGCGTTCGGGGCTGATGTGATGGAACTCGAGGTCTTGGGCTTCCAGCCACGGGTGCGACCAATCCAATCCTTCAGCCCGACGAAACTCTTCGAACAGGTAATGTTTAGTGACCCAATCGATCAGGCCGACCAGGCCGGTCGGGTCAGTGCCCAGCACCTGGAGCACGCGTTGCCACAGGTCCAAGATGGCATCGGTCTCAGCGTCGCGGCCGGCCAACAGTGCACGGGCGCGTTGGCGGTATAGGTCCAGCAGTTCCAACGCATCGGCCCGGCGTCCGTCGGCCAGGCTGACGACCCAAGGCGGGCGCAGTGTGCGGGATAGTTGGCGCAGGCAAGCCACCGCGTTGTCCAGCGCCACTGCGGGCAGCGCGTCCAAGTCCAGCAGGTCCAGCACAATCCGGGTCGTGCCTACTTTCAGAAACAGAGTGGCTGGCAGCACGTTGCTATCGCCGTGGATCAGGTGCAAGCGGCGGAATTGGCGCGGGTCAGCCAAGGGCTCGTCTCGGGTATTGATGATAGCGCGGTTGTGTTGGACCCACTCGAAGAAGTCGTTTTGGATGTAATCGGCGCGTTGGCTGATTTGGAATGGAGGCGCATCGTTCAGCAGCACGCCTTGGCCGCGCAGGCGCAACGGGCGCAGGCCGCCCACCCGGCCAGCACCGGTGTAAAGGATACGCAAGGTTAAAAACGCCAGCAGCGACAACACGTTGCGCTCGTGCAGCGGGGCTTTGCGCCCGAGTGAATAGTTTTCGTGGCAGCCGAAGGTGGCGCCGGTGTGGTGATCGATATTGTTGCGGATGAAACTGACGTAGTGTTCCAGGCCCAGGGCCTTGACCGCCTCCAACAGCAGCAGGTCGCCTGCTCGGTCGTAGCGCAGCACGTCCAAGGTCGAGACGCACTCCGGGGTGCAATATTCCAGGTGGCCCATGTCGATATAGACCCGGCCGCCATTGAACAGGAACCCGCCGTTGCCAGCCGGTTCGTCCCAGTCACGGTCGTGGCGGTCAATCAACCCGTATCGATCATTCTCGAAGAGCCAGTCACGGACTCTGGGCAACACCTCGAACGGCTGCAGCGGCGGCTGAACCAAGCAGCCGTATTCGGTTTCCAAGCCTGTGATGCGGAGGGCCATCGATCCACACCTTTCGGCTTTGCTACCCCAGCCCGGCTGGGTCTAACCGGCGATAACGGGTGCGGCCGGATAGCCTTCGGTCCAGCAACGCGGCCTCGACCGTGCGGCCTTCGATTTGGAGCAGCGGTTGGGCTGGTGGTGCCAGCTCAGCACACGGTTTTTCGGTCATGAGCGCGTTCCAGACCGTTAGGCACAACGAGGTTACCCGGGCCAGTGAATCGGTGGGGCTGAGGTTTTGGCGGAGCCAGGTAGCGGCTTCTTCTTCGCGTTTGGGATCACTGAAGGCCACCACCACACCTGAGGTTTCGTAATAGTGGTTGCCATCGAAATGCAAGCGCACCAGCACGTCCTGGGCGGGTGTGTCGCCCAGCTCGGCAAAGATGGACTCCACAATCAGGGGCGGTGCATAGATTTGCTCGAAGGCGTTCTTGAGCGGGGTGCTCAAGGCAAAGCTGATGAGCCGGCGCAGAGTGACATCGGCGGCTGAACGGTTAAAGCCCTCGAGGTGGGCCGCTTCGATGGCAGCCTGGCGGATTCGCTCGATATCCACCGGATGCCCCAAAGCGGCGAAGGCGTGCCGATCGTAGATCTCGAACACTTTCGATTGCAGCCCTTGGCCGACGCCCAGCAGGAAGATGCCCTCGGGCCTGGAGAGGGCGAAGACGGGCGTGCCGCCTTTGAGCTGCTCGCGGATGTATTCGCGGCGGTTGGCTATGGCTTCCAGCCAACGATAGGGTTCCTCGGTCATGACGCGGCGGCTTGCTGCCAGTGTCGTTCCAGCTCTTCGGGTTGGAGGGTGCGGATGCCTTCGCGGTTCAACAGTTTAATGGTGGCAAAGAGCCGTTTCTCGGGCCGGACACCGCCCGTGGCGGTGTCGAACTCGGCAGCAGTCAGCAGTAACCGGTGCGCCAGGGCAGTGGCTTGATCCAGCGGCATGTCTTGAGGCCGGGGTCGGCCCCAATTCTCCAGAAAATGGAGGATACTGCGAATGGTCAGTGCGCCCGAGCCGCTGGCGGCAAAGGTGGTTGCCTCGAAGGTGGCCCCCAGCGGGTCGTAGTAAAAGATCACCGGTTTCGCCTGGGCATCGGCCACCTCCAGCCCGGCAAAGATCGGGGCCACCGTGCCGACGCCTTGGAGGGTAGCGGGTAGATTATCCCGGAGCAGTTTGGACAAAGCCCGTACCTTGGCGGCCAGGCTCATGGGCTGCAGTTGGCTGCGTCGATAAAACTCGAAGGCTGTCTGCAACGTGCGGGCCATCTCGAAAGCTGCTGCGGGCACACCCGCTATGGCCATCAGCGAATGCGCATCCAGCTCGAGGATCTTCTCGGTCTTGTCCGAGAAAACCACCGTGCCGCTGGTGGCGCGGCGGTCTCCGGCCACAATCACGCCTTCAGCGCAATGAAACGCAAAGACTGTGGTGGCCTCCAGCACAGGCGGGCTGTGGCTGGGGCCGAACAACGGCAGCACCGGCCGCTCGGGCAAGAGGGCAAAGAAATCGCCGTCGCCCTTCATTGACCGGTGCGCTGACGGTAGCGGCGGGCTTGGTCCGGATCGACCTTGCGCATCCGCTTGAGCAACTCCTCGGTGTTGGGCTTTTCTACCTGCGGGGTTCGGGGTCCATCGCCTCCGCCCCCGCCGGGAGCTGGGGTTGGCGGATGAGGTTTTTGGATTCGTTCGGGCATAAGACTTCGCTTCGGGTTTAAAGGATCCTAGCAAAGCTCAACTGCGCCAGCTCGTCCACGGTGCGGGCGGCGCTGATGAGCCTCAAGGCCTGCTGTACTTCTTCTGGATCAAACAGGTTGCGCAAATCAAGCTCGATCTTGAATCGCCGGCCTTTGAGGATCAGGTGATCCCATTGGGTAGCCTGGATGGCGGCTCCGAACTTTTCGACGCACCGGCCGCGCACCGCGGCGCGGGTGGTAGCCGGCGGGCAAAGGCTGTGAGCCGAAATGTCGCGCCAAGGATAGGGTAACCGGAACGCACCCTGATCCAGCAAGCCGTAAAAGAGGCCCTTCTCCCGATCCAGCAAGTGATAGGCCAAGTCCAGGCTTTGCAGCCAGGGATCGTCTTCGGCAATACCCTCGGTTTGCCGGAACGTTTCCACCAGTTTGAACTTGGCCGACCAATCCAGCCGGTCCGCCGTGGCCAAAGGGTCGCGCTCCAAATCGGTGAGGATTTCAGCCCAGGCTTTGTGCACCGCGTCCCAGTCTGGGTCCAAATGCGGGCAGAACCGGTCCACCACCTCCCAGTAAACAGCCTGAATCTGGATGGCGGAAGCGGTGCGGCCGCGGGCGTCGCGGACCAGCCATTTCCAGGTACGGTCCCGCGAGATGCTTTTGAGCGCCGCCAAGGGGTCGGCCAGGCGCGGGAACCGGTCCAGCGGCGCGCCGTTGAGCAGGGCTTGCAAGACCAAAACCGTGGTGCCGATCTTCAAAAACTGGGCGAACGGCGACAAATTGGCGTCGCCGATGATGACGTGGAACCGGCGGTATAGATCGGTATTGGCGTGGGGCTCGTCGCGGGTATTGATGATGGGCCGTCGCTGCATGGTATCGACCCCTTGCAGCTCGGTAAAGAAATCGGCCCGCTGCGAAATCTGAAAGCCCGGCTGCAAAAACCGGTCTTCTTCTTCCCAACCGAACTTGCCGGCGCCGGCATAGATTTGGCGGGTGACGAAAAACGCCACCATCGCCTGGCTGAGCACATCCCACGGCACCGTGCGAGCCATGAGATAGTTTTCGTGGCAACCGTAGGAATGGCCTCGAAAATCGGTGTTGTTCTTGTAGAGCAAGATGGGGTTGTCGGTGTTGTCGTTGAAGGCCTTGGCACAGGCCATCAACAAGGCATCGCCGGCATACTCCTGCTGCAGCATCTCTAGCAGTGTGCTGCATTCGGGCGTGCAGTATTCCGGGTGGGCATGGTCATTGTAGAACCGGGCGCCGTTGCGCAGGACCAAGTCGCTCTTGATTTCGTGGAAGCTCAAGCCCCGTTGAGCGTCTTGAGCAAAGTAAAGTGACTCGTCGGCGTCTTGGGCCAGCTCAGTCACCCGGAAGCCCCGGGCGTCACAATGCGGGTCTTCGCAACTGTAGTCCCAACGCATGCGCACCCCGGGAGCGGTGGCGCTGCGGACCAAGGCGATCGACTCAGCCACCACGTCCATCTGCTCGGGCCGAGCCCGAGTGATCCCGATCTCGGTCTCGGTCCCGAACTGGATGTTAACCTGCCGATACATGATCGAGTCGGGTCTTTGGTTGTTGGACAAGTAGGGCAGCGGTCCGTTTTACAGGATTTGGGCCTAGAGAGGCCTCTGCCCGGGCGATCGGAGCTACCGGCCTGACTCTGAGCCTGGGCGTTTGGCTCGGCAACGGTTCACACCGCCACGTTGCGGGCCTGGGCCTCGGTCGGTTTGTATGGGGCCAGCCGCACCACATTGTTGGGGTCTAGGTCCGTCAATTTCAGCCAGTCCTCGGTAATGTCGCTGGGCGGGAACAGGTCATTTTCGCGGTATTCCCGCTCCAGGGCTTGGAACAGGTCATCGCGGTTGATGGGCGACTCGGTGCCCAGCGCGATGGAGCGCTTGATGGCATATTCCTTGGCTCGTTCGACGATGGCGGCGATGATGGCGCCGCTGGCCAGGTCGCCCCGATACAAGTAGTCGTGCCGACCACTGCGATAGGTCACTTCCAAGAACCGGTTTTCCTCGGTCCGAGCGTAGTGCCGCTCGGTGATGGCCTCGATCAAAGCCTCGCGCGGCTCGGCCAAAGGCAAATCCTCGGTCAGGTAAATCCCGTAAATTTCACGGGCTGCATCGCGGTCGGGCCGCCGCACACGGATTTTGCGGTCAATCCGGCCGGGCCTCAGGATGGCTGGGTCAATGAGGTCTGCCCGGTTAGAAGCCAAGATCACCACCACGTTCTGCAGAGGGCTTAACCCGTCCATTTCGGTGCAGAACATCGGCACCAACGTGGAAAAGATGTTAGTGCCCACCCGCACGGCGTGGCGGGTGCCCAAGATGGATTCCGCCTCGTCGATAAACAGAAACGCCAAGTGGCCCTCGGCAGCTTTCTCGCGGCATTGAGCAAACAAATCCCGCACCTGCCGCTCCGATTCGCCCAGCCACATGTTCAAGATTTCCGGGCCTTTGACCGCCAGGAAAAACTCGGGCTGGTCCCGACCGGTCTGGGCTTTAATCTGCTGGCGCAGATTGTAAGCGGTGGCTTTGCCCAGCAAGGTCTTGCCACAGCCCGGCGGGCCGTAGAGCAGGAAACCTTTGGGCACCGGATGGTTGAACCGCTTGAACAGGTGCGCGTGCAAGTAGGGCAGCTCGATCGAGTCGCGAATGGCTTGCACCGCCTCAGCTTGGCCGCCGATCTTGCTCCAGGGAATCGGTTCGACGGTGGTCAGCACCCGGTCGATCCGCTTGGCTTGGCCCAGCACTTCGATGGCCACCCGTTGGTTGGGGTCCAGCCGCACGTCTAGGCCCACTTTGAGCTTCTCTTTGCTCAGGAGCGACGAGCGCGCTACGATCAGGTCCGAAATGCCCGCTTCGTTCCCTACGCGCAGTCGGCCGTCTGAGAGCACTTCCGCGATGCGGACCACCGGGCCGCTCTTGTCGAATCCCAGCACGTCCGTGACCGCAAAGGCTTCGTTCAACAACACGCGGGCGCCGGTCTCCAGCTTGGCTTCCGGCAGGGACGGGTCCACGTTACACACATAGTCAGCGCCGTTGGTGCAGACCAGCACGCGGCCTTCGGGCAGCTTGGCCAACAAGGTGCCCAACCGCAGAGCCGGGGCACGCAACTTGTCCACCGCCGCGCTGAGTTTCTCGACCGCTACGCGGGCCTGGTCTTGCAGCTCCTCCATCTCCTGTACCCGGCGCCGCAGCAACAGCAGATCCCGTGGGTTCACCCCTTCATCCGACCAACGCCGTGCCATCAGGTCAAAGAGCTGCAAGGCCGATAACTTCTCCAACTCGCCCTCTGGCATCAACTGCTCCAAAGGCGGCGGCTCGAAGCCTCCTGCCGGTGTAAGCCGGGCTTTGTTCGACTTGTTCACGGCGCCACTACGTTCACTGTTCTCACTATACCCACAATTGCCGTCTGTGCAACCCGCCTTTGCTAGCCGGCCGGCGCCCTCATCGCCGCGCCATTCCCCGCGTGCGCCAGCAAGCCGGAACCCACGCAATCTTGGACTGCTACCCGGGTGCACTTGTTCAACTGGCGCGAGTGCGCCGGGCTGTTTGGTGCCTAGTTGGGTGATCAGCAATGACTTCGAGGCCGACCTTCGCCTACCAGCATGCGCGCTGCGAACAGTGGGCTGGACAGCGCCGGCCACCAAGCCGCCTATGGTCCCGACTGCGCCACTTTGACCTGGGCCTGGGCCAGACCTGCAGCCTAGCAACTAACCAGGCCAGCTCCGATGCAGCGGCCGCACCAGCGAGCCGTTGGCCCCGGAGCCAGCCACTCGGGTAAAGCTGCGCACGTGGGCAACGCACCGAGCCGGGTGAATTCCCTGCAAGCATGCGCTCCACAACATAGCTTCGGCGCCTAGTGCAGCCTGGGGGCGGATCCGTTTGCTTGCGCGGCGAGCCTCCGGCCCGCTGTCGGGCAGCCACCTGTGGGTAGGGGGACCAATGCGCGCTTGGAGTTGCAGGGACAACTTTTCCCACCAGAGATTGTCAGGCCACTGGTTTATCGGCTGGGCAATCGCACCCGTGCCCAAGTGTAGGGCGGCAAGTCCAACGTCAGTTTGCCGTCCGCCCACGGTCGGGAAAAATCCACCGGCTTGACTGCCTGGGGCTGTTCGAGGGTGTTGGCTGCCCATGGAACCGGAGCGGACAACTGCCGCACCTGCGCCAGGCCAGCAGCCCGAAAACCATCCAAGATAACCTCCACCTGCACGGGCTGGCCGACGCGGCGGTTGACCAGCGACAGCCACACGCTGCCATCGGGAGCCTGAGACGCTAAAGCATCCACCAAGCTGTATTGGGCCTGGGCGGTAGCCCGGCGCAGGTCCGGCAACACCCGGGGGGCTTGCTCGAAGGCCACGTGCAGTTCCACTGCCACAGGTGTGGCCTGCGCCAACGCCGCAAAGTCAGCTTGGGCGTAGTAACAGGGCTGGGCATAAACGCGCTCACGTTCTTTGCGCAGGCCGCCGCCGTGGTTGACGGTGGCGGAGTGAGTGATTAGCTCGATAAACGGGGCCAACCGCACCGCTGCGTGATAGACCAACACGTCATACAACGCCTCCGTGAGGGTCGGTTGACCGACCAAGTTCTTACCAGTCAGACGCACCGGTGCATCGGGCTGGGAGGCCTGGCCGACGCGGGCGAACATTTGCAGCTCGGTCACCGCCAAGCGAGGTGCGGTCACCCCGGCAGCCCGCAGGTCCTGCTCCAGGGCGGCCCACCGATCCGCCAGCACCTCAGGCACAGCCATGAAATCCTGATACACGGCCAACGGGTCGGCATCCGCCGGAACCGTGCCGCCAATGAGCGGATGATCCGTGATGACCTTCAAGTCCGAGCCCAACCCAGCCATCAGTGTGGCGTTCCAGTCCCGGCCCCAAAACACCGGGGCACCACAGGCCAGCAGTTCGATGGACGGGTCCGCCGCCCGCATCGCCGCGGCAAACTGTTTGTATCGGTCCACGTAACCAGCCGCGGTGGTCCAGTAAAACTGCCATCGCCCCCACAACTCGTTGCCCACCTCCCACCATCGGACCCGATACGGCTGCGGATGGCCGTGCGCTGCCCGCAGCGCGCCCATAGGCGAGTCGGGCGAGCCGTTGCAGTATTGCACCCACGCCGCCGCTTCAGCCGGCGTGCCACTGCCAGCATTGATGCAGATCAACGGCTCGGCGCCGACCGCTCGACAAAATGCAATAAATTCAGCCGTGCCGAAGGTGTTGAGCTCCACACCGCCCCAAGCGTAATTGGGCCGAGTGGGCCGCTGCTCAACCGGCCCCACACCATCTTGCCAATGGTAACCACTGACGAAATTGCCGCCCGGCCAGCGCAGCACTGGCAAGCGCGACTCCTTCAGCAATCGAACCACGTCCGGGTCGGCCCCGTTGACATGATCGGCTGGCCGCAGGAATACATGCCGCAACACCCATTGGCCCGCTGCCGGAGCTGTGATACTGAACCGATAAGCCGCTTCAGCCGGTGCCGAGTCCGGTAGCTCCAGTTTGCCAGTCACCTTCCGCCAACTACCCGACAGGCCTGTCACTTCGGCCTTGGCCATAGTGGGGCCGGGACCGGATAGCGTAACGGTCAGAGCCTCGAGGTCCGGCGACCGCGCCATCAGCTCGAATTGGTATTGGCGCACCCGGTGCAGCGGTAGCCAGGTCCACTGCGCCACCCCTTGGCCAGCAGCGCGCACTTGCACCCGTTGGGCCCGGCCACCATGCGGCCCGGTGTCGGGGCTCACTTCCACGGCGTTGCGCTCTCCCACACGCGTCCAGAAACTGGCCAGCCCGTCCCGGTACGATTGCACCAGACCGTCCAGCTCGGCTTGCGGCCAGCCAAACCGCTGCGCTTGGCGGCGAAGCTCGGCTGTGATTTTGTCTTCATCGGCATGGAACCGGGTGACGCCGTCGGGGCTCATTTGCCCGGTCCAGAACGGGTAATCGGCAAAGGTGGGGTTGCGCAGAATCTGCGCGTCCATGCCATTGTAGATATTCCAGCCCAGATGTTCAGCGAACTTGCCTGTTAGCCACGGCGAGATGCGGTGAGGCGAGCGTTGGTTGAGTCGAACCCAGACCGTGGCGCGGCTTGGGTCGTTGGAGGGCCGCAGCACCCGAAGCTGGGGTTGGCCCGGCGCCGCAGTGGTCGGATAACCCCAGCCTAGCCACAAGCTCAAGCCCAACAGGCCCAGCCTAACGTTTTTGTTTCGAACAATCCTCACGGTGCGACAGAATTGAGCGGCTCGATCAGGCGTTTTGCTAGCCGGCTAGCTGGCGGCGGGCCAGTCAGACGCAGGCCGCCGTTTTAGGTGGCTGCTCTGCGCGCCCCGACTTGTTTGGGCCCTGAGGTGAGGTAATCCAAATACAGGGCCAGCCGATCTTTCATTTCTGGTCGTGGCACAATTGCGTCGATCAGGCCTCGGTCCAGCAAGAACTCAGCCGTTTGGAATCCAGGCGGCAGTTCGGCCTGGGTGGTTTCCTTGATCACACGCGGGCCGGCAAATCCGATCATTGCCGCTGGCTCAGCCAAGATCAGGTCGCCCAAGCTGGCGTAGCTGGCCATCACCCCGGCGGTGGTTGGGTTGGTCAACACGCTGATGTAGGGCAAGCGCGCTCGGGCATGGTAAGCCAGCGCCCCGGCGGTCTTGGCCATCTGCATCAGGCTAAAGAGGCCTTCGTACATGCGCGCCCCGCCACTGGTCGAAATAATGACCAGAGGCAACTCACGGGCCGTGGCCGTCTCGATCAAGCGCGTGATTTTCTCGCCCACAACCGAGCCCATCGAACCGCCCAAGAACCCAAAGTCCATCACCCCCAGCGCCACGCGGAAGTCGTAGATCTGTCCGATGCCGGTCACCACCGCGTCGCGCAACCCGGTAGTACGCTGGCAAGCCTCCAGCTTCTCTTTGTAGGAGGCCACGCCGGTAAACTGCAGCATATCCACGCTGCTCATCTCGGCGTCGATCTCCTCGAACGAGCAGGTCTCCACCAGCGAATGAATGCGTTCCCGGGCACCGATAGGAAAATGATGGCCGCAGCGGGGACAGACCTTCAGCCGCTCGTCCAGCGCCTTGTCGAAGATCATGCTGCCGCACTTGGGGCATTTGGTCCATAGCCCCTCGGGAATATCCAGTTTGCGGGCTGAGGCCAACAGCTTGGGTTTCTTGACGAAGCCCGTCTCGGTCTCAGACGGCGGCGTCAAGGCGGGCTCGGCGCCATCGCCCCCAGCCGGTTTTTTGCTGAAGAAATTGGTAGCCATAACACTAAGCCCCGCGGGCCTAAGGCAACAGCCCGCGCGCTACAGTCCAAACGCACACCTTCCGGGCACCAGCCCGCACCAAGACCCGCGCGCAGGCGTTGGTGGTGGCGCCCGTAGTCAGCACATCGTCCACTAACACAATCCGCCGGCCGGTAGGGTCGGCTCCCGGCACCAGCCCAAATGCCCCATGCACATTCTGCTGCCGCTGACGCCGATCCAGTTGCGTCTGCGTACGCGTGACCCGGGTCCGGCGCAGCAGCCGGGTGCACACCGGCAGCCCCACCGCAGCGCCCAAGCGCCGGGCCAGACGCTCGGCCTGATTGAATTGGCGCTCGGCTTGCCGCCGGGGATGCAACGGCACCGGCACGATCATGTCCCAACTTTCTTGCCGCAGCACCGGTGCAGCCTGCTGGATCAGCAGACCAGCCAAAAACGGCTCGCACCAGAGCGCCTGCCGGTATTTGTAGCGATGAATCAGCTCCAACACCAGCCCCTGAGCCGCCACGGCTGCACGGGCATAGCTAAAATGCAGGTCCATCTGCCGGCAGTTGCTGCACTGGAATTGGATGTTGCTCGGGCCGCTGTAAGGCAAACCGCACCGCTGGCAGTACGGCGGGACAATAAACTTCACTTCTTGCCGACACTGCGCGCCAATGAACCCGTCGGCTGCCGTGGCTCGCTCCAGCCCACATTGCTGACATACCTCAGGGTAGAACAACCCCAGCACCGCTTCAAGCCAGCTTTTGAACTGATCCAGCCACCTGCGGCCCATCAGTTGAGCCTCCCTGCTCCTTGGATCGAGCTGGCCTGGGATTCGCGCCGCACAAAACCTCCCGGCCTCAGCGTTACCAAACCCAGCAACACCGCCAAAGCCAGGCCAGCCGCCCAGCCGTCCTTGAGCGTGTCGCCGCCCCAAAACCAGGCCGCCGAACCCGGCACCGGCTCGGTCAACCCACCGTAAAGCCGGATGGCAACGATCCAGCCCGCGTGCAATCCTACCGATCCGTATAACGTGCCAGTGTGCTGGTAAACCATCGCCAGCAGGGCCCCCGCCAACGTCAACACCACCACAGCCGGTAGCAGTGTGTCCAGATGCACGAAACCCTCAAGCATCTGGCCCAAAGTCACAAACCCCGAAAACCAGCTTACCTGCGCAGGTGAGACAGGGCGCTGAAAGCAGTGCACCAGCGCATACACCACGCTGCTGAGCCCAGCCGCCAGCCGCCAGTCCAGTCCTTGCCGCAACACTCCAAACACCACCCCCCGAAACAGCGTCTCCTCCAGCACCGAAACAACCCCGGCCGTCATCACCGCACCCAACAGCTTGTCCGAACCCAGATGCACCTCGATTCGCCGAGCCCCGCAGGCCAATGCCAAAACCCCAACGCACAACAGCGACCCCAGCCCCAGCCCAAAGCCCCAGAGCAGATTTCGGCCTCGGCAGGCAGGCTTCACCCAACCCACCTGCTGCCAAGACTGCAAGCCCAGCCCACGAGCCAATGGCCACAGCCCAACCAACGCGACCCCTAACAGGGCCCGATGCACAAACCGGCGAAACGGTTCCTGCGCCAGCTCGCCGCAGCCAGGCACCATCGGTCCGGCCCAAACCGCCAGCTTGTACAGCCAGGGTGCCAATAACGGCCCCACGCTAAACACTGCCACCACATAGACCAGCAGCGCACGCACCGGATGCATCACACCGGCTGAAGCCTAGGGCCATGGCCCCGGCTGTAAATGCCAAATCCCCGACCCGTTCAAACACTGCTGCCGCCTTGGACGGCGCAGCCGGCCTGAGGGCTAGGGTTGGTGCCTGGCACGGTGGCGTCGAGGCCCGCACTTAACGAGACCGGCGCACCCGCATTGGCTGCTTGCATTGGGCTTGATCCGGGCGCATGTTCAGGCTGCAATTTGGCCGGGCCAGCGCATGAGCGATGTGGATAAAAGTATGAGCAGTGCGGCCGAACCAGAATTCGAGCCAGACTTCGATCTGGAGAAGCACTTTTTGCCTGAATGGGCCAAGCGGCCTCCGGGCGAGAATCGGTATGCCGATTACGAAGGCGAGCCGGAGGAGGCCGAAGGCCGGCGACGGGCTCGCCGTGACCGAGCGGCTCGGCGGCCCGACGCTGCCCCTTCGACCGAGGTGCGAGCGTCCCAGCCCCGCCGTGGGCCCGACAAAGCCGCAGCCCAGAAACCAGCCGAGCGCCAGCGCCGTGCCCCAGCACCTAAACCGCAGGAGGAATTGCCCCCCATCAACGTGGCCTTTGTGCCCGATGACAAAGGGGTCGAGTCCTTGACACGTCAGATCCGCATCACCGGTCGGGCTTATCCGCTGTTTGAGATTGCGCAGATGATCCTGGAAAAGCCCGAGCGCTACAGCGTCACGCTCAGTGTGCGGAAAAAGCCGGACGGCACGGTCTTGCAACCCATGTTCGTCTGCGCCCTGGACGACACGGTGTGGTTGAGCGAAGACGAGGCGGTGCACTGGACCCTGGATCAGCACTTCAACACGTTTTACCAGGCCGAACGCACGCGGATCGATCCGCCCAAAGGCACCTACACCTTTGTGGCGGTATGCGGCTTGAGCGGGGTTGTCTTGGGCCCGCCCAACTACCACGGTTATCAGGAAGCTCTGCGCAAACTCCATGCAGCTCGATTCTCGCGCATGCCATTCGAGGCCTATAAGGCGCGTGTGAAGATCGTGCGCGATGAGGCTGTGGTCAAACAGTGGCTGGAAGAACAGAGTTGGCGCACCGAGTACATCTGCTTGAACGTGCCCGAGCCCCTGAAGCTGCCCAGCTGGGAGCAAGTTGAACAGCATTTCCGCCAGGTGCACGCCCCCACCATCATTCGCCAGGCTGAGACGGTGCGATTGAGCGGCCCAGCCAGCCGCCGTATCCGGCAACCGGCCTTGGCTCGCCTGGTACGCACCACCTGGGAGCAACAGCGCCGGTTCCCCCTCCAAGTGGCCACGGTCTTGAGCCAGCAGTTCGGCGCGCGGCACTTGCAATTCTTCAAGGCAAACCGCTCGGTGACCTACGTGGCTGTGGCGCGGCCCCGCTACTTGGATTTGGAGTCGGAGCCGGTCTCAGAGAGTGTGCGGCGGATTGTCCAGTTCATTAACGAACATCCCAAATGTACCCGGCGCGAGCTGTTGGCGGCGTTGGCTCCCCGCCCGGCTGTGACCGAATCGGTTGTAGAGTCGGGGTCCACCGAAGGGACCGCTACTGAACCGACGCCCGAAGAGACGCAGGTGATTGCCGATCTGCATTGGCTGGTTCACCAAGGCCATGTGATCGAGTTTGCCAATGGCATCTTGGAAACCGCCAAAAAACCGGCGTCGAAACCCAAAACGACGCCCCAACCCGCAGCCACAGCCACCGCCACCGAGGCCACACAACAGCCCGCCTCCGACCAGGTAAGCCAGGTGCCTGAAGCTGAGACCGCCTTTACCGAGTCGGCTGGATCGGCGGTTGCGCCAACTGCACAAAGTCAGCCCGAGGCGAACGCGGCGAGGGGGCCAGGCCCCGAAGCGGCTGAACAGCCCAAGCCCATCGCCGGGCTTGTCCAGCCCAGCCCACAGGCCCAGGCTGCGCCCGAGCCGCAGGCGCAAGCCACCCCAGCCGCAACGGGCCAACCCGCAGACGCCAACTTGGCGGTGCCCACAAACACGGCTGCGCCGACTGCACCCACCGCCTTGACTGAGGCGCAACAGGACCTGGCTCAAACAGAGTGAGCCTAAACCGCCAACTTCACCCACGACGCAAAGTTGACTTGCGCCTGGTCACTGTGCAGCAAAGCGGTTCGATGGGCTGCGCCGGGGCGACTCATTGACAGGCTAATTCCCGGGGGTTCAGTCCGATGTGGCGATGCGATCGCCAAAGTCTGAAAGGACCGTTTCGGAGCCTGGCTGTTGCCTTGGGAGTAGTTGGTTTTGCGATTGAGGTCCAATCAGCCGGCCAGACCATCTTCAACGTGCGGCACTATGGCGCCACCGGCCAGCCCGGTGACGACGCGCGCCCTGGCATTCAGCAGGCCATTGACAGGTGCGCTGCAGCAGGAGGCGGCACGGTCTTGATCCCACCGGGCCAATACACCTCCGGCACGTTGCGCCTGCGCAGTCGGGTGCGCCTGGTGCTGGAAGCGGGCGCTGTGCTGCGGGCGGCTTCTGACCCGGCAGCGTATCCGTTCGATGCGCAGCCATCCAAAGCTGCATTGCTTTGGGGTGAGGATCTTGAAGCGGTCACCATCGAAGGCTGCGGCACACTGGGTGGTCAGGCCCAATACGAATGGCGCGAAGACGATTGGGAACGGGCCTTCGAACACAAGCAACTCATGCAGCAATTGGGCCGGTCGTTGCGTCGCCCCTTCCCGGCCGGCTTCCCTCAACGTCGCCTGTTCCCGCATCTGATCTGGCTGGGCCGATGCAAGGACGTGCGGTTGAGCGGGCTGACGTTGACCAGTGCGCCTGGATGGGCGGTGGCACTCTACGATTGCCAGCGCGTCCGCTGCCAACACTTGCACATTTACTCCAGGCTCCAAGAAGCCGTCTGGTCCGACGGCATTGACCTGGACGGCTGCGCCGACGTCTCCATTAGCGATTGCACCATCCAGACCGGCGACGACTGCGTGGCGCTGAGCTCGACCGACGTGTGGGGCCCAGCTCGGCCCTGCCGGAATGTGACGGTGACCCGGTGCCGATTGGCTTCAGCCTCGGCTGGGATCAAGTTGAGTGAAGGCAACCGGGCCGGCGTCCACGACGTGCGCGTCACCGGCTGCCAGCTTGGCCCGGTCAACCACGGCGCCGTCTTGAGCACGGCCCTGGGCGGCTTCATCCGGGATGTGGTGCTTGCGGACCTGACCATCCAATGCCGCCGCTACGATTGGTTCTGGCGGGAGACGGTCAGCCGTTCGATTTTCACACCTGCCGCCTGAGCGAGTTCAACAAGCAGCCGCCTCAAGCTGGCGAGCCTGAGCCGGGAGCCATCCAGGGTGTGGCCATCCGCAACGTCACTGCCCAGGCCCAGGGCAGCTCGCGCATTCATGGCCACCCGGACCGGTGGCTGGATCGGATTCAGCTAGAGAACCTGCGACTGAGCCTCACAGCCGACCCGGCTGCGCCGTTCGATCTGGCTCGGCACGCGCTAGACTTGCGCTGGGCCAGAAACCTCCTGCTTCAGAATGTCGAAGTGCACTGGGGCCAGCCAGCCTTGCATGCCTGGCAAAGTGCGCTTCAGTTCCAGCATGTCACGGCCTTAACTGTGGACCGGTTCACAGGCCGGAGCGCTTGGCCCGATCAAGGCAGCCCAGCGGTCAGCTTCGAGCACGTGCACCACGCGGACCTGCGTCGGTATCGTGCAGCCGAAGGCACTGGTCTGTTCCTCAAGGTCCAAGGCCAGGGCAGTGGCCTAATCGTGCTGGAAAACAATGACTTGCGTCAGGCCAAGGTCCCATGGCAGTTGAGCCCTGAGGTACCCCCAAGCGCCATCCGCACCGCTGGCAACCGGTTGCCCAGGTAGCACCGGCCTAGGTGCGGGCTGTCACGCTTCAGTCGCAAGCCTATTCCAGCGCCCGCTTGCCAGCCTTAGAAGGTGTAACCTACCCCAGCAATCAGCTTGAAGTCGTTCTCTCTGGCTCCGGGCGCAGGCCGGCTGGTGTAGATGTCGGTTGCCACAAGCCGTAAGCTTACTGCCTTGGTGAGAAACGCCTCGGCCCCAACCTCAGCGTTGATGATGTAGTTCTCCACCCACTCATCCACCGCAGGCAGATACGACACCGCTTCCCACACGCGCGCTTTGGTGGCGAACTTGTGTTCGTAGCGCTGGCTGATCCGCACCGCCACGTAGTTGTTGACCACGCCACCTTGTTGCTGGAAGACAAAGCCGGGCCCTAGCTCCGCGTTCAGCAGGTCGGTATCGGTCCGAATGAAGTAGTAGCCCAGCAGCGGGCTGACGATGAACCGATACGCAATGTCAGCCACCGCATCATGCAGCGCCGCAAGACTCAAGCCCGCATACAGCTTGCGAGTGAACAGATGGTTCCATTGAAAGTCCCCTTGGACAAAATCGGCTGATTTGGTGCGCTGATCGGTAAACGGATTCTTGGTCTGGCCGTAGCCGAAGGCGGATTTGACAAAGATCTCGTCTTTGTTCCATTTGCGCCGGAAGTTGCCGCCCAGCGTAAAGAGCACCGTCTCGGTGTTGCCCTTGGTGTAGGTCAAGCCTGCGCTGATGCTGGCTTCCCAAGGTTTGGTGGGCGGAGCCGGCGTTTCGGCGCCCTGCAAGGACAGCCCCACTCCCACCAGCCCACTGCACAACGCCATGACCCTAACCAATCCCAATGTCTGACGGGTTCGCATCGTCGCGGTCGCCTTTCTAACCTGTGTTGGATTGCGTCGTGTGCCTAGGCCCAATTGCCCAGCCGGCACCTTCGTCCCGGCATGCCTGCCGTGCCGAACATGCAGTGGCCACTCTCAGAGAGAGTCAGCGCTCAACTGCCGCGCAGTGTTTGCCAAGCGCGCAAGCTGGTGGGCAAGCTCAAAAGGCTTCCTCTCAGCACTCCACAGCTCTGGTCTGCCCGAAAAACCCCACGCGCCTGCCCAGCCGCTGGTGCACCGGTTAGCCTGCCTGCGCCGAGCCCAGAACCACCCGGGCTAGCACACTGTACCGCGGGCCAGCCGGCGACAGGTCACTGCGCATCAGCTCTACCTGCTGCACTTGCCAGTGGCCAAAAGTGAGGTGGCTGGCTTGGTGCAAGGCAGCGCTCAGGGATCGAACCAGACGGCCCTCGAGCGTTTTGACTCGACCCAACGTTAGGTGAGGATGAAAAGGTCGATCCTCCAATTCGCCCCACCCGCTGGTAGCCCGCAGCACCGCCGCCTGCAATTGTGCCAAGGTGTCCAGCTCGCCCTTTAACCCCACCCACACAACGCGCGGGCGCGTCAGGTCGGGAAATGCACCGGCCCCTTGAGCCTCCAACACAAACGGGCCGGTCCCTTGACAGGCTTGCGTCAGCGCCTGCCCCACCTGCGCCAATACCGTCTCGGGCACGTGACCCAAGAACCGCAGCGTCAGATGGATTTGATCCGGGTCGGTCCACCGCAGCCCTTGGCCGGGGACAGCCTGGCGCAACTGCTCTTGAAATTGTGCCAGGCGGCCCCGCAGCTCGGGGGGCAAGTTCACCGCGATGAAAGTGCGAATGGTTGAAGCCGAGGTGGTCATTGGGCCAAACAAGATTAAGGCATGAGCCGGGTCGAGCTACAGTTGACCGCCTCAGGGCAGCCGCTGGCCTCGGGCTGCCTCCAACAATCGATACCATTCTTCCCGGCTTAACTGGATTTCCGCCGCCCGGGCCGCCTCGGCAATGCGGGCGGGTTGAGTCGAGCCCACAAGGGGTTGGATGCCGGCTGGATGCCGGAGCAACCAGGCCAACGCAATCACCGCCCGACTGGTCTGATGCGCCGCAGCTAATTGGTCCAGCACCGACAGCACCGACTCGACCCGATAGCTCTGTTGGGCTGGCAAGAGCCGATGCGCCCCTTGCCCCAGCAAGCCGCCAGCGAGCGGACTCCAAGCCATCGGGGTGATCTGCTGCTCCAAACATTGGTCTAAGGTGCCGTCTTCCAAGCAGGTCAGGTTGGCCAGGCTAATCTCGACTTGATGCACTATCAACGGCATCGAACAAGCCCGTTGCAACGCAGTCAATTGTGAGGGCCGAAAGTTGCTGACGCCGAAGTGGCGCACTTTGCCGGTGCGTTTGAGGTGGTCGAACGCCGCCGCCACCTCGGCCGGATCCATCAGGTAATCAGGCCGGTGCAGCAACAAGACATCGATCATCTCGATGCCCAGCCGACGCAGCGAACCTTCACAAGACCGAATGATGTGTTCAGCCGAAAAATCATACCGATACGGCGCTTCTGGGCCCGGGTCCCCCGCCCGTCGAATGCCGCACTTGGTCACAATTACGACCCGCTCACGCATCCCCGGCACCTGACGCAGCACCTGGCCAAAAACCCGTTCCGGCTCGCCGTCACCGTAAATGTCGGCATGGTCAAACAGCGTGTAGCCCGCCTCGTAAGCCGCCAACACAGCCGCCCGCGCACGTTCTTGGACCGCAGGGCCAGCCTGCTCAGGGCTCTGCCGATCCACCAAGCGCCAACACCCAAACCCCAGCCGACTGCACTCCAACTCGCTCCGGCCCAAACGCATGGTTTTCATGGCTGCGCCAACCTAGTTTCAGCCTGCACACCCGCAAAGCCAAATCTGGCTTCAAGGCTCTGGCCGGTTGAGGGGACAGGGAATCGGTCCCCTGACATACGTTGCACCGTTGCGCCACCCTCTCCAACTCCCTCGGGGCAGCAAGCGTGGGCGAACTGGAGCGCAGGCCGCCGCTGCCGTTGTCCTGGCCTACCCTCATGCCGCATCGCTGGGGCGGCCCAGCATGGAGAGCACTGGCTGCTGGCGGGTTCGCCTCAACGGTCCACCGAAACTGTACAACCCCAGCTCCACCCGATCATCCAGCCGCTGACTACACCAAACGCGCGAAAGCATCTTAACGTTGCCTATCTCCGCGATCTTGGCGTCTCTGCGGTTGATAAATGCCGCCATCCTTATCCGCGCTAGGGCCAGAGTATGACCCGCGAAATCCGAAGCACGAAATCCGAAACAAAGCCCAAAGCGCGAAAGACCGAAATCCCACGCGTCCACCCGACCGGAGGCTAGGGCCGTACCGTAAGCAATAGAACGCGCCGACTGAGCCTCGGCACGCGATGGCTAGGGGGAGCACCGGCTGCCGGCAGGTCCGCTTCGGCGGGCCGCTGAAAACCGCCACCCCGACCTTTCCAGGTCTCAACCCCGAGCCTCGATCTCCTCAACCCCGTGCCCCGTGCTCCATGCCCCATGCCGTGTGCTCCATGCTTCATGCCCCTAAGCCTGCACTACGAACTAGGTCTTGCTCGGAGCGCCGGCCTTGGCGGCCGAGGAGCCGCTGCGAACCTCGGGAGCCGTCTGGCCAGCCTTGCCTCGGCGCAAAAGGCAGGACCGTCCCGCCAGCCAACTGGCTGGGTCCTTGGTTCATGGCACGCGCTGGGCTGGCCGCAGCGGCGTTAGGCATTGGCCCGGTACGATTCCAGCTTAAAGCCAGGTTCAGTTGGGGTATGATTAAGCCAGGGACATTGAATCCGGAGGTTGAGACCACGTCGGTTTTTGAGAAAATCGATGTATTAGCCCGCACAAGACCGGTGCGTGAGCAAGAAACACCAGCCTGGACACCGCCGTCTGTAGCACCCGTGACGCAGCCCGCGCCACAGTTCACGCCGCGGCTGACCCTGCGGCAATTGGTGTTTCGGGTGGTGCGACTGGTCTTAGCAGGTATCCTGATTTGTGGCGCCGGTGTCTATTTTTGGAACATCATCACCCGGGTCACCAGCGAGCAGGCGGTTATCACTACCGACATCCTGGCTCTGCGCACGCCAATCGAAGGCATCCTGCGCATGCCGCCTCTGACGCCCGGCACGGTGTTGTCAGCCGGCACCGAGGTGTTCCGCGTCGAAAATCCCCGGTTCGGCAACAAGGAAGCCGCTGCACAATGGAATTACGTCCGAGACCAGGTCGAGCGGCTGCAGGCTGAGGTTGAAGAGGCGGCGGTGCGGCTGGCCAAACAGCGCGAAATTTTCGCTCACTACGAGAAGCTCTATGGCCAGCAGCTCATTGCGCGGTTGGATTTCGTGACTGAACAAAGCCGGTTGGCTGCAGCCGAGGCGGCCTGGTCCAACAAGTTGGCCCAGCTACGCCAAGCCGAGGCGCGCAGCCGGCAAATCGAACAGCAACTGGCCCTGCAGCAGGCAGCCACAGTCACGATGCCCTTCACGGGAGCCATTTGGGCCCTGGCGGCGGCGGACGGTGCGCCGGTAGCCGCCAACGAGACGGTCGTGCGGATTTTCGATCCGCGCCGTGTGTGGGTGGAAGCTTTCATTCATGAGAAGCACGCCGACAAGTTCACCTTGGGCACGCCGGTCTTCATCCGCACCATAGATGGCCAGTTGGTTTGGGAAGGGCGCGTCGAGGCTATTCGCGGTCGGGGTGGGCCCAGCACCACCGATACGGTGCGCAGTGCCATGCCCGCTGAGCCGCCTCCAGGCCGCATGGCAGTCCGGGTGAAAATGGAGCGGCTGAATCCATTTACAGCCCGCGAGTTTTTCGGCGTGGGCCGCAGCGTGGTGGTGAGCTTGGACAGACCCTGAAAGCCGGCTAGCTTGCCTGGCTTGCCGAAGCAGGTGTAGCCCGGATTCGCTTCTACCGCACCGTTTGCCATGGCCCAGCCTGAACCAGCCGCCAGTTGTTCGGAAGCGCGGCCAGCGCAGCCCACAGCGCACGGTCAGTCCGCAGCGCTCGCGCCGAGGCCTGGGAACGGCCAGGCTGATCTGAACCTCTCAAGAGAACCGCTGCTGACCCGGGGTTGGCGCTGGTTCTTTGCTTTGGTGCTTGGGGTTTGGGGTGGCCACTGGCTGTGGAGTCAACTGGACACGACCGCGCTGGGGCTAGCCTGGGAACGGCTGAGCAGTTGGGGCCAGAACCATCTGCCCCGGGTGGTGGATGGGGCGCCTTGGAGTTTGGTGTTGATGCCGGCGGCATTGACCTTCGCGCTGTGCGGCTCACTGGTGCTGCTGTGTAAACGCCCACCCAACTGGCTGCGGGTGCCGATTTGGGTCATTTTCAGCGCAGGCCAACTAGCTTACTTGTTCTATCGGTTGGTAGCGACCCTGGTGCTGGATAGCCCCGGCAACGCTGTGGTCAGCGTCCTGTTTTACCTTTCGGAAGTGTTTGTCCATTTCCGGATTGCCATGGGCAACATGTCGTTGCTGCATCTGACGGATCGCTCCGCCCAAGCCGACGCCAGCGCGCGCTTGGTGCGCTCGGGCATGTATGTGCCCACCGTGGATGTGTTTGTGCCTACGTATTCGGAACCGGTCGAGATGCTGCGCCGCACGCTCATCGGCTGCCAAGCCATGGATTATGCGCGCAAGACCATTTACCTGCTGGACGACCAGCGGCGTCCGGCTATGCGCGCCTTGGCGGCTGAACTGGGCGTCGAGTATATCTGCCGGCCGGACAACCGCCACGCCAAAGCCGGCAACCTCAATCATGCCCTGGCCCGCACCCAGGGCGAGTTGGTGGTGGTGTTCGATGCGGATTTTGTGCCCACACGCGATTTTCTGGAGCGGACCGTGGGCTTTTTCTGCGATCCGCAGGTGGCCATGGTCCAGACCCCGCAGAATTTCTTCAACGACGATGCGGTCACGCGCAACCTGGGCTTGGAAGGCGAGCTGGATGATGAGCAGCGGCTGTTTTTCCGCGCCCTGCAGCCCGGACGCGACGCGGTCAACGCGGTGGTCTGCCACGGCAGTTGCTTTGTGGTGCGGCGTTCCGCATTGGAGGCCATTGGCGGTGTGCCCACCGAGACCATCACCGAGGACTGGGCCACCTCGATCAAACTGCAGGCTGCCGGTTACAAGATTTACTACCTGAACGAGGCCCTCTCAGCCGGTGTGGCGGCGGATAAATGCGGCGAGTTCGTCCAACAACGGGCGCGTTGGGCTCAGGGCACCCTCCAAGCCTTGTGGGCCTCGACCAACCCCTTGACGATCCCGGGCCTGAACTGGAAACAGCGCCTGTTCCATTGCACCGGCATCCTCTATTACGTCGGTTCGCTCAGTTCCCTGTTCAATCTGATCGCGCCGCTGTTTTACCTGTTCTTTGGCTTTCATATCCTGCGCATGACGGTGCCGGAGATGCTCTTTTACCGGCTGCCATTTCAGGTCTGTTACTACCTGCTGTTTTCGTGGTTGACCAATCGCACCCGATCAGCCTTGTGGACCGAGCTGTATGAAGCGTTTTTGGCCCCTTCGATCAGCCTCACGGTGGTGCGCACCTTCTTTAAACCCTTCGGGGCCGGCTTCCGCGTCACCGACAAAACCATGAGTAAGACCGGCCTGAAACTGAACCGGCGGGTGGCCCTGCCGTTCATTGTGCTGGCGCTGTTGCATGTGGTGGGGATCGGGGTTGCGCTGGCCATGCGGCGGCACCTGGAAGAACCCGACACCTTTGCCATCGTGCTGTACTTTACGCTGACAAACCTGCTGCTGTTCTGGTTGTGCGTGTTGGTGAGTATCGACGTGGCCCAAGACCCGGTGGTCCAATTCGAGCACCGCCTCCCCTGCCTGCTGATGTGGGAAGATTACGGCGTGGCCGCCGAAACGCGCACCTTATCGGAAGGCGGCTTGATCTTTAGGTTGACCGGTAAGCAACCGGCTCCGCTACCGGCAGCCGGCTTTGTGAGCTTGCCCACACTGGGGCTGGAATACCTACCGGTGCGGCTGACGTTCGATGCGCACTCTGGCGAAATTCAAGCTGAGTTCCTGCGGCTGACCCTGCCGCAACGGCGTCGGCTCATCGAGTTCCTGTTCTGTCAGCCAGGCCAGTGGGACAAGCGCCGCAGACCCCAGAACGAACCGCGCCTGTTGGCGCAGTATTTTTTGGCTGGCGTTCGGATGTATTCGTTGGCTGAATCGCGCTGAGATCAGCCGATGGATGCCACGTTGCCTGAACGCCGCCGCCTAGCCGCAGCTCGAACGGGTCAGCGACTGACTCAGTCTCGAAGCGCACAGGGCCATGCCCACCCAGCAGTCCCAGGCCAAGGCCATGCGCCCATTCGGCTGTCCCGCAGCCTGGCTGGTTGCTGGGCGCGGCTCCACGGCTGCTTCTGGGCAGCGGTGCTCGTCACGCTGGCAGCCGCGCAACAGCATGCCCAGGCCCTCGAACGGCTCGAACCCAGCCGCGGCTGTTACCTGGGGTTCAACGTCGGCGAAAACGACACGCTCCAACGGCTCAGTGCACGCTTGGGATTAGCGCCGGCGGTCTTTGTACAATTCTATGCCTTCCCGCTATCGGATGAGGGCTGGACGCGCCTCGATGCATTTTTTTCCGAGGTCCGCGACGTGGGCGGCCTTGCGTTGGTGACCCTCGAGCCATTTGGCGGGCTGGAAACCGTCAGCTCGAACGCCTGCTGGGACCTGGCCAACTTTTGCGCGGCCTTCGAGACCCAGGGCATCGCCGGTATCATGATCCGGTTTGCGCACGAAATGAATGGCAGTTGGTATCCCTGGGGCCAGCAGCCCATCCTTTACACCAACAAGTTCCGCCTGCTAGCTCAGGCTATCCATCAGCGCACCAGCCGCACGGCCCTGATCTGGGCACCCAATCACGGTGCCGGTTACCCATTCCCCTTCGGCGGACCGTATCGGGCGCAGCCGGGCACACCCGACTTTGCGGTGCTGGATACCGACGGCGACGGGGTGCTGACCCAAGCCGACGACATGTACGGCCCGTATTACCCGGGCGATGACGTGGTGGATTGGGTGGGCATGACACTTTACCACTGGGGTGTCACGTATCCTTGGTTGGAAAACGAACTGCCGTTGCCCAACAGCTTCGCCCGGGCGTTGACCGGCAATGACGGTGAGCTGCCGGATTTCTACGCCCGGTTCTGCGCCGACGGCCTCCATAACAAGCCCCTGATCATTCCCGAGACCTCTGCCTTCTACAACACCCAGCAGCCCGGCGCCAACGAGTTCGCTATCAAACAGGCCTGGTGGCAACAGGTGTTCAATATCTCGGGCGATAGTTCCAACGCGTGGGACGTCGCCCTGCATTTCCCCAAGCTCAAATGTATCAACTGGTTCGACCACCTCAAGATCGAGACCGAAGCCCGCAGTCAGTGGATCGACTGGCGTGTCTCGGCTTGCGCACTGCTGCGCGACGCGTTCCTGGACTACGTGCGCACCTTGCGCGACGGCCAGCCCTACTTCCTGACTGCGCCTGAGGTGCAACGCGAGCTGGCCACCTACGCCATCGTGCCGGTGGTCCTGCCCCAGATCCTCCCTTTGACCGGCAACATTGGCGTTACCCTCCAAACCAAAACGCCCACCGCCTGCGACCTGGCGATCGACCTGTTGGATGAGTCTTACCAATGGCAGGGCGGCACGCGCGTGCTAGTGGCTGCCGGGCTGCGGACCTACAGCACCAGTTTCGGCCTGGTCCAACCGCTCAAGGACGGCGCCACTTATCGCTGGAGCATCTTTTTGACCCCTACCGGCGGCACCTGGCAGCAGGCCCTAGCTTGGCATCGTGGCCCTCGACCGGTGGCGCGGGCTCTCAGCCCAAGTGTCCAAATCCTTAACGCGCCACCAGTCTGGCTGGCCAACTCGAACCTCGCGGCTCGGGTCCGCTATACCGTGGCCACTAATGCCTGGTTACACCTGAACCTGCTGGACTCCAACCGCACTTGGCGAGCTGGCCGCAGTGTGCCTGCGCGCCGCACTGACAGCGTGGTGGAAATTACGCTCGACTGGCCAGGGGTAGCTCTGGAAAACGGGTGGCTGGAAGCCCTGCTTTCGGACAGCGCTTACAATCGGTTTAGTCCCATGGCGCGATCTGCCCTGCGCCCCATCCGGATCGAGGTGGCCCCGAGCACCGATCAACTGGACATCATCCCCGCCTCGGCTGCCGTGCTGACTGGCGACGTGGTGCGTGTATTGGCCAGTTACAGCGCCGTTACCGAGGCGGATTTGATTGTCGAGCTACTGGATAGCACCTCCAACCAACTGGCCCGAGCCGTCCAACCTGTGCCGCCTGGCAGCAGTGCGCTTGAAATGACAGTCGCCGCCCCGCAAGCCTCCCCGGGGACTTATAGGCTGAAGGCGTGGATGAGCCCGCCGGCTCAGCCCGAGGCTCCGCCCCGCGCTTCAGCCCCAATCCGCTCGGTCGAGTTCTACAGCGCCGAGTATCGGGATTGGACCGAGCGTTACTGGGGCACACCCTTGAGCGCCGACCCAACCGCTCCAAGTCAAGACGCCGACAGCGACAGCGCTCTTAACTACCATGAGTTTGCCGCTGGCACAGACCCGCGCAATGCCAGCTCGGTGCTGAAGCTGACCCTTCGAACGAGCGCCGGTGAGCTTGTGCTTCAGTGGCCCACTGTAACGGACCGAAATTATCGACTGATTCGCAGCACACTAGGCCCGACCGGCCCTTGGCAGCCGATAGCCGGGCCATGGCCTGGCACCGGCAGCACCTTCCAATTCAACACAGGGCTGCCCATCGGACCTCAGGCCTTTTGGCAAGTCGAGGCGTTTCGCCCTTGACCTGACTCGCCGCGCCTGTGGGCCGACTTGAACAACATCGAGCTCCACCGGTCGCTGGCCGGTCGGTCTCAGCGGCCCACCGAACCCGCCACCTCAGCACCCAGCCTCCAGTGCCCAAAGCATCGCACTTCGAAAGAGGCAAACTAATCTGAGGACTGCCTATTTTTCGCCCTTGTGCCGTCTGAGCGGTGGGTTAGGCCGTGCGCTGCAGTTGCCCTGGGCAGCGGACTCTGGAGGCTGGGGCGAGAGGGCCAGCGCTTCCGAAAGCGGCAGCGCGCACGGAGTGCGCCGGGATGGGGCATGGAGCATGGGGCATGCGGTTGAGGAGATCGAAGCTGGGAGTTGGGAGCCAGAAGGTCGGGGTGGTAGTTTGTCGGCGGGCTCCCGAAGCGGACCAGCCGGCGGCCAGTGCCCGCCATGGCCATCCCACTGCGACAGCAAGCCGATCGAGTTCCATGGCTTGGACACCGACGCGGGAGTCGGCCCTTCCAGATGGATATCGTGGCTTGAAGCGGAGCCGGTAGAGTTTGCTGGCTCGGCTCCACCCGGTAGCGGCTGGTTGCGCAGATGTTTGGGCTTTGGGTCTTTCCAGCCTTTGGATTTATTTTGGGGTTTCGGACCTGGGCTTTCGGATCTAAGACTTTCAAGTTGTGTCTATTGGCCAAGCGCTGAGCTGCCAACGGTCGGCGTTTGGGGTTCTAGCCTGAAGCTGGGCAACAACAAAGGCGTAGGACCGTAGGCGTTCGGAGTTGCCAGCGGGTGCGATCCTGGCATTTTCCGGCCCATGCTAGAATCTGCCATTTTGACAGTGGAGCTGCCGGGTGTGCCGAAGCTCAAGAGCGGCAAGGTGCGTGAAGTGTTCGATTTGGGCGACCGGCTACTGATCGTGGCCACCGACCGGATTTCAGCGTTCGATGTGGTGATGCCCAACGGCATCCCGCGCAAAGGCCAAATCTTGACGCAACTATCGTTCTTCTGGTTCGAGCGGTTTGCCGATCTGGTGCCGAACCATCTGCTGGCTGACCGCGATGCGCCGTGGCCTGGGGAGTTGCAGCCGTTTGCTGGACTGTTGGCTGGTCGGAGCATGATCGTGCGCAAAGCGCAGCCGTTGCCGGTCGAATGCGTGGTGCGTGGCTACTTGGCCGGCTCGGGTTGGAAGGAGTACCAGCAGTCGCGCCGGGTCTGTGGTATTGCGTTGCCGGACGGGTTGGTCGAGTCGGCTGAGTTACCCGAGCCGATCTTTACGCCTGCAACTAAGGCTGTGAGCGGGCACGACGAAAACATCTCGTTTGCGCAAGTGGTCAACACTATCGGCCGTGAACTGGCCGAGCGGGTGCGTGAGCTGAGCCTGCGGCTGTACACCGAGGCGCGCGCTTACGCCCGACAACGCGGCATCATTATCGCCGATACCAAGTTCGAGTTCGGCTTGGCTGATGGCCAGCTTTTGTTGATCGACGAAGTGCTCACACCGGATTCGTCGCGGTTTTGGCCTGCTGATCAGTACCAGCCTGGGCGTAGCCAGCCCAGTTTCGACAAGCAGTTTGTGCGGGATTACTTGGAAAGTTTGGGCTGGAACAAGCAACCGCCCGGGCCGGTGTTACCGCCCGAGGTGGTGGCCAAAACCCAGGCCAAGTACATCGAAGCTTATCAACGGCTCACCGGCCGAACGCTGTAACGAGCTTCACACGGCTGGATCACAGCCGCGGTTGAGCCCACCGGCTACCAGGCACGCCCTGGCCGGTTGAGCCCCAGCAATCTGGGACTAACTGACAAGCCGCCTGCGCGGTGGCTCAGCCCAGAGGCCGTTGCTGCCAAAAAAGCTTTGCCCAAGCAACTACCCACGCTAAAGCCCCGGGCGCATCTCAGTTTATTGCGGGTTGGCATGGGTAGGGTAGCGCAGGGTTCCAACCGTAGCCGCCGCCGTCAGGCGGCGGACCAGGCGGATCGGTTGGATGAATCCGCCGACTTACGTCGGCGGCTACGCCTTTGTCCGGTAGCCGCCGCCATCAGGCGGCGGACCAGGTGCACTCGGTGGATCAATCCGCCGACTTACGTCGGCGGCTACCCGTTTGTCTGGTAGCCGCCGCCATGAGGCGGCGGACGAAGTGGACCGGGTGGATCAATCCGCCGGCTCACGCCGGCGGCTACCCAACGCGGCTGTGGGGCGCATCGGCAGCGCACAGACCCAGCAGCGCTCCAGCCTAGGCTCGAAGGCCGTGGTGCGGGCGGGCACCCGCTCGGTGGGCCAGCGCACCGGGTACCGGACCGGCAGGATTTGGGGTTGGCGCAGCCTGCCTTTGCGGCTAGCCTAGCTCCAGTAGCGGGCTCCTAGACAGCTTGAGGAGCCGCTGGCAGAAGACTGATGTTGGCGCAAACTCAAACGGCCCGTTGGGGCGCTGCAGATGCGCTGAGCGAGTTGCACCCCTTCCTGGTGCAACTGGGCTCAGTGGACGGCTTGGTGCCTCTGAGTGCGGTGTCGGCCTCGCTGCGGCTGCCCAAGGTGGAAAGCGTCTCGGCGCTGGAGACGTTGCTGCGGGCGTATCGGAGCAAGCTGCTGTTGGGCTTGGAGCTACCAGCCATCTGTCAGGCTTGCCACCACGCCGCTCGGAACCAGGTGCGCGAGCTGGTGGCTTTGGACCAAGCCCTGGCCCGGCGGCGGCGTTGGCAACCGTTGGCTGCAGCCAGCCGGCGTGTGGGCCGCAGCCAACTGCAAAAGCTTCGCCCGCTGCGCGATCAGCGGGTGGTGCAGCGTTACCTCCAGGCGGTCGAACAACACCAAGCCAGCGCCTGGCACACGCTGGTGTTTGGCCTGACCATGGCCATTTATTCGGTGCCACTCCGCCAAGGGTTGTTAGCCTACGCCCGTCAAGCTTTGGCTGGTCTGATCCGGGGCGCCGCTCGACCACTGGGCCTGACCCGAGGCCAATGCCATCAGTTGCTCGACCAGCTTTGCGCTGACCTGCCGCAGGAACTGGATCGGGTGCTACGGCTTAACGGGCCCGACAGTTTCCCAGCCTGACCAACGCTTCTTGGGCCCGGAGCTGATCCTCGGCGTGCGCCAAGGCCGGATCGGAGGCTGGCTCACCTGCGCTTCAAGTTTGCCGACGGACGCCCCTGTGCGCCGGAACCAGAAGCCGTTGGACTACGCTGACTCGAACTTCAGTTCCCACCCTTTGCGGTATTCTCGGGTCAGGTAGCGATTGGCCTCGGGGATATTGGTGATCCGCGCTTGAGCAGCGTCGAAAACCACTCGGCGTCCGCCTAACCGCAGCGACACTGCGCCTAAGTTGAACGCATCTGAGATCGGACCCGCCAACAGGAAATCGCCGTAGGTGGGCGGCCCGCCTTTGCAGGCGGCGATCCAGGCACCGGTGCGGTCGGGCCGACGTGGCTGACGCGCCGCCTCGGCCGCATCGCCAGAGGCCGGCTTAGACTCGCGCAGCTTGGGCCCGGACAAAATGCGCGCATTTTCACCCCGGAACCCGGCCAGGATCTTGCCTTGGTCACCGACAAACAGCATGCCTTCAGGCTCCAACTCCTTGTCCTCAGCAGCCAATTCATCCGGCGTAGGCGGTTTCATTGACCCGTCATACCAATACAGGTCCAGCGCGGGTCGGCTAGCTCTAGCCGCGAACCGGAACCGGATCATGCAGGCGGCGGGGAACGAGTAATCGTTGCGGACTTTGACGGCCACCTGGCCGTCCAGAGTGCAGACGTGACTGGGGCGGGACTCGACCCAGACGGGGGCATCCAGATCGAACAGTTGGAAGACCGGCCACAGGCTGTAGTGGCCCATGTCGGCCAGCGCACCGCCTCCAAACTCGTACCAGCCCCGAAACACCGCATGCGTGTAGTGCGGATGATACGGTCGGTCCACCGACGGTCCCAGCCACAGCGGCCAGTCGAAACCCTCGGGCACCGGTGGGGTCTCCTTCGGGAGCTGGTCGTATTGAGGCCAAACCGGGCGGTTGGACCAGTTATGAATCTCGCGCAGGGTGCCGATGGCTCCGGCATCAATCCAAGATTTGATGGTGCGAATGGCCGCGCCATCGCTGGCAGCCAGAAAGTGCGTGGCCACCTTGGTCCGCCGGGCCACCTCGATCACCAACCGCGCCTCCAGCAACCGGTTGGCCAACGGCTTATGCATCAGCACGTGTTTGCCTTTCTTCATTGCAGCGATGGCGATGGTGGCGTGCGAGTGGTCCGGCGTCATCACCTTCACCACGTTGACGTCCGATTCCCGGTCCAGCAGTTCACGGAAATCCGCATACGCCCGGCACCCGCTGAACCGCGCCGCGCCGCGTTGCTGGGCGTAGATGGCCTCGACCACTTCCTTGGCGACCTCGCGCCCGCCCGGAATCCCAGGTCGGTCCTTGCGCCAGCCGGGCCGGTTCATGGCTCGAGCAAGCTGAGCCCGGAGACCGTCTTTGGACCAATCGATGTAGTCCTGGCTGTCGCGGACCGGGTCGCACACGGCCACCACTTGCACTTCCGGCTGAGCCAACAGCGTTGGCAACTCGCGCAAGCCTTGCGTGCCGCAACCAATCAGAGCCAGGCTCAATTTCTCGCTCGGGGGCACGAAGCCGGCCCCACCCAACACATGCCGCGGCACCAAGGTCAGGCCCGTGGCCACCGTGCCCGTAGCCGCCATGAACCGACGGCGAGTCAGACGCCTGCTCGACTCACCAGGGCTTGAATTGGAAGGAGGCAACATTGCGTTCATGGGTTCATTGGATCGGAGTTAGGCTGGTTCTGCAAGGCTGAAGAACCCCTGGCAGAGCCGGCTGGGTCATTTGCCTGAAGAACACGGCGTGCAGACACCTGGCTGCGGTAGTTGGGCGGGGTTGAGGCGGGCCGTGGGGGGCCGCCGCAGCTTGGTGCTGAGGGCTGCCAGCAAGCTGAGCGCTTGCCGCCCATCTCACGTCTAACCGCAGCAGTGCCCGAGCTAACCAGGCTGTGCAGTTGGTGTGGCGGCGCGTTACCGCAGCAGCGGCTTGGGCTGGCCAGATGTGGGCTTGTGTTTGGCGTCTGTGGCTCTAGACTGGGCGGTATGAAGAGTGATGTGGTGCCAGTGGAGATCCGTGGCCTGATGCCGGCCAACAGCGGGGTCGCCATCTTTGTCGGGAACGATCAGAAGGTGTTTGTCATTCAAGTCGAACCCAACATGGGCGCGGTCATCTCGATGTTCATGCGCCAAACCCCCAAGGAACGGCCTCTGACCCACGACCTCATCAACAACATCTTCAAAGGCTTTAACATCACCGTCGAGCGCGTGATCATTACCGAGCTGAAAAACTCCACCTACTACGCGCGACTCATCCTCCAACAGGAAAACGAACTCGGCCGCAAGATCATCGAGCTAGACGCGCGGCCCAGCGACTGCCTGGCGCTGGCCACAGCGCACAAGAAACCCATTTACGTCACCACTTCTCTGTTCGAGCAGGTGGAGGACATGTCCAAGTGGCTTGAACAGATCCAGCAGGCCGGCGAAGAGGGCAGCGACGAGGACAGCGACGAGGAAACTTGACGAGGCCTGATGCCTTCGGCTGCGCTTAGCTCAGCGCCCCTGGTCCTGATTCACGGCGACGACGGGTTTGCTGTCCGGGAACGCGCCCACCAGTATCTCCACCATTGGGCCACCACCCAGCCCGGCTGGGAGCAGGAAATCATCGATGCCCAGGCTGGCAACACCGATGAAGCCCTGCGGGCCCTGAGCCGTTTGTGGGAGGCGGTGCAGACCCTGCCCATGTTTGGGGCAGGCAAAGTGGTCTGGCTGCAGAATTGCACGTTTCTAGGCGAGGAACGCGTGGCCAGCTCGGAGGCGGTGACCGACGCACTGGCCCAGCTAGCGGAGCAGTTGAAGGGGCTGGGGCAGCAGAACGTGCGCCTGCTGATCACCGCCGGCTCGGTGGACCGCCGCCGAAGCTTTTACAAGGCTGTCGAAAAACTGGGTGCCGTCGAGCATTTTCCCGCTTGGTCGTTGGCCGACAGGTTCTGGACTGCCGAAGCGCAGCAATGGGCGCGCGAGCGCTTGGCCCAGCACAATCAGCGCATCAGCCCGGCGGCCTTGGAGACGTTGCTGGAATTGGTCGGGCCGGATCGGCAGCAACTGGCTACCGAGCTGGAGAAACTCAGCCTGTATGTAGCGCCGCGCCAGCAGATCGAGCAGGCGGATGTCGAAGCGGTGGTCACCCGCCACAAACAAGCCCGGGCGTTTGCCCTGGTGGATGCGCTGGGCGAGCGGCATTTGCCCAACCTGCTGCGCGCTTTGGATGAAGCGCTGTGGGAGGTGCGCCTGGATTCGAAAAAGTCCGAGCTGGGCCTGCTCTATAGCCTCATCAGTAAGGTGCGGCTCATGATCCTGGCCAAGGAGCTGGTGCGCGAAGGCTGGATGAAGCCCAGCTCAAGCCGAGACCCATCGGCCTTGGACACATTCAAGCGTCAACTAGCCCGAGTGCCGGCGGACCGACTGCCGACCGACCCACGATTCAACCCGCTGGCCGCCAATCCTTACCCGCTGTTCAAGGCGCTGGTGCAGTCGGCCAATTACACCCTGGCCGAATTGATCCGCGCCATGCGCCTGTTGCTGGAGTGCAACCAGCGGCTTATTTCCAGTAGCTTGGACGAAGCGCTAGTGCTGCAGCAAACTTTGATCGAGATTGTCCGGCGGTCGCCCCAACCGGCCAGCCGGGCCGCCGCTTAGTCGCGGGCAGCTCGGGTGCAATTCAGCGTTTGGTACGCTGGTCCAGCCACACCGCGCTGACGATGATGAGGCCCTTGACGATTTGCTGGTAGTAGGAGGACACGTTCAGCAGGTCCAATCCGTTGTTGATCACGCCCATCAATAGCGTCCCCAGCACCGTGCCGCCCACTCCACCCACTCCGCCGGACAGACTGGTGCCGCCGATCACCACCGCCGCAATTGCATCCAGTTCATAGCCCACGCCTGCGTTGGGTTGACCGGCTGTAATGCGCGAAGCCAGCACCACTCCAGCCAACCCAGCCAGCGCACCGCAGACTGCGTAGGCAAAGGTCTTGATCGCGCCCACTCGAAGGCCACAGGCCCGAGCAGCAGTCTCGTTGCCGCCCACCGCATACAGGTATCGGCCCAACCGAATGTTATGCAAAAACAGCCCCGACAGCAGCGCTACCCCACCCAAAATCAGCATCGGATAAGGCACCCCGAGCAGGTCGCCTCCGGCCAACCGTGCAAATTCAGGGCTCAGGTTCGACACGGGCCGGCCTGCACTCAACACCAGAGCCAAACCGCGTGCGGCGGTCATCATGCCCAACGTGACAATAAACGGTGCTACCCGACCCAGCGTAACCACCACACCGTTAATCAGCCCGCAACCTAGCCCGACCGCCACCCCGGCAGCGACCGGCACCACCAGCGGATAATCGCCCGGATGCGCAAAGCTGGCCGCCACCACACCGCTCAGCGCCACCACCGAGCCCAACGACAAATCCACTCCGCCTATCAGCAACACGTACGTCACCCCCACTGCCAGGATGCCGTTAATCGAGATTTGCCGGGCCACGGTGACCAGATTCGCCCAAGTGAGGAATTGCGGGCGCAATGCAGCCAGCACTGCCCCTAACGCCACCAAAGCCAGCACCAAGCCCAATCGCCCTAGCCAAGCGCCGATGCGTGCTGGAGCTGTGGGTGTCCGGCATGGGGCCGCTCCCGGTTCAGCATCTACAGCAGGATCGGCGCGGCGCGGTTGGTTCTGCCCGGGCTGCGCTGGTTGAGGAGCGCGGCATTGGTGCCCGGCTGAGTCAGGGTGGTTGGATGGGCCGGACATAGGTCAATCAGGTTGGCATGGCAGCCTGAAGCACTTGCTCAGGTGTGGTGTGGCGGGCGTCCAGTTCGGCAGTCACCTGGCCCTGGCGCAGCACCAACAACCGGTCGCTCAGCGCCAGCAACTCGGGCAGCTCCGACGACACTAGCAATACCGCTTTGCCAGCTTGAGCCAGTTGCCCAATCCAATCGTACAGGTCCGCTTTCGCCGTCAGGTCAATGCCGCGCGTCGGTTCGTCGAGCAACAGAACCGACGGCTCGGTCAACAACACCCGCGCCAATACGACCTTTTGTTGGTTGCCACCACTCAGCAGCCGCACGGGCTGATTCAGGCGAGACGCGTCGATACCCAGGCTGCCTAATCGCTCCCGAACCAAGCGTGTCTCGGCTCGATGATTGATCCAGCCGGCGCGGCAGTACCGCTCCAGACTGGCCAAGGTGAGATTGTGTTTCACGCTCAAGCTCAACACCAAGCCAGTCGCCTTCCGGTCCTCTGGCACCAGCCCAATCCCGTGCCGCAGTGCATCGCCTGGACTGCGGATGCGCACAGGTCGGCCCGCGACATAAATTTCACCCGAGTCAGCCGGAGCCAAGCCGTAGAGGGCCTGAAGCAGCGCCGTGCGGCCTGCGCCCATCAAGCCTGCTAAACCGAGCACCTCACCTTGCCGCAGTTCGAACGAGACATTGTAGAACCGGCCTGCTCGGGTCAGCCGCCGCACCGCCAGCACGACCGGGCCGGGTGACCGGTCTGGACGCATCGCGTGGGTTAACGGTTTGCCCGCCATCCACCGGATCAGTTGCTCGGAAGTGACCTGCTCAATAGGCGCCGAGGCCACCACCACTCCATCGCGCAGCACCGTGACCCAGTCAGCGACTCGAAATACCTCGTCCAATTTGTGCGAGATAAACAGCACCGCCACACCTCGTTGCTTCAGCTCGGCTATCAACCCAAATAACCGGTCCACCTCACGTTGGCTGAGGGCTGAGGTGGGCTCGTCCATGATGATCAGTTGGGCTTGCTGAACCAAGGCGCGGGCGATCTCCACCGCCTGCATCTCAGCCACGCTTAGCTCGCCCATGCGGCGGTCTGGAGCCAGCTCGACCCCCAACCGGCGCAACAGCCGGGCCGCCTCCGTATGCAGCCCAGCCCGCTGCACCCAACCCAAGCCAGCTACTGCAGGTTCCTGCCCCATGAAAAGGTTCTCGGCCACCGTCAGGTCGGGGAACGGCATCAGCTCTTGATGAATCATGGCGATGCCCACTCGCCGAGCTTGATGCGGATGAATCAAGCGCACGGGCCGATCTTTAAACCAAATCTGGCCTCCGTCAGGTGCCATCCACCCGGCCAAGATGTGCATGAGAGTCGATTTGCCCGCGCCGTTGACCCCCAGCACCGCATGCACGGTGCCAGCGGCCACTGTGAGGTCCACCCCGGCCAAGGCTTGCACGCCCGGGAACGCTTTGGTCAAACCCCGTACCTCCAACAACGGCGGCACCTGCGGCCGTAGCCCGGTCGATGCCATGAGCTGAGCAGTCATGCGCGGGGATGAAACTTTTGGTGGATATCCCGCAAGCGGGTGCCGCTAACGTGGGTGTAAACTTCGGTGGTGGCAATGCTGGCGTGACCGAGCAGTTCCTGGATGACCCGCAGGTCCGCGCCGTGTTCCAGCAGATGCGTCGCGAAACTGTGCCGGAGCATATGTGGCGTAATGTTGCGTCGGATGCCCGCCAAACGCGCCCGGCGCTTGATCCGATTCCACAATGCACTGGCGGAAAAGGCCGTGCCGCGACGCGTCAAAAACACGTTGGCGGGAGACCTGGGCCGGACCAGTTTGGGCCGGCCCACGGCCAGGTAACGTTGCAGCGCTGCCACCGCGTGCCGCCCCACCGGCACCACCCGTTCCTTGTTGCCCTTGCCTATCACCCGCACAAACCCGGCCTCCAATTCCAATTGTTCTAGACGCAACCCGCGCAATTCGGCCAAGCGCAACCCCGAAGCGTATGCTAGCTCCAACATCGCTTGGTCACATAGGTTGGCGGGTGTCTCTGGGTTGATGGGGGTCAAGAGCTGCTCGATCTCTTGGTCGGTCAAGGCCCGGGGCAACCGTTGCCAACGCCGTGGCAGGGCCAGATGCTCGGCCACGTTCACTGGCAGGAACCCTTCGGTTTGAGCAAACCGGTAAAACGCACGCAGGGCAGCAATCTGCAAATATAAGCTTTCGGAACTGAGCTGCCGCGCTCCGTTTTGAGCCGGCCGGGCCAAGGGGCGACGCCGTTCATGGTGTAGGAACTGGATCAAATGCTGCAGTTTGACTTGGGCCCAATCGGTGAGGTTTTGCCCCTGGGCCCAGGTGACAAACCGATTCAATAACGCTGCATAGGTCCGCTGCGTGTTCTCGGACTGGCCGCGTTCGTGTCGCAAATACTGCAGGAAATCTTCCACTAAGGCTTGCATCTGCGCCACGAACCCGAGCCTGCCCGAGCCGGGTGCCGTGGTCAAAACTTCTAGTATGAGCCCGGGGCGTTACGGTGCATCCCATTTTCTTGCAGGGGGTCGCCGGGTTGTAGCGCAGGCTGGCAGCCTGCTGACTTGAGCCGCTTGGGAAGCGGCGAAAGGGATTGCCCGAGCCAAGCGAGGGCAAGGCCCGCAGGGCCGAGCGAGCGGGCGCGAGCGAGCCAATCGCGGATTGGCAATCCACAGATGCTCCGCACATCAGAACGCAGCAATCGTTTGAACGGGCTGCCGGCTGGAAGCCGGAATCGGTAGCCGCCGACGTGAGTCGGCGGATTGATCCACCGAGTGCACTTGGTCCGCGGCCTCAAGGCGGCTGGCTACCGGACAAACGGGTAGCCGCCGGCGTGAGCCGGCGGATCGATCCACCCGGTCCACTTGGTCCGCCGCCTGACGGCGGCGGCTACGGTTCGACTCCGCTCCCAAGCGCTTCTTGAATCATTGCTGCCTGATCGAGTGCGATCCGATCTTTAGGCTTGCCTCTGGGGTTGCACAAGGCATGGCTTGGGCGTGGTGGCATCCGCCAATATAACGCTCGATTTGCCATTGGAGTTTGGCGAGGCACCGGCACGCCACTACACCCCGACAGACCTTGGGCATGAGCTGGAGGCCTTTGATCGGTTCGGCAAGAAGACCCGGTGCCAGCTCACCTGCACGCGCGCGTTCGACGGTGAGCCAGTGCAGGTGCCAACCTACGTCAACGAGTTTTGGACTGCGCGGCAGCGCCAGGCGCACAGCCTACACGAGATCTCCTACCGCGCCTGTTTCAAGCCGCAGTTGCCGCGGTTTTTCATCGAACGCCTCACGCGGCCTGGGGACCGGGTGTATGACCCGTTCATGGGCCGAGGCACGACGTTGATCGAGGCGGCGTTGCTGGGCCGAGTGCCTTGGGGCAACGACATCAATCCGTTAAGCCTGACGCTGACTCGGCCCCGGCTGCGCCCGCCCAGTCTTGAGGCCGTGGCAGCGCGGCTGCGCGAGATCCCCTTCGACCAGGCAGTCGAATGGCCGGAAGAGCTGCTGGTGTTTTATCACCCAGCCACCCTGCGCGAGATCGTGGCGTTGAAGGAGTATCTGTTGCGCCGTCGGGCCGAGGGCAGCTTCGACGCCGTGGATGATTGGATTGCGTTGGTGGGATTGAACCGGCTGACGGGCCATTCTAAAGGCTTTTTCTCGGTCTATACTCTGCCGCCCAATCAGGCTGTGTCGGTGCAGTCCCAACGCCGGATTAACCAACGCCGGAACCAGGTGCCGCCACGGCGGCATGTGCCCCAGATCATCTTGGACAAATCCGCTCAACTGCTATCGGACTTGGCGCCCCAACAGCGCCAAACGCTGGAGGCCGTCAGCGCTCAGGCCATGTTGCTAACGCGGCCAGCGGACCACACACCGGAGATTCCTGCTGAGTCGGTCCACTTGGTCGTGACCTCACCGCCGTTCTTGGATGTGGTCCAATACGCCACCGACAATTGGCTGCGTTGCTGGTTCTTGGGCATCGACGCCAAATCGGTCCGGTTAACGATGGTCAGCAACCTGGCAGGTTGGCAGGCAGCCATGACGGCGGTGTTGAAGGAACTGCGCCGGGTGTTGGTGCCTGGCGGGTATGTAGCCTTCGAGGTGGGTGAAGTCCACTGCGGCCAAACCAAGCTCGAGGAGGCCGTAATTCCATGCGGGTTGGAGGCGGGCTTCAACCCGGTGCTGGTAATGATCAACGAGCAATACTTTACCAAGACGGCCAACTGTTGGGGCGTGGACAACATGGCCAAAGGCACCAACAGTAACCGGATCGTTGTGTTCCGGAAACCGTCGGGCTGAGGGTTGGGGCGCTGAGCGCGGCGGTAGCGCGCCGGCCTGATCGGTCTTTCGGCCTGTCCGGCTAGCTGCCGGCCAGATGCCCAGGAACCTGTCGGTCAATCAGCGTTTCTTGACACTGACGCTGATGCCTGACGCGCCGGCATTGACCAGCAGCGACTCAAGCTGCGGATCGCTGGTGATGGCTTTGATGAACCTGGGGTCAGCTAGCTGTTCGTCGATGTTGTGCGCCACAATCAGCCCGCCCGGACGCACCTTGGGTAGCAACTGCTGCAAGTAATCCAGGTAGCCTTCCTTGTCGGCGTCCAAGAACAGCAGGTCGATCGGCTCGGTCACCCGAGCCACTTCTTTGTGGGCGTCGCCTTCGATCAGCGTGATGATCTTATCGACACCCGCACGTTTGAAATTGGATCGGGCAGTGGCCGCGCGCTGCGGGTCGATCTCGAAGGTGGTGAGCTTGCCCCCTGTGCGCTCCAGCGCCAAGGCAAACCACAAGCTGGAGTAGCCGATCGAGGTGCCGACTTCGACCACGTGTTTGGCGCCGATACTTTCCGTCAAAATGCGCAGCAGCCGGCCGTCGTCCACTGGCACACTCATGCTGCCCCGGCGTTGGTTGCGGTCCATGTCCTCCAGCACCTCCAAGATCGCCTTTTCCCGGTCGTCTTTGGGCAACGTTTTGGCTGGGAAAAAGCTGCTCCGGTCCACCCCACGGCGCGGCCCGGCTCCGGGGCCCGGTCTCTGTCCGGCGGGCCGGGCTGGTCGATCGGGCTGTGCTTGACCAAAAACGGGACTTGAGTGCAGGCCGAGTGCAAAGACGGTTGTGAGGATCGCTGCAAACGTTTTCATGGAGTGATTTGGCTTAGTTGGTTTGTCAGTGTTCAAGTTCGTTTCCGGCGCAGTTGTGCGCTTGGGCGGCGCTGAACTCAAGCCCCGAGTGATTAGGGCGCTGATAGCGTCCCACGTCGGGGGCACCTTGGGGCTGGGGCTGCGGCTCCCGCAGCTTTGTTCGAATCCAGCCCATGCATAGCCGCTCCAACGCCCCATAGCCATGCCAGGCCCCCTGTGCCTACGGTTCTGTGAATGCAAAGGCGCCGTAGCCCACCACCCGGTCGCGTGGCCCGGCGGTGTCACCAGAATTGCGCAAGTCCAGCGTTTTGGCCTTTAAGCCACGGCGCGCTGCAACCCACAGCAGTCCCCGAATCGGGATGCGGCCGCAGGCTTGTTCTTCGCCAATGTCCTGGCCTCGGAGCGCCTCGATGGCACGGGCGGTCTGGCGATCCAGAGCACAGGCAGTCTGGTAATCGTAGTAGTGGCTCAGGTCCGAGCTGATCACAAACACCGTCTCGGGCCCGCCCCACAATCGCTCGATGACTTGCCCGACTTCCTCATCGGTCGCGTGCCCCACCACCAGTGGCACGATCGTAAAGTCCCCTAGCCAACGCTGCAAAAACGGTAGCTCCACCTCCAGACTGTGCTCGCGGCTGTGAGCGGCTTCCAACATGCGCACCTGGGGCAGGGCCTGGAGTAGGTGCACCGCAGTCGTGTCCACCGGCACAGTTCCAAGCGGCGTGGCAAAAGCCCGTGCCGGGCTCAACGCCAGGCCTTCGAATGGCACAAAATGCGACGGCCCCAACAGCACCACCCGCCGCACAACACCTTGACGCGGCAGTTGGACAAAAGCCGACGCCGCAATTGGACCGGAATAGATGTAGCCGGCGTGCGGTGCAATGAGGGCTTTGGGGGCCGGCCCCACAGGCGCCTGGGGCCGGGCCAGTAAATCCTCCACCATCCGTTCCAGACGCGGCGCACTGTCGGGATAAAATGTCCCGGCCACAGCCGGCAGACGCACCGGCTTGGCTGCTGACAGCTCCGAAGGTTTCATTGGTCGTCGGATTAATCTATAGCCTGACGTGGCTGTTTTACAAAGCCAGACCGTTGATCCGGCCTTCGCACCGCCGCAACGGGGCCAGACGCGCCTGGGCTAAGCGCTTGGCCTGCTGCCGCATACGCTGCGGGCTACGCAGGGCCACCGCAAGCCTCGCCCACCTCTCCGTTGCCCTTACCCCGGTCAGCTCGCCTGCACGGGTTGGCGGCACCGGCTCAAGGCCGCTTGCGCGATGAGCTCAACTGCATCCTCATCGCTGAGCCGGTCGGTGTTCACCACTAAGTCGTAGAGCAGCGGGTTATCGATGTCGGCTTGGAAGTGACGCTTGACGTACAGGGCACGGGCTGAGTCGGATTCCTGAATCAGGCGGACGGCAGTCTCACGGTCCACTTTCTCGAACCGGCACAGCCGCCTGATGCGACATTCTAACGAGCCGACCAACCGCACATGGAACGCATGAGCCAGGCGCGCCGTGATGATATTGGCGGCTCGCCCCACCAAGATCACCTGCCCCAACTCGGCCAAGTGCAGAATGGTCTCGCTGACCCGACGGACCATCTCGACCGCCGAGGGGTGCAAGCCCAAAACTTCCTCGATCATGTCTTGCAGTTGCGAGGCGCGTTCTTCGGACAGGTACGGCGCCATTTCTCGAGGCAGGTTGTGCCGTTTGAGCACTTCATCCACCAGGTTCTTGTCGAACACTGTCCAGGGCTTACCAGGCCAATGGGCGCGTTTTTCCAAGTGCTGTGCCAGCCGGTGGGCAATAGCCAAGCCACCCGTGCCAGTCTGACGCGACAGCGTGATGGTGAGCCTACCCACACACTCGCCACCCGGTGGCCGCGCACCCTGCGGCGGGGCTAACTGCGCCCGGATGAAACTCAAGCATTTCTCGACTTGATCAGCTATTGTCATGGCACCGCTGCCCTTGCTTGTTGCCCCAGGCCGAGGCCTGCTCCGACTCGGCCTCAACCCTGTGGCTATTACCAGGTCCACTAGAATTTAGCCCCGATCCAACCCAGTGGCTAGTCCCGAGCCAATCGGGCCAGAGCCCATGCCATTCTCGTGTGTTCCGCTGCGTCCGCCGCTGTAGGGTGGGTCCAGCGCTGTAGCCGCCGCCGTAAGGCGGCGGTCCCGCCAGGCCTCAGCGGATCCATCCGCCGACTTACGTCGGCGGCTACGTTGGCCCTGCCGGCTCGAAATCGGCGACCGGCTGGCTGGCGCCCGCTTGCGTGGCCCTGTGGGCCTTGCTCTCGGTGCGTTCGATCAATCCCTTGCGCTGCTTTCCAACCGGCGCAAGCGGGCTCGGACTCTGCGGTGCCCCAGGCAGACCAAGCTGCGATGAACTGAGATGTGCCCGCCAAGCCACCGGAGTGGATGGGCCTCACTGTGTGGGCTGCGGACGCGCGCGGGCAGCGGGGCGATCCGTGGCAGCAGGCTCGGGCTTGGTGCGCCCCTTGTTCCGGACCACTTCGGGCGGTTCCAACGTCGCGCCCTGGTCGTGGGTCTCCGCAATCCATCCAGTGAGCACTTCTCGGAGCCGATCCAGCACGTCTTGATGCGCCCAAGAATCGACCAGGTTAATCGTCTGGAACGGGTCCGTCTCCAGATCGTAAAGCTCCTCCGGAGGCATCACCGGCTGACAGAGCGCTGCCTGGATGGGCGTCAGTTGGCCCTGCTGATACAGTTCCTTGAGCAGGTTCCACACGGGATACTGTTTCTCTTTGTATTCGTTGGGTGCGAGCAAGGGCCGATCCGGCGTAAAGTTGCGGATGTACCGGTAGCGTGCGTCGCGCACGGTTCGGAGCCGGAACACCGTCTCATCGCACCGATCCCGAGCACCGAACACATAAGCTCGCGGTGGGCCCGCCCGCTCGCCCAGAAAACTTTGGCCCTGCATCAGAGCTGGCTTGGACACACCAGCCAGTTCCAGCATCGTGGGCGCTAGATCAATGGCCGCAATGAGGCGGTGATCGACCGAGCCGGGCTGGAAGTGTTTGGGCGGCGGAAATGCTTTGGGCCACCGAATGATCAACGGCACGTGCAGGCCTTCCTCGTAGCAGAACTGTTTGCCTCGAACGTGCGCTTCCCCGTTGTCCGCAAAGAAAAACACCACCGTCCGATCCGCCAGCCCATCGGCCTCCAACTGGGCCAGCACCCGACCCACTTTCCGGTCCAGCTCGCTGGCTGCATCCAGATACGCCGCCCAGTCAGCCCGAGTGATGGGATGGTCTGGGTAATAGGGCGGGATTTGGACCTGGGCCGGGTCGGCCCGATGCGGGGCGCGGAACGGACGGTGCGTCTCCTGGAAATTGACCTGCGCAAAGAATGGCTGATGCGATTTGAGGTCAGCCCAGTTGTCCGAATCGAACGGTTTGCCCTGCACCGCAAAGTTCCAGTCGGTCTTGCCCGTGCCCCGGAAGCCGCAACTGGGCGGGAGTTGCCGGATGTTGGCGGTAAAATAGCCTGCCTCGCGCAGCCAATCGGTCAATAGCCGCACCCCGGGCGGCAGTTGAAAGCCATCGTCGCGATGCGACCGATGATTATGCGCGCCGATGCTGGTGGCATACATGCCGGTCATGAACGCAGATCGACTCGGCGAGCACACCGGGGCGGTGGTGTAGAAACGGGTGTAGCGGACCCCTTGCCTGGCCAGCTCATCTAGATGCGGCGTCCAGACCTGCTTGGTCCCGTAGCAACCTAGGTGCGGCCCGAAATCCTCGGCAATCAACCACAAGAAGTTTGGGTGTGTTAGGGGTGCCGCGCTGGTTGGCGCCCCAGACGCGGCGGCAGCTCCGCCCAGCACCCCGGCTACTACCACTACACCAAGCTTCATGGCGCAAGCCTACCGCATCCTGCGCGCCGTTGAAAAGGTCTAGTTCGTAAGCCCGCAGCAAACGGCAGGGGTAGCCTTTGTGTGTGAGTCCGCCATGGGCCGTCCCCTGCTCTGGGCTGTCCCCCTGATACAGGGTATTGGGTTTGACGGGAGCGGTTCTGATGGTCTGTTCGGGCAGGGGTCCACCACTGTGTTGCTGGTGCCTCAGCAGCCCTGAGCCAGTGTAGCGGCCAACAGGCGCAGCGCCGGGCTAGCCGAAGTTCCGGCGCAGGTACTGCACGTAGTTGCGCGAGCTGTAGCCCATGCGCCAAGTGGAAGGCGACCTAGCCAGGGCGCCGAACAGCCCCTCGAACTGAGCCCGACTGAGCGGGTAGATGCCCAGCAGCAAGGCCGCTACCTGCCAGAGATAATCGTGGAACGGGGCAAGACTACGTCCGTCGGGCCGACGGCGGAGGTTCGAATACCATTCCTCGAATTGGGCGTCCGTGGGCACATCGGCCAAGTGGGCCATCGCCACAACATGCTTTTCCACAAACCAGAACAGCGGCACGTAGTCCTCGGGATACTTGTCGATGTCCGGCGGCGGCTCTTCGTTGCCGCGGAACAATTCCTGGAGCGACGCTACTCGCCAGGACGTGAGCAGGTGCCCGTCGGTGACCGTGACCTCATGGCGGTCCTTGATGTCCAATCGATCTCGGTACTGCTCGACAGGCGCAGCCACACTGAGATGGTCGGCTTCTAAGCCGCCTGCCTCGATGGCGGTGCGCAGTGATGACACGAACTGCTCGGGGTCAACAATGAACTTCTGCGGAGCTGGCATAAAGGATGGACTTTGCTGTGTTGGAGATCAGGCCAACGCTGGGTTGCCGCCGCTGCATCGGTCGGCGGCCGAGCCCAGGCTTGCCCTGCTCATGAGGCCTCATGCGACGCAAGGCAAATGCGGTCCGTGCATCTGCGCAAGCGCAACTGCGACCGCAGAGAAGCCGGCGGCATGACATCCACTTGCCCTGGACCGTAACGGCCTGGCGGCCTGTAGCCGAGCGGTTCTGTTGCTGAGGCGCGCTCTCAACCCGCAGTCCGGCTGGCTCGATGCTCGGGGGCAAGGGGCTGACGCAAGCTCAGGATTCAGACTGCTCCACGTGGAGCCTTTGGCCGACCGCTGGCCAATAGCACCAGGTTCGCCTCCCGGCTCCGGCCCCACCAAGCCAGCAGGGCTTGCCAGTCGGCGCCCGGTTTGCGGTGGTTGGGCCTGAACCCCTGCGCCTTGCGCTGGTTACGGTCGGCTGAGCCTGAAGAACTTGGTCGTGCCTGGTTCCACAGGCACAGTCACTGTCCACCGGTCACCTTGCAGGACGGGCGTGGCGGATGTCGGTTGCCACTGAGCAGCCGCGCCGAGTTCAGTGGTCTCTTCCAACGTCCAGCTCACGGGCGAATTGGGCCACGAGATGACGACGTTGGTCTGTTGCAATTCGATGGCCAGGCTGACGGGCACATTGGTCTCGAACAGGCTGACCGTAGCGCTAAAGGCTGCGCTGGCCCCGGCAGTGTTGGTGACGAAGAACGTGTAAGTGCCAGCCTGAGCGGCGGTGAAGTTGGTCAGAACCAAGTCGTTGGTGAACAGGGTCAGGCTTGTAGTGGCTCGGTTGGTGCCCGCCAGAATCGGTACGCCATTGAACAACCAGGTAAACGTATTGGTAAAGGTGCGGGGCGAGCTGACCACCGCGCGCAGGGTGATTTCGCCGCCCTCCGGCACCACGGCATTGGTGGGTGGCACCACCACAGTGAGGTAAGCGTTGGTGCTGCGCGCAAACCCGCCTTGGATCGCATTGGCCAGGTTGGTGATGATCACGTCGTAGGTAGCCGCATCAGCCAGGGTCACATTGGTCAGGATCAGGGTCGGTTCACCGGGCCAAACCAGCGTGCCCGCATGCTTGCGCCACCGGTACCAGAGCGGCTTGGTACCGGTTGCCTCCACGCGCAAGATCACCGTGCTGCCCACCGGCACGGTCTGGCTTTCGGGTTGGAGGGTAATGGTGGGCCGGACCAACACGATCAACCGAGCCGCAGCACTCTGGACTGTGCCGACTGCATCGGAAAGGAGGCAATCGTAGTCAGCGTCGTCGCTTTCTTGGGCGTTGGTGATGGTGAGGGTGGCGTTGGTTTGGCCCTCCAGCACAGCACCATTGCGCCGCCACTGGTAGCTAACCGGCCCGTTGCCGATGGCGCTGACCGAGAAGGTGGCGTTGGAGCCCAAGCTCACAATCTGGGTCACGGGCTGAGCCAAGATGGTGACGCTTTGATACACGGTCAGCGTCACCACGTCGCTTTCCACCGCCCCGTCTGTATTGCGGACCACCACTTGATACCTGCCGGCATTGGTCAGGCTCAGGTTCGACAGCACCAACGTGGCATTGGTGGCGCCGAAGATGTTGTTGTTGTTAAACCGCCATTGGTAGTAGTACGGGCCAGAGCCGCCTGCCGCCACGCTGAAGACGGCGGTCTCGAAGGCGAACCGGACTTGGTTGGTCGGCTGGCGGACGATCATGGGCGGGCTGCCCGGCACGTAAGGCCTGCCTGGAGTCGGCGGCCCTGCCCTCCAGTTGATCGGGTCATTACCAAACGCGGTCACGTCCAGCCGATGCAACGAGAACCCACTACCATCGGCGGCCAGCGGCCAGGGCGGATCATGGTGGTATTTGACTTTGTCTCTGAGGATGTTCTGCGCCTCACCTGTGTCCGGGTCGGGCTGGCCGGGCTTGGTCAATTCCACCCGGTCCATCGAATTATCCAACTTGCCCTCATACGGCCCGTAGAGCGGCACGGTTTCGTCCAAGCCGTAGGTGACGCGGAACGAGGCCAGGGCCTCAGTGTCACGCACCGGGTCGAAGCTCACCACCAGCAGGTAACCGCCCGGCGGCAATACGGTCCCCAACGGGAAGTCGAATTGGACCGCGTCGCGCAACCGCCAAGTGTTGGTGGGGTGTGGCCCCAGCAACACCGGCTCGGAGCTGATGTTGTGCAACTCGATAAACTCGTGCACTTGGTTGTCCAGGCCCGGCCCGAAATCGGGCGGATGATACATCACTTCGCTGATGACCACCGGGCCGACCAACGGACCGGCATTGGGGCCACCCAAGGTTCGGGCTTTTTGCAGCACCAGTTGGTCGTCGCCCTGGCTGTCCACATACCGGCCCAAGGTCTCGTTCGGGTCTGTGGCGCCGAAGTCAAACCCGTGATAGTAACCGGTCAAGTTCCCCGCTGCATCCGCTGAGAACACATACGCGTCGTCGCCTTCAGCCCGCAGGCCAAAGCCACGCGGGCCGGATCCGGGCGCATTGAACTGGGAGGCATAGAAGACCACGTAACCGCCCGGGGGAATGATGGTCGGGTATGGGATCTGATACTTCTTGGGCGTCTTCAGGTCGTCACTCAGGTACCAGTAACTGATGTCAGCCGGCTGGGTGAGCGATGGATTGTGCAATTCGATAGCGTCCATGACACCTGGAGCCAAGTTGGTATCCGCATGGGCCAAAATCTCGTTGATCACTACCGGCACAAATGTGGGCGGTGTCGGCTCGGGGCTGCCGGGCGAGCCGCCTTCGGCACTGCCCAGACGCCACTGAGCCGCGTCGTTCCATTGAGGCGAAGGGGCGCTGGGATTCACTGGCACCATGGCAAACCCGTTGCCATCCGACATGGGCAACCATTGATCCGAGTAGGCAAAATCCAGAATCGGCTCGCCGTATCGGCCCACCAACACGATCCGTTCACCGGCGTTGTCCAAGTTGCCGGTGTATTCGCCGGCAATCGGCAAGCCGGTGCCGTAGCGAGACTCGAACGCAGCGCGGTTCTTGACCACCAACACCCGTTGACCCGGCGCCAGCCAATTGGGCGCAAATTGCTCGAACCGGACGCTGACGTTGTCCAGATCCAGATCGAGGTTTTGGTCGCCGGAGCGGGCAGCGAACTCGACGCGGCAGTTGGTTGGGTAATAGCCGGCCACCAACAGGTTGGTGAACACGGTCAGAACCGGGCCACCAGCACCATAGACATCCGGCGTCAGCGTCAGCGCCGCTAACGACCCCTCCGTCACCCGCGTCAACTCGAGTCGCACCCGATGGAACAAGCCGTTATCCAAGTCCAGGGTCGTGCTCGGTAGCGAACGGTTAGCGCACTGCACTCGGTTCCAGTAAAGGCTCAGGTCGTTGATAAACTCGGCGGCGTGCAGGCTCAGGTCCAGCGCGAAGATGCCGTTGGCCGCTGGTTCATTAGTAAAGTGGCTTAGGCCACTGCCCTGGCCTGAGGAACCGAAGATGCTCACCGGCAACAGTTGCATGGACAGCCCCGCCGGCTGCGGCAACTCGGCCAAGTACTGCACCTGGATGTTATCCAAGTCTTGATTGGCCCAAGCACCGCCGGTGCGCCCGCAGAAGGCCACCCGACCCCGATACGGATAAGCCCCGCTGATGACGAAGTTGTTAAACAGTGTCTCGGGTTGACCGCCTGCCCCGTAGATGTCCGGCGTGATTCGGACAGTGACCAGCGCACGGTTGGTCTCGAATTTGATCAGGATTTCAGCTCGATGGAATACGCCGGCCGCCAGGCTGAGGTTGGGTGTGGCCACGCCGTTTTGCACCTGCACGCCGGCCCAGTGGATCGACACATGGTTAGCATTTGGCTCCAAGGGCGGTGCGTTGTTGTTGTAGATATCAAACCCAACGCCCAAGCTGCCGGCCACGTTAGCCTCTTCGCTGAAGGACGGGACGTTGTTGGTCCCTGCGGTGCCCCAGTTGGCCGTGTTCAGGAAGACGAAGCCGAATCCATCAGCGCTGCCCTGGCAGCGGAAGTCGAAGCGCACCAGCACCACGGTGTTCGTGCGCTCTGCGGTGGCGTCGAAGTAGATGCCGCCCAGTTCGGTGCCCACCGTCCGAGTCAGGCGCACGTAGTTGCCACTGGGCCCGTCGGTCATGATGGTCGGCGTGGAGGTGTCGGTATCGAAGTTGCGCAGGTAATACGTGCTGCCCGGGTTGTCAAAATCCTGCACGGTCGGGGCGTCGGTGATCGGTGGTGCGCTGAGGTTGCTGGCGCGGAAGTCAAACTCAGCTACGACATGATCGTAGGCGCCAGCCGCTGTCTGATCAAAGGCGACGCGATTCCGGTTGGTGCCGGTGTTTTGCGTGGCTAAACGCAGGAAAGTCCCTGCGGGCCCACCCTCGATGAGGGTGGCTCCCGGCCCGGAGCCCAACGTGACGGAAGTGTAGGAAGTGCCGGCTTGGTCGAAGTTGTTGGTGGTGGGCGCGCCGATCAATTCCATCGGCCCGGTGGGGAAGGTGAACTGGATGCCCTGGACAAAGCGGACGCCAGTCAAATCGATCGGCGTGGAGCCCAAGTTAGCCAATTCGATGTACTCGAACTCGTCGGCGTCATACTGCGTGCCGCCCGGTGGCGGAGCAGCCGGGTGATACATCAGCTCGGTGATCGCCAACGTCGGGGTAGGATACCCGAAATTAGCTCGGGTCGGCGGACTCCACGGTGTCCAAGGAGTCATGTAACTGGTCCCCGGCGCATACACCCGGGCCACCACCTGCGCGTTGGATGGCAGGCTGATCGGGCCGGTATAGATGCGTGCGTTGGGCGAGATGCCGCCGCCCGGCAAACGCGGATCGCTGCCGTCGGTGGTGTAGTAAATGGTGCCGGTGGGCGCATACATGCTCAGCGGCGCAGTGGGGAAGCCGCTGAGGCGACTGAATGTGGGCGCAGGCCGGAACTGGCTGTCGATCCAGTTGTATCGGCCCACAATCCATTTTTTGAGCTGCTCGATGATGCCGGAGTAGGTGGTGGGGCTTTGGTAGTCCACATGCCAACCTTCAGGCGGCGGATAGGTGCCGTTGCGACCGGTGCCGTTGGGGTTGGGCCAATCGTAGCGGCCCAACCGCGGCCATTTGGCAAAGTCACGCACCTGCGCTTCCCAGATGTAGTTGGTGAGTTGGTCAATGCGAGCCAATAGATTGGACGGATGGAACACCGTCGAACGCAGTTGACCCCACCGGTCAGTGATCTTTTGTCGGAAATCCGGATCGCCATTGGTGCCGAAGGCCGAACTGGAGCCGGTGATCAGTTGCCGCAGCCAGATGTGCAGGTTGGCCGAGATGCCCTCCAGCTCGTTGGTCCAGTACCAGCCGTTGGTGGTGCCGCCCTGGAGGTAGTTGGCGTTGCCGAAGCTGAGGTTCCAGTCCCAGATGGGCTCCATCTTGATCTTGCCATTGCGGTCTTTGTGCATGTAGTTGCTCAGCCGGTACCCATCGATCTGTTTGGTGAACTCGACAATCCAGTGTTGGTCCACAAACGAATCCACGTCGATGTAGTAGGAGTAGTGGTTGGTGCCGGTGGCGGTGCGCCAGTTGGGCGCATACAGGGCCGCCTCGAACACGTTCAGGTGATTTTGCAACCAAACCTGTTGCGCGGGGGTCAGGTCACGCGGTTTGGGGTCATGGAAGCGTAGGTCCTGGCCGCTGGCGGTGTAGAAGACTACGTCGTTGGGGCTGGCTTTGTCTTTCTTCCAGATGTAGCCGCCGGTAATCTCCGGTTCAGCGTTATCCTCAGGCTGCAACGGGGCAATGTTGACCCGGTTGGGACCGACCTTGATGCGTTCGACCCACAGGTAGATGCCCACGTAATCGTTCATGCCTACTTTGCCCGAGGTGTCCACCGGGCCGCCCTCCCAGATGTTGGTCCGACCGGCGTTCAAGAACACTTCCACAAACCGGCGGCGGACCGAGTAATGCCCCATCTTCTCGAACAGCTCGTAGGCCAGGAAATCGTTCAGGAACGTCTTGTCGTTGAATGGATTGACCAAAATCCAGTCTGACTCAGCCGGCATGCCCAGCACCGACACCGCCAAATCCCGATCCTCGTCATCCCGCAGCTCGACGTTCATGGGCTTTTTCTGGAAGCTCCAAGCCGTCTGGCCCCGACCCTCGATGCCGGCCCGACCGTGATAGTCGGGTCGAGTCAATGGCGTGGCGCGGCCTGAAGGCTGGGGGGTATCAATGATGGCGATCGAGGCAGTCAGGCGCGGCTCCATATCTTGCCGCACCACTTGATCGAAGGTGTTCAGAATCACGATGGGTAAAGGCGAACTGAAGTTGGCCACGGCGCTCTCGATCAAGGTGTAAGCCTGCGAGACCGGGCGGCTGGGCAGATAACCTGGGGCCCAGACCCGGGCGGTGACCAGGGCACTGTTGGTCAGGGTGATCGGGCCGCCATACAGCGGCGATTCTTCCGTAGGCTGCAACCCATTCAAGGTGTAGTGGATGACCGCGCCTGGGACCGACGAACTCAACTCGACCACCACGTTGCTCGGATACACCCCCGCCGGGATCGAGAACTGCGGCCCCGGCGCAAAGAACTCTTCGCCGACCAGGTTAATCGCCCCGGGTGTCGTCTCGGCCAGGAACACCGCGGTGGTGGTCACCAGGGTCACGGACCGGGCCACCAGTTGGGGCGAGATGAGGAAATCGGCGTTGGTGGCCGACACATTCAGCCCTTGGATGGCCAACACGTTGGTCCCAGGCCGCAACAGCGGGATGTGCCGGGTTAAGTTGAATTCCTCGGCCGGCACCAGCCCGCTCGGATACACCCAGTCCACTTTGATGTTGTCCAAGTCCAGCGCCATGTTCAGGCCTCCAGTCCGGGCGCCGAACTGCACCCGGCTCTCATACTGAGGCATCGGCACAAACAGCCGATTGATCACCAGCATGGGACTGCCCGGCGCGGTATTGATGTTGGGCGTGATGGTCACACTGACCCGAGCGCCGCCCGGCTCGTATTCCACCAGGATGTTGCACCGGTGAAACTGACCGGAGACAAGCTCCAGGGTGCTGCGCGGGATGGTGACGTTATTGTATTCGACCCCGTTCCAGTGCACCGACACGTCGTTCTGGCTGGAATGCGGGTACACGTCGAACCCGACAGCAAACACGCTGGGGTAGTTGGGTTCCTCAGCCCAACCGCCGCTCTGCATGATGGGCACAATGCCCGGCCCGGTGTTGCCATACATCGAGGTCGGTATCAGCGCGAAGAAAAATCCGTCGGCCGGATTGTTATCGGCGTCGGTCAACCGGAAATCGAATTGAGCCGCAACGACTGGGAACACGCCCGCGGCCACGCGGTCAAACGCAATACTGTTCACATTGTTGTTGACCCCATCGTAAATCAGGCGCAGGAACCGGCCGGTACTGCCGGTGCCCGGCCCTTGGATAGCTGCCCCTGGGGAAGCGCCTTCTTGCCGGGCGATGTAGGAGGGCGTATTGGTGTCGAAATCGCAGGCCAAGCTGGCGGTTAGGCCCGGTTCGCTCCCATGGAACCCGGTGGCAGTGGAATCCCAGCTCAGTGTGGCGGGCGCATTGGACCGGGCTACCTCAACTCCGTTGAGCCAGGCCACAAACCCGTCGTCATACCGCAACCGCAAGCGCAAATCCTGAATTTGCGAGGGGTCCGGCACCACAAAGGGCAGCCGGATGAACGCCGAGCCGTTCCGGTCCTTCATCTGAGCCTGGATATCGGTGCCAATTTCGCTCTGGTAATTGGTGCTGCCGTCAAACCCGATGCCGGTGGGGCTACTGGGCCAAGCCGAATCGTCAAAGCCCAATTCAATCCAGTCGTAGCCAATATCGGATGCGGGTACCAGGAACCGCGCACTTGAACCTTTGTCCACCAAGAACATCGATGGCCCAGGCAACATCGCTAGGCCATAGGAGATATCCGGCTTTTGCGGTGGAAACCGCGGCGCATACTCCCAGACCACATTGGTGCCGTCGGGTGCCACCAAGGCGAGGTATTCGCCGCTGGCTGCCAGAGCGAAGTTGGCGTGCAGCGGTCGGGTGGGGTCGGTGCGGTTCTTGCCGGAGGCGAACACAATCAGAAACCCATACGGTTCGATCTCCACAGCCGGGAACCGCCATCGGGTCAGGTTAGCCGCAGTGTCGGTCAGATACCACCCTGCCAGGTTCACCCGGTTGGTGCTGGCATTGTAAATCTCGATCCAGTCCGAATAGTGCCCGTCTTCGTCGGTCAACCCCTTGGTGTTTTGCGCGACGAACTCAGTGATGTAGAGGTCCTCTAGCCCCGTGCCGCCCGCACTCCAGCCCAGCAATCCCACACACCCCAAAGCCGTCCCTAAGGCCACAAACGCTGCTTTCCTTCTCATATGCTATCCAGTAGTTGGCTGATTTGCCCGACCAATACCCCGCCCACAGCCACTGTCAACCAAAAATTGCCTCCGATCCCCGCCCGAACGCATCGCACTTGCTTGCCTTTCCCTGATTCACGTCGGTGGCGGCTGGACCGCAACGTCCAGTCGCCGGCGTAACTCGGCAGATTGATCCCCCAGGTCCGCCGTCTTACGGCAGCGGCTACCTGTTGCCTGGGCCCGCGGAGCGGAACCCGACGCTCCGGCAGACTGCGTACCAGTTACAGGAAGTTACAGCAGCGGGATGTTGTGTCGGCGGCAGGCGGCAACCATGTCGTCCGGCCACAGGCTGGCCTGGATTTCACCCACGTGCGCCTTGCGCAGGAAATACATGCACAGACGGGATTGCCCGATCCCCCCGCCGATCGACAGCGGCAACCGACCGCTCAGCAATTGCCGGTGCCAGAATAGTTTGGTCCGTTCCATGCAGCCGCGAATCTCCAGTTGCCGTAACAGGGTCGGCTTGTCCACCCGGATGCCCATCGAGGACAACTCGAAGGCGATCTTTAAGACCGGGTTCCACACCAGGATATCGCCATTGAGCCCAGCCCGACCGTCGCCGGTAGGCGTGGACCAGTCGTCATAATCGGGGGCTCGACCGTCGTGGATCGAGCCATCGGACAGTTGGCCGCCGATGCCGATGATGAAGGCTGCACCGCATTCGCGCAGGAGCCGGTGCTCCCGTTCGGCGGGCGGCACGTGCGGCCAGCGCGCCCGCAAATCTTCCGCGTGCACAAACGTGATCTCCTCAGGCAGGAGCGGTTTGATCACCGGGTAGCGTTCGTAAATGAACTGTTCGGTGCGTTTGAGGATCGAGTAGATCTTACGGACAATCTTCTTTAGGAACTCCAAGTTCCGTTCCGCCGGGGTGATCACCCGTTCCCAGTCCCACTGGTCCACGTAAATCGAGTGGGTGTTGTCCAGGGTCTCGTCTGGGCGCACCGCGTTCATGTCGGTGTAGAGCCCGTAGCCGGGCGGGATCTTCAGTTGGGCTAGCACCAGCCGTTTCCACTTGGCCAACGATTGCACAATCTCAGCCCGCGTGCCGGGCAGGTCCCGCACGGCAAAAGCCACAGGCCGTTCCACGCCGTTCAGATCGTCGTTGATGCCTGTGCCGGCCTTGACAAATAGCGGCGCTGTCACCCGGCTTAGGTTCAATTCGGTCGCCAGGTTCACCTCGAAGAAATCTTTCAACGCTTTGATCGCGTGCTCGGTCTCGAGCACCCCCAGCAGTGGCTTGTAGGCCCGGGGGAAAATCCACTTGCGCTTCATTGGTGTCGTCGATCGGTTCAAAGCGCCCGCTACGCTAAAGGTCCACAGCTTGGCTGCCAAGCATTGAAACAGCCGCAGTCTTGTGCCAGGCTGAGAGCCGGTGCGGTGATGAACTTGGACCTCAAGAAGCTGCTCCCGCCCGAACTGGAGCGCATCCTGACCCAGACGCCCGAGCTGCGCCATGCTTACCTGGTGGGCGGCTGCGTCCGAGATGCCTTGTTGGGGCTGCCCTGCAAGGATTTCGATGTCGAGGTCTTTGGGGTAGAGGCCGACACCCTGGTGCGGGCTTTGACGCGGTGGGGCAAAGTGGACGTGGTCGGCCGGGCCTTTGGCGTGGTGAAGTTAACCACGCCCACAGGCGCGACCTTCGACTTTAGCCTGCCCCGGCGCGATTCCAAGGTCGCGCCCGGCCATCGCGGGTTCCAGATTCAGTGCGATCCGGGCCTGAGCCCGCGGGAAGCCGCAGCTCGCCGCGACTTCACCTTCAATGCCCTCATGTATGATCCGGCTCGTGACCAGGTGCTGGACTTCTTTGGCGGGCTGAACGATTTGCAGCACCGGGTGCTGCGCCATACCAGCCCGGCGTTTGTCGAAGACCCCCTCCGGGTGCTGCGCGGCATGCAGTTTGCCGCCCGATTCGATCTGACCCCTGCACCTGAAACCGTGGAGCTGTGTCGCCAAATGAAGCCCAGCTTCAGGGAATTAGCGGTCGAGCGAGTGCGCGACGAATGGTTCAAATGGGCTGCCCAAAGCACCAAGCCATCCGCCGGCCTGCGCTTCCTGCAACGGACCGAGTGGCTGGAGCATTTCCCGGAATTGCATGCCCTGGTGGGCCTGCCACAAGAACCCGCTTGGCATCCTGAAGGGGATGTGTTCACCCACACCTGCCACTGCTGCGACGCGCTGGTACAGTTGCCCGATTGGCAACAGGCCGATCCGCAGACGCGCATTGTGCTCAGTTTCGCCGTGCTGACCCACGACTTGGGCAAAGCGCTCACAACCCAACGCCAACTGGTCGATGGCCAGCAACGGATCGTGTCGCCCCGCCACGAGGAAGCCAGTCAACAACTTGCGGCTGCGTTCCTGGAGCGGCTCCGAGCACCTCGGGCTGTGGTCGAGCGGGTGCTGCCTCTGGTCCGACATCACATGGCGCACCTGCAGGTGGTGACCGACCGGAGCGTGCGCCGGCTGGCCGAACGCCTTGCCCCGGCGACCATCCCGCAGTTGTGCGTCGTTTTGAGCGCCGATGCCCAAGGCCGACCGCCTCTGCCACCTCGAGTGCCAGAGGCCGTGCCGGCTCTGCTGGCCAAAGCCGCTGAGCTGCAAGTGCGACAAAGCGCGCCCAAACCGATCCTCATGGGGCGCCATTTGGTAGCCTTGGGTCTGCAGCCCGGGCCAGCCCTAGGCCACATCTTGCACGCAGCTTATGAGGCCCAACTGGAAGGCCACTTCAGCTCGTTGCCCGAAGCCTACGGGTGGTTAGCTGCCCAGCCGCAGTTGCCGTTGTCAGAAGAGCTGCGGGGTAAGCTGCGCCAAGCAGCCGGCTCCGGCCCAACCTCGCCCACAGAACCGGGCTAACCCGGTGCGTCCGAAAGCCCACGGCCTTGCCCTACTCGGCTTTGGAAGGGCTAGGTTGGGCTGTGACTTCGGCCCACTGTTGCAAGGCGTCATTGTCTAACTGACCCCAATACAGCCGCAGGTCCTCGATCCATCCCTGCCAAGGCATCGGACCGGTGTAATCACCCACAGCGCTGCCCGGGTCCGCCCCCACAGTCAACCCTTCACGCGGCACAGCCTCGATGGCTCCGGCAGCCACGCTGCCTGCCAGTTTACCGTTGACCAGAAGCTGTAGCGTGGCGCTGTCTTGGAGCCGAACAGCCAAATGGCTCCACGCCTTCAGCGGCACAGTCTGTTTGGCTACCGCAGTGAACAGCTTGCCACCGGCTCGTATCGCGGCGTGCGGCCGACCGTCCCGTAGGTAGAGACTTAACCCGTGGTTTCTGCCGCCCAGTGACACCAGCACGCCATCGGCCTTTTCGGGCAGGCACCAGGCGCCCAGTGTGAAACCTTTCTGCACCGGGACAAGTGTGGCCGGTGCCGGGTTGAGCACCAGTGACGCTTGCCCGTCCAATTTCAGTGCGGTGGCTTTGCGGCCTTGGGTGGTCTGAAGCCCGATGGCGGCTGCGGTGTGGCCTCGGCCCGACCCGTCAGGCACCCGGCCATCTCGGATGCCGCCAAAGTCCGGATGCCAGACCAACTCCAAGGGCACCGGTCGAATGCGTTCACCTTCAGATAGCGCACCCGCAAACTGGTCCTCGTCCTTCAGTTCTTTTTTGAGCCGGGCTAGCTCGGCTTTCAAGCTGGCCACCACCGAGGCGTACTGGGGCAGCCCATAGACATTGTTGGTTTCATAGGGATCGGCCTGCAGATCGTACAGTTCCCACTCATCCAGCCGGTTGAAGTGGATGAGCTTGAACCGTTGGGTGCGCACGCCCAGATGCGGTTGGACCCGGTGGTCGCCCGGGTAATGGTAGTACCGGTAGTAGATCGAGGTGCGCCAATCCGCTGGCCGGCGGCCTTCCAACAGCGGCACCAGACTGCGGCCCTGCATGTCCGCCGGCACCTGCAGCCCAGCCAAATCCAGAAACGTCGGCGCAAAGTCCACGTTCAGCACCAGGGCATCCTGCACGGTCCCAGCCGGAATGCGGCCCGGCAACCGCATCAACAACGGCATCCGCAGCGACTCCTCATACATGAACCGTTTGTCGAACCATCCGTGGTCACCCAGGAAAAACCCTTGGTCGGACGTATAGACCACCAGCGTGTTGGTCCGCAGCCCGCTGCGGTCTAGATACTCCAAAACCCGCCCCACGCTCTCGTCCACCGCAGCCACGCAACGCAGGTAATCTTTAATGTAACGTTGATACCGCCAGCGTTTCTCTTCTGCCTCGGACAAGCCAGGTGGCACGGGCCGTTTCAAATCGCGGGCGGTCAGGTCGCGCATCCGCATGGTAGCCTCAGCCGCGGCGGCGGACCGGCCTTGGTAATTGTCATCGAATGTCGGTGGGTAAGGGATCTCGATGGCTTCGTAAAGGTTGGTGTGCCGCGGGGCGGGCGTCCACTCCCGATGTGGAGCTTTGTGGTGCATGCACAGGAAAAAGGGGCGCGTCCGGTCCCGCCGCTGCAGCCAACTAACCGTCAGGTCCGTGATCACATCCGTCACGTAACCCTTCAAAACGTTGGTCCGGCCCATCTCGATCATGACCGGATCCATGTACCGCCCTTGGCCAGGCAGGATGTTCCAATAGTCAAATCCAGTCGGGTCACTGAACAGATGCCATTTGCCTATGATGGCAGTTTGATAGCCGGCCTGCTGCAAGTACTTCGCCACGTGTGGCTGCCGACCATCGAACCGATTAAACACGGTTACCCCGTTGAGGTGGCTGTATTTGCCGGTGAGAATAGCCGCGCGGCTGGGCGAGCAGATCGAATTATTGACGAAACAGTGGCTGAACCGGATGCCTTCGGCTGCCAGCCGGTCGATGTTCGGAGTCTGGTTGATTCGACTACCATAGGCGCTGATGGCGTGCGCCGCATGGTCATCCGCCATGATGAACAGAATATTCGGGCGTAGCTCAGCCGCGAGCCCCGTGGCCAAACCAGCGACGCTCAACCCCAGTGCTGCGGCCAGGGCCCGACGGTGGCGTAACGGATTGGTGCGCATAGGTACCCGCTATTAGGCCCGCAGACTGTCAGCTAGTCAAACCCTAACAACGACCACGACTTGCTTCCGTGTACCGGCTCGGCCATAAGTCGCGATAGTCCCCGGAAACACCCTCGGTCGGCCAGCCACCTTCCGCGCCCCCGAACACGATCTCCCGAGCTTCGAGCTCCGAGCCCCTGCTCCCTGCTCCCTGCTCCATGCCCCATGCCCACGGTGCACAGCCTGAACTGTGGACCAGGCCTGTTTTTCGAGGCAGGGCCCGGGAGCGGTTTTGGGTGAACTGGTAGGGGTGCCGCTCGATCGGTTTTTCAGACCAGCGTTAGTTGCACCCGAGCGACTGGGCATTAGGACTTGACATTTTGGAGGCTAGGGCGGATTGTACGTTATGTTCACTGGCAAGCCAGATGTGAGGTGCACGCTGAAGAGGATGGCCTTTGGGTTGGGATTGATTCTCGCGAGCCTGCTGACGTGCCTGCTCAGCGGCCAACGGCTGTCGGCCCAACCTGTCTTGAATCTCGATTTGCAACCTGAGTTCGACTTGGGAGACGACCCAGCGGCCGACCCGCTCTTTGCCCCAGCCACACTTGGTCTAAGCCCTGGCATGCCCGGCTACGACCCGGTGGTGGCGGTGTCGGCGTTTGCGGCGGCGGCCAAGGCGGCGTTCCCGCCGGCGCACGAGCTGTTTGTCGCTTACTGGGGCAACCCGCGTTATGCGCTGCTGCCAGAACCGGCGGCTGCCGCCGCGGCCACCAGCCCCACCGGGCCGCTGGGCTTGGCCTCCGCGTTCCGGAGCGCAGGCGCGGCGCCCAACGCGGTTCCCGGCCGCACCGCGGGCTTCGAGAGAGGACCTGCCCAAGCGATCCTCAACGCCAATCTCTACGAGTTGCCCCGTGCACTCGGCTACGTCAGCCCGCTGGTGCTGGACCTGGACGGCGACGGGGTGCTTGGCGCCTCGCGCGGCCTGTGGCAGCCGCATCCGGCCCGGCTCACCGGACCGTATGCCGCATTCGACGTGGACGGCGACGGCTTCAAGGACGTGACCGAATGGATTGGCCCAGGCGACGGGCTGCTGGCGACTTCGCCCAATCCATCGAGCGGGCGCGACCTGGTCGGCACCGCGGGCGGCTGGCGGGATGGCTTCGAGCACATGGCCGCCCGGTTCGACCTGGACCACAATGGCCGGGTTGAAGGGGCGGAGCTGGCCGGCCTTTACGTGTGGCGCGACGCCAACACCAACGCCGTGGCAGAGGCCGGCGAAGTGGTTTCTGCGCAAGCCCTCGGGATTCTCTGGTTGGAGACGACCCACACCGGCTCCGTGTCCGGTTACGGGTATTTGGACGCGCACGGCGTGCAGCGCACCAACGCGCTGTGGGACTGGTGGCCCAACTACGCCCTGGCCAACCGCCGCTCGGCTGCCGCGCCCGATGCGGGCCACGCGCTCCTGCGCCACGAAAGCGCCATGGAGGCCATCAGAAACCTCCTCTTCGGCCGGGTGCCGGACAACTTTGCCCCGGCAAGAACGGACGGTCTGACCAGCCTGTGGCGCATTCCGCCCGAACGCTTGGCCGAAGCGGGGATTGACCTGGCCAGCTTCCGTGTGGCGCTGTTGGCCAACAGCGGGCGCGCCCTGATCGGCTACCACTCGGCCGAGTCCGCCTCCGGCCGCAAGAAGCCGGTGCTGGACGAAATCAAACATGACTGGGCGCTAATCCGGAGCGTGGAGTTGCCGTTCGAGGAGGTTTACCAGCTTGCCTGCGATCCTGCCGGCCGCATGGTGCTGGCGCTGGGCGATCACGGCTCGAGGCTGGCGGTGGTGGATTTCGAGACGGGGACCGTTGCGCCGCCCGAAGGGCTGGACCTTCGGTCCGTCGGTCTGCGGGCTTCGGGTGTGGCCGGGGGCGCGTCGGTGCGATTCTCTGGAACAGGCGACTTTTGGTTCAGCGCCTGGCAACTGGACGAGCAGGGACAAGTTCTTGATGAACGCGTCTGGGCCATCACGCCTTGGGGCTTTTGGGGCGGCCTGTCCTTGGAGGCGCTGCGCAAGGAACTCGGTCCGCTGCACTGCCATTTCATCACCGGCCCGACTTCGGGCTTCTTTGTGGTGCCGGGGCCTGGCGGCACCAACGAGCAGTTGTGGTCGGTGGCCGGCACCAACCGGGTGCTGGTGGATACCGCAGACGCTTTCGGCGGGTTGCACGCGATTCCCGCCAACAGGCCGAGCGCGACGTCCGGATGGGCCGCCGGATTCAAAGCTGGGCACGGCGCGGTCGCCTACACCAAACGCGATGGTGCACTATACAAGGTGGCGGTCTGGCAGGCGGGAGCCGAACCTACGGTGCTGGCGACAGGCGAGGCTCCGTGGTTTTACCCGTTTCTTACCGATGGCGGCGGCACGGTGGTGGCAGCCCGCATGAACGCCCCGGCCCAGCAGATGGATTGGGATTCCTGGGAGACGCAGTACCGCCGGCCGCACGATCACATCGGGAACTTCCTCGCCGTGGGCAAGGTCAGCGCCGGTGCGCTGGCTCTGCACAGTCCGGATGGAATCGAGATTCGCCCTGTGCCGGAGGCGCCGGTGTCGCACGCGCCGCCGGCCTGGCATTACAGGCTGCTGAATGGCAGCACGCTGACGGATGAATGTCCAGTGTGCGGCATTCCACCAGTGGTCTTGCCCCTGGCAGGTACTTTCCAGTTGCGCCTGGTGCAAGAGAATCCGCTGTTTGCCACCTACGCGCTGGAGAACATCGTTTTCGACGCCGGTTCGCCCGGCGGCACGACCTACAAGGTCCGCGGCCAGGGCATCTATCAGGTCGGCGGCGAGGTGGCTCTGGTCCAGGAGATGTTCTTGGAAGTGTGGGTGGACGATGGGCGCACCAACAAGCTCTGTTACTTCACCAACACCGAGCCGGCCGTGCGCCGGGGTTGGCCGCTGGTCCAAATCACCCTCACCCAGACCAACGGCACGGAAATCCAGCAGTTCCACCTGGACCTGCGGGCCGCGCCGGTGCGCGAGATTTGGTTCTCGACCCGGCACGGGTTTACGCCGGGCGCAGGGCCGCCGGACGTGAAATACGTCAGCGCTGGCGATCTCGTCTCCGCCGCCGGACATCTGGTGCGCCGCAACGCGGACCTGACCCGGCAGTTGGGCATCATGCCGCCTGCGCCCGACCTCGGTCTGGACGGCGTGGACGTGTTGCCCCGCGGTGAGATCGCGTTCTCCGTGGAGCAAGATGTGTTCAGCGAAGTCCTCGGCCCGCTGCACCACGGCGATGTGCTCTCGGACCGCGGCCGGGTGGTGGCCAGCTATGCAGACCTGATCGGCGCGTTCAGCCCCATGCCGCCGACGCCGGACCCCGGTTTGGACGCCTTGCATGTGCTCGACAGCGGCGAAATCTACTTCTCGGTCGAGACCGACTTCTTCTCGCAGCGGCTGGGGGTTTACATTCGGCGCGGCGACCTGCTGTCCAGTGCCGGCCGCATCGTCAAGACCCGCGAGCAACTGCTGGCCCGATTCCATCCGCCGCCCATCCCGATGGACTTCGGCTTGGACGCCATCTTCGTCTGGCCCAGTGGCGAGGTGTGGTTCTCGCTGGAGGAAGGCTTTGACGACGCGGTCTTCGGCCCGATCCGGCATGGCGATGTGCTGAGCGACCAGGGCGAGCTGCTCTGGCGGAACCTGGATTTGCTGCGCGAGTTCCAGCCGTTGGAAGACCTGGCCGACTTCGGCCTGGACGCATTGTTCATCGTCAGTGACGCCCTGGCGCCCACTGCCGCCCCGGCCCGCGGCACTGTCCTTCAGCCCGATCCGGCCACCGGCGACGTGCGGCTGCGTTGGGAGGCGCAGGGCCGGCTCTATCAGTTGGAGAAAGCCACCAACGTGCTCGGGCCGTGGTTGCCGTTGGGGCCCATTACCACCGAGACTGAGTTCACGGACCCGGGCGCGCTCGGCCGCAGTCCGCAGGCCTTTTATCGGTTGCGGCAATGGTGACACGCTGCCTAGTCGCAGGGTGGAAGGATCCACCATGCAACACGCAAGCCCCCAACTTGAAACGGACGGACCGGAAGGCGAGCAGCCCGCTGCAAGTGCTGCAACCAAAGCAAGGTCAGCGCCCAGCTTGTCGAGCCGCAGCCGAGATGGCTGTGCGGTCTGCGACTGCAAGAGCAACCTGATCGCGGGCGTTCTTGGGCTTTGTGCCGATTGCCTCCGGGCGGCTGGGCCAACGGTAACCGAGCGTGTAGGGGCAGCTCATGCCGGGTCGCGAACTGCATTTGATCTGCCACCAGCTCCACCGCTGGTGCCCGGCGGCGTGCGCTGCGGTTTGTGCAGCAACGAGTGTTGCTTGGGGGAAGGTCAACGCGGCTACTGCGGCCTGCGCACGGCGCGGGCCGGCCGGTTGGTGCACCTGGCCGGCACACCCGCGCGCGGCTTGGTCGAGTGGTATCGCGATCCGTTACCCACCAATTGCGTGGCGGACTGGGTCTGCGCCGGTGGCCGGCAACGGCGCGGCCACAACCTGGCAGTGTTCTACGCAAGCTGCACCATGAACTGCCTGTTCTGCCAGAACTGGCAGTTCCGCTACAGCACGCCCGCCAACAGCTCGACACTCACTGCTGCTGAACTGGCCGGCGCGGCCAACGCCGACACGTTTTGCGTGTGCTTTTTCGGGGGCGATCCGGCCTCGCAGATGCCGCATGCGCTGGCGGCGGCCAAACTGTTGGCTGCCCGCGGGGTGCGGGTCTGCTGGGAAACCAACGGCACGATGCATCCGGGCTTGTTGGATGCAGCGCTGCGTTGGTCGCTGGAAACGGGCGGCTGCATCAAGTTCGATCTGAAAGCTTGGCACGACGGCCTGCATCGGGCGCTGACGGGGGTATCGAATCGGCGCACTCTGGAGAACTTCGCGCGGGCGGCTCGGCGCTTTGCTGACCGGCCTGATCCGCCCCTGGTGATTGCCAGCACCCTGTTGGTGCCGGGTTACGTGGAGGCAGATGAAGTAGGTCAGATCGCGCGGTTCATCGCCTCGTTCGATGTCCGGATTCCGTATGCGCTGCTGGCGTTTGCGCCGCAGTTTTACATGGCCGATCTGCCCACCACCTCCTTCCAGCAGGCGCAGGCGGCTGAAGCGGCGGCTCGGGCTGCCGGGCTGCACAACGTGCGGGTGGGCAACCGTCACTTGTTGCGCAAGGCGTAGCCTCAGTCCAATCCCCAAACAACAAGCACCTCCCCATGAAACAACAGACCAAATCAAGAAAAGCTCGGGCCAGTGATGGAGACCGGCCGGCAACTGGTCAGCCAATGTCGCGCCGGCGCTTTGTCAAAGCGCTCGGCTCGATCAGCGCCGGCACAGCGTGGCTGACCGGTGCAGCGGTCCAACCCCTCCAGGCCCAATACGGCCCGCCGCATGCAGTGGGGCTATCGGAGGCGCAGCTTATCGGCATGTACACCGACATGCTCAAAATCCGGCTCTGGGAAACCAAGATCAAAGACCTGCTGCTCAAAGGCGGCTTTCGGGGTGTGGCCCATCTGTATGTTGGGCAGGAAGCCATTGCGGTGGGCGTGTGCCGGGCGCTGCGACCGGACGATTACATTGCCAGCAACCATCGTGGGCATGGCCACCTGATTGCCAAAGGCGGCGACTTGCGCCTGATGCTGGCTGAGATCACGCACAAGGCCACCGGCTACTGCAAAGGCTACGGCGGCTCGCTCCACATTACCGACATGCGCCTGGGCATTCTGGGCATGAACGGCATCGTGGGCGCCTCGCACTTGTTCGCTGCCGGCGCAGCCTACGGCATCAAGGTCAAGGGCACTGACCAAGTGGCCGTGAGCTTTGGCGGCGACGGCTCGTTGCAGAACCATTTCTTCACCAGCGCAGCCAACAGCGCCGCGGCGTGGAAGTTACCCTGGATCGCAGTGATCGAGAACAACGGCTACCAAATCTGGGTCCGCTCAGCCGATGTGTATGGGATCACCGACCTGGCCCGGCGGGCCGAAGGGTTCGGCATCGAAGGCCGCGTGGTGGACGGCAACGACGTGTTGGCAGTTTACGCGGTGGCCAAGCAGGCCGTGGACAAGGCACGAGCTGGCGGCGGGCCGACGGTGATCGAGTGCAAGACCTACCGCTGGTACGACCATTACGGCGTCAGCGGAGCCAAGATCGGCGTGGATGGCGCCTTTGGCTTGGGCTACCGCTCCGACCGCGAGTTGCGTGATTGGATGGCCAAAGACCCCATCCCGCGCTTTCGGCGGTTCCTGGTCGCCGAGAAAATCCTGACCGAGCAACGGGCTGACGAGATTGTCGAGGAAGTCCGGAAATCAGTCGAAGATGCAGTCGAGTTTGCCGCAGCTCAACCGCCGCCCAAGCCTGAAGACGGGTTGCTGAACGTCTTTGCCCAAGGCGCCGTGCCGCTGCGCAATAGTTGAACGCTCAACCCCGGAGGAGCCTATGCCCAAGAGCATGAACTTTGCGATTCTGGAAGCCATCCAAGGCGAGATGCGGCGGGACAAGTTGCTGACGCTGCTCTACGAGTATCAGACCCCAATCGCCCGCTGGGGTGACCGCACCATCAACCTCGAAGCCGAGTTTGGCCGGTGGCGCGTGCGGTTCTGCGCCATTGACGAGCAGTGGATTGTGGGCGGCGCGCTGGGGATGTCCATGATCGGGGTTCCGGCCATCGCGCACATTCCCAGCATGACCACCTTCATCCCGTTCGAGCTGATGTTCAATCACGCGGGCAAGCTGCGGCACATGACCGGCGGCCAGGCTGCCTTCCCGATGGTGTTGTGGGCCGACATGGCCACGCGCACGCCGTTCCAAGGCGGCCAGCACGCCGATGCCGGGCTGGAATCGGCCTACGCGCGCCTGGCGGGGCTGAAGGTGGTGGTGCCCTCGACGCCCTATGACGCCAAGGGCCTCATGATCTCAGCCATTCGCGACGTGGATCCGGTGGTGTTTTGTCATTACCCGATGCCGGCTACCGGCCCTGAGGTGCCCGATGAACCCTACACAGTGCCGATCGGCGAGGCCGCGGTCCGCACCGAAGGGACCGACCTGACGATGGTGGCTTACGCGCCGCAAACCACCGAGATGGCCAAAGCGGTGGCCGAGTTGAAAAAGGAAGGCATCAGCGCCGAGTTCATTGACCCGCGCACACTGGCGCCTTTGGACGGCGTGATGGAGACCATCCTCAAGTCGGTGAAGAAAACCGGGCGGCTGCTGACCGCCGATGAAGGCTCCTACAGCTTTTGCAATTGCACCGAGATCATCGCCCGCGTGGCCGAGGCCTTGCCCGGCACCAAAATCAAGCGCCTGGCGTTCCCCGACGCCCCGGCCCCGGGTGCGCCGGAGATGGTCAATTACATGCGCGTGGACGCTGCCAAGATTGTGGCGGCAGCACGGAAACTGGTCAGGACGTGAGACGAGAGGCGTGAAACGTGAGGATTTAAACGGACGAATGGCAAGACGCTACCGACAAACCACCGTTGAAGCACTATGAAGACGACCCACCTGAAAGACCTCGAGTTCGAATTGGCCTACCTGGCCTTGCTCACACGGGCGGGCCTCAAGCCGCTCAGCCGATGGGAAGACCGGTTCGACGGGCGCACTGAACAAACCTTGCAGGCCCTGGGCCTGAAGACGCGCGTGGTGGAACGGTCCGTGCGCTCGGGCCGGCGCGTGCGCGAACTGCTTTTCAGTCCATCGGACTGGTGCCTGGAGGCGTATGCCCGGCAGTTCGACGGCACCCCCGTTGACCGCACCCCAGCCACCATGCGGCTGGAAGGTCGGCTGTTCGGCTACCCGACCTGTTGCATCGAGAGTTTCATCGCCCACGGCTATGCTCGCAACAGCCTGCGCCGGCGTGACCAGCGAATTCTATTTCACTGGGCCTGCCCGCACTGCGGCATTACGCCGCTGTTGTTGCCGCACTACCGGCGGGTTTACCAGCAGTGTCAGGCCTTGCGGCGCGGGCGCGGCCTGAGCGGAGCGTGGCTTTCGCCAGCCGAGGTGCCCGGCCAAATCAAGAAAGCTCTGGCCCTGGCCGCGTCGATCGCCGCGTTGGCCGCCCTGCCCGGTCTGAGTGCAGACACTCCGGCCAAGCCTGATCCGCACTGGCTGCCGTTGTCGGCGGGTGACGACCCGGACGGCGATTACCTGAGCAGTGCCGAAGAGTTGGTGCTGGGCATGGACCCGGCCAACCCGGACCAGAACGCCAATGGCCAGCCTGACGGGCCGGACCTGGCGTTGCGGTTGTCGGGATTGATTGATGCATTGCCCACCACCCCCTCGGCCACGCAGCCCTACCTGGTTCACCACATGGCTTTCGGCCTGGAGAATTGCCAGGTCTGCGGCGCCGTCACCAACATGGGCGCGCTGGAGATCGTCAACCCGCTCGAAAACCAGTCCTACGTCATGCCTTACGTGGCCAAGCATTACCTGGAGCACGGCAGCTTCAGCTACGTGGGCACCAATTTCTCCGGCATCTTGCATTCCGGCCGGCTTAATCCGGCCCTGCTGCAGACCGCGCTGACCAGTGCCGGCCAGGCGCACTTTATCGCCGAGCCGCCCGGCACCGACGCCGACAACGACGGCTTGCGCCAGTGGGAAGAGCCGGCCTTGGGCACTGACCCGGCGAAAGCCGACACCGACGGCGACCACCTGATTGACGGGATTGACGTGATCCGAGCCCTGCGCGCCCGGCTTGATACGCTGCCCCGCACGCCGCAGCCGGACCGGCCTTACATCATCGAGCATCCGATGGACGGCATCGAGACCTGCCCGCGCTGCGGCGAGCGCGTGGTCATGGGCGTGTGGGAAGTTATCAACCCCGTCACGCGCGAATCCGTGAGCATCCCGTCCATGGCCCTGCACTACATGGAACACGGCGGGCCTGCCTGGGAAGGTGGCCAGTTGCTGGGCGGCAAAGGCCGGGTGGACCCGCGCCAGCTTCAGGCCGTGCTCACCGGCCAACGCAACGGGCATCTGCTGCCAGTCACGCCCGATACCGATCGCGACTGGCTCTCTGACCCGGAGGAGCTGGACCTCGGCTCCGACCCGTCGAATCCCGATGAGAACAACAACGCCGTGGCCGACGGCTTGGACCTGGCGCGGGATGTGGTGGCGCAGATTGCCGCCCTGCCCACCAAGCCTGTCTCGAACCAGGTTTATCGGCTGGACTTCCCGCTGCGCGGCTTGGAGCGGTGCGACATTTGCGGCACCAACGTCAACATGGGCCATCTGACCGTCTGCAACCCGTTGGCCCAGCTTTACGCGCCGCTGCCCTACATCGCCTTGCACTACTTGGAGCACGACAGCTTCTCCTTCGCCGGCGATGTGCATGGCCAGGGCCGGACCGATGTGAAGCTGTTGGTGGACGCGCTGCGGTCCACCGGACCGGGCCACCTGTTGCCCGTCAGCGGCGACACCGATGGTGACGGCTTGAAAGACCACGAGGAAGCCCACTTCGGCACCGACCCCAACCAGCCGGACAGCAATCTGGACGGCGAGCCCGACGGCTTTGCCTTGGCGCGGCAGATGTGGGCCGAGGTGGAAGCGCTGCCGCGATCGCCCGGCCCCGGTCCTGCACCCACCAACAGCCCCTGCTACGCCGTGGACCATCGGCTGCGCGGGCTGGTGCAGTGCCCGGTTTGCGGCTGCATGGAGAATATGGGCTGGGTGGAGGTGATCAACCCGCGCGAGCAACTGTCCATGCCGATCCCGTACCTGGCGCTGCACTTCATGCGCCACGGCAGTTTCGCCTGGAGCGCGCAAGACCGCGTCAACCCGTGCCTCTTGGACATCATCCTGCACGGTAACGGCGCGTCGCATCTGGTGGTGTGGCCGGGCGACACCGACCGCGACGGCCTGCTGGACGGTGAAGAAAGCCACTTCGGCACCCGGCCGGATGTGCCGGACACCGACGGCAACGGGCTGCTGGACGGGGTTGAAGTGGCCCGGCGTTTGTATGGCCGCATCCAGGCGCTGCCGGTCGGACCGCATCCGAGCGGCAAGTATCGGCTGGCGTTCGAGGCGGATTGTTACGTGCCCTGCCCGACCTGCGGGGTGGACGTCAACTGCGGGCACGAACAAATCACCAACACCTGGGCTGGGTTGTCCATGCAGATTTCCTACCGCAACCTGCATTACCTGCAGCACGGCAGCCTGGCCGCCTCGGCTAGCGAACGGGTGGACCCGATCCGGCTGGAGGCGTTGTTGGAACCAGCAGTGACAATTGCGGCGGGCGGCGACGGCGTCCGCCTGCGGTGGAAAGGCCTGCCCGGCCGCACCTACCAAATCTTCACCGCTGAACGGGTGGACGGGCCTTGGAGCCCCGGCCCGACCTTCCAGGGTGACGGCAGCGAGCTGGTGTTCAGCGAACCGGCTTCAGGCGATCGGCCGCAGAGATTCTACCAAATCCGCATGTGGTAGCAGCGAGCCTTGATCTGACCTGCGCCATGCTGTGTCGGTTGGAGGCTGGGGCTGGAGATGCCGGCGGCAGCCGAATCGAGCGCGGCTGGGGAAGGCACGGTTTTTTGTTGGGGTGCCTGGCTTAGACGCAGTAGGCTGGAGCTGATGTTAGAAGCCGCCGATGCGCGCCGGCGCTGGCGCGGAATGTTATGCCTAACCCTGGCAGCCGGGTTGCTGGTCTGGGGCCAGACAATTCTGGAGCCTGTGCTGCAGGGGGTGGGCTTCCTGGTTTATTGGCTAGTATGCCTGCTCTTCACGCTGGCGGCGATCGTGATCGCGCTACTGGATATCCGCGTCATGCGACGCCGCGTGCGCGAACAGCATCGGCATCTGCTTCAGCAGGTGCTGGACGAGCTGGAGAGCAAGAAAAAACCGGATTCTGATCAACGTGCTCAGACGCCTGGCTCGGGCCGATGTTGAGCAGAAGCCCCTGCGGCGGACGCTAGGCCAACGCCGGGGCAGCCCCGACTGCTTCCCAGCCGGCCCCTGCCTAAAGAAAGGCTGGCCGCAGTGCCAGCCCTCGAAAAACAGGGGATTTGCCGACGCGTCGTTGCGAGGCCATGGCGCAGCGAGCCAGTTGCTTCCAACGTGTCCCCCGGCCTCGGCGCAGGCCCCAGGTTACGCACTTTGGGCTGGCAGGTGCAATTGACCGGCAGCTTGCAGACGCTGAATTTCGACTGTGTAACCCTCCCGATAGGTCGGGTATCGAAACACGTAGCCGCAGGTTTGTTTGAGCTTTTGGTTGGAGACCTGTTTGTTCGTCAAGCCGCGTTTCCGACTCGGTGGTCTGGCACCGACGGCAGGTGGCGGCATGGGCCGGCCGAGCTTGGCCGATAGCCAACTGAAAAACTCGATCTGCCGCACCGGCTGATCGTCCACGGCATTGTAAATCTCGCCGGGTTGGCCCTGGTGCAGCACGGCCATGATCACCCCCACCACGTCATCCCGATGGATCATGTTGATGAATCGTTGACCCCCATCCTCCAGCCGGGCTTCGCCGCGCAAATACTGCAAAAACAGGTGCCCTCGACCCGGGCCGTAAATCCCAGCCACGCGCAGGATCACCGCCGGAAAACCCCGGTGCCGGGCCGCTTCCAGCAGTAACTGTTCGGCTTGAACGAGCAGTTGGCTGGTTGGACTGGTCGGTTGGGTGGGGCTGGTCTCGGTGACCACCGAGCCGTCGGTCTGGCCATAGACACTGGTGCTGCTGGTGTACACGAACTTCTGCAGGCCGCTGCCTGCCAGCCAGTTAATCAAGTTGCGTGTGCCGTCCAGATAAACTCGGCGGTAGTCCATCAAGCCGCCGCGTGTGGATGAGACGGTGTTGACCACCCAGTCGAATGGACCGGGCAACTGGGCAAGGTCCTCCACTCGCGTGATGTCGCCCTGGAGCGGCTGGATGCCCGCGCCCGTCAGAGCCGCCGCGTCCGCCAAGCTGCGCCGCAGGCCAAACACAGTGTGGCCCTGTTGCACCAGCGCTGCGCCAAGCGCCTGGCCCACGTACCCACAACCCACAATCAATACGCGCATCCGCTTCAACATAGCCTCGCAGGCACTCAACCGCACTCCTGGAGTGGGCTCAGTAGTTGTGCTATCGGGCCGTGGCTAGAGCGCTACCCTGTCGTCCACCAGACCCGGCATGCAGTCCGGCGAGACGCGCCCGACATGCGCAACCTTAGCCACACAGGGCATCGCTCACACGCTTCGGTGTGTGGGCTGCTGCTTCCAGGGTCGTACGCTACGCAACCGCAAGGGTTCCCTCGAGGCCCGCCGCGGGCCAGCCAGCTCCCCCCTTCATGAACATGTCACAGCTCGTTGGATTAGCTGCGCATGCGCTGGCGTGGCGCAAGGCTTTGTCGGCCAACACAGCCTCGGGCTGCGCTAAGCAAGCGATGGCTCGATTTACCGGTGGCCAACAGCAGTAGGCCATAGGCTTGTATGCAACGTAAAGCTGCAAGCCGTGAATGAAGTTGCGGCACTTCAAACCAGCCAATGTTCAGCAAAGGCCGGCCCAAGAACTACCTCGAACCGGCCCACATCCACGGCCTGGCCGACGCCTACTTGAACTGGCGGGCCGTGCACAGCCTCTCGGCCATCATTACCGCCGCCGAGGCCGCCCGGAACGATCACAACCTCTCGCCCAGCCGCTACGTCTCGGTGGGCGAACAGGTCGAAGTCCTGCCGCTGGACGAAGCTGTGGTGCAGTTGCGTAAAGCCGAGGAAGAACTCGACGCCGCCAACCGCGAGTTGGAGATGGTGCTCAAACGCCTTGGTTTGGCCTAAACTCTAACGTAGATTCGACGTGTCATGAGGCGCACCCGAGATGAATTGATTCGGTTGTTGAACCAGCACCGGACCACGTTGACGGCGCGGTTTGCTGCGGGGCGCATCTTGCCGGGACTACCATGGCGGGGACACCCCGCGCGGGTAGCTCAGGTTGGCAACCTGCTGTGCCGCCGACTGGCAGTCGGCAGGCCGCGGACTTCTTTGTGCGGTTGCGGATTGGCAATCCGCGATACGGCAGACTCCCAGTCCGCGCTACGGTGGTTTCATCAGGATGCACCCCAAGCGAAGCGCGACACCGCTTTGGCTTTGGGCCTGAGCGCAGCACGAGCACGACAACAACAGCGCGGATGGGCAAGGCGGCCTCACCGCAAGCCAAAGCGCCGTCGCCGCTGCGCTCTGCCGGCGCACTCCACAAACCCGGCCCTGTGGACTGGGGCGGCGACGACGCCGCTTTGACAGCGCGAGGCAGGCAACGCCCGGGGAACCGCCACGCCCGGGACAGCGCATGAGCCGGAAATCAACGCAAAGCCGCCGAGGCACGAAGCAAATTCAAAGGCAGGAAACACCGAAATTCAAAACGGCTTCACAACCGGACACTAGGGTCCGACCGCTGGCAGCGGAACCCATCACCCGTGGCTTCAGAAGCCCTGATAGCCCTGAGGGCACCGGACGCTGGGCAGTTGGTTTCGGCGGCTGGCCAGCCTGCCGGGCTGGCAGCAGGTGCTGGGCTGAGCCGAGATCTGGCTTAGTCATGAAGGCGTCGATCGCCAGGGACTGTAGGAGATCAGGTTCCATTCATCCAGCAGGTCCAGGGGGATGGAAGCCAGGAACCGGGATGGTTGCTGCAGCCCATCGGCGCCTGGGCTGGCCACGTCGCGCACCAACGGGTAGGTGAGATACAGCTCGTCACGCGCCCGCGTGATGGCCACGTAAAAGAGCCGGCGTTCTTCCTCTTCGTCTTCGGGGGTTCTGAGTGACCGGGCGTTGGGGAACATGCCTTCGCAGAGCATGATCACAAAGACCACGTCAAACTCCAAGCCCTTGGCTTGGTGCACGGTGGATAGCCGGACGCGATCGTCGTCGCCTGTAGTAGGCCGGTCGTATTCGGCCTCAAGGTTTGATAGGAGCGATAGTTGGGTGAGGAACTCTTCCAGGCTTTGGAACTGGCGCGCGAAGTTGGCCAGTTCCTCCAAATCCAGCAACCGCGCCCTGGCATTGGCATAGGATTCCTCCAGATACTCATCGTAGCCGGCGTCCAGCACCAATTGGATCATTTCGGCAGGCCGGTCGCGCATCTCTTCAGCCTCAAGCTGCGAGATGGTGATGGCCAACTGCGACCAGGCACTTGCCGCCTTTTTGGGCAGCAGGCCTGCGCAAGCTTCGAGCGCAGTGGCTAGCCTTGGCCTGGGGGCCGCGCTGGGGTTGGAGACGGCGGCAGCCCCTTCAGCCGCGGTGGGTGCGCCAGGAGCAGGCGGATGCTGCAAGTGCTGTTGGAACGCCTGCCACAGCCGGTCGGCTGCTCGAGGCCCGATGCCTGGCAGCATCTGCGCCAGGCGCTTGAAGGCCAGCTCGTCGGAGGGGTTACAGACCAGTTTCAGGTAGGCCGTCAGGTCTTTGAGGTGGGCCTGTTCGAAGAACCGGATGCCACTGGTGATGCTGAAGGGGATGTTGCGTCGGGTCAGTTCCAGTTGCAGTTCCAGCGCATGAAAATGGGATCGATACAGCACCGCCATGCGGTTTAAACTGACTCCTTGCTCGTGCAGTTCCAGCATGCGCTGCGCCACAAAACTGGCCTGCTGATGTGCATCGGCGCAGCGCACCAAGACCGGCTTGGGCCCCGGTTTGCGCACCGGGGTGAGTTCTTTGAAGAACTGGTTGCGGTTGACTCGGATGACGGCGTTGGCCACGCGCAACAGCTCCGGTGTGCTGCGATAGTTGGTTTCAATCTTGTAGATGGTTGCGCGGGGATGGCGTTGGGGGAACTCCAGGATGTTGCGGAAATTCGCCCCGCGCCAGGAGTAGATGCTCTGGGCATCGTCGCCCACGGCCATCACGTTCCCATGCCGGGCAGCCAGCAGGTCCACCAAATCGGCTTGGAGCTTGTTGGTATCCTGGTATTCGTCCACCAGAATGAACAGGAACCGGCGCTGGTAATGCTCACAAAGGTCCGGGTGCTGGGTGAGCAGCTTGTGCCAGCCCACCAGCAGATCGTCAAAGTCCATCACGTTGATGGCGCGTTTGCGGGCCAGGTAGCGCTCCTGCAACTCAGTCAACGCTGGCAGGTGCACCTGCAACGAGCTGTAATAGCGAGCCACAATGTCGGCCAGGGGCTGACAGGTATTGACCGCCAGAGACAATATCTCGCAGACCACCTCCGGCTTGGGGAACCGGGCGGACTTGGTCTTGATCCCGGCCTCGGTCATGCAGGCTTTGATCAGGTCACGCGCATCCTCGCGGTCCAAAATGGTAAAGTCGGGCCGATACCCCAGGCGGTCGGCGTGTCGCCGCAGGATCCGGTGCGCCACGGCATGGAAGGTGCCACCCCACAAATCCGCCAGGTCGTTGCCCAACAGCTCGGCCACACGACGCATCATTTCTCGAGCGGCCTTGTTGGTGAAGGTCAGCAGCAAGATGCGATCTGCCGGCACCCCTTGCTCCAGCAGGAACGCCACCCGGTAAATCAGGGTTCGCGTCTTGCCGGCGCCGGCGCCAGCGATCACCAAGGCCGGCCCCGGTGGCGCTGTCACCGCCGCAAGCTGCTGCGGGTTCAGTTCCCGGCGGTAGTCGATCTGCAGATCGACCGGCGCACGAAACGGCTGCAACACATAGTCCCGAGCCACAACCGCCAATCTAGGCTCTGGGCCGGGCTGGGAAAAATCCAAAATGCCTCCTGAGACCGCCCACCCCCTTAAGTCCAGGCCACTTAAGCCCGATACCGTCACTGGAGGGAGGTAACTATGACTGCCGAGGAGAAGGAGATCCACGACTACCTGAGCCGGTGTCCTGACCGGTTTGTGCCAGCCGCCGAGATCTGCCAGCGCGCCGGCACGCGCAACCGGTATGCACTAGACCGGAACTGGGCCATGCCCATCTTGCGGCGCATGGAACTGGACGGTTGGGTGGAGTCAGACCAGATGGGTGGTTACAGGCTCCGGCCCAAAGAACGGCGTAGTTTCCGCGAAGCCTTAGCCGATCCCACCGCAGCCAACTTGGGCGATACAGCCATTATCAGACTCGAAAAACGGTCCCAAGCCGCTTGAGCCCAGCGCTCCCGGACTGCAGACCGCCTCTTTCAGCACACCACGGCCCCAGCATAGGGAGCATGAGCATGGGGCATGGGGATCGGAAGATCCAAGACGGAGGACTGAGGACGGGATCGGTTGAACCGTAGCCGCCGGTGTAAGCTGGCGGACATCACCCCAGGGCAAGCGCCGCGCCGAGCTGGGTGACCGAGGCAGCATCGATCAACCCCACAGAGACGCGACGAGCGCAGAGACACACCACCTTGAGATTGCCCTGCGTATTTGGCGAAGTGCGCGGTTGGGTGCCTCCGTGGAGCTTGGGGTTGCGGCTTCGGCGGGCGGCCGAAAACCGGCTGGCCAGCGGCTGGTATCCTCATGGCCATCGGGTCCTCTGAAACCGGGCTGATGCGCTCCGCTGCCTACGGTGGGGCCGTGGTCTGCGGTTACGCAGCCGCGTTGAATCTGGGTGTTTCGTGCCTTTGAATTTGTTTCGTGTCTCGGATTTCGTGCTTTGGATTTGGGGCTGTCGCCGTGGCCCTGCGCTGGGTAAGCACTGCTCAGGTGGGTCCACCGCAGAGGCACCAAGTGCGTCGAGTTGGACCGCGCCGACGGGTGCATCAGCCCAACGCAAGTGCGGCGGGCTGTGTTAACTCTTCCTTCCGGTAAGTTTTTGAGCTAACGTGAAAGCGTGAAACGAACGTTTGGCTTGTTGGTTCTGAGCGTGGCCTGGTGCGCCGCCGGTTTCGGGTCGGTGAGCTGGGCGGCTACGCCCGAGGCGCCTGGGGCTAAGCGGAAGGTGTATGTCGTGCCGATCCGGGACGACATCATGCCGCCGATGGTCTATCTGGTCCGGCGTGGCGTTAAGGAAGCAATGGAGGCCAAAGCGGATTTGCTGGTGCTGGACATGAAGACCAACGGTGGCCGGGTGGATGCCACCGAGCAGATCATTGAAATCCTCAACAAGTTTCCGGGGCGGACGGTGACCTACGTGAACAACCGGGCCTTCTCAGCGGGTGCGTTTATTGCCGTAGCCACGCAGCAAATCTTTATGGCGCCGCAAAGTGTCATCGGGGCTGCGACGCCTGTGTTGCTGACGCCCACTGGCGATGGGATTCAATCGGTGCCGGAGGCGTTCGAGGCCAAAATGAAATCGGCCATTAGTGCCCAGGTGCGGGCGGTTGCCGAGAAGAACGGGCACGACGTCGATGTGATCGAGGCGATGATTGACCGGGACTGCGAGCTCAAACGCGTCAGCTACATCACCCAGCCCGACGGCACAGTTACGGCGGTAACCAATGTGATCAGTGAAAAGGGCCGGTTACTGACCCTGACGGATCGGGAGGCGGCCCGCGAATACGGGAACCCGCCCAAGCCGTTGCTGTCGGCCGGGACGGTCGAGAGCCTGGAGGCGCTGCTGAGCCGGTTGGGCTTTGCGGATGCCGAAGTCCATTACATCAAACCCAGCGGGGCCGAGCAGTTGGGCAGTTGGCTGACTGCGATTGCGCCGCTGCTGTTGATCATTGGTGTGGTGGGCCTGTACATCGAGATGAAGACCCCGGGGTTCGGCTTGCCTGGCATTGTCGGGATCACCGCGTTTGTCTTGTATTTTTTGGGCGGATATGTGGCGGGGTTATCGGGGCTGGAGTGGGTCTTGGTCTTCTTGTTGGGCCTGGCTTTGGTGGCGGTGGAACTGTTTGTGTATCCGGGCACTATTGCCTTGGGATTGATTGGTGGTGCACTGATGCTGGCAGCCATTTTGATGGCGATGGTGGACATGTATCCCGGTATGCCGCCGGTGCCCACGCTGCCCCAGTTGCAAGCGCCGCTGCAGACATTGCTGATTGCCACTGCTGGTGGTCTGGTGGCCGTCCTGATCCTGAGCCGGTTCTTGCCCCGCACACCGCTCTACCGCACGATCGTGTCCCAATCAGCCAGTGGCATCCGCACCGAAATGGTCCAGGAACAGCAAAAGCAATCTTTACACGGTCAGGTAGGGGTCACCATCTCGCCGCTGCATCCCGGGGGCAAAGCACAATTTGGCGACCGGATCCTGGACGTGATCTCGCAGGGCGATGTGGTGCCTGCGGGCACTCGGGTGCGAGTAATCGGCTACAGTGGCACCCAGCCCATTGTGGAGCCCGTCAGCTCCTGAGTCGGCCCGCAGCCTGGAAGCTAAGACAATTGGACTCATGCGACGGCGCCTGAGCTGGGTTGCGTTGGGGTTAATGCTTGCCGCAGCAGCCGGCTGGGGCGTTCGGCAGTGGAACCGCGCAGGCAAACCACAGCCCGGCACCCTTCGCGTGTCCGGCACCATCGAGATCACCGATGCCGAGGTGAGTTTCAAACTCGCAGGCCGACTGCTCAGCCGGGAAGTGACCGAAGGCCAACCCGTCCAAGCCGGTCAAGTCATTGCCAGGCTTGAGACCAACGAGCTGGTGCAGCAGGTGGCCTTGCGTCGCGCTGAGCTGGAAGCAGCGCGGGCTGCGCTGGCTGAGCTGGAGGCCGGCACCCGGCCCGAAGAGATCGCTCAGGCCGAGGCGGCTTTGGAACTGGCCCGGGCTGAGGCAGCCCAAGCGGAGTTGGAGCTGACCCGGCAACGCGACCTGCGCAGCCACGGCGCCGCTACCGCGCGCGAGCTCGAGTTGGCCCAAACCACCCTCAAGACCGCTACTGCCCGCGTGCGCGAGGCTGAAGCGCGCTTGACCATGCTGCGCAACGGGCCGCGGCCGGAACAAATTGCCCAGGCCCGTGCCCGAGTCGAACAAGCCGCTCAAGCCCTGGCCTTGGCCGAGACACGCCTGGCCGATGCCACGGCGGTGTCCCCGTTGACCGGCGTAGTGCTGGCCAAACACGTCGAGCCGGGTGAATACGTGGCAGCCGGCACGCCGGTGGTGACCGTGGGTGATCTGGCGCATCCGTGGCTACGGGCTTACATCAACGAGACCGATCTGGGCCGCGTCAAGTTGGGCCAGCGGGCCACCATCACCACGGATACTTACCCGGGCAAATCGTATTGGGGCACCGTGACCTTCATTTCCGACCAGGCCGAATTCACCCCCAAAAACGTCCAGACCCACCAAGAACGGGTGAAACTGGTCTATCGGATCAAGATCGAGGTGGCCAATCCGCATCAGGAGCTGAAGCCGGGCATGCCCGCTGACGCACTGATTCATTTGGACTCTGAGGCGGTTGTGCCATGAGTCTCATTCGCACAGTTGGCCTTACGCGCGCCTTTGGCCCGGTGGTGGCAGTCGATCAGCTCAGCCTGACGGTGGCTGAAGGCGAACTGTTTGGGTTGGTGGGCCCAGACGGTGCGGGCAAAAGCACGACTCTACGATTGGTGGCGGGCATTTTGGAACCCACTGCAGGCGAGGCCTGGGTGGCCGGCTACCACAGCGTCCGCCAGGCTGATGCGCTCAAAGCCCACATCGGCTATCTGAGCCAGCGCTCGGGGCTGTATCCGGACCTTACCGTTGGGGAGCACTTGCGGTTCTATGCCGAGCTGCATTGCATGCCGCGCACAAGCCGGGCCGAATCGATCCGGCGCTTGCTGACTTTGACCCAGCTAGCGCCTTTCGAGCAGCGCCTGGCCAGCGAGTTGTCTGGCGGCATGAAACAGAAGCTGGCCCTGGCCTGCGCCTTGGTGCATGCGCCCAAAGTCTTGTTGCTGGACGAACCAACCTGCGGCTTGGACGCGGTGTCGCGCCGCGAATTGTGGCGGTTGCTGGGCCAGTTGCTGCAACAGCGGGTGACCATTGTGGTGGCCACGGCTTACCTGGACGAAGCCGAGCGGTGTAGTCGGCTGGCCTTGCTGCACCAGGGCCGGGTGCGTGCCCTGGGCACTCCCCAGCAACTGAAGCAGTTGATGCCGGGTAGCTTGTTGGAAATCCGTGGACCTGACCCGCGCCGGATCGCTGCGCTGCTGGGGGCTCACCAACCCACCTGGACTGTGACGCAGTTGGGCGATCGGGTGCATGTGGCGGCGCCGGACCCGGCGGAAGCTACAACTCAAGCGCAGGCGCTACTCGTGCAGGCGCAACTACCTCCACTGGCTATCCGCCCCATCCAGCCCAGTCTGGAGGATGTATTTGTATCGGTGCTGAGCGGGGAGTCGGCAGGTGATCCCGCTGAACATCGAGGGCCAAAGCCCAGCTCGGCAGCCGGAGCTCCTGCCGGGCTGAACTGAGGGCTCATCGGTGTAAGCGTGCAGCTATGAGCGAGGGCGGTTGCGGTTCACCAGCCATTGCGGTGCAGGATTTGGAACGCCGGTTCGGCTCGTTTGTGGCCGTCAACCGGATCAGCTTCACCGTAGCCCGAGGCGAGGTGTTTGGTTTTCTGGGGCCGAATGGTGCGGGCAAGAGCACAACCATCCGGATGCTGTGCGGTTTGTTGGCGCCCACCGGCGGCACCGGCACAGTCGCCGGGTTCGACCTGCGCACCCAACCGGAGCAGATCAAGACTCGGATTGGCTACATGAGCCAGCGGTTCTCGCTGTATGAGGACCTGACGGTGGAGGAGAATCTGGACTTTTTTGCCGGCATTTACCGCATCCCGCCTAGCCAGAAACGCAGCCGCAAAGAATGGGCCTTGGAAATGGCGGGTCTGCAGGCCCAGCGCCGAACCCGTACGGGTAGTCTGGCAACCGGTTGGAAACAGCGGCTAGCCTTGGGCTGCGCACTCCTGCATCAGCCAGCCATCGCGTTCCTGGACGAGCCCACCGCCGGAGTGGATCCCATCAGCCGCCGCCGGTTTTGGGACGTGATCCACGCCTTGGCTGGTGAAGGTGTTACGGTCTTCGTCACGACGCACTATCTGGACGAGGCGGAATACTGTGATCGGCTAGCGCTGATGTACCGAGGCAGCCTGATTGCTTCCGGCAGCCCCCTTGCTCTGAAGACTCAGTTCATGCCCGACGCGTTGCTGGAAGTCGAGTGCCAGCAGCCTCAGGACGCCTTGGTCGAGATCGAAGGGCTGCCGGGTGTGGTCGATGCAGCCCTGTTTGGGAACCGGCTTCACGTAGTGGCCCACAACGTTGAGGCGGCTGCGGCTGCGGTGGCTGATCGGCTCCGAGCCCGCGGTTTTGCACTTCAACGTATCGAGCCGATCACGCCATCGTTGGAAGATGTGTTTGTGGGCCTGATCAAGGCGCATGATCGGGCCCGCCCGGCTCAGCAACGCAACGCCCCATGAAGCCTGCCCTCATCGATCCATCCTGCAGGCGCCTGCCCTCGGCCGAGTCGAAGCGATGAACCTCCGGCGCACTTGGGCCATGGCCCGAAAAGAGTTCCTGCATGTGTGGCGCGACCCGCGCAGCCTGGCGATGGCCGCGGCAATGCCGTTGCTGTTGCTGGCGCTGTTCGGATACGCCTTGACGCTGGACGTGGATCGTGTGCCGGTGGTGGTTTGGGACCAGAGCCACACGCCTGCCAGCCGTCAGTTCCTGAGTCAGTTCAGCGGCTCGCGGTACTTCACGTTCGTTACGTCCGCGCAGAGCTACCGGGAGCTGGAACGGGCTGTGGATCGGCGTGCTGCCTTGGTGGGGCTGGTGATACCGCCCAACTTTGCTGAGGAGCTCGGTGCTGGGCGCCCAGCCACCGTGCAGCTCATTGTGGATGGGAGCGATGCCAACACCGCGACGATTGCGGTGGGCTACGCCGATGCAGTGGTCCAAACCTACCAGCAACACCTGCTGCATCGGACCCTGCAGCGGGCTGGGTGGCCTCGGCCACCCGTGCCGATCGAACTGCAGCCGCGGGTCTGGTTCAACGAGGCCCTGCGGTCGCGCAATTTCCTAGTCCCGGGCTTGATCGCCGTGATCATGATGATCCTGGCCGGACTGCTCACCTCGCAAACCGTGGCGCGCGAGTGGGAACGAGGCACGATGGAACAACTGATTGCCACCCCGCTACGCGGCAGTGAGTTGGTGGCAGGCAAACTGTTGCCTTACTTCGGCCTGGGCATGCTGGACGTGGGCTTGGCAGTGCTGATGGGCCAGGTCCTGTTTGACGTGCCGCTGCGCGGCAGCCTGGGACTGTTGTTTACGAGCGCGGCGGTGTTCTTGCTGGGCACGCTGGCGTTGGGCATGTTAATCAGCATCCTCACCCGCAACCAACTTCTGTCCAACCAACTGGCCATGCTGGTCACGTTCGTGCCGTCGTTTTTGCTCAGTGGCCTGATGTTTGCCATTGCCAATATGCCGCCGGTGCTGCAGGCCATCACTTATCTGGTGCCCGCCCGGTACTTTGTGACCGTGATGCGCGGCATTTATTTGAAGGGTGTAGGCTTGGAAGTGCTTGCCGTCGAGGCACTGCTATTGGTCGGGTTTGCGGCGGGGATGGTGGCCTTGGCTAACGCCACATTCCGGAAAAAACTCACCTGACTGCACCTGGCCATGTTCCAGCGGCTCCAACACATGCTCATCAAGGAATGTATCCAGGCCCTGCGGGATCCGCGGATGCGGCTGATGATCTTGGTGGTGCCGGTGGTTCAGTTGCTGGTGTTCGGCTACGCCGTGACCACCGACGTGAGGCGTGTGGTGTTGGCGGTGCAAGATCTGGATGGTAGCCAGACCAGTCGCGAATTGGTCAGCCGCTTGGTGGCCTCAGGTTATTTCGATGTGCTGGAACTGATGGCCACTGAGGCCCAGGCGCGGGCAGCTTTGGACCGGGGCCGGGTGCTGGCCGTGTTGCGGGTGTATCCAGACTTCGAAGCCCAGGTGCAAGCGGGGCGGACCGCAGCGGCGCAATTGCTGCTGGACGGCTCGGATGCCAACACCGCCGGCATTGCCATCAGCTACGCCAACCGTGTTGTCCGCCAATTTTCCCAAGACCTGCGGCAAGCCCGGTTCCAGCGCCAAGCCGGCCCGGCGCGGTTTCCCAGCCCGGTGGAGGTGCAAGTGCGCGCTTGGTTCAACCCCAATCTCGAGAGCCGGAACTACTACGTGCCGGGGGTCATGGCCACCATCGTCACCCTCATGAGCCTGATCTTAACCGCCATGGCTGTGGTGCGCGAAAAGGAGCTGGGCACCATCGAACAGATCCTCGTCACGCCCATCACCCCGGCTGAGTTTATCTTGGGTAAGACGCTCCCCTTTGCCTTGATCAGCCTGTTGGATGTGCTGTTAGTGACCGGGGTGGGTGTGGGGTGGTTCGGGATTCCTATTCGAGGCAACTTGCTAGTGTTGCTGCTTGGGGTGGCGCTGTTTTTGATGACCACGTTGGGCGTGGGTTTGCTGATCTCGACGGTCAGTCACACGCAGCAGCAGGCGCTGATGACCAGCTTCTTTTTCTTCATGCCCGCCATGACGCTGTCGGGGTTCATGTTCCCGATCGCCAACATGCCCGAGCCGATCCAATGGCTGACGTTGCTCAACCCGATGCGCTATTTCCTGGTGATTATTCGCGGCGTCTTCTTGAAAGGGGTGGGGCTGCAAGTGCTCTGGCCACAGATGCTAGCCTTGTTGGGCTTGGGTTGTTTCACCCTGGCCCTGACCGTTTGGCGTTTCCGCAAACGGTTGGCCTGACCGCCGCGCGTCTTAACCACTGCGGTGGCCTTGGCGCAGCTCACGCACCAGGCCCTCAGCCCCATACAATCGGGCTAGCGCCTCCAGAATCGCCCGCACGTCCACCGCAATGGCACGGCCCTGCGCATCGCTGTAGGCATATTCCCAAGGCAGGCTGGCCAGGTTCCCATCGAAAATGATCCCGACAAATTCACCAGCTCGATTCACCACCGGGCTGCCCGAGTTACCGCCCGTAATGTCGCAAGTGCTCACAAAATTCAGCGGCGTGGCCGAATTCAACCGGCGCCGACCTTTGAGCCAACGGGGCGGCAGATCGAACGGCGGCTGGTTTTGCATCTGCCGATTGCGCTCGAACAGCGCCCCGAACGTGGTGAACGCGGGCACCGGTCGGCCTTCTTCACTGTAGCCTCGGACGGCACCGAAGGACAGCCGCAGGGTCGAGGTGGCATCGGGGTAAGTCTCGGCGCCCATGAGCTGGTGCCTGGCTTGGGCCAGTAGGGCGTAAGCTTGTTGCCGCACCTCATTCTGTTCGTCCGCTACCTTGCGCAAGGCACGCGCCTCGGGGTCCACCACCCGAGCCAACTCGATCATGGGATCTGCCGCCTCGGCTACCGCTGCCGCGCCGCCTTGGTAAAGCTTTCGTCGGAACTCCAAGTCACGCACCCGAGTTTGCTGAATCAACTGCGCCGCGCGTTGGCGCGGGCTCTGACCGGCCAGGACGCGTTGCAGCAAGGGGTTAGCCGCCCCAAGCTGGCTGGCCAGCAAGGTCAACGAATCGGCTAATGTGACCGTCTCCAGGTCCGGGTAGATCGGCGCTGGCGAAAACAGGTGCAGTTCCAGGCTTGGGCGAGCTGCGTCGGTGAACTCGCGCAACCGTTCGCCGTCTGGCTTTGGCAGTTCTTCAGCCGCGCGCAGCAGCGTGCGGGCGAGGTTAAAGCTCATGCAACGGAACCCGTAGCCGCTCTCCAGCAGGGCATAGCGGACTGCCTGGGCGGCCAGTTGTTTCGTCGCTGCAGCAATGCGGTCGTAGGCTGCCAGTGCCGCAGCCCCCTGCGGTAACCCTGCTAGCCGCGCCTTAAAGTCGGCTTCGGCTCGGCGTTTGGCCTCGAACAGCTCCGGGTCCAACAGCCCCGCCAGGCGTCCGTCCCAAGCTTTTCGCGCGTTTTGCACATCAAACAATTCTTCACGGGCCCGGCGCGCGTTTTCGGGATGGCGCGCACTCCAGTTGGCGAGCGCCACCTCGAACTGTTTGAGCACAGCGAGCCGGAAGGGGAGCTGCACGTCCCGCAGAGCCTCCAACTCCGCTACCGTCAACAGCCGACTGGTGCGAGCCGGATGCCCCAGCACAAACACCAGCTCGCCTTCTTGGACGCCCCCGGGCGCCACGCGCAAGAAATACGGCACCCGAGCTGGCCGCCCATTCTCGTAAACGCGGAACAGACAAATATCCAGATCGTGTCGTGGAAACTCGAAGTTGTCCGGGTCACCCCCGAAAAACGCGATCTGTTGTTCGGGAGCAAACACCAGCCGCACGTCGGTGTAGCGCTTGTAACGGTAAAGGTGATATGCCCCGCCTTGCCACAAGGTGACCACCTCCGAACGGAGGCCGGTCTGCTCCAGCGACTGTTTTTCCAGGGCGGCGATAGCTTTGCGCCGCGCTGCAAAAGCCGCCGCAGCGTTAGCACCCGGCGGCACAGCCGCGTTGACCTGCGCAGTAACGTCTTCGATGGATTCAAGCACGTTGACTTCCACGTCCGGGCAGCGCAGCTCTTCAGCCAAGGTCCGAGCATAGAAACCGTCGCGGAGGTAATTCTTGGTCGGTGTGCTCAGCTTCTGGATTGCATCCGAGCCAATGTGATGGTTGGAGATCAGCAGACCGTCTTGGCTCACAAAACTGCCCGAGCCACCCCCGGGCCCGAATCGGACTGAAGCTTTCTGCAGGGTTGCCAGCCACGCGTCCGTCAGCTCGAACTGGTACCGTTGGCGCAGAAGCTGCCGTGGCGGCTGGTTCACCAGCCACAGGCCCTCGTCAGCCAGGCCGCCCCACGCCCATAACCCAGCCAATACAGCCACTAATCCTCGTTGGATAGACACGCCGCCAAAAGTAGCCACGCGGGCCGGTCCAGCCAAGACGAACCACTCGCAACCGCAGGTTCGATTCGACTCAAACGCACCGAGGGCGTGTTACTCGGCAAACTAATCTGGCCGGATGAGCGGCTCCAAACTACCGTCACGGGCCTGGTCACCAGACGCGGGCTGTCGCAGGATCAAGGCGACGTCCTGCGGGCTCGCAGCTCGAGGCTGGGGAAGTGAACCTCTCCTGCCAGATGGCGCGGAGTGCGTGGGCCAACAGTGCGCCGGATGCCGGCAGGCCGATCCTCCCGCGGGTCAGCGGGCACAGGCCCGGCACGAGAGCTGAACAGCATGGGGCGTGGGCCAGAAGCATAAGGCACCGGGGCCGATACGCAGGTCTAAAGACAAAGAACCGAAACCACACCAAGGCATGAGCATTGAGCGAGGGCCATCGACCACGGAGCATGGATAGTGGAAGACCGAGCACGGAACGGTACGGAGCGGCGGCGCGCAGCACCGAACTGGCAGTCGGAAGCTGGGAGCTGGAAGCTCGGCGTGAGCTTCCGCAACTCGCCGAAAACGACCTCCCAAACTTTCATCTCCGAGCTGCGATCGGGTGGCTTTCGGGGTAAAGTTGTGGGCTGCGGTGCTTTGGTTGTAGCGGCTCGGCAGGTAGCCTCCGGGGGCTTCGGCGCGGGCGGACGTTTATGGCCCACATGCTTTTCCGCTGTAAGGTTGAATTTGAAGGCTGAATTTAGGTTGGACGGCTTGCGGCTGGCCGGTGGTTTTGTTGGTATGTGGGGTGCGCCGGTGGGGCTCAGAATGCGGTTGCTAACGCGTTCAGAGTGCGTGCGGTCCGGGCTGTGGCACGTCGGGTTGCGAGAGGCACTGCTATACGGCCGGGCATGCACCGCCGGGTGAGCAAGGCAGAGCGGCTTGCGCCTTGCGCGGCAGGCAAGTCGAGGTTCATCTTGCAGGCCGACTGATGCGGAGCTGGTGTTATGGCTGAAGCGGGAGTGCGGCCAGTGCGCTGGCCGCTGTGGCTATTGCTGCGGGTCAACAGCCTGACTGCGCTGCGGCGGCTGAGGGACATGGTGCGGCAATCGCGGCTGTTGACGCTGGTGATTGTGGGCTTTGTGTTGGGGTATCTGGGGTTGGCATTCGAGCTGTTTGCCGTGGGGGTAAGGTTCGTGCATCGGTTCCCAGGTTTGGGCGATTTGCTGGTGGAGCGGTTGTTGTATTTGCTGTTTTGCTTCCTGTTTCTTCTGCTGTTGCTCAGTAACCTGGTGATCAGCTACGGCAACTTGTTCCGGAACCGTGAGACGGCGGCGTTACTGACCCTGCCTGTGCCGACCCAAACGATTTTTCGGTGGAAATTCATCGAGTCCACCTTGTTGGCCTCGTGGGGTTTTGTGTTTTTGATTTCGCCACTTTTGGCGGCCTACGGGATGGTGCGTGGGGCGCCGTGGCATTTTTACGGGTTTACGGTGTTGATGGTAGGCACGTTTATTATCTTGCCGGGGCTGGCTGGGGCCTATTGTGCGGTGGTGCTGGCGCGACATTTGGGTCGGCGCTCAGTTCAGGTGCTGGTGCTGGCAATAGTGCTCGGGTTGGTGGGGCTTGGGGCCTGGTGGTTCCGCCCCATGGCCGGCACCGATGACCTTACCGAGACGCGGACCTTGGCTGTGCTGGACCAGATTTTGTATCGGACACTGTTTGCCGAGTATCCGCTGCTACCCAGCTACTGGCTTTCGGCTGGGGTGCAGCAATGGGCTGAAGGTGCATTGTTGTTGGCCGGCTACTACGGGCTGGTGTTGCTGAGCTACGTCTTGTTCTTTAGCACGCTGGCTTTGACCAAACTGGGCCGGCCGTTTTACGAGGCGGCTTCAGCGGTGCAGAGTCGGGGCAGTCTGTGGGCCGGTTGGAGTTGGTGGCAGGCATTGCGTCGGCGCCGCTCGGCTCGTTTGGGCGTGCCGAGTTTAGTGGAACGGCTGGTGGCGAGGCTGGGTTGGGTGCATCCCCAGCAGCGGGCGTTGGCCCTGAAAGATCTGCGGACCTTTTGGCGCGACACCAGCCAATGGGCGCAGTCGGTGGTGTTGTTCGGGTTACTGGCGGTGTACATCTTGAACCTGCGGCATTTTGCCCAGCAACTGGGCAACCCGTATTGGACGGATCTGGTGGCCACATTGAACTTAAGCGCCTGCGCGTTGAACCTGGCCACGCTGACCACGCGGTTTGTCTATCCGCAGTTTTCACTGGAAGGGCGGCGGTTGTGGATTGTAGGCCTGGCACCGCTGGGCTTGGAGCGGGTGGTCAAGACCAAGTACTGGTTGGCCGCTAGTTTGTCGTTGATCATCACGTTGGGGTTGGTGCTGTTGTCGTGCCACATGCTCCAATTGCCATGGCAGCGCACGTTGCAATTTGCTACGGCGATGACGGTGATGACGTTCACCCTGACGGCTCTGGCGGTGAGCTTGGGGGTGCTGTATCCGAATTGGAAGGAAGACAACCCGAGCAAGATCGTCAGCGGCTTCGGTGGGGCGCTGTGTTTGGTGTTGAGTTTTCTTTACATTGTGGCGGCGGTGGCGCTGTTGAGTCTCGGCACCCCAGCCACCGAATCGGGCGGATTTCCTGTGGGCTGGCGACTGGGGTGCTTGGGTGGGTTTCTGGTTTTGTCCGCCGGGCTTGGGTTGGGGCCCATGCGGGCAGCGTTGCGCCGGCTGCGCAGTTTGGAGATCTGAGCCCATGGCTGCGCAGGCCCACGACACCCACAGGCCACAAGATCAGGCCCCATGCCCCTGCGGCCAAGCGGGCTTTGCGCGACGGGCGGCTGTCTAGGCGATTGCCTCTGTGGCAGTTGCGGTTGGGGTCCAAAGTTGTGTTTGCTTCCGCCGCTTGGCGCCTCTAACCTGTGTGCCCATACACAGATGAGCTGTCCGATTCCAGCCTGGTGTGTTAGCCGCCGGTGGCCGTGCGACCCCGGCGGTCGATTGCTATGGTGACCGGCGCCGAATGGAGCTGGGTGGCGGCCGCTTACGGGCTGGGCTGCTGCACTGCAGGCTACTACTGGGTGCGGTGGCGTACGGGCCTGGACCTGCGGCAGCAAGGCAGTGGCACCGTGGGCGCACGGAATGCCGGGCGGGTGCTAGGCGCCAGCGGGTTTGTGGTCACGTTTTTGCTAGATTTCGCCAAAGGCGCCTTGGCTGTGGCTGGGGCCAGGTGCTTGGGGTTCAGCAGCCTGACGCAGGTGCTGGCGATGTGGGCTGTGGTGGTAGGCCACAATTGGCCGGTGCAGTTACGCTTTCAAGGGGGTAAAGGAATCGCCGCTGCGTTGGGTGCACTGGTGGCATACGATCCGGCCCTGCCGGTGATTGTTGGGGCGATTTTTTTGCCAAGCTGGGCGCTGCTGCGCAGCCTGACGTTGGGCGGCTTGCTGGCCTTTGGGTTGGCGCCGTTGGGCGTGTTTGCCCTGGGCTTGGGCAACGAGCCGACCGCAGCCATGTCGGGTGTGGCAACGTTGTTGGTGGTGTCGCACCGGCGCAACATCCGAGCCGAGCTAGCCCAGCTTTTATCCAGAGGCTCAGTGCAGGACGGGCTCGGCTCGACTGACCGCAACTTGAAGGACTGAAGGTGCAACGATCGTTGAGGTTTAAAATCGCCACCGAGGCATGGGAGTTCGAGGCCATCCACCGCCTCAACTACAAAACGTTTGTCGAAGAGATCCCACAGCATCAGCGCAACCCGGAGCAGCGGTTGGTGGACAAGTTTCATTCCGAAAACACCTACGCCATCTGCTTGGACGGCCAACGGTTGGTGGGCATGGTTTGCGGTCGGGCCAAACGGCCTTTTTCGTTGGACCAGAAACTGCCCAACTTGGACAGCTACTTGCCGCCAGGGCGGAAGCTGGTGGAGGTGCGGCTGTTATCGGTGGAGAAAGAATACCGCAACGGGTATGTGTTTTGCGGCTTGGTGCGGCTGTTGGCGCAGCACTTCCGCGAGCAGGGCTGCGATCTGGCCGTCATTTCCGGCACCACGCGCCAGTTGCGACTCTACAAGCACTTGGGCTTTGTGCCGTTCGGCCCGGTGGTGGGCAGTGGTGCGGCCCAGTTCCAGCCCATGTACCTGACGCTGGAGACGTTCCTGGATTGGTCCAAGGCCGTGGCGCCCGACTCGGAAGCGGTGCAGCGGCTGATGGCCAACTACCTACCTGGGCCGGTGGACGTGCATGAGGAGGTGCGTCGAGCGTTCGAGCGCAGGCCAATTTCCCACCGGTCCGAGTTGTTCGCTGCCGACTTCCAAGCCACCAAACGGTTGTTGTGCGAGCTGACCGGCGCAGCGCATGCGGAGATTCTGCTGGGCTCAGGCAGCCTCGCCAACGATGTGGTGGGCGGCCAGATCAAACTCCTGGGGGCACCAGGATTGATCTTGAGTAACGGCGAATTTGGGGAGCGGCTGGTGGATCACGCCACGCGGCTGGGCTTGGTGTTCGAGGTGTATCGGAAGGACTGGGGCCAGCCCTTCGATTATGCCGAACTGCAAGATCGAATCCGGGCGCGGCGCGACCTAGGTTGGATTTGGGCTGTGCACTGCGAGACCTCGACCGGCGTGCTGAACAATCTGCCCCAGCTCAAACGCTTGGCCACTGCGGCTGGAGCCAAGCTGTGCCTGGATTGCATCAGCTCGATCGGCACGGTGCCGGTGGACTTGCAGGGCGTGTATCTAGCCTCCTGTGTGAGCGGCAAAGCGCTGGGCGCTTACCCGGGCTTGTCGATGGTCTTCTATCATCACCAGCTCAGTCCGGCTCCGACCCAACTGCCGCGCTACTTGGACTTGGGCTACTACGCGCAACAAGACGGGATCCCCTTCACGCACTCGTCGAACTTAGTTTACGCGCTGCTCACCGCGCTGCGCCGGACCGACTGGACTGAGAAAATGCGGCAGATCGCCGATATCTCCACCTGGTTGCGTGCCCGGTTCAGTGAGCTTGGCCTGCAGGTGTTGGCCCCCGAAGCGCATGCCTCGCCGGCTGTGTTCACCTTGGTGCTGCCGCCCGGTGTCAGCTCCCAGATTATCGGTGCCCAGCTCAGGCAAGCAGGCTATTTGCTCAGCTACCAAAGCAGCTATTTGGTGGCGCGCAATTGGATCCAAGTCTGCCTGATGGGCCAGTGGGAACCAGAGCGGCTGAAAGCCTTGCCTGAGCTGTTGGCCAGTCTGTGTGCGCAAGCGGCCCCAAGCAGCGCGGGCGCGCCGTTGCAGGCCGTGGGCGCATAGCCAAGCGCACTGCTTGCGCAAACCCCGCGCCTATCCAGCGGTGGCCTGGCGGTGCGGCTAAGGGTGTCGGATCGAAATCCAACCCGGGTGGCGGGCCTCAGTGCACGTTGGTTACCCCCGGTAGCTTGAGGACTTGGCCTTCGATCAGCTTCAGCTTTTGGCCGTCGGGCCGGATCACTGTGCCGTCCCCGAACACCTTGGTGCCGTCGTTCATCATCAGGGTCCGGCCCTTGGCCACCGAGAACTGCGCCCCGTCCTTTTGGACCCAAACGGTGCCTTGACGCAGGGTGACGGTGTCTTGGGCGGCAATGATCGCTCCGCTCAAGGCCAAAAGCTGTCCGTCCAGCAACCGCCGGATGCGGCCGGAGGGAAGCTGCAGTGTGCCGTCCGGCAAGACTCGGATGCCATTGGACAGAACCAACGGCTGGCTTAGGGGCGCACTTTGGCCGTCCCGCACTAGAAGCACCTGCGTGCCCTGCTTGGTCAAGTGATCGAACACAGGCCCAGTCCGGCCATCGGCGCTGGTCAGCATCCCGTCCGCATCCAGCCGATCACCATCACGTAACGGCCTAGGTTTGCCGCCGGCAACACTGAATGTGCCGTTGGTGCTAACTGTAATTTGCCCCGGCAAAATCACATCCTCTGTCATGGGCTCGGTTTGGCCTTGGCGTTCGACCAACATCTGGTCGCCCTTTCGGATCACTGCAGTGATTTGGCTGGCTGCAACGCTGGTTGCTGCGGCCAACTGCGTTGCCAACCCTGCCAGCAGGATTGCAACCTTAACGCGGTCGATTCTCGTGTTCATTCTCTACCTACCTGTTCGGTTGAGCTGGGCCGGGCTTGAGTGCAGCTGCTGCGGTGCCTACCCCGGAGGCCGCCCTCCGAACCCGCCAGCATCAGACTAGTCGAACATCGCACCCAGGCCGGCTCCGCGCAAGCGCCTAACCTGGCTACAGACCTGGCAAGCGGTCCTGGGGCCGCGGCCAAAGTGGGCGGTGGCTCCACGACACCCACTGCGACAGGGCTGGAGCGCGCTTTTGGGGAGCGCAACCTGGCACCAAGCCTGCTAGCCGTGACGGCTCTGCGGTCAATTCCCCTGAAGCGGCAGGCGATCGGGGACTTGAGTTACTGGCTGGGGCTGAGCTTTGGCCGGGATTTTTTCCGCCGTTTGGGCATGAATCCAACCGCTGGCAGAGCTGCCTGGGGCGATCCAATGGGTCGGACGCACAGCGTTGTTGCCCATGAGGATATCTTGACACTTCAGCAACAGCCGCCTGATCATGGAATGCCACAACCGATAGCCAAGCCCGCCACAAGACTTTCCTTGGCTGCTTCGGTGCGCTGGGACGCCGACCATGCCCACTATGCCCTTGGCCGCCGTGGTTTCTGCCGACTCTAACCTCCAAACCGGTATGTGGGTTGGCTCTGACCAGGGCTGCCGGGTGGGAGATTGGGGTTGACAGCGCCGGGGCAATCTGGCAAATGCAGCAGCTCAGCGACGAGTTGCTGAACCGGAACTTGAAGCACTAGAACCAAACATGACTGAGCAGAAACAACCTGTATCGACGGCATCCTTACTCCAGGAGACTCGGACGTTCCCACCGCGACCCGAGGTGGTCAAACGTGCCCATATCAACGCCGAGCAGTACAAGCAGATGTACGAACGCTCAATCAAGGATCCCGACGGCTTCTGGCTTGAGCAGGCGCGCACCTTGGACTGGTTTAAACAACCGACCATCGGCCGGCGGTATGTCTGGGACACCGCAGCTCGGCGCATCCAGCACACCTGGTTCGAAGACGGCCAACTGAACGCCTCGTTCAACTGCCTGGATCGGCACCTCAAAACTGCCACCCGCGACAAGATTGCTATCTTGTGGCAGGGCGAACCTGAAACGGACGTGCGGAAACTGACCTACGCCCAATTGCACCGTGAAGTGTGCAAGTTTGCCAATGTGCTCAAGGGCCTGGGGATCAAGAAAGGCGACCGGGTGTCGATTTACCTGCCCATGATCCCGGAGCTGCCGATTGCGATGCTGGCCTGCGCGCGGATCGGCGCGATCCACTCGGTGGTCTTTGGTGGGTTCAGTGCCGAGTCACTGGCCAATCGGATCAACGACTCCAGTTGCCGGCTGCTGATCACCTCCAATGTCTCGCTGCGGGGTGGTAAGAGCATTCCTTTAAAGTCCATTGCGGACGAGGCGCTCAAGCAGACTTCAACCGTCGAAAAGGTCATTGTGGTCAAGCGCAATGAGACCCCATGCCCAATGACCGCAGGGCGCGACTTGTGGTATCACGATTTGATGGCCAAGGCCAGTGACCAATGCCCGCCGGAGGTGCTCAACGCTGAGGATCCATTGTTCATGCTCTACACGTCCGGCTCGACCGGCAAACCCAAGGGCGTCGTCCATACCATCGGGGGGTACTTGGTCCACTGCGCCATCAGCCACAAATACATCTTCGATGTCCACGAAGACGACATTTATTGGTGCACAGCGGACATTGGGTGGGTCACCGGCCACAGCTACATCGTTTACGGGCCGCTGTGCAACGGTGCGACCAGCCTTATGTTCGAAGGGGTGCCCACATATCCGGACCCGGGCCGGTTCTGGCAAGTGGTGCAGAAGTTCAAGGTCACCATCTTCTACACTGCGCCCACCGCGATTCGCTCGCTGATCATGAAGGGCGAAGAATGGCCCAACAAATATGACCTCAGCAGCTTGCGCATCCTGGGCACAGTGGGTGAACCGATCAATCCTGAGGCCTGGATGTGGTATTACCGGGTTATTGGCAAAGAGCGTTGCCCGATTGTGGACACCTGGTGGCAGACCGAGACGGGCGGCATTCTGATTACGCCGTTGCCCGGCGCTCATGTGCTGAAGCCCGGTAGCGCCTGCCGGCCGTTCTTTGGGGTTGAACCGGTGGTGCTGCGCGACGACGGCACCGAGTGCGCGCCCAACGAAGGCGGCAAGCTCTGCATCAAGAAACCGTGGCCAGGCATGGCCCGCACCATGTGGGGCGACCACCAACGGTTTATTGACACTTACTTTACGCTGTATCCGAACCTGTATTTCACCGGGGACGGTTGCCGCATCGATCCGGATGGGGATTACTGGCTGATGGGCCGGATTGACGACGTGGTCAACGTGTCTGGACACCGGATCGGCACGGCCGAAGTCGAAAGTGCCCTGGTCAGCCACCCCAAAGTGGCCGAGGCGGCTGTGGCGCCCATGCCCCACGAGATCAAAGGCCAAGCCCTTTACGCGTTTGTCACCCTGAAAGAGGGCGTGCAGGGCACCGACGAACTCAAGAAAGAGCTGGCCCTGCACGTGCGCAAGGAGATCGGGCCCATTGCCGTGCCGGACAAGATTCAGTTTGCTCCGGCACTGCCCAAGACCCGCTCCGGCAAAATCATGCGCCGCATCCTACGCAAGATTGCCGAAGGCCAAGTGGATCAACTGGGCGACACCTCCACCTTGGCGGATCCGCATGTAGTGGAAGTGCTGGTTCAAGGGCGGCAATAGATGGGCCGCTAGCTGCCCATGGCAGCAGAGGGGACATTAACCTGACCGCCAGCCGGGTTGGCTTCTGAGGCCGGCCTGGCTGGCGGTGTTTGTTGCCTGTGCTATGTCAGAGCCAAAGCTGATGAATCGTTGGTGGGTTGTGGTCGGCGGCATCTTGGTGCAGTTGTGCCTGGGTGCCATTTATGCTTGGTCGGCCTTTACCGGTAAGCTGACCGCCGCAGATGGTCCGTTCCGGTTTACCAAGACTCAGACCCAAATCATTTTCTCGGTCGGCTTGCTCTCGTTTGCGGTGGTGATGGCCTTGGTGGCCGGCAACTGGCAGAGGAAAGTCGGCCCCAAAACCGTGGCCCTGACCGGGGGCTTGGTGTTGGGTTTGGGCTACGTGATCGGTGGGCTGGCAGGCACTAGCTTCTGGGGCATCCTGCTGGGGGTAGGCTTGCTGGGCGGCGCAGGCATCGGCTTGGGGTACGTGTGTCCCATTGCCGCGCTGGTCAAATGGTTCCCAGACAAGAAAGGCATGATCACGGGCCTAGCTGTAGCTGGGTTTGGCTTTGGGGCACTGCTGTGGATCAAGTTAACCAGCGGTTTCAAGTTCGGCCCGATTGACCTCACGCCCGGCTGGTCGGGTCTCTACGGCATGGGTTGGACCGTCAGCCAGGTCTTTATTTTGTATGGCGTGATCTTTGCAGTGCTGGTCGGGCTGGGCTCGATGGTCTTGGTCAACCCGCCCGAAGGCTGGAAACCCGCCGGTTGGACGCCGCCGGCTGGCGCCACGGCGGCCAGTTCCGGTGGCGTCGAATTTACCGTGGGCCAGATGGTGCGCACCCCCCAGTTCTGGACGCTGTTTCTGACCTTCTTTGTCGGAGCGACTGCTGGGTTGATGGTTATTGGCGTCATCCAGTTGTTTGGCAAAGACGCGCTGACGGCCAACGGCATCCCTGCCGACCGAGCCAACATCATCGCCGGCACGGCCATGGGGCTATTTTTTGCCCTGCTCAATGGCTTGGGCCGGATCATCTGGGGCACGCTTTCGGATAAGCTGGGCCGACGCAACGCCATTGCCACCATGACCGGGCTGCAAGGGCTGATGATGATCCTGTTCTACTTTATCGGCGGCCATGAACTGGGGCTGTATCTGGGTGCGGCAGTGCTCGGATTCAATTTCGGCGGCAACTTTGCCCTGTTCCCAGCCGCCACAGCCGACTTCTTCGGCAATAAGAGCGTCGGTACCAATTACCCTTGGGTGTTCCTCTCTTATGGGGTGGGCGGCGTGGTTGGCCCCATCCTGGGCGGCGTGATGGGCGACGCCAAAGCCTGGATGTGGGCGTTTATCCCGGCTGGCCTCGCTTGCCTGGTGATGGCCGCTGTGGCCCTGACCCTGAAGGCACCTCGCCCGGCCACTGCGGCCCAACCGGCCTTGCCGCCGGCGAAATAGCTTTTGCCCCAACCTGCTCTGAAGCAAACCCTCATAGCTTTCATGGTTGCGCCTATGCATCAACGCATCTCCAATTGGATTGCTCGTGTAAATCGGCTCCCTGCGGCTTGGTTGACGGCCAGCGGCGCGATGGCGTTAGCGGCTTGTGGGCTGGCGCCTGCTACGGCTGAGGCCGCCAACACCAACCTGGTGCCCAAAGCCGAACTGAGCATCAAAGAGACCTACGATAGCAACGTGTACCTCCAAGATACCGCGCCCACCAACACCGCCAGCCGCGCCTTCCCGGCCAAGAAAGACTCCTGGGTGACGACTTTAACCCCGCGGGTAGGCCTGGACTACAAGCCTGACCCGGTCTTCAACCTCTCGGCATTCTACGCACCGGACATTGTCTTTTACCACGACGCAGATTCTGAAGATCACTATGCGCATCGGGTTGGCCTGACGCTGGGCGGCAAGACCGATGACCTGGCTTGGGACCAAGTTAACAGCTTCACCTACATCGATGGTAGTCACCTGGGCGCATTGTTTGCCCGGCCTCAAGATGTGCCTGCGGTGGGCGGCATCCCGCTCCGCGAACGGCGGGATTCCTTGATGTATCGGGGAACTGCGCGCCTCACCTGGACAATCGGCAAGGTATTCCTCCGGCCCGTGGGCTTCGGTTACCTGCATGACTTCCGCACCACACAGCTTCTCAGGAACCAGGTGCAGGCTCGTTTTGGCAATGCCCCATACGTGTATGTCAACGAATATGACCGGCGTGACCTCAACGGCGGCTTGGACTTGGGCTACAAGGTCGCCGAGAAGACCTGGTTGGTGGCCGGTTACCGGTACGGACGCCAAGACCAGTTCCGCGGCCCGTCGGTGTTCGATCCCGACCGGATGGCGGATAGCCCCTACGACAGCGTCTATCACCGGTTGCTGGTCGGCGTGGAAGGGGCGCCTGTCTCGTGGCTGAAGCTGGCGGTGTTAGCCGGGCCGGACATCCGGGATTGGCAGCACACCACGCCTGCTGGGTTTAACCGCAGCGAGATCCTCTATTGGGTGGATGCCACCGCCACGGTGCTGCCCACCAAGGCCGACACCATCGTGCTGTTAAACCGGCGCTACGAACAACCCGCCTTCACCAGCCAAAGCGTTTACGAAGACATCACCTACAGCATCAGTTGGAAGCACAAGTTCGACGACCACTGGACCACCACTGCCGGTTTTCAAATCTATATCGGCGACTGGCAAGCCCCAGTCAGCCGGGAAGACCGGATCTACACGCCGAGCGCCTCGGTCACCTACGCCTACAAGCACCTCGCAGTCGAACTGGCCTATTCGTATGATTGGGTCCAGAACAAGGCCGGTGCGGTGCCGGGCACCCAAACCGCCTTTGCCGAAGGCCGCGAGTTCACCCGGCACATGGTCAGTTTGGTGGGGCGATACAGCTTCTGAGCCTGCGGCTGCGGCTCTTGTGGCGCTGGCTCGGTGGGTCAGTGCCCGGAGCACGGTCGAGCTGCTGGGTCAAGCCCCGGCGTGCGGTTCACCTACCGAGGCGGTGGCCAAGGCGGGCTGGGCTGCATCTGATTCCACTCGCCAGTGGCGCCACTGGAGTTTACGGCCCAGGTCGTCCAGCAACGAATAGGCCACCGGCGTCACCACCAGCGTCAACAGCAAGCACAGCGCCTGTCCGCCAATAACCACCACCGCCACAGCCCGGCGTTCCTCGGCACCTGGGCCCGTGCCCAGTGCCAACGGCAGCATCCCAGCAATCAAAGTCAACGTGGTCATGAGGATGGGCCGTAGCCGGTCGCGGTTGCCTTGCAGGATAGCCGCCAATCGGTCCAGCCCAGCCGCCCGCAATTGGTTCATGTGATCGATTTGCAGGATGGCGTTTTTCTTGACCACGCCAAACAGAACCAACAGCCCCAACGCCGAATACAAATTCAGCGTTTGGCCGGCGGCCAACAACGACACCAACGCAAACGGCACCGACAACGGTAGCGACAGCAGAATCGTGAAGGGATGCACCAAACTTTCGAACTGCGCGGCCAAGATCAGATACATCAGGATCACCGACAACACAAACGCCCACACAAACTCGCGGAAGGTGGTCTCCATCTCACGCGCCCGGCCTGAGACTCGGGTTGAATAGCCGGGCGGCAACCCCATCCGAGCTACCTCAGCCCGCAGCGCAGCAATCCGGTCTGCTTGGGCGTAGCCTGGCGCCACGGCTGCCCGCAAGCTGACCTGCCGCTGGCGGTCTAGCCGGTCGATCCGGGCCGGGACTTTCACGGGGACCAAACTCACCAAGTTATCCAGGCGCACCAGCCCACCGTGCTTGGACGGCACATAGAGTCGGGCGATGGTCTGCGCGTCGGTCCGGTCGGCTTCCTGCAAACGTACCTGCACATCGTAATCTTCGTTCATGGACTCGTCGCGGAATCGGGTCACCCGCGGGTCACCGCCCACCATGATGCGCAGGGCCGTGGCAATGTCCTCGGTGTCCACCCCCAACCGGGCGGCGCGGTCCCGGTCGATCTGCACCCGTAGCTCGGGCTTGTCCAGCTTCAGCGTAATGTCGGCATCCAGCAGACCCAACTGCGGCGCGCGCGCACGGAGTTGTTCGGCATAAGACGCCAACACCTCTAGGTCCGGTCCCAGCAGCGAGAAATCGATGTCGTAATTGGGCCCGCCGCCGATGAACGTTTGGGGATTTCGGATGGCCACACGCAGGTGGGCAAAACGCTGGAGCCGACGCCGGATGAGCTGTTGGATATCGCGCTGGGTCAGGTTCCCTTGGAATGCGCGCCAAGGGGGCCACTGCAATAGCCGCCACCAACGGAACGTGCGCTGTTCGTGTGGCACCAACCGAACGTAGAAATTGGCCGTGTTCAAGCCGCCCAAGAAACTGCTCCCGACCCGCGTCAGCACATGGGCCACCCCCGGCATGGCGCGCAGCTCCGCCTCGATCTGCAGCGCCACATCCGTCATGGCCACCAGCCCCGTACCTTCGGGCGCAGTCACCTGCACGTCAAATTCCCCTTCGTCCACTTGGCTGGGCAGGTACTCTTGCCTGACCAAGTGGTAGAGAGGCACCGAACTGGCCATCACCACCACCCCCAGCGTCGCCACCCAAACCCGATGCCCCATGGCCCAAGTCAGCACCGCCCGGTACCCGCGGTCTAACCCCCGGTAAAACCCGGCTCGGGACCGTGGCACCGCTGTCTGGCCCGATTCAGCCCGGCGCACATGCAGCAACCGGGCACTGAGCATGGGCGTGAGGCTAAAGGCGACCAACAAACTTACCAGCACCGCCACTGCCGCCGTCAGCCCAAATTGGAACAGCACACGGCCCGAGATGCTGGACATGAACGAGACCGGCACGAAGATCACCACCAAACTGAACGTGGTGGCCATGACGGCCAAGCCAATCTCGGCGGTGGCTGCTCGGGCAGCCTCGAACGGGCGCATCCCCTTTTCCTCGATGAACCGGAAGATGTTCTCCAGTACCACAATGGCGTCATCGATCACAATGCCCACCATCAGCACCAACGCCAGCATCGTGACGCTATTGAGGGTAAAGCCCATGGCCTTCATCATGCCGAAGGTGGCGATTAGCGAGGTGGGGATGGCCGCTGCGGCGATAAGCGTGGCCCGACCGCTGCGCATGAACAGCAGCACGACCAACGAGGCAAACAGGCTGCCTAGGATCAAGTGCCGCTGGATTTCGTGCAGCGCCTGGTAAATGTAGCGGGATTGGTCGCGGATCACCTCGACCTTCAAGTCCGCCGGCAGTTGAGCCGCCAGGGCACGCAAAGCGGCTTTGACCCCTTCGATCACCGCCACCGTGTTGGCACCCGACTGCCGCAGCACATCCACCGTCACTGTGGGCACGCCGTCCAGCCGGGCCAGGGACCGCTGTTCTTTGGTGCCGTCTTCAGCCCAGCCAATGTCGCAAATCCGGATGGGTGACCCGTTGCGTGTGGCCACGACCAAGTCGTTGAAGGCGTGCGCGTCCGGGAGGCGGCCCACGGTCCGGAGCGTCTGTTCCAGTGCGGGTGCGGTGACATTGCCCCCGGGCGTTAAAGCGTTCTGGCGCGCCACAGCCTCACGCACAGCAGTGATGGCAATCTGGTAAGCCGCGAGCCGGTCGGCGTCCACCCACACGTTGATGGCCCGGGCCAGGCCACCCACCAAATTGACTTCGCCCACCCCGGGCACCCGTTCCAGGTGCCGCTTGATGAGCTTGTCAGCCACCTCGGTCAATTCACGCGCCGAGCGCGGACCCGACACCGCGATGGACAGAATCGGGGTCTGGTCGATATCGAACTTGGCGATCACCGGCGGATCAATGTCGCGCGGCAGCTCGCGCAGCACGGTGGCCACGCGATCCCGCACATCCTGAGCTGCCGCATCGATGTCTCGGTTCAAATCGAAGGTAGCGATGACGAACGAGGAGCCTTCCCCGTTGACCGAGCGCAACTCGCGCAGCCCCTCGATCGTGTTGACCACCTCCTCGATCGGCTGCGACACCTGCGCTTCCATCTCTGCCGGCGAGGCGCCCGGCAGCCGCGTGCTGATCCGCACCGTGGGCAGGTCCACCGAAGGGAACCGATCCACGTCCAAGTTCAAATACCCAGCCACTCCCACCACCACCAACGTGCACACGAGCACGGTGGCAAACACCGGGCGGCGAATGCATAGGGCGGCGAGTCGTTGCATAGCCGTCGAGTCCCCCTAGGGCGCGCTGCTTACAGTCGCCCGAGTAGTGTTGGGCTGACTGACCGGGTCGGTAGGCTGAATCACACTGACTGGTTGGCCGGTGCGCAGGCCCGCCGGGTCCAACACCACCATGGCGCCCGGTTCCAACCCCGACACCACTTCTACCCAATCCGACCCTCGCCGGGCTGTGGTGATGGGCGTCTCGATCACCACACCGTCACGCACGGCCAACACCTTCTCCAGCCCCGCAAAGGTCACTACGGACCGCAGCGGCACGGCCAAGCCCTGCTCTTGCTCGGCCACGATGATTTGGGCGCGGGCAAACAGCCCCGGACGCAAGAGCCCTACCCTGGGCACGTCCGCCTCCACCACCAACATCCGATTCAGTTCGGTCAACGCCGGGCTGATCCGGGTTAGCCGGCCCACGAAATAGTTGGTGCTGCCTTCCACCTGTAACCGGACGCATTGGCCGGTGGCAATCATCCACGCCACCCGTTCAGGCACCTCCAACCGCAGACGCAATGGATCGGTCTGCACCAAGGTCAGAATTGGCGTGCCCACGGCCACGTATTCGCCCAAACCGGCGGTGCGGCGCTGCACCACGCCGTCGAACGGCGCGACGATCCGTGTGTCGGCCAGTTGTTGCAAGGCCAGCTCGTGTTCAGCCCGGCGCTGTGCCAGGGTGGCCAGCCGCATGCGCGCTTCTTCCCGCGCCGCTTCATACCGCATCCGAGCCACCTGATAATTGGCTTCCACGGTGTCCAGCTCGGCCACCGAGGCGATACTGGATTGGGACAAGCGCCGGATGCGGTCTAGGTTCTTGGACGCCTCCTCCAGCACCGCCCGGGCCTGCTTGACCGAGCTGACCTCGTCCAAGTCCACCTGGTCAATCGAGTTGGTCAACGGCAAGCCCAGGGCTGCTCGGGCTTGAGCCAGGGCCGCGGCGGCTTGTTGCTCGCGCAGTTCGTAGTCGCGCGGGTCGATCTGGGCCAGCAGCTCGCCCCGGTGCACTGCGCTGCCCAGATCCACCGTCAATCGCACCAGTCGGCCTGGCACCTTGGCGCTCAAGGTGGACTGTTCCCACGGGGCCAACGTGCCCGTGGCGGTGACCACTCTCTCCATAGGCCGCAACTGCGCTCGGGCCACCTGCACTGGTCGAGCTGACTGGGGCTGAGCCGACCTGCTAGGTGGGTCGGGCGACCTGCCGCAAGACAACAGCAGCAGGCTGCACCACACGCTCACCCAAAAGCGCACCTGTGAGGGCAAGCTCACGCCCCGCAGCCTACCCCAACGTCACCTCGACTGGCTAGCGCAGAAACCAGCTCCGGCTCTCACCTTCGGCACTCAACCCGCTAGCCAGCCGCCCAACCGGCTGCCTCCTGCACCCGGTCCAGAATCACCTCAACCAACGCAGGATCCGTTCCCACACTGCGCGCATACCAGAGGCGTTTGCCGTGGCGTTGGGTCGGGTTTTGCCAAGTGGACTGCCGCGCGCGGTGTCGGGCTTTGACTACCTCAGGCTCTTCACCCAGCCACACGGGGATGTCATACCACACGTGCTCGCCGGCACTGATAAAAAAGGGCACCACCACGATGTCCCGCGTCCGGGCCAGCCGGTAGCAGTCGGTCACCCGCGGCTCTTCTTCCAAATACACCGCATGCACCGCAGCGAATTGGTTCAGGGCAGCTATTTGGGCTGCCACCTGGTGCACGGCCAGGCGAGAATTCGGATCGCGCGCTGTGCCATGACCCACAATGCACAGAGTCACCTGGGCCAGGGCAAGCGGCGGCTCCACCGGAAACTGGCTCAGCACCTCTTGGACCCGGGCCAGCACCACCTGCTGCATCCGCTGATGCGTGCCCACGGGATAGCAGTAGTAAAGTGTCTGAGTGCCGCGCCGGACCACTCGGGCAGCCCCGGCGCCGGCTGGTGCACTCAGGCCCAGGCGACGCGGTAGCACCTGTTGAGTGAAATAGCCTTCGCAACTGAACAGCGGCACCACAAACACTCGAGGCGCAACAGCCGCCTGCAGGGCCTCGTCCAACCCCGGCGCCTGTTTCAAAAACGCCTCCAGCACCTGAGCAAAAAGGCCACGGCCTCGTAGTGCCGCAGCGTGCGTGGCGGTCGGCTCCTCCGAGCCAGCCCGGTCCTCAGCCCCGTGACTGATCAACACCAACGCAGCATCTGAAAAGTTGTCTGGCACGACGCCCCATCAGTAGCCGCTCGTGGCGGCCTGAGCAAGTGCACGCGCCCAAGTCGGGTTGCCTCGGCTGAGGGCGGCTTGATCCACAGCCCACCCACATCGCAACAGCCCCTGAAGGCCGAAGACGGCCCTGGCTGTCACGGGCGCCTTGGCTGGCCACCTTGGGCAAAAGCGTCGGGCCAAAGCGCTGCGCACAATTGGCGTAGAGCCGAAAGTTGATCTTGCGTCGCGGAGCGACGCCAAGGCCGCAGGGCCGATCGAGCGGGCGCTTGCGAGCCAATCGCCGATTGGCAATCCGCACACGCCACAGACATCCGGAGGCACCAATCGTTCCGGCGCGCTGCCGGCTGCAAGTTGCAACGGGTAGCCGCCGACGTGAGTCCGCGGAATGACCCGGCCGGTCCGCCGCCTTACGGCGGCGCCTACGGTTGAAGGCTGGACGTAGGGCAGACTGGTAGTCTGCCGTATCGCGGATTGGTAATCCGCAGATCGTTCATTGGGCCTGCGGTCTCGGCGAATTGTCCGTTGCAAGCCGACAGTGCACCAGGTAGCACCGGCCGCTGGCCGGTCGGTTTTCGGCTGTGCGCCGAACTCTCCACACCAGCCTGACCCAATCATCAGACCGCCTTGCGTTCGTGCAAGCGTCAACCCCTTCGCGGCAGCGTTTTGGAGTGCGGCGGCCTTGACGCCGCTTTGACTCGGGCATTCCAGCCTTCGGGTCGTCTGCGGTGCGGTTGGCCGGGCAGGTGCTTCGGAGGCTGTTTGAAAATGAAACTGGGCGGCTTGCTTACCCAGGGCGGCGCGGCGCTTGCCCTGGGCTGGAATACCGCCGCCCCGCTGGGGCGGCCTTTGATGGGGAGCACCGGCCGCCGGCCGGTCGGTTTCGGCGGCCCGCCGAAACCTTTCACCGCGAGCTCCCAGCTGCCCGCTCGATGCTCCATGCCTCATTCTCGATGCTGGCGCAGTCGAGAGGCTCTGAGAAGTCCGGCGTGGAAGCCGGCCCTCCAGGCGACTCACGGCTCGTGCTAGCGTTTGGAGTGCGCCGGCTTTGACGCCGCTTTCAATCCTCGGTCCGCAAGCCGCGCGGACCACCGAACGATCCGCCGACTGCCAGTCGGCGATACAGCAGGTTGAAAAACCTGCGCTACCAAAACCGGTGTCGCAGCGCGATCCCACATCAAGGCACCGCGGAGCGGTGCTCTGAAGGTAGCCGTGGGTTTTAACCCACGGTTCCGGTGCAGCCCAACCACGCGCGTCGCGTAGCGACGCACGGATGCATCGCTCGCCGATCTTCAAGCGTCGCTCCGCGACGCAATATGAATTTGGGCTCTGCGCGGGCCGTGGGCTGAAGCCCACGGCTACCCTCAAGCCGTCGCTCCGCGACGGCCCCAGCCAGCTCCAGACACTTCGGCAGGGTGCCGTCCGTTTGGCAAGGCCCGCAGGGCCGAGCGAGCGGGCGCTTGCGAGCCAATCCCGGATTTCCAATCCGCAAACGCTGCGGACATCCGGACCCACCAATTGTTGCCACGCGCAGCCGGCTGGAAGCCGGCGATACGGCAGATTGGGAAACCTGCGCTACGCCAGGAGTGCCAACATGCAATAAGGTCAGATACGCCCCTACTCTTCGTTGCGTTACGCTTTGGCTGTGCCATGAATAATGGTGTTGTGAACGTGGTGCAGATTACCCCGGGTGCCGGGGGCATGTTTTGCGGCAACTGTTTTCGGGATAACGCACTGGTGGCAGCCTGGCGGCGGCTGGGGCACGAGGCGTTGTTGGTGCCGCTGTATCTGCCCTTGCGCCTGGATGAGCCAGACCAAAGTGCCGGGGTGCCCATCTTCTTTAGCGGCATCAATGTGTATCTGGACCACAAATCAGCTCTGTTCAGAAAAGCGCCGGCTTGGGTGCGACGCCTGCTGAGCCGGCCGTGGCTGTTGCGCTGGGCCGCCGGTCGCGCAGCCAAAACACGGGCGGAAGAGGCCGGTGAGTTGACCCTGTCGATGCTTCGAGGCGAGGAAGGCAACCAAGTAGCTGAATTGAACCAGCTCATTGCCTGGTTGCAAACCCAGCCCAGGCCAGAGGTCATCTGTCTATCCAACGCCTTGCTGGTGGGGTTGGTGCGTGCGTTGAAGCGCGCGTTGCGCGTGCCGGTGGTCTGCTTGTTGGAGGGGGAAGATACGTTCTTGGACGCACTGCCTGAGTCGGTGCGGCTGCAAGCCTGGCGCACCGTGAGTGAGCGGGCCGCAGACATCGATCTGTTCATCACGCCCAGCACCTACTTTGCCCAGGTGATGAGTGGTCGGCTTGGGCTTGATCCGGCGCGGGTGCGGGTGGTGCCCAACGGCATCAACGTGGACGGCTACATGCCCAGCTCCCAGCGGCCTGATCCGCCCGTGTTGGGTTACTTTGCGCGCATGTGCCCGCAGAAAGGGCTGGGGACGTTGGTCGAGGCCTACCTGCTGTTGCGCCAGCGCAACCTCACCCAGCGCCTGCGCCTGCATGTCGGCGGCGGCTGCGGCCCGTCCGATCAACCGTTTGTGGACCGGATACGCCACAGGCTCCAAACCGCCGGGCTATTGGACCAGGTCGAATTTAGGCCGAATCTGGACCGGGCAGCCAAACTGGCGTTTTACAGCTCGTTATCGGTGTTTTCGGTGCCTGCAACCTATGGCGAAGCCTTCGGCCTGTATGTGCTGGAAGCCTGGGCCGCTGGTGTGCCGGTGGTCCAACCTCGGCATGGTGCATTTCCGGAGTTGATCGAGGCTACAGGCGGGGGGCTGCTTTGCGAGCCCAATAACCCAGAGGCTCTGGCCCAAGCCATTGAAACGCTGCTAGCCAACCCCGCTCAGGCCCGCGCCTTGGGCCAAGCTGGCCGTAAAGCCGTGCTGGAACGATTTAACATTCAGCATATGGCGCGACGCTATCTGGATTTGTTCGCCAGCTTGCCACGCCCTGCTTAATGCTCAGCCGGGCGCGCAAGACAGACACCGCGCGATCGGGCCCACTGACCGCCCTGTTGCCGGTAGGCCCAAAGGCGGCTGTGCACCGGGCCGGGTCTGTCTTGAAGACTACCTCCTGAACAGGTCGCCGATTTTCTTGACGGCTTTGCCAGTCTGCTCGACTGCTTCCTTGGCGGCGTCGCCGACCGTGTCGATCAGCTTCAACCCAAGATCAGCTACGCCTTTCTGCACGGCCTTGAGGGTCTCGGTGGTAATCTCGCTCAGCAACTTGGCGCTCAGTTCGCCTGAGGTGATACCTTCTGGGCCTTGGCCTAGGTTCTTCAGCTCGATGTTGGGCAACGGCAGCGTCACACCGCGCCCGCCCAACACCGTAGCACTCAGGTGAATCTTGCCTCCGGTCACGATCAGGTGGTCCACTTGTAGTTTCTTGCCTGCGCCGCTGTCCTTAGGCTGCGAACCTCCGGCTCCTGACCCCACCGCCGTTTGCACGTTCTCCAAGATTTTGCTCAGGTTATTGCCCTTTAAGCTGCCCTCGAAAGTGATGTCCGGCGACTGGATGTGGAGCTCGGTCACATGCACTTTGTCGGAGAAAACCGATTTGGGCTCGACCCGCAGGCTGATGGCGCCCACCTGAATAGCCGACGGGCTCTTGTAGCCGGCTGGGTTGCCCACAAACAGGCCTTTGAGCGTGCCAGACCCGGAAAACAGGGACAGCCGCGCGCTCTCCAACCGCAGTTCCGTCTGTGTCAGGCGCGGGCCGACGGTCTCGACACCATTCTTCACCAACGACCCCAGCATCAACGGCACCACCACAATGATCCCCAATACCACTATCAGCGCTACCAAACCGAGCCGAACCAGGAACTTTTTCATCGTCTCAAATGGTCATTTACCACGCCGCCGGGCCGAACGCGCTCCCAGCCGGCCAGCTCCAATAGCGTCCGCACCCAGCCAATGGCAACCTGGCCAGACCACCTCTCAAAGTCCAGAGCTGATTTTGATTTGAACCGGGGCATATCCCGTTTTCCTGTGTCCAGCCGCCTCCTTCCGGCAGCGAGAGGGTTGCTGGAGCGAACCTGGCCTGGAAATGAGGCGTGCCCGCGGCCGGTCTTCTTCAGCACGGCCTCAGGCGCTGTTGAGCGGACCACGGTCAGCCTCGGGCCGATACCGGGGCGCTCTTGGGTAGGGTTTGTCGGGGTTCGGTTCGGAGAGCTGAGGAATGATGGCAAGCGTGCCCTCGGCCAAGTCTGCGCGGTAGGACCCTGCAACCTTGGCGCAAAGCGGCGATGGCCCACGCGGCTTTCGTCGAGTGCCAAATGAGCCACAGCGCTATTGCATTCATGCGGCTAGCAACAGGACTCCGTCCAAGTGCCCCATGACCTCTTGTCGCCGTGTGGACTTTCCGGGCCATTCGCGTCGATTACGGCCTACAGCAGGCCAGCACGTCTTCATGGGAAAATCCTTCGCGGCGGACGCGCCCGGGATCCGCCGTGTGGTCGCGGCCTACCTCCGCTGCTGTATGCCCGGACGCGGTTTCCTGTTCCCGAAGGGCAAGCGGGATCGAGAAGCTCGTAGTTCAAGGACCAACCGACTTGGGATGAAAAAGTCCTGCCGCGGCGCGGGTCGGCTCGGACTTCTGGCGCCGCCGGTACCCGCCAGCAGCCGGCGCAGGGCTTCCAACAACCGCGGCTCCGCCCCGAGCGCCACCCAACACCAGTCTGCCAGGTTGGGATCGCGTTCGGCAATGTGCCGTTCGGTGGGGATGTAACCCGGCGCGCCCTCACCATAAGCAGCGACCAGCACAAAGCTGTCTGGCTTCATCTGCTGGGCGGCCAACTGGAATTCGACATACGCCTCACCCTGCAGCACCAGCCCGTGCGCCTCCCACGGGTCGGCCACGCTCTTAGAAAGCCAGGCTCCGCCCATCACGCCGTGGCCCGGCGGCACGGTCACATCAGCCGAGAAACTGGCCAACCGCAGCGTGCGCCGACTTGGCGGCAGCGGCGACGGGTGGAAGGTTGAACAACCCGCTGAGTAACAGCGGGCGATTTAGGCCGCATCGAGCCAGGCGCTGCGGGCAGGTTGAGGCGCCAAAGGAAGCAGCCTGTGCGATCACGGCTGAGCGCGCGCTGTGGTGGCGGGCGGGCCGGGGCGCAGTTGCCGTTGGCGGTAGTCGGGCCACAGGGGGCAGTTGAGGTCAATCCAGCATTTGATCCGGTGCACCTCGTCGCGGGTCAATTGCACTTGGTAATGGCCCGCTTCCAGCACCTGCCACAGCCGGCTGCGGACTGTGCCGAAGGTCAGCGGCTCGGCCTTGTGGTGTTCGCGGCCCCAGGTGAAATCGAAATAGTGGACCCAACCTTGGGTGATGAGGGTGCGATAGGAAGCCGGCACCCGGTCGGCGCCCAGAGTGCCGGTTAGGTCCAGCTTGCGCGGGTCTTTGGCGTCGTGGCACCGGACACAATGCGCGTCCCAGACCGGCTGCACCACCTTCTCGTAAGCAAACGGCCCCGCGCCCCAAGACGGCGGTTCCAACGGCTGCGGCGGCTGGCGCAGCCCCACCGCGGGTCTAACCGGCGGCGCCAAAGCCCGATGTTCGTGGCAGCCGATGCACCCGCGCGATTCGCCGGGTTGAAGCTGGACCACGCTGCGCATCCGCTGGATTTCGTTCAGGTTCTCGTCCAGCACTTGGAAATAGAGCACCTTGCCCGCCGGGGCGAAAAACGCCGCCGCCCCATCCGCCTGGACCGGCACCAGGCCTAGGGCAGCTTTGGCCACGTAACTGGGCCAGCCATGCGGCCCGCGCACCAGGTGGGTGGGCGAGGCGTAGAAATCCTCGAACGGCTCGTGGTCTTTGCGATACTCGCCGTTGGGCAACGGCTCCAACTCAGCCCGGACTTCCTGGCAGACGCGCAGGTATTTGACCGTGCCGCGTTTGACCTTCGGCTCCAGCCCCACGTACACGTCCTGCAAGACGAACACCCCCAGAGCCGGCTCCGGCACGTTGGCCTGGGCCGAGGCCAGCACTGGCGGCGGGCTGACCGGCTGCAAGGGGCTGGGGCACATGCTGCCGATCTTCGGGTCCAGATACAGCAGTTCGCGGTTGCCGTAGCGATCAATGACGTAGAGGCCGAAGTGGTCCTGAGGCGCGTGGCTGACCAGGAAGTAATCCCGCCCAATCGGCACCGGGTCCCGGAACGTCTCGCGCCGCGCCCAGCTCATGTGGTAATGGGGCGGCGCATCGGGCGTGATGCTGGTGATGGCGGCCGGGTTGTAGCGGCCTTTGCTCGAATCAATGAGGGCAATTGGGCCGTTGAGGTCGCCGCCGTGCGAAATGAGGGTGCAGCACAACTCGTCGGTGCCGGGCACCTGGCGACCGTTGACGTAGCAGTTGAGGGTGTTGTTGCCGAAAATCAGCTCCGGATGCGCGCCGTCGGGCCGGATGGCCCAGAGGGTGTGACCGAAATCGGCGCCCTTGTCCAAATACTCCGAGCGGGTCCAGAGAATCCGTCCGTCCTGCATGACCGACGGGGCCCACTCGCTCAGGTTGGCAAACGACAGTGGGCGGATGTTGCTGCCGTCGGCGTCCATGCGGAACAAGACAAACGCCTGCGGTCGCCAGCACAAAAACCGCGCTTTGCACCGGGTGGACATGAAGGCCAGGCCGCCGTCCGGCAACGGGCAGGGGTAAAAGTCGTGAAACGGCCCGTCGGTCAGCCGGCGCAGGCCGCGCCCGTCGGCGTCCATGACGTAAAGCCGGAAGTAATCGTCCGGGCCGGTGCGGTAGGCAAAGTAGATGCGCCTGGCATCGAGGCTGGCCATCGGATCGCGCACCACGCCGGGGCCGGCGTCAAACAATTTGGTCAGCCTGGCCGCCTCCGGCTCAAGCCGGCCATTGCGTCGCGGGATTTCCAACAGGCAGATGCCGCCGCCCGGCCGCCAGCGCGCGTCCAGGATGTCGCTGTAGTTGTGCGACGGCTCGTAGGGGTGCCGAGCCACGAACAGAATCCGTTCCAGCGGCGCCAGGTCCGGGTCACGGAAAAACAGTCGGCGTTTGGCGTGGCGCGCTTCCAGATACAGCGCCTCGGCTGCCTCGGCATCGAGCGGTTCGGAGGCTGCAGCCTGCGCCTGGCGCTGGCGGAGCCGGGCCAACTCGCTGCGTTCAGCCGACACGTCCAGACCTTTGGCGGCCAGCCGCGTCAGCATCGCTTCCAGTTGCTTGAGCACGCGGGTCACTGGCGGGTCCGGATCAATTCGGCCCCAAGTGACCTGTTCGCTCAGAAACGCGTAGCGCAGCAGCGCCGGCCAGTCAGCCGTGGCGGGCAACGGCACGTGCTGCCCGTGGCGGGCTACCGTCCTCCACTGCTGCCCGTCCAGCGACACCTGCACCTCAAATCGGCTCGGCAGCCGGTCGCGATACCGGCCCTGGCGGTCGCGGGAAAAGACCACCTCGGCCACCGCCACCGTTTCGGGCAACTCGATTTGCGCCCATTCCTCGCGGTCGCTGGCGGCGATCCAGCTATGGCTGTTGCCGTAACGGCCGTCGTTCAGATGGGCAATCTGGTGAATCGCGTAGCCCGGCAGGCACGACGATGCCGTGGCCCGGCCGCCGCGGCTGGCCAGGGCGAGATTCGTCTGACCGTCCGGGCCGTAAACCTCCAGCTCATCCAGGCACGGCTGGCCCTGCTCGGATTCGTGGATCACCAGGCGCACGAATCGCGCCGGGACAGGTGAAAACCGGAGACGATTGGGCCTGTCGGGTTCGACGCGCAGGGGCGTTGCGGGAACGGGTGCGGCACCGAACGAATCCGTCCCCGCCCAACTTGGCCCGCTCAGCAGCAGCGATCCCAGCAGGGAGACCAACCCCACTGCCGCTGGCCACTGCGATGATCCAAGCACGCTCATGTTGCAGCCGGCTACTGCCGACCTGCCGAGCCTGACGGCTTTGCCTCCGAATTCAAGCCAGGAGTGCACCGCCACGAGGTCAGCTTGATCATAGCCACGTCGGCTGGCGCAGGTGCGGCTGGCGCGGTAACCGTCAGCGCCCCCTGCCAGAAAGGGCGGATGACGGATTTGCATATGCGCATCTGATTGTCCTGCCTTCCGCCGGCTTACGTCGGCGGATACGGGGTTGTCCTGGTAGCCGCCGCCGGGAGGCGGCGAATAGCGGCTCAGGGCAAGCAAAGCGCAATCGTGGGTAGGCAAAGCCGCGGCAGTCCAAGCGCTGGGGCGCGGTCGAGCGCGCCTTGTCCAGGATGGAGCCAGGCGCTGCTGCCAGTCGCAGCAATGGCTTTGGGTGAGCCCCCGAAACCGACTGGTCAGCGGACGGTGCTCCCCAGGGTGATCGCCGCTCAAAGCCATGGCGATAGAGGTTCCTGGGTTCGATGAACGGCTTGGAAGTCGGGCTTCCTGGTCGATGTTGTGGGTCGAGGACAATCCGATGCGCTCTGGTGGTTGCGGTTAGGGCTGCAGCCCTCCGGTCGTGTGGCCGTTTTGAATTTGGGGTGTTTTCGAGGCTTCGGATTCGGTGCTTCGAACTTGCAAGCTGAAGGCGTCAACCCGCCTTGGGTTACCGGCGTCCGATTGGTGCACTGCAGAGTCGCGCAGGCCGCAGAGGTAGCCTCCGTAACGGGGCAGGTTGATGCTGGAAGAGGCGGCAGATCGAGCGTGCAGCCGAGTTCGCTGCGAGCCGGAGGCCAACCGAGACGGCCTAGCCCGCATTTTTCATGACAACAGTTTCAACGCTGTTGCCGGAGCAATGTCGATAGGGGTAAAAGGAACAAAACCGACACCATGGCCACGGGCACAGGTTGCAGCCCTGAACAGTTGCAGTTTCCTGCCGTAAGGAA
>Ga0078972_1000979_pt1 | contig 114823 bp, 104 predicted proteins | sample YelNatPaOPGAMG01_FD_67568 | JGI IMG/M metagenome (GOLD analysis project Ga0078972, IMG submission 67568) | Hot spring thermophilic microbial communities from Obsidian Pool, Yellowstone National Park, USA - OP-RAMG-01 (SPADES assembly) (version 2) | ecosystem: Environmental > Aquatic > Thermal... | reverse complement strand
TCCATCCTTCCTTTAAGCCCGATAGGATCACCACACCACAGGTTTTGGCAGAATCAACTGTTATTGAACAGTTTGTGCTACTACCACAATTAACACAATCGCCTGTCCAACCGGCAAATACTGCACCTTCATCCGCAGTGGCTTGTAAGCTAACGCTGGTGGATGCAGAGAATCCCTCTGTACAGTCCTCACCACAGCTAATGCCTGCCAGGGTGCTTGTTACGGTGCCAGAGCCTGAGCCTGATTTGGTCACCGATAGGGTGTAAGTGGTAGGTGCATAGTAACAGACCTGTTGTGGTGATACAGTTGTATTCTTTATAGTGGCATTGCTTGTAGCTGGGGTTACACTGGTATTGGCTACTTTCGCAGATGAACTGGCTCCACTCACATTAGTCGTAGTCACAGTTGCGGTAGAAACCCCTTCTGCAGAGCAGCCTGTGATGTTGCCATTTGCATCAAGCTTCAAGACCCAGAAATCATAATCTCCTGCACCAATGGAGCTGATACCAGTGACAGGGAAGGATTGATTTAACCCTTGGTTCTGATAAAGTGGGTTAGATAATTGCGTTCAAAGTGGTGGATAGAGCAAAGGGTGAAGCGTTGAAGCAAATAAAGGGAAAAGATATCCTGAGAAGCAAATGAGGGATCATTGGGAAATCCACTTGATAGGCATGAAATTTAATCCTAAAGAGAAAAACATAGTGAATCTTGAAGCGAAGAGGTAAAACAGTCTCATAGGCTGAGATTGTATGCAGGGGGAAAGGAACTTTATATTGTATAGGTCTTACTCACACTTAAAGTTCGGGCATGTGTTGTTCTTTAAAGAATTTTATGAGGGTTGCCATTGGAGGATTTTGTCGGCAAATTACCAAGGTATTTTTTGACTAAAAGAAGGTAAGGAATGCACCTTATTGAGTTAGCAAGGCAAGCGGAACTCCTATTTGAGGAACTGGAACATAAGATTAAGCTCTTTAAGATGGAAACGGGCATTAGGTGCCTGCCCATGTGTTTTGAATGTTGCACAAGCGCAAAGATACAGGCCACTATCTTGGAATTTTTGCCCGCTGCCTTTGAGGTACAAAAGAGGGGCGAGCTCCAGTACTGGATAGAGAAGGCAGAATCTTCTTTGGGAAAAGCCCCTTGCATATTCCTCAGGCCAGGAAAGGAAGGGGCTTGTTCCATGTATCATAAAAGGGGACTCATTTGCAGGTTGTTTGGCTACTCTTATCTGTTGGACAAGTCTGGCAGGCCTCATCTCTTGGCCTGCAAGTACATTAAAAGTTTATGGTCCAAGGGCAACCTGTCTCAGGAGCTTCCGCATTCATCAGCTGCCATAGCAAGTCAGTATGGTCTTAGATTATTGGGGATTGACCCAGGACTTGGAAAGGAGCATTATCCATTAAACCTTGCGATTCTAAGGGCCCTTGAGATGGTAGGGCTCAGAATGAACTACAGAAAGGCATCCTGAGGGAGAACTTATGAAAGAGCTAAACCCTGACTTTGTGAGAGAGATAAAGGAGAGGATAAACCAGGCCCCTTTTTTTAAGCTTTTGGGGATGAGCATCTATGAGCTCAAAAGGGGGTATTGTGAGATAAGGCTTCCCGTTAGAAGGGACCACCTGCAGCCCTATGGGATGGTACACGGCGGAGTATGTTCTGCACTGGTAGATGCTGCCTGCTTTTGGGCCGTATGCACAGAGGCAAAGGACACTAGCTCACTTACCACAGTGGAATTAAAACTCAACTACTTGGGCCCTGTGAAGGAAGGCGAACTAAGGGCCTTTGGAAGGTGCATAAAGATGGGAAGGAGGCTTGGATTGGGCCAGGCAGAGGTAAAGGATCAAGAAGGAAGGCTTGTGGCCTTTGGCACATCTACCCTGGCTGTGGTTGAGGGCCTTTCAATTTCTGGGGAAACAAATCTTCCCCCTAAATTCCTGGGCTAAAAAGTGGAAGCTTTTGACAAACCTTCCTGTTTTGGAGATCTGGATAGGGTCTTTCCCATGGGGCAGGATGGCCTAAGGGCAGTGCCCGATGACTGCTTCCTGTGTAACCTCAGGGTGCTGTGCTTGAAGACAGCCTTGGATTCTCCCAAGGGCCTTGAAATAAAGGAGGAAAAGATAATTCAGTCCGATGATCTCACAATAGTAAAGAGGCTCAGGCTATGGAGCCTAAAGAAGAGCGCTGAAAGGGAAAGGTCATCCAAGAAGGAGCAAGGCACTGGTGCAGCTTCTTTCCTCTTGAAGGATCTGCCTTCTGTGATCATAACTCCTTGGCAATATTTTCAAAAGGCCCTTAGAACCAAATCAGAAAGCTTTTCCTTTGGCCTTCTCTGGGGTGCTGTGGGGTCTATGTTGGGATATTTTTACCAGTCTTTGGCGATCCAATTGGGATTTTTGGACGTGGGAAACATACTGGGCCCAGAGCTCAGTTCAAAGGCAGTTTTCTTTGGGTTGTTGTTTGTTCTGCCACTTGGTGTGGTGTTGGAAATCCTTTTGGTTTCCGGGATATGGCACATCATGTTAAGGTTGGTGGGAGCTTCAAAAGGGGGATACTCTTATACCTTTAGGGTGGTATGCTTGTCCCAAGGTGCTATGATCGCATGTATACTACCTTTGGCAGGCACATACTTGGCCATGTTGTGGAAGTTTTGGATACAGTTGGTGGGCCTGAGATATGTGCATCAAACAAATTATCAAAGGCTCATATTGGCAATTTTTTTGGTTGCCTTTTGTTTCCTTGGACTTGTGGTGGGATTAGGGTTTCTGGGGTTTTATATCCTTTCCAAGGTAGTGGCACTTTGAACCTTGATTTAAATCCACAACAATTGGAGGCTGTTACAACAACCCAGGGACCTCTCCTGGTAATCGCAGGGGCTGGGAGCGGCAAGACAAGGACTTTGGTGTACAGGGTGGCTTATCTTGTGGAGATGGGTGTTGTTCCAGAATCCATTCTGTTACTTACATTTACCAGGAGGGCAGCAGAGGAGATGCTTGAAAGGGCATCTCAGTTGATGGATCAGCGGTGCCGCTCCGTTGCAGGTGGGACATTTCACTCCTTTGCATATAAGGTATTAAGGCAATATAGCCAGATGGTCGGGTTTGAGGGAGGATTTAGCGTAATAGACAGGGGTGATACAGAGGATATAATTCAGTCTGTCATCTCTGAGATGAAGGACCAACTCAAGAACATAAGGATGCCCAGAAAAGGCACTATTTCTGAAATTATTTCAAAGGCCAGGAACCTTGACAAACCTATTGGAAATGTGCTCACAAATCACTTTCCACATTTTGCAAATCTGGAACACATTATCGTCAGTATTGCAACTAATTATAATGCATACAAAAGTACCCACAAACTTATGGATTATGATGATTTGCTGTTGTACTTTGTGAAAATGCTAAGGGAGAGACCTGATATTAGGGAGATCTTATCCAGCCATTACAGGTATGTTATGGTGGATGAGTATCAAGATACAAATAAGATTCAGGCAGAGATCATAAGGTATTTGTGCGAATCACACCGAAATGTCATGGTGGTGGGTGATGACAGCCAGGCAATCTATGCCTTTAGGGGAGCTAACTACAAAAATATGTTTGAATTCCAAGAATACTTTCCAGAAGCAAAGATCATAAAACTGGAGGAAAACTATCGTTCTACCCAGCACATACTGAACTTCACAAATGCAATAATGGCAAGGGCTATCAACACATACACCAAATGCCTCTTTACCAAAAGGGTAGGGGGGATTGTCCCAAGGCTTGTGGATACAGGAACTGAGCCTGAGCAGGCGATCTTTGTGTGCGATTCCATCCAATACCTCATGGAGCGGGGAGTGCCTCCTTGGGAGATTGCGGTGCTGTTTAGGGCCTCTTACCATTCCTTTGAACTGGAGGCAGAGCTCACCAGGAGGAGGGTGCCTTATGTGAAGTACGGAGGCTTCAAGTTCTTGGAGTCTGCCCATATAAAAGACCTTCTGAGCTTTTTTAGGGCCTTACTGAATCCAGAGGATCCCATAGCGCTGGGAAGGGTGCTCATGATGGTAAAAAATGTGGGGCCCACCAGGGTCAAAAAGATCCAAGAGTGGCTCAAGGCAACCAAAACTCCTATTACCCTGATCGCACAGTGGGAGGAGGCCCAAAAGGCCAGATTAAAAGACCTAAGAGAAGAGCTTGAAAGTCTGGGAAATCTGTTCCAGGAGTTGGAGACACTGGTAAGCTCACCTGACAGGGCCGTGGAAAGGGTATTGGATTACTACCTGCCTGTTTTGAAGGAGAAATACGACGACTATCCCAAAAGGCAGAGGGAACTGCAAGAGCTGATCCCAATGGCAGAAAGGTATAATGATGTGGCCTCATTCATATCGGATCTTATCCTGGATCCTCCCAACGGAAACCTTGGAAACGTAAGGGAATCAGAGGCCATAACTCTCAGCACGGTCCACTCTGCAAAGGGCCTTGAGTGGGCATATGTGTTTATAATTTGGGTAGCAGAGGGCAGGTTCCCAAGCTCTATGTGCCTCAACGATCCAGAAGAGTTGGAGGAAGAAAGGAGGCTCTTATATGTTGCAGCCACAAGGGCAAAGGATGATTTGATCCTCACCTACCCAAGCGAGGATGCAAGAAAGGTCTACGGCTTTGAAGAAAGGTATTATATGGGAAAAACCGATGGGCTGTCTTCCTTTCTTTTGGGGCTTTCAGGGGATGTGGTGCATACCATTAGATTCAGGAAAGGTTCAAGGGATAATGTTAGCCTGGCATTTGAACCTCCAAAAAGATCTGTGGCACAAAAGAAGCCAAGGGTAGAGGCCAGGCAGGAATTTAAAGAGGATAAGGCCCCTGAAGCAGGTGATTTCAGGCCAGGAGAGAAGGTGAAACATCCTGCCTTTGGGGTGGGTATTGTTTCAAAGGCACCAAAGGATGATAAATTGGAGGTACTTTTTGCAAGATATGGGAAAAAACTACTGCATCTTAAATACTCCAATCTGGAGAAGATCTGATGCCTGAATACTGGAAGATACTTTCTGAGGCAGATGAAGCATCTTACAAAGTATTGGATGTGAGCAGTGTGAAAGCAGTTTCCCCAAGGACAAAGAAGGTCTATGATTTTGTGATACTGAAATCAAGTCCATGGGTAAATATTATTCCCATTACCAGTGAAGGCAATGTGGTAATGATAAGGCAATACAGACACGGGATAAGAGATATAACCTTGGAGATACCAGGCGGACTTGTGGAGCCAAAAGACGATCCAAAGCAGGCAGCGCTTAGGGAGTTAAAGGAAGAGACAGGATATTATACCAATGAAGTTTACAGTTTGGGTTATGTACATCCGAATCCTGCCATATTCAATAATGTTTGCCATACATTTTTGGCCTTGAATGTCAAAAGAGTATCAGATCAAGAGCAAGATGAAAAAGAAGATATTGAGGTTGTATGTATTCCGCTAAAACAAGTGCCGTACTTGATCCAGGAAGCAAAGATAACCCATGCCTTGGTGGTGGTGGCTTTTTATAGACTCTTTCTGGAAGCAAGGCATCTCATCAAACTATCCTTCTTGCCTTTCTAGCGATTATGTAAACATGGGTGGTTCGGATTATAAATCCACCACGAAATCTAACCTTCCTTCTAAATTAGCATGATTTTGGGCTTCTGAACATGAGCTCGGCTCAACCCAACTTCATGATTCAAAAATTTTTTCTGAGTAATATCAAGCGCTTGCAAGTGGGAGACCTTGCATTTGGGCCATGTTGATGTTTTCTTTAGGATCGTCTTGATGGTTTTGCCTAGCCGATGGAGGAGTTTTAGGGCATCGTAGATGCGGATGTGAAAGGGTTCTGGCCTGGAAGACTTAGGGAAACAGGGCTTCACGACCTCTTACGATACTTTCAATACGATCTGCCAGTTCCTTCCACCTTTCCTCAGGGAGCTCAAAGTCTGTACCCAGGTTCAACAGTGTACGCTGTCTTGGGCCTTTTTCAGTGCGGACAGATTCCACCAACTTATAGGTGTAATATTCCCTGCGATTCTTCTTATCCACATGTGTGACTTTGCGTATGTACATTATCAAAGGCTACCACAGAACCCATACCCCTGTCAACCCTTAAATTAAGTCTTTGGCACTACAAACAGCTTCCCCAGACCCCATTACCCGCAAGTGCTTGAAATTATTAAACCTGGAATTTTGGGAAAGGCAAAATTAGTCGGATTTCTGGGTTTTTTGCATGAAGTTGGGTCAAGTTATTCCATGAGGTTTCACCGGACTGGAATCCCATAGCGCTTGGCCTTCCGTACAACAGTGGAATGATCCACCCCGAGAATTTTCGCGGCTTCCCGGGTAGTGCCATAGCGGGCCAGTGCTTCGCTGAGGAGTTGACGTTCAAGCATTTCACGTGCCTGGTCAAGTGGTATAATACCTCGCATCTGGATCATGGCGTGCTTTGTCGGTGGCTTTTGCCCGATGCTAATGGGCAAGTGCTCTGGCATGAGGACTTCCTCCTCAGCCGTAAGGATGAGCCTTTCGATCACGTTTTGAAGTTCCCTCACGTTGCCGGGCCAGTGGTAGCTTTCCAAAGCTTGGATGATCTCAGGTGAAAGCCGTTTCGACTGGTTGAATTTTTGGTTATAGTTTCGCAGGAAATGCCAAGCCAGGGGAAAAATGTCTTCGCGGCGCTCGCGCAGGGGAGGGATCTTAATGGGAACCACATACAGTCGATAAAAGAGATCCTCTCTAAATTTACCCTCGGAAACCATCTGAGGAAGGCTTCGGTTGGTGGCAGCGATAATTCGCACGTTTAGCTTTGTTGGTTTACCTCCGCCGACCCGGGTCACCTCTCGATTCTCGATAGCCTTCAAGAGCTTTACCTGGCAGCTAAGAGGTGTCTCGCTCACCTCGTCAAGAAACAATACGCCATTGTCAGCCAGTTCAAAAAGTCCAGGTTTCCCACCGCTTACAGCGCCAGTAAAGGCACCTTTCGCATAACCAAAGAGTTCGGATTCAAAGAGGGATTCGGGTATAGCGCCACAATTGACAGAGATAAAAGGCCCTTTTCTGCGAGGGCTTAATCGGTGGATCAGGCGGGCCAATACTTCTTTACCCGTCCCGCTTTCACCCTCAAAGAGCACTATGGAGTCCACTTGGGCCAGCCTGGCAACCAGAGTTAGGATCTCCCTCATAGCCTTGCTACGAGCAACGACCTCATGGTCTGTTATTTGGCTAAGGCGTGCTTCTTCAGGGGTTGAGAGGTAAAGGGCCGTGAGCCTATAGACCTCTTCCTTAAGGAGCTGAAGTTCGGTTAAATCCCTCACATTTACCACGATGCAATCATTTCCAAAACTGGTCTGCAAAGGTGTTGCAGTAACGTATATTTCGTTTCCATGTTTTAGTTTGCCCATACTAGTGACACTCTTGTGCAGCTGTTCCGCGAGCTGGACAACCTCCCGAAGGGTGTGAAGGCAAATGTGGCTGGTCCCGTCCAGATCGGCCACCCTGACTCCTCGTATGGCCTCCTCTTTAATTCCTGTGATGCGTACAAAGCTGGAGTTCACGAGCTCAACGCGGTCGTCTTTCACCACTACAACGCCGTCATAGAAACCATCAATCATGGATTTGATGGTCTCATCTATTTCGGCCTCTAAGAAAGCGCGGCTATGGAACGCAGAACGATCTTCCATAAGGAGCAAAATGTGTCCCGATGGCTCCCCGCGATGGAAGAAAGGACTGCAGTGGAGCCTTATTTCCTTCCCCATGATCTTCCTTTTGGTGTGCGAGGAAGCGGTCAAACCCCTTTTTGGAAAAGGAAGTTTTAGCTGACTAGCTAGTGTGCGCCCAAGAAGGTCCCGGCCTTCTATCCCCAAAATTTCTTCTGCTCTGGGATTGACAAAGATAACAGTCTCTTGGCTGTCGATCAATATGACACCCAAGGGAATAGATTCCAACACGCCGTCAAACAAATCTTGTATGGGGTGTGACATGGGTATATTGCCTCCGCAGGTATATAGAATAATGCGAAATGAGTAATCCGTAAAGCAAGTAGCGGTCAATCTATGTAAAACAGACTGATTACACCAGTTGTCCTGCTTATAGGTGGGGCTTTAAGGCTCCTCAGAACGTGTCCGCGTGATCAATCGCCTGGGTAAAAAACATGGCAGAGACAAACAGTTCCTGAAAGCGAGGCACCGCGGCCAGTTCTATATATTCAACGGCTTTTGTGATCTTTTGTATTTCCCTGCGATTATGGACATTCAGCAGGCTCAGGCAGGCCCCGTGTCCAGCGGCGTTTCCCACCCTTATCAGATCTGCTGTTTCACTGCCCGGCAAGAGATCAATGGCTATAGCATCCAAAGGGTCAACATAATTCCCGCAGGCACCGGCCATTATGATTCTTTGGGGTTTCCCAACCCCCAGCTTTTCTATAAGGAGAGATGCCCCTGCATGAACCGCGGCCTTTGCCATCACAAGCTCGGCCACGTCTTTCTGGGTCAGGACAATATCATCATCCACGCTTGTATCCCTTGCCCATACCAGCACAAATTCCATCCCGTCCTGACCCTGCCGAAGACGCCTGTGGCGTATCTCGGGGTTAAAGGTTCCCGATTGAAGGATAATCCCACGCCTGATGAGTTCTGCAACAGCTGAGATTATGCCAGAACCGCAAATACCCTTGGGAGGACTGTGCCCGATGGTGACGACTTGCACCTCCAATGTTTCGGGGGCGATGCGAATCGCTTCAATGGCACCATCAGCTGCCCTCATGCCCCATCGGATATGTCCGCCTTCAAAAGCCGGGCCGGCCGCTGTACTGCAGCACAGTAACCTGTTGCGATTGCCGAAAACGATTTCCCCATTGGTACCGAGATCCACTAGAAGCGTGGGTATCTTAGTTCGGTGTATACGTGTGGACAAAATACATGCCATGGCGTCACTCCCTACGAATCCCGCCTTGAGGGGCAGTAGGTGCACGTATGCCGACGGTGCAATGCGAAGGCCTAAATCCCTTGCCTTGATATCCTGCATTGACGTGAAAACGGGTGGGTAAGGGGAAAGTGCCAGATAGCGAGGATCCACACCGCAAAAGAGATGATGCATGACCGTATTGCCCACAACAGTGGCCTCCAGAATCCCATCAGGATCTATACCTGCCTCTTGGCAGGAGGAAAGAATAATGTCGTTTAGGCATGACACAATGGCGCTCTGTAGACGCTCCAAACCATTGGAATGATCCTGACAGTATGCGATTCGACTGATCACATCTGCTCCAAAGGCAACCTGGGGGTTCAAAGCGGACTTAACTGATACCTTTTCCCCGCTTCTAAGATCGATCAAGTAGCCAGCTACGGTCGTGGTGCCGATATCAAAAGAAATTCCAAAGGGACCTGGGCGCTTCTGTGGCCGTATGTCTATTATCTCCCGCTCTGCTCTTATCACCACAGACACCCGGTTATCACAGTCTCGAAGTACGTGTGGAAGTTTTCGCAGAATAAACGGGTCCCAATAGTATTCTGAATTACGGGGTCTAATGCCGTGCAGTTCAGTGAGCCCACGAACCAGGCGCTCACGATCCCCCTCGGGTACATCCAGACATGCCTGTGGAACATCCACGTCATATATCTGGATAGGGGGACGAAGGCGCACAGGGAACTGGTGTAAGGTGTTAGAGGTGAGAATAATCTCCTCTCCCAGCTTAGGTACTTGGGGAATCCGGACGACGGCGTAAGTTTTAGGAATAACTTCACAGGCCAGCCTGTAGCCCTTTTGGATGAGCTTGCCCAGAGCCTGGACCTCCTTCTGAGTGGGAGGGGGTAGAGGCTCCCTCGACTCTTCAATGATGACTTTACATTTCCCACATAGGGCTTTACCACTGCAAACAGAAGCAACCGGCAAGCCCTTCCGCTGCATCATCTGAAGAAGGGTCTCTTGAGGCCGGGCCTTCACCTTCACGTCCGCAGGCAGAAAATGGATTATTTCAACATCCCTTTCAGTTTCCCTGGCCATGGGTTCAGCTTTCTAACATAGAAGTATGATGGATCCTGGATGTGAGTATCGAGGATATGTTTGCCTCCTGAACTCCGAAAAAGAAAAATTAGCTTGTTTAACCGGCAATGCCTATCAACTGCTTGATCTTGATAACACCCTCTGCAGCATCCTTGCCATACGCGTCGGCTCCACACCTTTCCAGAACAAATTTGGGCGTGAGCGCTGCTCCGCCACAGATGACTTTGACCTGGTGGGCAATATCGCTGGTCTTGATAGCCCTTACGGTTTCCTCCACATAGGGATCGCCAGTGGTCAACAAGGAGGACAGACCAACCACTTGGGCTCCAAATTCGCGCGCAGCCTCAACGAATTTGGCTGCGGGCACGTTTACACCCAAGTCTACCACCTTGAATCCCGAACTCTCCAAGAGTAGTTTGACTAGATTTTTCCCGATATCGTGCAAGTCTCCAAATACGGTCCCTATTAGCACAGTTCCGAGATTTGGCTCTCCTTTTTGTTTATGCATGATCAAGGGCTTAAGCAGGTCCACGCAAGCCTGCATTGTTTTAGCAGAGATCATCATCTCGGGCACAAAGATCTCCCTCTTTTGAAACCTTTCTCCTACTATGTTAAGTGCACTAATTAGATACTGGTTGATGATTATCTCAGGATCGAGTTTCTCTTCAATGGCCTGCTGCGTGAGCTCAATTGCTTCCTTGCGTTTTCCTTTGATAACTGCCTCTTTCAATAGCTCCAAGTTCATCTCTCTCCACTCCTTTACAAAATCAAAGATTGTTTTAAATCAGATAGACGGAAACTTTTCTCGATAAACACTGATGAAACTCATACACCATTCATCTTTACCCAGCAACATGTCTGTGACAAGTACTGCGCGTCGGATATCCCATACCGTGGGATCTAAGATAGGGCAGGTTACCCCGTTAAAGACTGCCAGGGCAAGGAAGAGCCCGTTGATGGCATAGCGGTCGGGGAGCCCAAAGGATATGTTGCTAACTCCCAGTGTCTGATTTACACCTAATTTCTCCCGAATTAGACGGATCGCCTTCAGGGTTTCCATCGCTGCCGTATGATCCGTACTGACTGCCATGGCCAGGGAATCTATTATGACATCCTCCAATGGGATGCCTTCGCGTTGCGCCTCCTCTACAATTTTGCAGGCAATCGCAAGTCGTTTTTCCGCCTCTTTTGGAATTCCAGCATCATCCATTGTTAGCCCCACTACGGCGGCGCCATATTGCTTCACCAATGGTAACACCTCTTTCAGCTTGTGGTTTTCACCGTTGACGGAATTCACTAAGGCCTTGCCCTTATACACCTCCAGTCCGGCTTCTAAGGCCTTGGGCATGGCCGAATCGATACATAACGGAGCATCCACCACTTGCATTACGCACTGGACTGTTTCCCGTAAAAGTTTAGGCTCATCTATCCCTGAAATTCCTACATTGATGTCAAGTACTTGAGCTCCTTCTTCCACTTGCTTCATTGCTTCCTCTTGCACAAATCGCAGGTTACCTTCCTCCAGGGCCTGTGCCAGTTTTTTCCTCCCCGTGGGATTTATTCTTTCACCAATGACAACAAGGGGGTGTTCATGACCAATAACAACGGTTGCCTTAGGGCTTCTTAATATGGTTTCCATAGTTCCCCTTCTATGAACGAATCTTCCCGTATTCGGCAGCGGTTCTGCGAGCTACCTTGACATTTTCGTCAGGAGTCCCATAAGTAAGACCAACGGTATCAATTGAAAAATTGTGCAAAGGTGCTCCTTCGTCTATGAGACGACGAACCTCTGCTGCAACCTCTTCTGGAGTCCCATTCTTCATAAGAACCGGACTGATACGTGCATTCACAGCAACATCTTTACCCAGAACCTCCCGACAGCGCCTGACGTTGGAGCCAAAACCAATCTCAATGAATTTCAGATGCCTCACCTTGGCATATCCTGGCAGGACCTGATCTACGGAACCACAATGGTGAATTCCCACACCTATAGACTGAAAGGTATCGGCGATCTGGTTGTCATAGTTCAGTAGATACTCTTCATAAGTGGAATTGGAGATCTGTTCAATGGTACAGTTGACCAGCATAACAAGCCTGGGGTCGGACATGGGCGTGACGTCAAGTGACGCAGTTCCTGTGGTTCTGAGGTTAAATTCAAAGAGCTGCCGTATGCACTCGTTACAGATGCGAAAAAGGTGATGACACAGATCGGGATTCTCAAAATAATCAATGTATAGTTGTTCTCCTCGGATCTTAAGGGCTAGGTTCTGGAGACCTGTGGTGTTAATATCTCCAACTACCCGTCCATACTTGGTTTTCAAATAGTCAATTTGTTTGATCCATTCGGTCATGGGCCAAGAATTGAAGATATCTGGCACCTCCAGTTTCATCACCTCATCTTCAGAGAGGTTTAACGGCACGGCCCAGGGTAGGGCATCATTTTCGTATATGATCTCGCAGCCAAACACCGCTGGGAGGGTAATCATACCAGCCGTGATGAGTGGTGTAGGGGTAGGATTGGCCTTTCCGAGTCCTATGTCTCCGAATCGTTCGTACAGGGCCTTGTCAATAGCCATCCTGGCCTCTATCCTCGTTTCTGGGTCAAAGTAATACTTGCGGTCAAAGGAAATCCCATAGTTTTTGTAAAACCAGTCCGGGTAAAACCCAACTTGCAATCGAATGTGATCTTGTGTTTCAATGGACATATCATCTTCTCCTTTTTTCCCAACGGATTCTTTTATCGCATTGCTAAAGTAGCAACCTTTATGCCAGGAGCTTTAGATAGTAACTGATAGTGCTGCCAACCCCCTCTTTTTAGTCTCGAAACAGTGTGCAGCTGTGGTCCTAAATTACCATCTTGGTAACATGTACAATGTTCATCGCCACAGTCATATTCTGATTACAGACTCAACCTCTTGAAGAACCAAGGCCTGAGTAAGCAGGGGTCATGTGGTGCTGAACCACACCAAACCATTCGGTTTACCACTTCTATTTGATCCAACTTCTGGTTCCTCTTTCAATCCCCACAGTGTGGTAGATCTCTACGAGTTCCACCAAAGGAGAGCAGAGCTCCCTAAGAGGATAAGCTGTATGGCATGCTTGAAAACGGCTGGTGATGTTCGGCGAAATGCATAAAAACCAGCAGCTGACCCGAGGATCACAAATGGGGCAAAAATTATGGAACGGTCGAGGCCTTCCAATGTGAGAATGCCCGTGAAAGCATAACTGATGGCCAAGACTCCAAATTGCAGTGAGAAAAAGGTGCCCATAAAGCTTTTTACCCTCAAAGGATCGTCATGGACAAATATAGTGTAGAGAATAGCTGGAGGGCCGCCTATGTTGTAAGTGCTAAAGAAGAAGCCTGTGAGAATGCCGAAAAAATGACCCCACCAGTGACTTGCAACACATTTGGCCAAACGGCGAATGGCACTTTCAGAAAACTGCACGAGGACAGCAAGTACAATGAAGATAACCAGGGCCTTTTTGAGAAGTTCTTCTGGAGAGCTTTTGAGAAGCATCACCCCTATCAGGAGGCCTGCTATTACTCCTGCTGTCAAAGGTTTTAGATCCGACACCTGAAAGTACCTGCGATAATGCCAGGCCTGATATACGAAGAGAGCAAAACAGTAAGGGAACTGTAAGGCAACAGCATCGCGTACAGGCATAAAGAATGCCAACAAAGGAACAGCTATTAGTGCAAAGCCGAAGCCTAAAAAGCTCATTGCGAAGGCACTTAACCCAAGGATAAAAGAAATTGCCACAGTCTCGGATATGATAGGCATACGCTCAGATGTGCTTGTGAAAATGCTCCGATGTGAGCATTTCCCCAGGTTTGAGTCGACAAATGTGTGGGCAAGATCGCGCGGACAAAAGGTCTAATAACAACTGTTCGTTCCCCTCTATTTCTCGGTAAGCAAGGCCAAAGAGGTTGGCCATGGCATAGGCATAATTCCGGTGTGTGGAGGTGAGACCCGCAACGGTCTTGATGAGAACTACCTCCCGATAGCTTTTCAGCATCTCCAGCGCTACCCAGAGGGCGTCTTCATAACCGAATCTCTCTTGAGACTCAAAAAACTCAGTATAGGGAGTTTTCCCGTATTCAATCCATCCCGGGCTTAGAAAGAATACGTTGCCTTGATCTATAAAAGATGCTCGTCCGGTTCTCCCCAGCAGCAGAGGAATGCAGTCGTGCACCAACGGAACCACAAGAGCAGCTTTTTGCGACTTCAATCCTTCGAGGGCGCCCCCACAATATCCATAGGCTACAATGATTTGCTTTACGCCAGGGTGGGACTCCAGATCTTCCACATTCAGGGAGATCGCTTTCTGAAGCTGTTCGGGGCAGCGGTGCAGATCTTGATCCAGTAAGTGCAACAGATCCGCCGGAACTCCAAGGGCCTTCAGCTCCGGGGCCAGAACCTTACAGGCCAAAATAGATGTATTGTGTGGAAGTTGTAATGTCAACTTGCTAATCTTTAACAAGCGCAGGTTGGTTGCCTGGCCCCATTTGTGGGTTGGCAAGGGGCCGCTTGGTGGCTCAATGCACCAACCAGATCAAATGCCGTCTTACTGCCCGACGCAAATGCCTTGATGGCCTCCTCGTACAGCAGCTCCAAGGCTTGGGATCGAAGCTCCATAAAGCGTGGCGTCGCCATCATATTGAACCTCCGGGGTCTTGGAAGGTCCACTTCAATCTCTGCTTTGACTTTGCCGGGCCTGTAGGTCATGACAATTAATCTATCCGCTAAAAATATCGCCTCATCGATTTCGTGGGTAATAAACAGGTTTGTTCGGCCTACCTCTTCAAAGAGGCCTACATAGAATTCTTGCATCAGTTCTCGGGTCATTGCGTCGAGCCCGCGAAAAGGTTCATCAAGGATCATGATCTTTGGCTCGTTTATCAAGGCCCTTGCCAGCTCTGCCCTGCGCTGCATGCCTCCTGAGAGTTGAGATGGGTATTTATCCTTGAACTCCAGGAGGCCCACTTTCTTGAGAATCGTTTCGGCTTTCTCTTTCAGTTCCTGCTCTGGCATTCCGCGTACTCGACATCCAAAGGTTACATTGGAATAGACGGTCATCCAGGGAAAGAGGGCGGATTCCTGAAATACCACCATACGGTCATATCCAGGTCCTTCGATGGGTTGGCCATCAATATAGACCTTGCCTGCAGTGGGTTTTTCATAGCCAGCGATCAGGTTGATGAGAACAGTTTTGCCACAGCCCGAAGGCCCCATCAACACGGAGAGTTTTCCCTTTTCCACACGCAAGGTGCAACCCTCCAGCACCACCTGGCGATCCTCACCCTTTTCGTAGATCTTGCTAACTCCCTCCACATAAACTTCACCGGAGGATTCATTGGGGGTTTTGTTGGTCTTGCTGTGGGTATGTGTCATTGAGCAGTCCTTTCCTTATCAGAATTTCCTTTTCCATGGCATGGCTTTGTCTGCGAGCCAACGAAGGAGTGTGCTGCAAAGGTATCCTGCCAGCCCGATACTCACCATGCCCACTACAATATAGGGGATATTGTGATTAGTGTATGCCTCCCAGGTAGTTCGTCCCAGTCCACCTTGACCAGCGATCATCTCAGCTGCAATCAGTACATTCCAGGTAACACCCATACCAACGGTCATACCTGTAACAATAGAAGGAAGTGATCCTGGGAGTAAAATTCGCCAGAAAATATCCTTAGGTTTGGCACCCAATGAAGAAGCTGCCCACTTTAGATTTATGGGGATATTAGAGACACCCTGAATCACATTTATAACAATGATGAAAAAGGCACCAATGAAAACGAGGAAGTAAATAGAGAGCTCCCTCGTGGGCCAGAACAAAATGGCCAAGGGGATCCAGGCGATCGGAGGGATAGGTCGCAGGATCTCGAATACTGGGAAAACAAATCCTTTAAAAACCCTACTGATACCCATGGCAAGTCCCAGGGGTATGCCGATCACCTGTGCTGCGATGAATCCAATAAAGATTCTCGTGAGGCTGAGACCCCAGTGGGTCCAATAGGCGCCAGTCGTGGCCGCTTTTAGTGCGTCAGATGAAACCTCCCCAGGATAGGGTAGGTTTCGAAGGTACGGGACCTTAAAATACACCACCAGCTGCCATAGGACTACGAAGCTAACGATAGATACAAAACCCCGTAACGTTCTAATATTAAAGATTTTTTTTATAATCCTGCGGAAAGAGGATCTTTTCAGTCCTCCTTGCCCCAGTGGACTATTCTTGATGCCGGACACTCTATTGCCACCTCCTTAATCTTCTTATAGACATCAAGCCATCTCCCTTTCACCTGCCTCGAAGGCCTTTTTGGCCTCTTCGTGCACGGCTTCCAAAACCTCAGCTTTTAAATCCAGGTAAGTTTTGGATGCCATGATTCCACGTTCTCTCGGCCATGGAAGGTCCACTGTCACAATCTTTTTAACCTGTGCCGGTCTTGTTGTTAAGATCACAACCTTGTCTCCCAAAAAGATGGCCTCATCCAGATCGTGGGTAATAAAAAACATGGTGCGGGGACTTAAACAGAAAACCTGTATGAGAAATTCGTGCATGACTGTTTTGGCGACAGCATCTAGACCTCGGAACGGCTCATCCAACATCACGACACGGGGTTCGTTGATGAGAGCCCGAAGGATCTCTACCCGTCGCTGTACGCCAGAAGAAAGCTCCTCAGGGTACTTGTCTTCAATGCCAGTAAGACCCACCTGTTGGAGCATGTCTCGTGCTATGCTCTGGGCTTGCGATTTGGTCATACGGCCCTGGACCAAAGGACCGTAGGTAATATTCTCCATCACAGTTTTCCAAGGAAAAAGTGCACCATTCTGGAAAACCACCATACGGTCAACATTTGGCTTAATCTGGTAGGTAGGGGATGAGATGAGTTCCCCGTCGAGATAGATCTCGCCAGAGGTGATGTTGTCAAACCCGGCAATAGCATTTAGCAATGTAGTCTTACCGCAGCCAGATGGACCGACAATGACTGCGAATTCTCCGGCAGCGATCTCAAAGGAACACTCCCTCATAGCCTCTACGTGCACGCCCTCTGGATCATAGATCTTGCACACTCTCCTTATGGAGATGGCCCCAGCGGCAGCTCGCCCGTTCGTCATCTACAGACCCCTCCTTCTGGCCTCCCAGGCCATTAGCTTTCGTCCTACGGCCCGGATACCAGCACTGCTGACATAGCCGAGAATACCCAGGGTAAACATGTAGCAGACTACCTGGTTGTATTGGAAAAGCGAGTACCCTTCATAAATTGCATATCCAAGCCCCCTTTGCCCGGATATAATCTCTCCGGCCACCAATGACATCCAGGATACCCCCATGGCGATCTGTAGGCCGGTAAAAATAAAGGGCATAGCGCCTGGCACCACCACGTTCCGGAAGATGTCCTTGGGTCTTGAGCCAAGGCAACGGGCAGCCAAAAAATAGTTTTTGTCAATTGAAAAGACTCCTAAGAGGGTGTTGAGGACTGTCGCGAAAAAGGCAGCGATAAAGGTTACATAGACAACAGCCATCTCCACTTGTGGCAGGACCAAAACAGCCAAGGGTATCCAACTGAGGGGAGGCATGGGACGGAGGATCTCGACGATGGGAAAGCTGAAATCATAAAAGATGCGACTCCAACCCATAATAAGCCCAAGGAAGACACCCAACAAGGTCGCAAGCAAAAATGCAATCAATGTACGAGCAATGCTATAGGCCATGTCCAGATAGTACACAGCGGTAAAGATTGAGCGCCCGGATTCGGGGTTGAAGCTTATCCACTCTTTAATGACCGAGATTGGATTCGGAAGTAGTTTGAAACGCGGTAGATCCAAAACAGCGGTCAAGAGATACCAGAGAACCAGGAATAAGGTAATTCCCGCCACGCCTCTGTAGAACTGGGGTTGTATTAGTATGCCTTTTAGTCGGTTATCCATTTACCATTCCTCGTTTCCGTGAGTTATTTTTCGGACAGATTATTTTTCTTTGAATTCGGTAAGAGGTAATCCCTTGATTACTCCTATCGGCATTTGAAGGTTCATTTCCTTAAAAGCTGAATCCACCAATTCAGTATAAATGGCCCCTGGCAACGGTGCCTCTACCTGGATCGCCTTCCTATCATACAAGAATTTGAAACTATCATAAATGAAAAGCATAACCTCGTCATTGAAGCCAGCCTGCAACACCACATTGATATCCTTGGAGCCTGTCCCTTCCGGATACCGTCCATACATGGCCATCCAAAGGTCTTTGAGGGTGTAACCTGGAAGTTCTTTGGCCACCATCTCCACAGTCTCCATCGGATGCTTGAGCATATAAAGCATAGCCTCGATGTCGGCCTTGATCCAGCCTTTTGCCGCCTCTGGATTCTGATCAATGAAATCCTTTCTCATGAGTATGAAATTGGCGTCCTGTGCCGCCCAATTGGAACCCGTAAAGGCCAATTTGCCAATACCATGGTTCATGATCTGAGCTACATGAGGCTGGAACGACTGAGCGGCATCCACCTTTTTGGCCTGCAGTGATGTCTTTATGATGGTGGGGTCGAGATATTGAACCTCAGGTTTGATCCCGGTCTTTCGGATAAGACTGGAAACAAAGCGGTCACCACAGGACCCTTTGCCCGATACCCCGATCTTTTTCCCATCGAGCCATTTGACTGCCTCCTCTATGCTTGCAAAATCCGGGGCATCGCTTCGAACCAGCAAGGCTGAACAAATCTGGCCAGTGGTCGAAAAGGTGTTAACCTCCACTATTCGTATATCTGCAATATCACGCTTTGTTGTAGCCACGAGAGCGGGCATGTCTCCCATGTATCCTATCTGACACTTGTTGGCTAAAAGATTCGCTACAATAGGAGGACCCACCACTTGAACATCCCAGCTCACTGTGCTCCCCTGGGGTAAGTATTTCTTCCAGAGTTCCAGGTGTTTGATAACAACTCCCGACCATCCGCCTACCCAGCTTGGGAAAAACCCTACAACTATATTAACTGGCTTCCCCCCCAGTGGCTGAGCATACGCGGTCCTTGTGGTGATCTCACTTGCTGAAAGAAGAGCCCCTATGCCCCATAAGCTCAACCCCATCACCACTGTACTCTTAATGAATGACCTGCGATCCATGCCCTCCGTCGGCCTTGGCAATGACTCCTTTTCCATCGATTCCTCCTGTAACAAAGGTTTGCAATACCTTTCTTATATGGAGCAAAGGCTGTGCCAAGCAAAAGAAAAGAGAGTCCGCGGGTAGAAATAAATACGCTCCTCGTAACTGTAATTATATTTTAGGTTTGGGGGGAGTTATGGTCTCTGGATTCTTGGTGCATAGCGGAACCAAAAAAGCCGCCTATGGTGCAGTCCTGTTCAGCCCATAGACGGCCTCATTAGAAAAGAATAGGATGGCTCGGTAAAGCTAAAATGGCAACCGATCAGATTATCAAAAAAACTTACAGCTATTGTTCCTTCCAAGACCTCCAAGACATCTCATAAGGGGTTATTTTGTGAGGATGTGGAGGATTTCTTCGTAGCGTTTGGAGGTCTTTTCAACGATCTCCTTGGGTAACGATGGAGCAGGTGGGGTTTTGTTCCAATTGATGGAAAGAAGGTAATCCCTTACAATCTGCTTATCAAAGCTATCTTGGGGTTTTCCCGGTGAGTATTGTTCTTTGGACCAGAACCTTGAAGAGTCCGGGGTGAGGAGTTCGTCTATCAGGATTAATTTATCACCGTATATTCCAAATTCCATCTTAGTGTCTGCAATTATAATGCCTTTTCTTTCTGCAATCTCCGAGGCTTTCTTGTATATCTCAATGCTTTTGCTTTTAAGAAACTCGGCTATCTCTGAGCCTACAATGGACTTGGCCTCCTCAAATGTTATGTTTATGTCGTGTCCTTCTTCTGCCTTTGTGCTTGGTGTAAAGATTGTTTCAGGGAGTTTGTCCGATTCCTTTAGTCCTTCGGGGAGAGATATGCCACAGATATTTCCTGTACTCTTGTAATCTTGCCAGCCTGAGCCAGATAAGTAACCCCTCACTATGCACTCGATTGGGATTGTCTTTGCCTTTTTAACCAGCATGCTTCTATCCTTCAGCACATGGGAATACTGCTTTAAAAGAGAAGGGAAGTCTTCCACATCCGTTGCAACTATATGGTTTTCCACAATGGAGCTCACCTGTTGGAACCAAAAGATGCTTATCTTTGTCAAGACCTTTCCCTTGTTGGGAATGCCGTTTGGAAGGATCACATCAAAGGCAGAGATGCGATCCGTTGCCACGATCAAAAGGTTTTCTCCTATGTCGTAAATATCCCTCACCTTTCCCCTTTTTAAAAGGGGTATTTCTTTCAAGTTTGTGCTAAGAACTATGTCATCCATTTCTGCCTCCATGTTTTTCTTTCAGAATAGCAAAATTCAAGCTTCAACTTCCCAGTAGATCCATGAGAGCGCCTTCCACTTCTGGAAACATGAACCTATAACCCATCTCAAGGAGCCTCTTGGGTATTACCCTCTGACCGGTTAATATGGCCTGTGCAAACTCCCCCAACACGAGCCTTAATACGAAGTTAGGGACGTTGGGAAGTATTGCCGGTCTCTTTAACACCTTGCCCAGGAGCCTTGTGAGCTCTTGATTTGTCACTGGATTTGGAGAGGTACAGTTTACAGGTCCAACAATGTCTCTTTCCATGAGGAACAAAAAGATCTGTACCAGGTCCCTTTCGTGTATCCATGAAAAATATTGTTTACCCGAGCCTAAGCCTGAACCCAAAAAGTACCTAAAGGGCCTTGCCATGAATTGGAGGGCACCGCCTTTTTTTCCCAAGACAATCCCAAAACGCATGGTAATCACCCTGTGCCCAAAGGATGTGGCCTTCATGGCCTCTTTTTCCCAATCCACGGTAAGTGTTGCCAAGAAATCAGAGCCATGAGGGGCATCCTCTGTAAGGATCTCCTCTCCACGGGGTCCATAGTAGCCCACTGCGGATGTACTCATGAAAATTACCGGGTGTTTTGGGTTGCTTAATCCATCCACAAGGTTTTGGGTGGTCAAGATCCTGCTGTTTCTGATCTGTTCCTTGGCCTCCTGGGTCCAGCGTTGGAAGATACTGGCTCCTGCTAAGTTTATTATGACCTCTTGATCCACCACCTCATCTTGCCATGCTCCCCTTTGGGTTGGATCACCCTTTAAGATCCGTACCTCAGGGGGAAAGGGACCTTTTCCCTGCCTTGAAAGCACGGTTATGGTATAACCCTTTTCCAAGAGTTTTTGGACCAAGGTCTTTCCAACAAAGCCTGTTCCTCCTGTGATAAATACTTTCATGGCTGCCTCCTAAAACCTTACAATTATAGAATCCGCAACAGCACTGGCAATATTTAAATCTAAATTTTTGATAAAAGGGACATGGCCTAGGAATTGCACACCACTTATCTCCTCAATTATCTTGGAATTTGTTGAAACAGTTGGGTCATCTTTAGGTATTTCTCCATTTGTTACAAAGCCAAGTATCCTTATGCCTTTCTGTTTAAGAAGTGTTAAGGTCATCAAGGTGTGGTTAATCGTACCAAGGATAGGCCGAGATACGACTAGAGCAGGTAGATTAAGATCATTGATTAGATCCAACACAAAATAGTTTTTTGTAATGGGTACCATTATGCCACCAATGCCCTCAACAATAGTGAACCCATATGCTTCGCTGAGCCTTTTAAACTGTTCGAGAATACCTTTGATATCAATCTCCCTTTCCTCTTGTATGCTGGCAAAAAAAGGTGATGCAGGGATTCGGTACCTGATGGGTGTACTAATTTCAGGTGAGAAGTTAGAATTTGTTGTCTTGTTTATGAAAATAAGGTCTTCAGACATAAGTGTTTCATTTATCAATTCACATCCTGTTGAGATAGGCTTGTAGTAACAGCAAGTTATTCCCTTTGCCTTTAGTTTGGAAACTAAGATTGCACTAACAAAGGTCTTACCGATTCCTGTATCTGTTCCGGTTACAAAAATACCCTTTTGATTCTGCATTATGCACCCCTCTTAAAAAATCCCTCTATAGCATCAATGAGCCTTCCAATATCTTCCTCTGAATGCAGGGCAGATAGGCTGATCCTAAGCCTGCTTTTACCTTCAGGAACTGTGGGAGGTCTTATGGGAGGTGTAAAAAGCCCGTTTTGGAATAGGTGTTGGGAAAGCCTTATGGTCTCTTGGGTGTCTCCCACCACCAATGGTATGATAGGGGTGGGGAGGGTAGGGATAGGGAAGCCCAAGTCTTTGAGGCCATCCCTTAGTATGGTTGTGAGCCGAAGGAGCTTATGTCTTAAGTCATTGGCATTTTCTATGATTTGGATTGCGGTCTTGGTGGCAGCTACCACAGGTGGGGGAAGGGCGGTGGAAAATATAAAGGGCCTGGCCTTGTTCACAAGATAGTCTATGAGGATCTTCTTCCCGCACACAAAGCCCCCTTGGGTTCCAATGGCCTTGCTAAAGGTACCCACCTGTATGGCCTGATCAGCATCAAGTCCCCAATATTCCAAGGAGCCTTTGCCTTTTTCTCCCACCACTCCCGTTGCGTGGGCATCGTCTATTATCAGGGTGGCCTCAAATCTCTGGGCCAGGGAAAATAGGATCGGAAGGGGACACAGGTCTCCGTCCATGCTGAAGACTCCGTCTGTGACTATGAACCTCTTTCTACCCTTGTGCCTTCTGAGGAGGGCTTCCAAATCTTCCATGTCCAAGTGCTGATAGACTACCACCTTTGCCTTTGAAAGCCTGCATGCGTCCACTATGCTTGCGTGATTCAGTTGGTCGCTGAATATCACATCTTCTTCACAGGCAATGGAAGAGATTAGCCCCAGGTTTGTGGCATAACCGCTTGAAAATACCAGTGCAGCCTCGGCATCCTTGAACTGGGCCAAAGAGCCTTCCAATTCATCGTATACGGATAGGTTGCCTGAGATAAGCCTGGATGCCCCTCCTCCCATACCCCAATCCTTCATAGCCCTTTCAGCACTGGACCTTAGGGCAGGGTGGCAGGAAAGGCCAAGGTAGTCGTTCATGCAAAAAAGGACCACCTCCCTTCCTTCTATCTGTGCCCTTGTGGCCTTTTTTGACCTTACTGCCTTAAGGGTCCTAAAAAGCCCTTTAGCCTTGAGTCTTTCCAATTCACCTTGTATGAGTTCCAAAAACATCTCAAGTTTCAAGTGCCACAAACCTCCTCTATGGCCTTTTTCACCCCTTCCACCAAGAATTCAATCTCTTGTTGTGTGATGCTTAAAGGTGGCATTATAACGATGGTGTCTCCCAGATTCCTGAGGATTATGCCGTGCTTTCTTATGGCCATACACACCCTGTGGCCCATTCTCATAGCCAGGGGGTAGGGTATGCCTTGCTTGGGATCTTCCATGATCTCTATCCCTGCCATTAGCCCCATTTGCCTCATATCCGCCACATGGGGTTCTAAAGACAGCTCGAGAAGGTGTTTTCTTAAGGCCTCTATCTTGGGAGGAAGGTTTTGTATCACCTTTCTCTCTTCAAAGATCTTGAGATTTGCCAAGGCTGCTCTACAGGCCAGGGGATTTCCTGTGTAGGTGTGGCCGTGGAAAAAGGTCCTCAGTTCCTCATACTCTCCCCAAAAGGCGTTGAATATCTTGTCCGTTGTGAGGGTGGCTGCCAAGGGTAGATAACCTCCTGTTATTCCCTTCCCAAGGCAGAGGATGTCAGGGCTGACAGCTTCTTGTTCACAGGCAAACATGGTGCCTGTACGTCCAAAACCCACTGCCACTTCATCGGCTATAAGCAAGATCCCGTATCTCTTACAGATCTCTTCCACACCCTTCAAAACACCAGGGGGAAAGGGAAGTATACCTCCTGCTCCCTGAACCATTGGTTCAAGGATGAATGCAGATATCTGGTCTTTTAAGCCCTTTATTCTTTTCTCATACTCCTCCAGGAGTAAGGGCGCTACCCCTTCCCAGTTTAGCTTGTGCCTTCTAAAAAACAGATAGGGTGAGGGTAATCTTATACCTTCAAAGAGAAGTGGCCTGAATATCTCATGGAATAACTGAATTCCTCCTACACTTACAGCTCCCAAGGTATCTCCGTGATAACCTTCTTCCAAAAATGCAAAAAACTTTCTCTGTCTTTCCCCCACATTTTGCCAATACTGATATGCCATTTTTATTGCAATTTCCACAGCAGCAGCACCACACTCAGAATAAAACACCCAGTTTAGATGGCCTGGAGCTATCTTAGACAACTCTTTAGCCAATATACTTGCTGTGGGATGGCTTAGTCCCAAAAGGGTGCTGTGGGCTATGAGATTTAGTTGCTCTACTATTGCATCGTTTATCTCTTTTACATTGTGGCCATGGACATTGGCCCAGAGGGAAGAAACTCCATCCAGATACCTATTACCTTCAACATCAATGAGATAATTACCTTCTCCCTTTTCTATGAACAAGGGGCCCCATTCCCACCATTCCTTCATCTGAGTAAAGGGATGCCACAGATGGTTTAGATCCATATCCTTGAGTTCTTGAACCGTGTATTCCATTTAATCCTCTATTCCTCCTTAACATCAAATGGACCGAATTTAAGATAATATGCACCACCCCAAAGTGTTGCCAATTCGTCTTTTATTACCCAAATGGGTATCTTCTCCAGCAGATGAACCATAGCTTTTGACTTCAGAAACTCTTCCAAGAAGCCATATTCTTTTAGGATCCACGGGTTTTTTGCCACCACACCCCCTGAGATGTATAGGCCTTCAATTGCCAAATAGGTAAGGGCTATGTGTTTAGAGGCCCTGCCCAAAAGCCTGGCCATCCATAGTCTAAATTCCCGATCGACCCTTAGATTTTCGCCTATCTTATGAGGGGGGATTGAGCTATTTCTCAAGAACCTATAAAGCCTCAAAAAACCAGGGCCAGAGACCACATTGTCGAAGGTGGGCTCAATCTTAAGCTCCTCCCAAAGGAATCTCATGTAGTCTTTTTCCTCTTGGTCAAAGGGAAAATAAGAATGACCTCCCTCGCTTAGAACTGCCTTGTAAGTGCTGTTGTTTAACCTCACAAGTCCACATTGTCCAAAACCTGTTCCAGGTGCAAATATGCCCCTTTGCCCTTTTTGGATTTCACCTTTCTTTACCAGATAGAAGGCTTCTGGGTCAGGAGAAAGGCTGGCATATGCATGTAAAAGCATGTCATTTACCAGGAGCACTTTGCTTACTCCTAAGAGTTCTATTGCCTCATTCACATTAATTTCAAAGCTGATGTGGGGTGGATATGCCAAATTTTCCACAATGGGTCCTGCGATTCCAAGTATGGCAAGATTAATTTCAAGACCTTTTACCAGCCCTTTTGGCAAGGCCTGTATCAGAGAGGAAAACTGATTGTATTCGTGAGTGGAAAGCTCTGTGTGGCCAATCAAAGTTATTTGTTCCCCTATACTAAAGATTCCAAATCTCGACTTTGTTCCTCCGATATCTGCAACCAGTATGTTCACTTTGTTCCCCTTCCATGTGCTAATTGTGAAGATTTTGACTATTACACTTGATTTCTGAGGAGATAAATTTTTTGATCCGTTCCAATACCTCATCTGAGGATAGGCTTACATCTTCTATGATGTCAAGGATGGGAAGTAAGATCTTTTTGGCCTTTTCTCTGCTCTTGCTTATTGCTTCGGAGAAGGAATCCCAGCCGTTGTTTCCTTGAATCAATTCCAATGCATTGCAGATATCAGAATAAAGAATCCTTCTAAAGTCATCCAATAAGGCAATACTAAGTGCCAGACCTGAGAGGTCTCTTTTACCCACAAGCCAGGGAAACCTGCCTTTCTCATGGGTGTCTGACAGAAGGTCTTTTATGGCCCTTAACAAAAACTCCACAATTGTCCGTTGAAATCTGTCCAGAATGAGGTGGAACTTTTGTGATTCCATGGTGTTGTCTTTTAGTTCTCCTATCTCGTGGTATATGAAAACATCCAGGTGTTTTTCCAGCAAGGCATTTAGGACATTTTTTATGGCCTCCAGATCCCAAGTATCCACCCCGAACTCTCTGAAGCAGATTTGGAAGACCCTTTGATTCTCTTTCCTGGCAAACATCACCGAGTTCCAAAGATAATACAAGGCAGAGGCTTTTCTGATTACTATCTCCTGGTCTTTGGAGAACGCAGGATTTGTCATCAAGTCCCTTGCATATTCCTTTTCCACTATGATCACATTTAGGCCTTCTACCCATCCATTTTTCACCACAGTCCCCAGAAAGAAGGACGGTATTGTGCCTTCTCCCATTCCTGCTCCATAATATAGGCAATCGGCAGCAAGTCTTTGGTTTATAGGGCCTGTGTCAAAGGGGTCGTATGTTATGCCCTTTAGGGCTATGGGCTTAAAGGGCATGTTGTATATCTGATCCCAAAACTCCTCCTTTTGGCCGATCCATTGTAGCACATCCTTTGCATCCCCCTCTTCCCAGGGCATAAGTCCATGTTCCCATTTGTACAGATCCCTTAATCTCATGGCAAGGCCACAGACCGAGTACATGCCTGCCTGCCTTACACTGGCAAGTTCACAGTTGAATCTCACATGCTCAATAAGGGAGGATAACTTATCCATTAGGTGTCTTGTTCCCGCCCTGTTAGCTTCTTTTGAAGTGCCCTCAATCGTGAACTTAAGACCCTGCAGATATTAAGGGGGATGGTGGGATATTCGATGATGAGTTCGTTAAACTCGTGTTTTTCCAGGACCAAAAATACACTTGGCTCCAATGTCTTTATGGTGGCGGATCTCACGGTGTCTTCGATAAGGGCCATCTCTCCAAAATAATCCCCAGGACCTATCTCGGCCAAGGTAATCCCTTCTGGGCTTCCTTCCTCTCCTATGGCCTTGATGACTGCCACCTTTCCCCTTGCCACCAGGTATAAGGAATCGCCCTTATCTCCTTCCTTGAACACAATGGTCTCCTTGGGAAATTCCACCTCCTTTGAGGCAGTGGCAATGGCGGCCAATTCCTGCACGCTTAGATCCTGAAACAGATATATGGACCTCAGCCTCAATATCTTTTCCGTGAGAGATACTCCTTCTTCCATACTACACTCCAGGTTTGGCTGTGTTCTCCCAAAGGCCTTCCTTGCCAACTCCCTTAGGCACACATGGGGAGAGCCCCAAAGTTTTGTGACCTCATCTTGTAGCCTATTCCACAGACCGTATTTTTGTATCCATTCCAGACAGAGTGCTAATGTGACCCAGTCTCCCCTTGAAAGCAAGCGCTTTATTATGCCTCCCTTATCACCATCCAGGGGAGGAAGATTAAGCCTTCTCTTTGCTATGCGTAATAGTTCCTCCTCTTCTTGGCCCTCAAGCAAAGGCATGAGAAATACCTTGATCCTCCTATCCAAGACACTATCCAAGAGCTCCAATGCATTCCCTCGTGCCCCTGAATCTGTGGAGTAGAGGGCTTTCCAACCCGCCTTAAACTCAGGATTTTTGCTCTGTGTGGCAATTACCCTCAAAAGGTCCTTTACTATGGCAGCTTGTCTTTCAGTTAGATGGGTGATCAGGAGATTGGGTATATGTTCGTTTGCCATGGGCTTTAGCACTTCTCTGTCCAATAGGCACTGATAGGCCTCTCTGATTTTCTCTGTTGCATACTTGAAAAGTTGGGTATCTGTTATCTCAACTTGCTCCAACAGCTTAAATAAGAGCTCCTTAGCTTGTCTTGTGGGTAGCCTTAGACCTTCCAGGAGCATGGAATGGTCCTCGTAGTCCGTATCTTTTAGCTTCTGAAAGGCCAGTTCCCTTATCCTTGGGCTTGGATCTATAAGCATCTTGATCACAGCCCCCATTGACTCTTTATCTTGAATCAGGATGGCATTAAGGCAGGTATATCTGATTTGCTCATCCGGGTCGTTGAGATAAGGATACAACAACTGGTTTAAATCCTCGGACTGATAGCTTAAGAGGGCCTCTATGGCCTTAACCCTGAACTGGGATTTGTCCTTGCTAAAGGCAATTTCCTTCACATAGGGAAGGAATTCAGGGTCCCTTGCACCTTGAACGGCCACAAGGCCTGCCATGATCTCATCGGGTTCCATGGAGAAGAGCCAAGAGATGATCATGTCTTTGTAATAAAACTTGGAGGTGGGATAAAGCAGCCAGATCCCATATGCCTTCTTTGTGGGTGTTTGGAACTCTTCCAACAGTGCCTTTCCCAACTCGTATTTTGCCCTATCTTCAAAGGCCATTGCCTTTTGAACCAATGCCCTTAAGAACCCTTCATCGGCCCCTTGTTTGACCATCTCCTTAAAAAATCCCACATACTGGGCAGCCTTTTTCTCATCCATGAGGGACAAAAGTTGGGCCTTTATCTGATCCGACTCTTCATTCATTGCAGATATTATAGCTTCATCAAGCCTGGGATCTGAGATTCCTTTCAATATCTTCCCATACCAAACCCTGTCTTCCCCACGGGAGTCCATGAAGGCCGCTAAAAGCCTGTCCCTACCCGCAGGGTCTTTGAAGATGGTGTCTATGTCCTTTGGCTCTAAGGATCTAAAATCTATGATCCCTTCCAGTATTGATTGGCCAAGGATCTGGGAGTAGCGTACCTTTAAAAACACACAACTCACAAACCACACACCACTAAGCACAGCCCCTGCTATTGGGATGTACTTGGGGCCAAAAAGGAGATTCACAAGGTATATGAGCCCTGAGCCTGACATGATCCCGATCCTCACCACCATTCCCCTCAAAAAAGCCCTTAAAAGTGTCCTACCTCTTCTGGGGAGGATGCCCATAAGGGCTGACCTGGCAGGGTTGTTTATGGTGTTTCTGATTATGGTGGTGCTGATCCTGGCGTAAGATGCCATTACCGCATCCATACTCACAAACAGCCCCAAGAAGGAAACCAAATAATTGGCAGGATGGATCATCATCGCAATGGGTAGTCCAAAACGGTTATAGAGTCTACCCACGAACAGCAGTGTGATAAGGCTTAAAATATTTTGAATTCCCTTAAAATAGCTAAAAAAGTTGAGGATCCCACTTTCCGTTACAAATTGCTTGTCAGCCGCAAAGTTGAAGGTATAGTTTAAAATTGGTATGACCATGTTTGGGATTAGAGTTACTAAAATGAGTATTTTGACAACAACATATACCTTAGATATGAGCTTTATTTCTTTTAAATCATTTAGGAAACTGGTTTTCTCTTTCTTTCCCTCTTTCCCATGTTCTTCTGTAAAAGGTACGATTGCAACAGATTTTTCCATATAAAAAGATAAACATCCCACGAATATCATTGTCAAAAGATAGATCCAGGTGATTCCATCGAAACTAAAGAATTTAGAAAAAAGAGGGGTCAAGAAACTTGCGGCGATAGAACCCAAAGTACCACCTGCAGTGATAGTTGGAAACAACCTTTTTGATTGCCTTGTATTAAAGATATCGTTTGCTATATTCCAAAATATTAAGCCAAGGATAACTTCATATTGGGATTTTAGAAGGTAAAAAACTGGATATATCATCTTAAAATCTAAAGGACTTAAAAGCCTACCTATGGCAATGGAGAGTCCACAAAAGAGTGAGAGATAAAATAGAAGTACCAAATCCCTCATTCTTTTCTGTAAGGAGGAAACAAAGCCCATTATGAAAAAGGTTGATATCGCATTTATCATGTATAGAGTTGGAAGGTGCTTTATGCCAAATCTTTTGAGAAAAGCAGTCTCAGCATAGTTTTCAAGGATGATGTCACCGAACCTGATTAAAAAGAGAAGGAGAGCACAATATAAAAACTGTGTCATCTCTCCCTGGTATATGTTTAGGAATTTCCTTATGAACCTTGGCATTGATATATATTCTGAAAGCAAATAGATGATCTTCTAAAGTACTGCATAAATCTCCACACTTTGTTCACGACCTTTTATTTTCACTTCCCCTAAGGCTTTTAGGGGGTAGGTACCCTTTAATAACAATTTCGTTTCTCTGCTTATTATAATGTCAGTCCCAAACTCCTTGTTAAGTTCTTGAAGTCTGGAGGCTAAGTTAACAGTGTCGCCAACCATAGCATATGATTTTCTGGTGGGACTTCCTATGCTACCTGCCAAAACCTTTCCTGAGTGTATGCCTATTCCGTGGTACACAGGCTCCTCACCATTTTCTATCCTGTTTTTATTCATTTCCATGAGTCTCTTTCTCATGGAAATTGCACAGCCCAAGGCCTTATCTGCATGCTCATCAAGGGGCTTGGGAGCTCCAAAAACTGCTTCTATCTCATCGCCTATGAATTGTAAAACTATTCCTCCGTTGGATCTAATAATTTCTTCCATGTTTGTAAAGTATTGATTCAGAAATTGAACAACTTCCACAGGAGATTTTTTCTCTGCAAATTGAGAGTAACCCCTTAGGTCACAAAACAATATGGTAGCTTCCATTATCTGACCAGATGGATTAACCCCTCCCTTTAGTATAAGCTCACTTATCTCAGGAGTTAGATACATTCCAAACCTTCTTTGGCAGATATCTTTTTCCCTCAGACCTTTTATCATTTCATTTGTCCTGGAGGCTATAAGACCAAGTTCATCGTCAGTTAAGATTGGTATTCTGAGGTCTAGTCTTCCAGACACAATTGATTCCATTGCCGAAATTTGTGTCTGTAGAACTGACTTGACATGTCTTGCAAATATCTTGGATATGATCAAAATCATTATTACCATTATCACTATGCCATAGGACAGTTCTTTAAAGAACCCCAAGTACAATTTATCAGAGAGTTGTATGTTTGATAGATGGATTCTTGTAATATTGAGCCACAACATGCACACGATTACTATTATTATTGTGATTATGTTGATCAGCAAAAGTTTTGCAACTCTATCTGAAAAGGAACTTTTAAATGAAGCATAATTTGGATATGACGTATTGCTTGTGATCATAGTATTGGTGATATATTGCATATTTAAAAGGTATGTCAATGTACCACCAAAGATACTAAAGGCAAAACATCCAAGGAAGAGTTTATACCTTAGATGTGGATAAAGTGTATTCTTCGTTAGAAATTGAATAGATAAACCGATTAGGAGCCAAATTAGGATCTCTATAAGTATCTCAGCCTTTGATGTTTCGTATGCAGAGCTTAGAGAGCTTAAGAGTTTCTGTTGAATTGCCTTCTTGAGAGCTTTAAATAATGCCAGTCTAAGGATTAGGCCCAGGAAAACCGACATGAATATTCTAATAAAAGTATGTACTCCTGGGCTGCAATACAAGTAGATGCATACAAATTTGGGATAAACAGAAAGTGCAACCGCAGAGATAAGATAAAAGGATATGAGGGGGAGCATCCTTTCAACCTTTGTCCAAGGGTATTTCAGCCAAGATCTTTTCCAGCAGCTGTGAGTCTGGAATTTCCAAGTATTGTGACATAGCCTTCGCCTCTTGTACAAGTCTAAACAGCTGGGCCTCAAGCCCAGCTCCCTCGTCAAATCTATCAAGGCCTAAGGAGTAGTTTGCGATAAGCTGCCAGGTCTTGGGGGAGATGTTGGCAAGGGCTGAGACAACCCCAGAACGGTTGGGAAAATCAGCAAAACGCAGCTCTTCTCCTTCGTAAACCCTGAATTCAGGACGAAACCTCACTGCCTTTTCATAGTTATTTATCCTAAGAAAACTCCCGTAAGATATTATGCCTAATATTTCATCCATCTTGGCAAGATCTTTTAAAATGGAAGTCCTTATGTTCTGCCTTTTTAAGATCACATTCAAGTGGGCAATCAACTTTGGATCATTGTAAAGGCAAAAACTGAATTTTGTTAAGCTTGTCATTACCTTGTATAGGTCTACGAGTCCTCTGTTACTGTGATAGTATAGTGGAGCATCTGTCAAAACTATCGTATCTTTTAGGTTATTATTTTTGTCAAAATTATTTAGCTCATAGATGATCTTAAATACATCCTCAGATCTTCCAAAGGTGATATAAAAGAACACAATCTTTGTATTGTCAATTAACCCAAGGGAAAGCTCCAACATCTTGAGCCTTGTGGTTATATCAAGGGAAGTTCCTTGACCTTTCCTTGGGCTTGCAATAAGAATCATTTGGGCGTCTTTTAGCACATGTTTTAATATCCTTGTGTAGGTTTTGGTATCCAATGAGTTGTCTGGAAAGAGAGGTGTCACAACATCCACGATCACGCCTTTTGGCAGAAGCTTAAGTCCCATTCAGCTTGAACTCCTCTCTACCCAAAAGGTCGTGTAGGTGTAGTAATCCCACAACCACATTGGAATCGTCAACTACCACCAAATGCATTATTTCATGGAGCTCCATAAGCCTTAAGGCGTTGGCACTTGTTTCATCCTTTGAGATGGACTTTGGATTCTTGGTCATGATGTCTTCTGCCTTGGCACAAGAGAAATTGATGCCGTTTAGTATGGCCCTTCTCAGGTCTCCGTCGGTGATGATGCCCTTTGCCCTTCTCATATCATCCAATACAAGGGTTGCTCCCAGACCCTTTTGGTCCATCTCTCTTATTGCCTCCAGCAGGCTGGCCCCAGAACCTACCCAAGGCATGGCCTCTTTCGTGGCCATCACTTGAAAGACCTTGGATCTGAGCCTTTCGCCCAAGGAACCCCCTGGGTGGAATCTTTTAAAGTCTTCCTCCCTAAATTGCCTTTTTTTCAAAAGGGCAACGGCTATGGCATCGCCCATGGCAAGGGCAGCGGTAGTGCTGGCTGTGGGCGCCAGGTTTAAGGGGCAGGCCTCTCTTTCAACCCCAACGTCCACCGCCACATGGCAGTGCCTCACCATGGGTGATGTAATATCACCAACAAGGCCTATTACCTTTGCGCCCATGTCCTTCAAGACGGGAAGGATCCTGTTTATCTCAGAGGTGCGGCCGCTGTTGGAGATGGCGATCACCACATCTCCAGGGCTAACCATGCCCAGATCACCGTGGATGGCCTCAGCAGGGTGAAGGAATACAGAGGGTGTGCCTGTGCTGGTCAATGTGGCAGCTATCTTTCTGGCTATAAGGCCTGACTTACCCATTCCCGTTAGTATGACCCTTCCGTTGGACGACAAGATGAGATCAATTGCATCCTGAAAGGATCTCCCAAGCCTCTTTAAAAGCCCTAATATGCCTTGTGCCTCAATCCTTAGGACCTCTTTTGCAGTATCCAAAGTGGAATCTTCCCTGTGCATCTATCTCATGGCCCCCTAAAAGGAAACCCATTCTTTTATGTGTATGCCCGCCCTTTCCATCTCCAAAAAGGCATCCCTTGTGGTGGCTTCCTCCACGCCTCTACATAAACCCTTTATAACGGTGACATCAAGACCCAATTCTTTGGCATCCAGGGCTGTTGACTTTACACAATAGTCTGTGGCTAACCCATAGATCAAAACATGTGTGATATTGTGCTCTCTTAGCAACTTCTCCAAACCTGTGACCTTTCCTCCTTCGTCCTTAAAACCAGAATAACTATCGTAAAGAGGGTCTGTACCCTTTTGTATGATGGCCGTGAATAGGGATTCTTCCAGAAGCAGTCTTGCTCCTTCAGTACCTTGTACACAGTGAGGAGGCCAAAGAACTTGCTCCCTATCCCCTATCCTTATCCTTTCAAAGGGATTCTTGTGGGGATGATTGGTATAAAAGGAGATGTGGTTGGGCGGATGCCAGTCTTGGGTGGCAAATATCAATAGACCCTTTTCCTTGAACCTTTTGGTTATCTCCTCCACCGTGTCCACATATGCCTTTTCAGTGCCTTTTACTGCCAATGGACCCTTCTTCCATGTGGTAAAGTCTCCCTGAAGGTCCACAAGGATTATTCCAAGATCTCCCATGGGATTCACCTCCTTTTCTCCATCATATGCCACCTTGACTCTAAAGGCCAGATGGTTATGGTTTCAGAGGTAAAACTTCACGAACTTAGGGGTTTCAATGGCTGGGAAAGATTACTACGAGATATTGGGCGTATCCAAAAATGCCTCCACAGAGGAGATCAAGAAGGCCTACAGGAGATTGGCTCTAAAGTACCACCCGGACAGAAATCCCAATAATAAGGAGGCAGAGGAGAGATTTAAAGAGATCAACGAGGCCTATGCAGTCCTTTCGGATCCTGAGAAGAGGCGACAGTATGATACCTTTGGTGCGGATTCCTTTAGCCAGAGATTCTCACAGGAAGACATCTTCAGGGGCTTTGACCTAGGCGAGATACTAAGGGAGTTTGGGTTTGCCACAGGAGGAAGGTCCAACATATTCACCCAATTTTTTACAGGCATGCACGGTTACGGACAAAGAGGCTCTCCCTTTGGAGAAGACACCATCTTTGGGAGAAGGGAAAAAGGGAAAGATATCTCCTACGAACTCCCCCTCACATTGGAGGAGATGGCAAAGGGGGCTTCAAAGACGGTTTCATACTATCTGGACGGGAAAAGGGAAACCATAAATGTAAAGATCCCCAAAGGCATTGAGCCAGGGAAAAAACTAAGGCTCCAGGGTAAAGGCTACCCAGGTGAGATGGGTGGGCCTCCTGGTGATCTCTACATTGTGATCAAAGAGGTGCCTCACGAGCTTTTTAAGAGAGAGGGAAGGGATCTCACCTTGAGGAGGCATGTGCCCTATAGCCTGCTGGCATTGGGTGGAGAGATAGAGGTGCCCACCCTCTATGGCCAGGCAAGGCTGAAGATCCCTCCTGGTACTACCTCGGGCACAAGATTTAGGCTAAAGGGAAACGGACTACCTTCCATGGGCGGCGGGGAAACAGGTGACCTGTATGTGGAGGTGCTGGCCTCGGTCCCCAAGGGGCTCACGCCAAGGCAAAGGGAGCTTATAGCCCAACTCAGGGAGGAGGGGCTTTAGTCTGGCAAAGGCCATTGCCCTCTTTTCAGGAGGCTTGGATAGCCTCCTTGCCATGTATGTGCTCCAGAAACAGGGTGTGGAAGTAATCCCCCTGATCCTTGAGACCCCATTTTTTGAAGGCAAAAGGCCACTTGAGATTGCACAGAAAAATGGGTTTGATCCCATTGTCATGGACATCCTGGAGAAGTTCCTTCCTATCCTTAGATCCCCAAAATACGGATACGGCGATCAGATGAACCCGTGCATAGACTGCCACATCCTTATGCTTAGGATGGCAAAAGAAAAGATGCAGGAGTTGAAAGCCCATTTTGTGGTGACAGGAGAGGTGCTTGGCCAAAGGCCCATGAGCCAAAACAAGCAGGCCTTAAGGCTGATAGAAAGGGAATCTGGGCTGGAAGGGCTCTTACTTAGGCCTCTTTCTGCCAAGCTTTTACCGCCGAGCATACCCGAGAAGCAAGGTATTGTGGACAGGGAAAGGTTATTGGGCATCTCAGGGAGATCTCGCAAAATGCAGATGGAACTGGTAAAGGCCTATGGGATCAACCATTTTGCCTCACCAGCGGGAGGGTGCCTCCTCACAGAGCCCAACTATGTGCTGAGGCTCAAAGATCTTCTTGCCCACAAAAATGAGGTTAAAAGGTTAGAACTGGAGCTATTGAAATTAGGAAGGCACTTTAGGCTCAACCCTATGGCAAAGCTTATATTGGGGCGCAACAAAAGGGAAAATGAGGCCCTTGAGGAGCTATGGCATAAAGGGGTTATTTTGCTCAGGTGCCTAAATACACCTGGTCCAGTGGGCCTTTTGTTTGGGGTAGTGGATGAGCAGTTGCTCCAACTGGCCTGTGAGATCGTTGCGGCATATGCGGATCCAATACCTTTACCCGTTCTTATAGAGGTGAGTAAGGACGAAAGCAGGAGGGGTTTAGAGGTAAAACCAGCACCCAAGGAGGCCTTTAGAGTTTATTTGGTCAGCAACTAAAGCCCGTTGAATCCCTTCAAGAAGGCCAGCACATTTTGCCCCAACACTTGGTGGTTATAACCACCTTCCAATAGGGCAAAGGAACCTATGTTTAAGGCCTTGGCCTTTTGATGCACCATAGCACCTATTTGGTAATAGTCTTCTGTAAAGAGTAATCCGCCCCAGTCCTTTTGATGATTGTCAAATCCTGCAGAGACGCAGATCATGTCAACGCTAAGATCCTTTAAGGAATTGGAGATTTGTGATAAATAGTCCTTTCGATCCCTGCCAGAGGGGTTTAGTATCTTCAGATTTGGGTGGCCTGAGAATATGTTTACAGTACCATCTCCGTAGTGGAGGTCAAAGTCCAAGATGAAGAAGTTGTTCAGCTTATGGCTCCTCATGAGATATCTTATGGCCACTGCCATGTTGTTAAAATAACAAAAGCCCCAATACCCATCCGAAGATGCGTGATGACCAGGTGGTCTGATCAAGCCAAAGCATGGCTGTTGAAGGCCAATCACAGCGGCCTTTATGGCACCACCTGCTGCAAGGGAGGCTATCTCAAAGAGGCCTTCTTCCTTTACGCTCTCTATGTGTCTCTTGCTGTGAACTGCCTCCAGGTCCAAGAGGCTACAGGGTTGGCAGTCTACGAGCTCCACATGGGGCCTTATCACATCCAGCACAGCCTCAAGCCTTCCTGCCTCTGCAGCAGGGTCTGTGGTATACACCTCCAAGAACCTCTCCGAGAAAACTACCTTCATGACCCACCTCCTTCTGGCCTACTTCTGCCAAAACAAGGGCAATTGTACCAAGGATTTCCTTTTATTCTTATCCCATATCACCACATCCTGGGGAAGCAAGTCAAGGAAGGAAGAAGGTGCTAACTGTAGAGATTTCCACATGAGCCTCCTGTTCTTGCAATGTGTTATGTATAGTCTCTTTTTTGCCCTTGTTACTGCCACATAAAATAGCCTCTTTTCCTCCTCAGGATCCCCATCTTCCAGCAAGGTAAAGGGAAGGATACCTTCTTCTGCACCGCACAGAAACACAACCTCCCACTCAAGCCCCTTTGCAGAGTGTATGCTCAAAAGTGTAACCCTTTCTCCCATAAGTCCCTTGCTTTCACTCACTGTTTCAAATCTCAATGCCTCCAAAAATCCCTTCAGGTCATTATCAAACCCTGTGGTCAGATCCAAGATAAAATCTAAGACCTGCCTTTGTGTTTCATTGAGTAAAAGACCTTGACCTGCCTTTTCCAAAAAGGCCTCTATAATATCCCTTACGGTTGTGCCGGGATTTTCTTTAAGGCTTTGGAGGATTTTTATGTTAATACCCGTGCCAGAATGGGGGATCAGCCCAGGCGGGTATAGAAGCAGACTAAGGTTTTTATAGATCAAATCCGCAGGATAGTGCTCAATAATCTTATCCTTGGAGAACCTAATGCATGGGATATTTTGCATATGAAGTTCATTTTCTATTATTTCACCAATCTCATTAAGCCTGTAGATAACTGCTATATCATTAAAACCCAAATTCAAGCATTGATTCTGTGAGATACCTTCCAATGTGGTGCCACCAAGGATCTGTTTTATCTCTTTGGCAATCCATTTAGCCTCTAAATAAGGATCTTCAAAAGCCTTTATGAATATATGATCACCTTCTTCAAGATAAGGGACTAAGGCTGATTCCCCTATTATAGAATTTGCTGCCTTCACAATCTTGGCTTGTGAACGATAGTTTGATTTAAGTGCCATGATTATGGATGTTCCAAAAAAGTCTTCAAACATTTCGAAATTGTGGGAGGATATATTCCTAAATCCATATATGGCCTGGTGTTTGTCTCCGATTGCAAAGATATAACATCTGGATAGCTCTTTGATCTTTTTGAGGATCTCCATTTCAGAAGGATTTGTGTCTTGGAATTCATCAATGAATAGATACCTGTAACGCATTAAATAATTTTTGACTTCATCATCGGCCTCTGACAAAAGTTCTAAGGTCTTTGGCTCTAAAGATTCACCTGTAAGAAAGGAGTCAGTAAAATCCTTGGATTGATTCATAAGCTCATGGGCCTCTTTTTCATCCAATAGGACAAAGTCTTTCTTTAGGCCGATTTTATGGCCAAAGGTTTTAAGGAGGCAAAGGCAGAAGCCATGAAAGGTAAAGACATCAGGAGATTCACCAATGGAATCTCTTATGCGGTGTTCCAGTTCCTCTTTTGCCTTTCTGGTAAAGGTGAGACACAACAATTGTGTTCTGGGTACATTGCACCTAAGTAGGTATAGGATCCTTTGCACAAGGGTGAAGGTCTTTCCCGTACCAGGGCCTGCATTTATCAAGATGTTGGAAGGTGGCAATTCAATACAGGCCTTTTGCTCCAAATTAGGTCTTATCTCAATGTTTGCCTTGGGGGCCACAGAAGGCTTACTAAATAGGGAGGGATGCCATTGCTTACCCTTCTGGTCTACCAAATCAATACCTTGAAAGAGCCTTTTTCTCCCCAGGATGCATTCCAGTTCACCTGGTTTAAATACCGTTATCCTGCCATATTGGCCATCGTAGCCTGCTTCCACGGTGACCTCATGGGCCCTCATCCTTTCTATGGCGATCCTTATGGCCCGATTTCCCTTCTCCTCCAACTTCCAAGGGGGGATGTGCAAAAGAATCTCAAGCTCAGGTCCCAGCTCTTTGACTAACTTTAAGTACTGGGCTTCCACATTCTTGCCTTGGCCTTTGGTGGCGTTTATCTCTGCCAACAGCTCTTCTAAGGGTATCAGATAATAATATGGGACTTGGATTAAAGGTTCCTTCCGATCGGAAAGTTCCATGACCCTATAAAGAACGCCTTTTGTCAAAGGCCTGTGGCATTTGGGGCAGATCCCTTGGTGTGCAAGGGTCTCCTCTGGTGTTAGTCTTACACCGCAGTTTCTGTGCCCATCCAGGTGATATTTCCCCTCCTCTGGGAAGAATTCCAAGGTACCCAAGAGATCCTTACCCTTTGTCACGGCCTCTTTTAGGCCATGAAAAGAAAGGGGTATGTCCAATAAAGTGGCCTCTCTCCCCAATCTTTTGGGAGAATGGGCATCGGAATTGGAGATGAGATGCAATCCATCCAAGGAGGAGATAAGCCTATTCATGGGAGGGTCTGAAGAAAGACCTGTTTCAAGGGTGCTCACATAGGTGGAAAGCTCTCCAAAGCATTCTTGTATGGAATCGAAGCCTGAATGTGCACCAAAAAGGGAAAACCAAGGGGTCCACACATGGGCAGGCACAAGGATCGCATCGGGTGCTGCCTCAAGGATCACTTGAAGCAGGGTAATGGAATCAATTCCCAAGATGGGTCTTCCATCAGAGGTGATGTTTCCCATTTTGGAAAGCCTCTTGGCCACTGCCTCGGCCTCCAAAAAACCAGGGAGTATTATCAGATGATGGACCCTCCTCACCTTGCCCCCTTGTTTGTAGATACAACTTATTTCTCCTGTGAGCACGAACCTGTGAAAGAACCCTTCTGACCAATTGGATCCCTCGAAGGGTGGCTTGAAGGAGTTAGGGGCAAGGGAGAAAAAACCCTGTTCCTGGGGTACAAGGTATCTTTTAAGTTCTTCTTGCCATTTGGGATGCAGGATATCTCCTGTGCCTGTTAGGTTTATCCCCTTTATCATGGACCAAAGGGCCAGATTTGGGGGTGTCATATCCTTGGAGGTAGCCCTGGAGTAAGGGGAATGGATGTGAAGATCTGCTATGAGTTTCATGGGTTTGTCAGGGGATCCTCAGGGATCCCCATGAGGATTATAGTGGGAATAGGTCGTAGATCCTCTGGGCCAACATGAGATCGCCTTGAACCTTCAGTTTGCCACTCATAAAGGCCTTTACCCCTGAGATCTCCTTGTTAACCATGCCAAGCCAGGTTTCATCGGACATGGTGAGTGTAACACTTGGGGATGGATGCTGGCCTTCCTTTACCTCACAGGTGTTATCCTTTACCACCACATAGTAATCCCCGGCCTGGGACCCTGTGATCTTAAACTGGAAAACCTTGTCCAGGCCCTTTGCGTTGTTTGGATTGAACACAGAGGGCATCTTCTCAAAGACCTCTTTTACGCTTGCAAATCCCATTGAAACCTCCTTTAGTGGAAAATTTTGGCTATTTTGGGGGTCTGGAAGGAGGCTGTCAAGGTATGAGAAATTTTTCTCAATATTTTTCTTGCCAAAAGACTTTTCCTATGATATTGAGCCGTTCGTCTCAAGAATTTGGCGATATATTCTAGCCTCAAAAAAGTTTTTGACAGAGCCAAACTTTTTTAATATGAGTCCAGGGCCAAGGTTATGGCTAAATCTTGGTAGTAGGAGGAGAATATGCTGAATGTGGATGTGAGCCTCTTTGTGCAGATTGCAAACTTCCTTTTTTTGGTCTTTATGTTAAATGCAATTCTATACAGACCCATCAGGCAGATTATTTCCAAACGGAATAGCCAATTCCAGTCTTTGGGGGCGGACATCAGCAAGTATGCTGAGTTGGCAAAGGAAAAGGATAGGCAGATCCAAGAGACCCTTGCCTCTGCAAGGAAAGAGGGTGCCTTGGCAAAGGAGGGTTTGAAGAGGGAGGCATCGGCAGAGGAGGAGAAGATCCTGAGGGAGACGAATTTGGCAATCCAGGAAAGGCTTAAGAAGACCAGAGAGGAGATAGAATTGGGAATCCTCAAGGCCAAAGAGGGGCTGGAGACACAGGTGGCCCAATATGGCCAAGAGCTGGCTCAAAAGCTTTTGGGGAGGGCTGTAATGGAGGGACGAAATGGCTAAGGTAGTCACAATTACATTGTTGGTCCTTTTATCCTTTTGTGGTGCAGGTGTTGCTTTTGCCTCTGAGGCTGGCGGAGAGGGCTCCCAGTGGGCAGATCTTTTTTACAGGATACTAAACTTTGGTTTGATGGTGGTTATCCTTTTTGTGGTGCTGAGGAAGAGTGCGGTGAAGTCTTTCTTTTCCGCCAGGAGGGAGGAACTGGAAAGACGCTTAGAGACCCTTACCCGTGAGAGGGAGGAGACGGAGAAGAGATATAAGGAGTTGGAAGCAAAGCTGAAAGAGATGGAAAAGAGTAAGGCCCAGATCCTTGAAGAATACAGGAAGGAAGGGGAGATAGAAAAGGAAAAGATCGTCCAGAAGGCCAAGGAGAGGGCTCAATATATGCTAAATCAGGCGGAAGCCACCATACAAAGGGAGCTTCAATCTGCCAAAGAAAGGCTTATGGCAGAGGTGATGGCAATGGCTGCCAAGAGGGCAGAGGAGTTGTTGAAAAAGGAGATCAAGGACACAGACCAGGATACCCTGGTGAATGATTTTATAGAAAAGGTGAGGAGACTACATTGATAGGAGCGGCTAAGGTAGCAAGGAGATATGCAAAGGCCCTTTTGGACATAGGGCGGGAAGAGGGTAAGTACCTGGAATATGGAAGGGAACTGGGGAAGTTTGTCAAGCTGTGCGAGGCAACCCCTGAACTCCTTGGTGTACTCTCCAGCAAGATTATACCTTCCCAAGATAGGATGAGGATTTTGAACACCATCTTGGAGAAGACACATTTCAGTGAGGTCACCAAGAAGTTCCTTCAGGTGCTTCTGGACAAGGAAAGGATTGGATTTTTAAAGGACGTAAACTCTTACTATACCAAGCTCTGCGACGAGCTGGAAGGCATTGTGAGGGCTAGGGTGAAAACAGCCTTTCCGCTGAAGAAAAAGTCCGTGGAAAGGTTAAATGAGGTGCTAAATCAATTTACGGGCAAGAAGGTTATCATGGAAGTCTCCGAGGCACCTGAGCTCATAGGTGGGGTGGTGGTGCAGATTGGGGACTTTGTGATCGACGGTAGTATAAAGACCCAATTGGAAGGGCTTAAAGAATCTCTAAAAAGGGGTGGATATAAATAATGGAGATCAGAGCAGAAGAAATAAGTCAGGTCATAAGGGATCAGATCAAGGGCTACGAGAAGAAGATAGACATCAAGGAGACTGGCGTAGTCCTATCTGTGGGTGATGGGATTGCCAGGGTATACGGGGTTGAAAATGCGATGGCCATGGAGATGCTGGAATTCCCTGGCGGTATCTATGGACTCTGCCTCAATCTGGAAGAGGACAATGTGGGTGTTGCCATCATGGGCGATGACTCCAAGATAAAAGAGGGAGATATCGTCAAGAGGACCGGTCGTATTGCCCAGATTCCTGTGGGTGAGGCGGTTCTTGGTAGGGTTATAGATGCAGTGGGCAATCCATTGGATGGTAAGGGTCCCATAGAGGCCAAGGAATTCAGGAGGATCGAGATGGTGGCCCCTGGCGTGGTCATGAGGCAGCCGGTGAACGAGCCCATGTACACGGGTATTAAGGCCATTGACGCTATGACCCCCATTGGAAGGGGACAGAGGGAATTGATCATTGGGGACCGTCAAATAGGGAAAACAGCCATCTGCGTGGATGCCATAATCAACCAAAAGGACAGTGATATCTATTGTATCTATGTGGCCATAGGTCAGAAGAAATCCACAGTGGCCCAAGTGGTGGATGTGCTGGAAAGGTTCGGGGCCATGGAATACACCACAGTGGTGGCTGCCTGTGCCAGTGACCCGGCTACCCAGCAGTTCATAGCCCCCTATTCAGGCTGCGCAATAGGTGAGTATTACAGGGATTCAGGAAGGCATGCCCTTATAATATACGATGACCTTTCAAAGCAGGCAGCTGCATACAGACAGGTCTCCCTCTTGCTGAGAAGACCCCCAGGCCGTGAGGCATTCCCCGGTGACATCTTCTATAACCATTCCCGTTTACTTGAGAGGGCAGCGAAGCTGAATGATCAGTTGGGAGGGGGGTCCCTTACAGCATTGCCTGTGATAGAGACCCAGGCCGGAGACGTATCTGCTTACATCCCCACTAACGTGATCTCCATTACAGATGGCCAGGTGTATCTGGAACCGGGTCTATTCTTCTCAGGTATCAGGCCTGCCATCAACGTGGGGCTTTCTGTCTCGAGGGTAGGTGGTGCTGCCCAGACTAAGGCAATGAAGAAGGTGGCAGGGTCTTTGAGACTGGATATGGCCCAATATAGGGAACTGGAGGCTTTTGCCCAGTTTGGAAGTGACTTGGACAAGGCAACCTTGAGACAGTTGGAAAGGGGTAGAAGGCTTGTGGAGATCTTAAAGCAACCTCAATACAAGCCAATGGCCGCAGAAAAGCAGGTTATGATCCTCTTTGCAGGGGTAAACGGATACGTGGACAAGTGGCCTGTGGAGTCTGTGAGCAGGTATGAAAAAGAGATGCTGGAATTCATGGAGGCAAAGCACCCTGAGATCTTGAGTGAGATAAAGGAAAAGAGAGAGATAAGTCCAGAACTTGATCAGAAGATGCGTTCGGCATTGGAAGAATTTGACAAGATCTTCCAGCCCCAAATTTAGTGGGGGTAGGCCAGATGGCAACGCTCAGGGACATTAAAAGAAAGATCAATGCGGTAAAAAAGACCAGGCAGATCACCAGGGCCATGAACATGGTGGCTGCTGCAAAGCTAAGGAAGGTGCAGGGCAAGACCGAGGGATTTGCACCCTATGCCACTAAATTTAAGCAGGTTATGGCAAACCTCTCTTCAAGGGTAGAGCAGGATATCCATCCCTTGTTGATACAGAGAGACCCTGTTTCAAAGGTGGAGCTGATAGTCTTTACTGCAGACAGAGGGCTTTGTGGTAGCTTCAACAATAACCTGATTACTAGGGCGGAAAAATGGATCAAGGCCCTGGAGGCAAAAGGGGTCAAGTGTAGCCTCATATGCATAGGGAAAAAAGCCAGGGATTATTTCACCAAGAGGGGCTATAACGTTACAGAGTCGCATGTGTATGTGTATGGTAAGGTGGATATTGCATTCATAAATGATATGACAAGGCGACTTATCAATAGATATCTGTCTGGTGAAATAGATGAAGTTCACATGCTGCACATGGAATTTGTTAGTATGGCCAAACAGATTCCAAAATTTGTTAAGCTTATACCAATTGAGAGGGCTAAAGAGGATGAAGTGGTCACCTCTGTGAGGACAGAGTACCTCTTTGAGCCATCTCCAGAAGAGCTACTTGTGGAGCTTTTGCCAAAACATATCAGCGTTCAGATATTCAATGCATTCTTACAAAATGAGACAAGCGAGCACGCAGCCAGGATGGCGGCAATGGACACTGCATCTAAGAACTGCGGAGATCTTATAAACACATTAACGCTTGTGTTCAATAAGGCAAGGCAAGCCTCTATTACCGCAGAGTTAATGGATATTGTTGGCGGTGCAGAGGCATTGAGAAAGGCATGATAAGGTTTGAAATATTAAGGAGGTTTATATATAACCATGAACGAAGGTAAAGTATTGCAAGTAATAGGACCAGTGGTGGACGTGGTGTTTCCAGAAGGGGAGCTGCCTGCTCTTTATACAGCCCTTACCATAACAAACCCTGCCATAGATGACACAGAGGACAACCTTGTCATAGAGGTGGCCCAGCACTTGGGTGACAGGGTTGTAAGGTGTATTGCTATGGACATCACAGACGGGCTTGTGAGGGGTATGAAGGTTAAGAACACCGGTAAGCCCATCCAGATGCCTGTGGGAGATGAGATACTTGGCAGGGTCTTGAACGTGGTAGGTAGGCCAGTGGACGGACTTGGGCCGGTGAATGCGAAACAGTTCTATCCCATACACAGACATGCTCCAACCTTTGAGGAACAGGATACCACCGTACAGGTGTTGGAAACAGGGGTAAAGGTAATAGATCTCCTGGTCCCATTCCCCAAAGGTGGTAAGATGGGGATGTTTGGCGGAGCCGGTGTGGGCAAGACCGTTGTTATGATGGAGATGATCCACAACATCGCTATGCACCATGGTGGTATCAGTGTTTTTGCCGGCGTGGGAGAGAGGACCCGTGAGGGAAACGACCTGTACCTGGAGATGAAACACTCAGGGGTTATCAATAAGGCGGCCCTGATCTATGGCCAGATGACAGAACCTCCTGGGGCAAGGGCAAGGGTGGCACTTTCGGCCCTGACGGCAGCGGAGTATTACAGGGATGAGAGGGGCCAGGATGTGCTCTTGTTCATAGACAATATATTTAGGTTTACACAGGCAGGCTCAGAGGTATCAGCCCTTCTGGGAAGGATCCCTTCTGCAGTGGGTTACCAACCCACCTTGGGTACTGACTTGGGTGAGTTGCAGGAACGTATTACCTCCACAAAGAAAGGTTCTATTACTTCTGTCCAATGCGTATATGTGCCCGCAGACGACCTAACGGACCCTGCTCCTGCCACCACATTTGCCCACTTGGATGGAACGGTGGTGCTTTCAAGGCCCATCGCTGAGCTCGGAATCTATCCTGCTGTGGATCCATTGGATTCCACATCCAGGATCTTGGATCCCAATGTGGTGGGTGAAGAACATTACTATGTTGCCAGAACGGTTCAGCAGATCTTGCAAAAGTACAAGGACCTTCAGGACATCATAGCCATTTTAGGTATGGAAGAGCTATCCGATGAGGACAAGATCGTGGTGGCCAGGGCCAGGAGGATCCAGAGGTTCTTGAGCCAGCCTTTCCATGTGGCAGAGGCCTTTACCGGTACAAAGGGTAGGTATGTGCCTGTGAAAGAGACCATCAGGGGATTCAAAGAGATCATAGAGGGCAAGCACGACGATCTGCCTGAGGCTGCTTTTTATATGGTGGGTGGAATTGATGAGGCAGTGGAGAAGGCCGAGAAGATGGCAGCTGCCAGCAAATAGGGGGTGATGATGGCTGGTTTGTTATTGGAGGTGGTGACACCCGAAAGGGTGGTGGTGAGCGAACAGGTTGACATAGTCACCGCACCGGGCAGCTTAGGTGAGTTTGGTGTACTTGAGGGCCACGTGTCTTTCTTAACCGGGATCGTGCCCGGGCCATTAAAGTATACCACTGGCGGAAAGGCCCATTATCTGGCAGTTACCTCAGGCTTTTGTGAGGTCTCGGCAAATAAGGTATGTGTATTGGTGGATGCAGCAGAGAAGGCAGAGGAAATAGATGTGGATAGGGCCATGAGGGCCATGGAAAGGGCCAAGGAGAGGTTGGCCAGGGCCAGAGGAGAACCTGACATAGACACCATCAGGGCAGAGATGGCATTGAGAAGGGCCTTAGCAAGGATTAAGGTGGCAGAGTTGGCTAAGAAATAATTATTCCTTTGAATTCAAAAGGCAGGCTACCAGGCCTGCCTTTTTTATTGACCTAAAAGGGAGTTACGGTTAATATTGCACTCCATATGAGAGGTTATATTCCACCTTGAGGGGTTTTTCATGGACTTGGAGCAACTGGATATACTGGAGAAAAAGATAGACGAGCTTTTGGGTATGTTGGATTCCTTCAAGAAGGAAAATGAGGTCTTGAGGGAGAAGGTACAGATCCAGGAAGGCAGGATAGCGGATCTGACGTCTCAAGTGGAGGCCCTAAAGACGGCCAAGGAAAATGCCAGGATAAAACTCATAGCCCTTTTGGAGAGATTGGAAAAGGTGAGTACTTAGGTTAGATGGGGGCGGGCTTGGGAAGGCCCATTAGGATAGATATCTTAGGGACCGAGTACGTTCTAAAAAGTGACGGGCCTGATGAGCTTTGCGAGAAGATTGCCAAATTTGTAAAGGAAAGATTTGAGGAGATCTCAAAGGTAGCACAGGGGTTGCCTGAGAAAAAGATTGCTGTGCTGGTGGCATTTAATATTGCAGAGGAATATTTTAAGTTGGTCGAGGAAAGGGAGCTTACCCTATTTAAGCTGGCGATGAGGGTGAAAGAGATTAATCAGCATATTGATAAGGTGATTTCAAAAGGCAACGCCTAAAGCTTTTTCTGTGTGTTCTTGAGGGTATATCTTCCCATAGCCCCACATAGCCCCATGGGGCAGTAGCTTAGTCCATCTTATGAAGGGAAAAGAAATGATCGAGATTGTGCTGATATCATCTGGATGTTTGGGCATCGGTATTGCTTTAGGGGTATTTTTATTCAAGAAGAGGGCTGAAAACCGCTTAACTGAGATAGAGTCAAAGGCACAAAGGATCCTTTCCGAGGCGGAGAAAGAGGCCAACAATATAAGAAAAGATGCAGCCCTTCAGGCCAAGGATATCCTTTTTCAGACAAAGTTAGAGTTTGAAAAGGAGACAAAGGAGAAAAAGGAGCAGCTCCATGTGTTGGAAAAGAGGCTCCTCCACAAAGAGGAGACCTTGGACAGAAAGATGGAGCAGGTGGAGAGAAGGGAGGCCAGGCTCCTGGAAAAGGAAAAGAGCCTGGAAAGGATGGAGCTGGACCTGAAGAAAAAGGGACAAGAGTATGATCGCTTGATAGAAGAGCAGCAAAAGAGATTGGAGGAAATTGCAGGTATCTCCAAAGAAGAGGCCAAGAGCATACTCATAAGCAGCCTGGAAGAAGAGGCAAAACAGGAGGCCTCAAAATTTATAAGAAGGATAGAATCAGAGGCAAAGGAGATTGCAGACAGAAAGGCCCAGGAGATCATAGCCCTTGCAATAAAACGCTTTTCAGGTGAGTATGTGGCTGAAAATACCGTGTCTGTTGTGACACTTCCCAACGAAGAGATGAAAGGCCGAATCATAGGAAGGGAGGGTAGGAACATAAGGGCAATAGAGGCAGCCACAGGTGTTGATATCATCATAGATGACACCCCAGAGGCAGTGATCTTGTCTGCATTTAATCCCATCAGAAGAGAGGTGGCGAGGATCAGCCTGCAGCGTCTCATAGAAGACGGCCGTATCCATCCGGGAAGGATAGAAGAGGTGGTGGCAAAGGTGGACAAGGAGATAGAGGCCTCCATAAAGGAGGCAGGGGAGCAGGCTGCCTTCGATGTGGGCGTCCACGGGATTCACCAGGAGCTCATAAAACTTCTGGGGAAGTTGAAGTACCGCAGCAGTTATGCCCAAAATGTGTTGAGGCACTCAAAGGAGGTGAGCTTCCTCTGTGGGATCATGGCTGCTGAGCTGGGTTTAAATGTGAAACAGGCCAAAAGGGCCGGGCTTTTGCACGACATAGGCAAGGCGGTGGACCATGAGGTGGAAGGGCCCCATGCGTTGATCGGCGCAGACCTGGCAAAGAAGTACGGTGAACCGCCACAGATAGTACACGCAATAGCAGCGCATCATGAGGATGTGCCCCCGGATTCTGTCTTGGCCGTATTGGTACAGGCAGCGGACACCCTTTCTGGGGCAAGACCTGGTGCAAGGCAGGAGACATATGAGTCTTATGTGAAGAGATTGGAGGACTTGGAAAGGATTGCCATGTCATTCCACGGGGTCACCAAGTCCTATGCCGTACAGGCAGGAAGAGAGCTTAGGATAATGGTGGAAAGCAGGCTTGTGGATGACAATGAGGCCTATATGCTGTGCAAAGAGATTGCAAAGAGGATAGAAAAGGAGTTAACATACCCAGGACAGATAAAGGTGACTGTTATTAGAGAGACAAGGGCAGTGGACTACGCTCGCTAAAGGTTGATATGTCTAATACTGATATCATCTACCTTGTGGATGGAAGTTCGTACATCTACAGGGCATTCCATGCCATTAAGGATCTCACAAATTCCAAAGGCTTTCCCACCAATGCCATCTTCGGCGTCATGAAGATGCTTTTAAAGCTGTTGAAAGATAAGTCCCCAAGGTATGTCTTGGTGACCTTTGACACCAAAGGCCCCAACTTTAGGCATGAGATCTACCCACAGTATAAGGCCAACAGACCTCCCATGCCTGAGGCACTGGCCTTGCAGGTGCCCATCGTAAAGGAGCTGGTCAGTAGCCTTGGCATTCCCATTTTGGAGCAAGAGGGTTTTGAGGCGGATGATATCATAGGCACCTTGTGCAGGTCCTTCCAAGAACAAGGCTTCTCTGTGATTATTGTATCGGGCGACAAGGACCTAAAGCAGCTTCTGTCTCCCAGGGTGAGCATGTGGGATCCCATGAAGGATTCCCATATCAGCTGGAAGGATCTGAAGGCAGAGACAGGTTTGGAACCCAGACAGTTGGTGGATGTCATGGCCCTATCTGGTGATCCTGTGGACAATATCCCAGGTGTACCCTCTGTGGGAGAAAAGACAGCACTCAAATTGATCCAAGAGTACGGTTCCTTGGAAGGGGTCTATGAGGCCCTGGAGGGGATCAAAGGGGCTAAACTCAAAGAAAATCTATCTAAGTTTAAGGAACAGGCCTTCTTAAGCAGGGAATTGGTCAAGATCAGAGAGGATGTGCCCCTGGAGGCACAAATCCCCACACTGAGGGAAAGGGATCAAGAAAATCTCTTGAGGCTTTTGAGGGAACTGGAATTTTCTTCCTTGTGGAAGGAATTTGCCACAAAAGAGCCTGATTCTGTTCAATATAAGATCCTTACCCACAAAGATGAACTGATAATGCTCAGGGACTCGATTGTGAGCAAGGGGCTATTTGCCTTTGATATCGAAAGTACAAGTGAGGATCCGATCAGTGCAGAGATTGTAGGTATCTCCATATGCACAGAGCCATCTTTGGCATACTATATTCCACTTGGCCATAAAGAGGGTTCAAGAAATGTAGAACTTGATGTGTTCAAATCTATATTTTGTACCATTTATGAAGATCCAAATATAAAGAAGGTCGGGCACAATATAAAATATGATGTGGAAGTTTTGAGTAACTATGGCATCAATGTCAATGGAATATATTTTGACACAATGGTAGCCTCTTATCTTGTAAATCCTGAACATAGACAACATAACTTAGCATTCTTATCTCAGCACTATTTGAATCGCAAAAAGATCTTATATGAAGAAGTGGTAGGAAAAGGCAAGGATCAGAAAAATATGAGCCAGGTGCCTGTGGAAACAGTAGCTAAATACTGTTGCGAAGATTCTGATTTTTCGTTGAGATTAAAAGATATATTGTATGCCGAACTTGAACAGCATAATAACCTGGAACTGATGTTTGATATTGAAGTTCCACTGATTAGAGTTTTGATAGAGATGGAATTGAACGGAATCAAAATAGATTCCCACCTATTTAGGGATTTGTCTTCACAATTTGAGGAGAGATTGTCAGATTTGACCAAAGAGATTTATAAGGAAGCAGGGATGGAGTTCAATATCAATTCTCCACAGCAGCTTTCTTTTGTGCTGTTTGAAAAACTAAAGCTTCCTGGTTTGAAAAAGACCTCCAAGACAAAGACCTTTTCCACAAATGTGAAAGTCTTAAGGCAATTGGCATCGGGTGTCCACAGGCTACCCGAACTCTTGTTGGAATACAGGACCCTTTCCAAGCTCAAATCCACATACCTGGATAGCCTTGTGGATCTGGTGAATCCTAAGACGGGGAGGGTGCACACTTCTTTTAATCAGGCGGTCACAGCCACTGGTAGGCTTAGCAGTAGCAACCCAAATCTGCAGAACATTCCCGTTAGGGGTGAGACAGGTAGGGAGATCAGGAAGGGTTTTATAGCAGAGGATGGATATGTGCTTTTGTCTGCAGACTACAGCCAGATAGAGCTTAGGATATTTGCACACTACTCAGGTGATCCGGGTTTCATGGAGGCCTTTGGTTCTGGGGAGGATGTACATCTAAGGACTGCCATGGAGATATTGGGTGTAAAGGATCCCTCCCAGGTGACTCCTGACATGAGGCGTGTGGCCAAGGCCATCAATTTTGGGATCATATACGGAATGGGGCCACAAAAGCTGTCTGAAGAGCTGGGAATAGAGTTAAAATTAGCCAAATCATACATAGAGCGATATTATGAAAGGTATCCAGGGGTGTTGGACTACAGGAAGAAGATGATAGAGAAGGCCCAAAAGGATGGATATGTGACAACTTTGTTTAACAGAAGGAGATACCTTCCAAACATAAAAAGCGAGAACAAAGGGTTGCAGTCTGAGGCAGAAAGGGCTGCAATTAATACTCCCATACAAGGTACTGCGGCGGATTTAATAAAAAAGGCCATGATACTAGTAAGAAATAGGCTCAAAAAAGAATCTCTAAATGCCAAGATGCTACTCCAGGTGCATGATGAGCTGTTATTTGAAGTGCCTGAGGAAGAACTAACTCCCACCATCGCTGTGGTAAAGGAGGAGATGGAAGGGGTGTACCAGTTAAGGGTACCCCTGAGAGTGGACATAGGATATGGCAAGAATTGGGATGAGGCACATGCCTGAAGGTTATAAACACATATTCGGCCCTGTTATTTCAAGGAGACTGGGTATTTCCTTGGGAGTTGATATGGTGCCACCAAAGACATGTACCTATGACTGTTTATATTGTGAGGTTGGACCCACTACCACGCACACCGTTGAGCCCAGGTATTATTTTTCCGCTGAACAAATTATCGGAGACATTTTGAACTTTACAAAAAAGTTTAAGCCGGATTTTATAACCTTTGGCGGTTCTGGAGAACCTACACTCAACCTCAATTTGGGCCCTATCTTGAAGGAATTGAAACCCAAAGTGGACTGTAATTTGGCATTGCTCACCAATGGTTCCCTTTTGTACCTTGAGGAGATCAGAACTGCTGTGATGGGATTTGATGTTGTAATTCCAACCTTCAGCACCAATGAATTTTCCACCCATCAGAGGCTCCATAGGCCACATAGGGAGCTGAGACTTGAACTATTGAAAAAAGGACTCAGGGCACTTAGAAAGGATTTTAAAGGAGAGATATGGGTGGAGGTGATGTTGGTACGGGGGTTAAACGACAATGAAGATGAGTGGATGGGGATAAAGGGCTTTTTGGAAGAGTTAAGACCCCAAAGGGTACAGTTGGGTACAGTGGAAAGACCCCCTGCCCATGTTTGTGCAAGACCTGTGAGTTATGAATGCCTTATAAGGGCAAAGGAGGTCTTGGGAGAAAAGGTGGAATTAATTGGAGTGCATGCTCCTTCAAAGGCCACCACAGGTATTGAACTGGAGATGGTGCTGAATACCCTCAGGCGAAGACCGCTCAAGGTGGAAGAGATCTCACACTCACTGGGCATAAGGCCTTGGATGTCTGAAGAGGAGAGGAGCTCCATTGAAGATGCCCTTGGAGTCAAAAGGGTAAGACAAGGAGATAGGGATTTTTATGTTCTAAAGTCCTCATAAACCAATGGGATCCTTTGATCTCTGGAGGGAGGGTGCAATGGAACTTTATGTGGGGATTGATATAGGTGGAGTTAGCATCAATGCAATAGTGATAGATGCCGAGGGAAATATTGTTTATGAACATCCTTATGTGAGACATTTTGGAAGGACAGAAGAGAAGTGTGCTTGGGTACTCAAAAATGTTTTAGACAGGTTCAAGGATGAAAAGGTTGTATCTATTTCTTTTACTGGAAATCATGGAAGAAAAATAGCAACAAGTACAGATTCCTACTATGAGTTTGAAAGCATAACACAGGTGATTGGATGCCTGAAGGTTGTGCCAGAGGTAAGAACAATCATTAGTATGGGTGGGCAGGATACGGCTCTTTTTCAAATAAATCACATTGAAGATGGAACCTGGGAGCTTGAATATTTTGGTACTAATGGTCCCTGTGCCTCTGGAACTGGTTCTTTCATAGATCAGCAAGCCCAGAGACTAAGCATTTCAATGTATGAAAGTCATGTGACAAAAGATTTTGAAGATATTGATGAAGTTTTAAAGGACTTTATTGAACTGGGTTTGAAAAGCACCAACCCCTCCAATGTGGCCTGTAGGTGTACAGTTTTTACAAAGTCCGACATGATACATCTTCAGAACAAAGGAGAAAAATTAGAAGACATAATATACGGGCTTCATATCGGAAATGCCAGAAACTATATAAGCACAATAGTCGGGAACAGAGAGCTTAAGGAGCCGATGGTATTTATCGGTGGGTTATCCCTTAATGCACTACAGGTGAAGGCCTTTAAGAATCACTTTCCAAATCTCATAATACCTCCCCACAGTACCTCTCTGGGGGCCTTGGGTGTTGCCCTGATGGCCAGGGAGGCCAAGGACAAGAGGGTTGTGGATCCCCAACAGCTGAGTCTTATAACCATACAAGACGGGGAGCTGCCACTGGGAGAAAGGCTGGAGCTTAAAAGGACAGTCTTTTCAGATGTACGGCATTCCATCCCCAGGGTCCTCAAAAACACACAGATCAAGGCCTATTTGGGCGTGGATATAGGAAGTACCACCACAAAGTATGTGTTGATGGATCCATCCCATCAAATCCTGGACAAGATGTATGTCACCACCAGGGGCAAGCCCATAGAGGTTACAAAGGAACTGTTGCTGAATATAAGGGAGAGATTTGGGGATGGGATTGAGATCATGGGGGTGGCCACCACTGGTTCGGGTAGGCATGTGGTGGGAGATTTCTTGAATGCAGATCTCATGGTGGATGAGATAACTGCCCATGCAAGGGGGGCGGTTGAGGTGGATCCTTTGGTGGATACGGTCTTTGAGATAGGTGGCCAGGATTCTAAATACATCTACATCCACAACAAAAATCCCTTGGACTTTGACATGAACAAGGTATGTGCTGCAGGCACAGGGAGCTTCCTTCATGAGTTGGCCAACAAGTATGGGGTAAACATCGTGGGAGAGTTTCAAGAGATAGCCCTTTCATCCAAGACCCCCATTAAATTGGCCGAACGGTGTACTGTTTTTATGGAATCTGACCTGGTTTCCTATCATCAAAGGGGTGCAAGTAGGGAAGATCTCCTTGCAGGGCTTTGTTATGCAATTGTGCACAATTACCTCAACAGGGTTGTGGGGAAAAGGAAGATAGGCCAAAGGATCATGTTCCTGGGAGGCCCGTCCTTGAATAAAGGGGTTGTGGCTGCCTTTGAAAAGGTGCTCAATAGACCCCTAATTGTGCCTCCAAACAGAGAGGTTTTGGGTGCTTATGGAGCGGCTCTGTTTGTGAAGGAACAAATGGAATACCAAAACCTTAATAGGTCAAGGTTTAGGGGTATTGAATCAGCGGTGAATGATAGGCTTTCCTATGAAGAGAGGATATGCAGGGCAGATCCCAACTGCCACAATCAGTGCAAGCTGAGGATATATGATTTTGACGGAAGAAAGAGTGTATGGGGTGGAGAGTGTGGCAGATATGATGTGATGAGGGGGCAGAAAAATAGGCAAGAGAACTTCTTCCAAAAGAGGCAAGAGATACTCCAAAGATACCTAAGGGATTTGACACATCCATTAGGAGAGGAAAAAGGAGATAATACCATTGGTTTGCCACAGGCCCTATATGTCCATCAGACCTTGGTCTTTTGGTCCATCCTCCTAAACAGGCTTGGATTCAAGGTGGTTTTAACTCCTACTACCACCAATGAAATAGCCGAAAGGGGAGTTGAATTAACCCTGGCAGAGACATGTTTTCCCATAAAAGTAAGTCATGGCCATTTTGCTTTGTTGAAGGGACAGGTAAGGTACATATTTATGCCCCACATGATAAACATGCCCACGCCCACCGAAGGCGAAAGGGGCTTTTACTGCCCGATGGTGCAGAGCAATTCTTTCGTGATAAAGGCAGCAATGGGTTTGGAAAATACCATTTCGCCTGTGGTGAGATTAAAGGAAGACCCTGATTTTGTAGCATATGAACTTAAAGAGGAATTCAAAAGATACAGGAAACTAAGCCTGGCACAATTAAGGGAGGCGGTGGAAGAGGCCTTTGAAGGGATGAACTCCTTTAGAAAAGAGCTTTTGGAGATAGGAAAAGAGATTTTGGAAAGCCATGACACATCCACTCCCTTAATGGTGGTGAGTGGAAGACCTTACAACCTCTATGACGAGAGGCTTAATTTGAAGTTAGGGCAGAACCTTTCAAAGATAGGGATCAAGGCCATTCCCATGGACTTCTTAGATGTAAGTGGTGTGGATCTGTCAGACTTTCCCTCCATGTATTGGGGCCTTGGTTCCCAGATATTGAGGACTGCCAAGCTAATTAGATCAATACCCTTTATGTTTGGCATACACATCACAAATTTTGGATGCGGACCTGACTCATTCTTGGAGCACTTCTACAAACATGTGATGGGAGACAAACCATATCTAATACTTGAATTGGACGAGCACAGCGCAGTGGCAGGCATTATGACAAGACTTGAGGCCTTTAAGAATGTCATTGAAAATACAATAAGGGCTGAAAGCTCCCAGGAAAATTTTAAGCAAACCTGGCCTGTGGACGAGATCTATAGGGGGAGTCATGGTCACATATAGCCAAGATAAGGTGGTGGTGTTTCAAGGGCTTGGTAGGGGTATTGGAAAGATAAGCCTGAGGGGCAAGACCCTCCTTATACCCGAGATGAACAGGATAGGGTCTCACCTGTTGGCAGCTGTTTTTAGGTCCTTTGAAATAAATGCAATGGTCCTTGAGACCTTCAAGGGATTATATCTTGGGAAAGAAAACACATCTGGAAAGGAATGTTTCCCATGCCAGATTACCATTGGGGATATTCTGTATTTTGCCAAGAAAAAGGCAGAAGAAACAGGTGAAGGCTTTGATCCCACCAAGTACCTTTATTTTATGCCAGAGGCAGATGGACCCTGCAGATTTGGCATGTACAACAAGTACCAAAGGATCGTGCTGGACTCCTACCCTGAGACAAGGGATCTCAAGATAGTGACCCTCACCACAAAGGATGGGTATGCCCTGGACGGACTTGTGGAAAGGGAGAGGGTGAGGGATCTCCGGAAGGTGGCCTATTTTTCTGTGGTTGTGGGAGATGTGCTGGATAGGCTCCTGTGGAGGATTAGGCCCTATGAGAGGAAAGAGGGTGAGGCCGATGCCTTTATAGAATCTGCCATGCAGGAGATGGAAAAGGCCTTTGAGACCCATGGGGCCTCAAAAGGATTTGATGCCATCACCCAAAGGCTTGTGGATCTGATCCAGGAGGCCAAGGGCATTATAGATCCCCATATCCCACAAAAGCCCAAGATAGGTATTGTGGGAGAGATATATGTGAGGAGTCATACAAAATCCAACCAAGACACCATCAGGATGCTTGAGAGATATGGTGGAGAGGTTGTGAATGCGAGTATTGCAGAATGGATGAATTATACAAGCTATGACAGATTGAGGGAGGCAAAGAGGGATCTATATCTGTCCCTGGTGAGCTTGAAGTTTGGTAGGCTCAAGGGGGCGTTAAAAAGTATTTTAAACTATGCGGGCGATCTTTACTACCAGGTTTTTAGACAGCGTCAGATTTTTAGAGAAGCACTTAAGTATATTGATATTCCAGAGGATCACGATGTGGGCCATCTGGAAGATATTTTGAAGAAGACAAATCTCTTTAACTTTGACGTTGGCACAGAGGCATGTTTGAGTATCCCTGGAGCTATATCCTACATTGAAGAGGGCTATAATGGAGTTGTGAACGTATATCCCTTCACATGCATGCCAAGTACCATAACAAGTGCAGTCTTAAAACCAATTATGTCGAAGCTAAAAATTCCCTACCTTGATCTTCCCTATGATTCAAGCACACAGGCAAATAGAGAGGTGGCAATAAGGACATTTATGTATCAGGCAACAATGCATTTCAAAAAGAAAAGAGACAAATAGAGCGAAGCTAAATGACAAGAAATTTGATGCTTATCAATGCAAGCGACCCTGAGGAATACAGGATCGCAATAGTAAGGGATGGCATCCTGGATGGATTCCATATTGAGACAATAGGCTCAGAAAACAGGGTAGGTAACATATACCTGGGCATAGTTGAAAAGATAGAGCCGGGGCTTCAGGCATTTTTTGTAAACTTTGGCGTGGGCAAGAACGGTTTTCTATCTGCAGGTGAGGTGCACCCCGATTACTATCAAGGTGAGCCTGAGAAGGGCCTTCCACTGGATAAAATCCTCAAGAAAGGCGATACGGTCCTGGTTCAGGTGATAAAGGAGATGCCGGGTAAGAAAGGCGACCAACTCACCACATATATATCCCTGGCAGGAAGGTACCTGGTGCTGAGTCCTGGAAACCCCACCAAGGGGGTCAGCAAGAAGATCCAAGATGAAAAAGAGAGGCAGAGACTGAAAGAGATGATGTCAAGCCTTCCCATACCAGAGGGCTTTGGTGTGATCGTGAGGACCGCTGCCCATGGTGTGGGCAAAAGGGAGCTTATAAAGGACCTTCAAAGGCTTTTGAGGCTTTGGGAATCCATAAGGGAGAAGGCCATGAGGTCCCAGCCCATGACCCTCATACACAGGGAACAGGATTTTTTACTAAGGACTTTAAGGGACCATTTCACCCCTGATATCCAAGAGATTGTGATAGATGACAAGGAGTCTTACCAAAGGGTGAAGGCCTACATGGAGGTGATCTCTCCCAAGAAAAGGGGGATTGTGAGGCTTCACAAGGATGATGTGCCCATCTTTGAGAGGTACGGCATAGAATCACAGATCGAGGCAATTTTCAAAAGGGAGGTTCAGCTCCCTTCTGGAGGGAGCATTGTGATAGAGCCAACAGAAGGTTTGATCACGATAGATGTGAATTCGGGAAAGGGAAAGGGCACAAAGGGGGTTGAAGATACCGCATTTAAGACCAATATGGAGGCTGCAAGGGAGATATTGAGGCAATTGAGGCTAAGGGATATAGGTGGTCTCATAGTGGTGGATTTCATAGACATGAAAAATGCTAAGCATATCAGGGAGGTGGAAAAGGCCGTTAAAGAGGAGGCCAAGAAAGACAGGGCAAAGATAAACTTAGGTTCCATCTCCAAGTTCGGGATACTGGAACTTTCAAGGGAGAGGCTGGGGCCTCAGATTGAATCCCTTACATATGAACCATGTGTCCTTTGTCAGGGTAGGGGACTTATACCTTCTGTGGAGTCTGCTGCCATAAATGCATTGAGGCAGATCAGGTCCAAGTTGAGGTCAAAAGGCCTCATGGGCATTGAGGTACAGCTTAATCCCAAGGTGGCTGACTATCTACAAAATGCCAAAAGGAGGAAGCTGGCAGATCTGGAAGACAAATACGGTCTGAGCATATTGATAGGGAGCAATAGTGCCCTGAAGCCAGGTGAGATCCTTTTAAATACCATAGAGGAGAGTACCATTTCCCAGTAGACCTGTGTTCTCCTCTCCATTAATATAAAGTCAGGCGCATACCTTTCACTTAGGGCCGGAAAAGAAAGGATTGGCATTGGAGCTTTCGATATTACCCCAATCTGAGTATGAGAAGTATGGGATAGATCCCAGTGATGTACCTACCGGGATGGTGGTGTCCTTGAATACTCCTCCCATGCTGGAAGGGAGATATGGAGGGAATGTTTACGGTTTAGGGGCCTATGAGGCCTTTAGTGGGACTTTGAGATGGTTAGGAGTGAATGAAAAGGATGTGGGAGGAAAGTTAAGTTACTCTCAACTCAACTCATTATACAAAAGGATGGGGCTCTTAATAAGATTTACCAAGGATCTCAAGCCCTATTACCTTGTGCCATTTCAAATAGCATCGCAGTTTAATGTGGAAGTGAAGTTTCAACTTCAGCGTTTGTCTGAAATAATAACGAATTACAAAGTGAATCACTATCAGCAAACTATAAGAATTGGGATATTCACCAACGAAACATCAGTGTTATTCCATGAGTTAAAAGCCCGATTTGTGGATGATGAAGTAGAATATATATCCCAACTTACAAGTCCTAATCCCTTTGACCTCCTCATTTTTCCGGAAGATTATTGGATATGGTTTGATAGAATCACCCCATCTGAAATAAGAAGTGATAGGAAGAATCATAGGTATTGGATCATATACATTTTACACAAAATCTATAGGCTTTTGCAAGAGGAGGGCAATTTAATTTTTTTCCACAAAACGCTATTGGAAGATGACAAGAGACGGGTAAACATAAAATTCCAGAGTGATTTGGAAGCAAAGAGATTTTTGATCTATTCAAAAGTGCGGAACATAGAGTTTTCATATGTAAAAGCTCCCGAGAAAATAAAGCTTAGCTTGGCAGATTTATCAAGGTATTTGATAGATTACCACCGGTTGATGGAACTAAATATAGAGAGATTTTTGACTGAGGGAAAGAGCCTTTCCTCAGTACAGGTTGAAGAGATTGAATTACTCCATACCTCTGGTTACAACTTCTCTGACAAAGCTTGGGTTTCGCAAACAGAATTTTTAGACAAATTCATGTCCATTTTTTTTAGTCTCCAACACAAAGAAGAGATATTCTCTGATGAGATAAAAGAGTTTTGGGAGAGAAAGTTTATTGTTGAAGAGGGCTGGCCCAGAGGATTTTTCTCTTTTGTGCTCTTTGGCGTTAGGCCCACAAGATCTCGTGTGCAGTGGTATCTTAAGGGGTTGGCTGAAGATCAGGTACTAACAGGGTGTAGGAAAGAGCTTGTTGCAGATTATAGGGACTCCTTTGAATATGTGATAAAGGTGCTGGATACACTATCCCAATTAAAGCATCGAGAATATCCACAGGTTTTGAAACAATTTAGCGACAGGTTACGTCTTCCCCTTGAGTCCAAGAAGAGAAGGCATAGATTACTTGAAGATGTTTTAAGGCTCCAAAAGAAAAGGGCCATCCTGGAAGAACTGAAAAACTCTGTTAATTTCAAGAATCTGGAAGGCCCTTTCAGCAATATCTTTTCCAATTTGGAAATGCTCTGTCTAATGGATTTTCAAGAATCTGAGATAATGGAATTGCTAAGGATTGTAGTGGGGCACAGTCCTTTTGGAAGGATAATCTTGGGAAAGCTACACGAAAAAAGGTTAGAGCCTATTTTGGAATATGCCAAGAGGTTGGATTCAGATGAAGGGTTGAACTTATTTAGATACCTCAGGCTTATGACTGCTTGCGAACTTGAGGCCTCCCTTGGGAAGCCCTTGAGTGCCTCTCTGATGAAAGAGCTGTTTGAACTGTATGATAAATGTGCCAGGTATGTGAGTAATCCAGGGCCTGAGGTGGAATATTTTACACACGAAGGAGATTTTATAAGTGGCCAGGCATTGAAGATCACAGTTCTAAAGCGCCTTTTGAAGCTAATGGGCTACCATGACTACCTTGACTCCCCGGATGCCATGGCCTCAAGGGGCGATATGGAACTGGAGGTCTTGGCAGGATTTGAGGAGGCCAGTCTTCAAAAGATAAAAGATGTGAGGCAGTTGGTTGTAAAGGTGGAATCACTGATGGAACGCTTCTGGGAGAAGGGCATTGGTTTTGAGGAATTTGCAAGGAGGCTAATGGAGTCGGAGTTCCACGGCACCGGGAGGTTGTTTCAGTTGGTTCCCCCCAACCACGGCTTGAGCCTCTTGTGGATTCTTTTGGGTGCGTCCAAAGAAAAGATATTAAACTTAAACCCAGTTTTGAAGGGGCTTCCGCCCAATGAGATAGCCAAAAAAGTGACCAAAATAAAAAAGGATCTTGAGGCTATAGATATTCTTGGGACCTCCTGGGCGGTAATTGGTGAGCTTAAAGAAGAACTGTACAAAAGAAGTGAGATTTTTGTTCCTGGTACAGGATTTTTGTTGTCCTTAAACTCGGCTTTGGGCGTATTGGCAGTTGATTATCAAGACATAAGAGAAGATATCAAAAAGTGTTCAAGATACCTGGAAAGGATTGGTGAAAACGGTAAGGCCTCAATAGAAGAAATTAATGAGCTGGACTCCCTTATTAAAAGGCTGAATGTTTATCAATATAGTCAAAAAGACATAAAGAATTACCCATCAAGAAAAATCTTGAGTTCAAAAGACAAGGCCTTGAGATACAAATTTCTCGATAACCTTTTACTTTCTGGACGGAAGTTGGTCTTTGAAACCGTCTTAGATCCATCTAATATCTATTTGAATTTCAGACAAATCAAAGATAGATATCCACGCTTGCTGTCTCATCTCTTAGGGGTCAAAGAGCAACATCTTCTGGATAGGATAGTGGAATCCTTTAGAATGTTTCAGTATATGCTAATTAAGGACATAAAATCGTTCTACAATCCTGAGGTACTGGAAAGGAGGTTGCAACAAGAGTTTGGTGTGGGTGGGAGTAGTGAAATTGGAGCTACAGAAGAAGAGATATTGCTGTTAAGCGAAGAACTGGAGGGACTGAGTGATAGAGAAGAACTCTTGAGAGGTATACTCTTGGCTTTGGTAGGTTTGGTAAAGTCCTCGGAGGAACAATTTCTTCAAACCGTGGGTTTCCTCACGCCTGAATTCTGTCAGGCGCTTTCCAACGATTTTAGGGATAAGGCCTTAAAGATCTTTGAAGGCGCTAAGGTGATACTGGGCTATACCCAGGGGACCCACAGCCTGTTTCAGGTGGAAGAGCTTCGTGGTTTGGGTACCATATTTTTGGCCTCCTTTATAGCTGCATTCATTGTGAGCCAGGCCTGTGAATCCAAACTCATATCCCATGACTACTTGGCCAAGTTCTTATACCCCCTTCTTCCCATCCCACCGTACCAAAGACCTGATCCGAAGGATTCCAAGGGATATGCCTTTGGGAGGCTTTTTAGATTAAAAGGCCTCATGTATGTGGAACCAGGTGATGTGGAAAAATACCTCAGAAAGGCCCAACCTAGGTACATAATGACAATGAAAGGTCTAAGGGATGTGGGCCTTCCCAATTTTGAAAGAGAGCTCTATGAAGGGAGTAGGGTGTATCGGGCCTTCTTTGGCCTGCCTGAACAGTTTCGGGCAGAGATTTTAAAATTCCTTGAGAGGGCTGTGGTAAAAGGTTTTACAAAGGTTTCAAACTTTCTCACATATGAGAATCAATTTAAATTGTTGGGCTTGTTGGCTATTGCCTCCACTAAGATTGATTCTCAATGGTGTATAGCGAACCTTGGTTCTGTGCGTGGAAGTATTGATATTACATATGAATGCATCAACAAAGAGCTTCTGAATTTTTCATACGATAGAATTCTTTCGGGAGATCTTCCTTCCATCTTTTCACTTGAACTTTTTGAAGACGGACCTGAGATTGTTTTAGAATTCAATCCTGATATAGAAATCTCAAATGTATTCAAAGAGTTTGCCCAAGCAACAGATATACAGGAATTAAAGACAAAGTACACAAAAATCCTACACAGGGCATCGGAATATTATATCACCATTGACAGGATAGAAAAGATACTACAGAAGCCCTATACAGATAGGCTAAAGGCCATTATTCAAGAGAAGTTGAATATTATCTCAAGGGAATTGGCTGAGATCAAAGATTTTTCAACGTTGGAAAAGTATAAGAAGAAAACAATAGACAGTATGTTGAATAGAGGAGTCTTTGTAAAAGAGGTTATACCCGATGTGGATGAAGTTTTTGAGAGAAAAGCAAATGAGTTAAGGCAAGCTAAAATAATGGAGATAAGAAATGAGCTTGCACGTATTAAGGACCAGGATAGGCTTATGGAGTACTGGGAAGAGACAAAGGCATATCTGAAGACGAACAAATCCATACTTGGGCAAGATTATTTGCTGCTTGTTGCAAGGCTCTTTGATTCCACAAGTGCTAAGTTGCTCAACTTAGCCCAAAAAAATAATGGAAGTAAATTTAGCTCCTAAAGGTGTTTTGATATAAGGTATTTAAATGCAGCATAGGCCGCCTTTGCTCCATCAGCAGCAGCGGTTATAATCTGCCTTACCTCTGTATCTCTTATATCTCCTGCAGCAAAGACTCCTAACTCTGAGGTGCAAAGCTGTGAGTCGGTTATGATATAACCCTCTGGAGTTTTGTTGATGGAGATCTTAGCATACTCTAATTTGGGCTCCCATCCCACCGATAGAAATATACCATCCACACTTATCTTTCTCGTCTCCTCTCCCTGCCGTATGACCACAGATTCTACATGTTCTTCACCCACCACTTCCAATACTTCTGCCGATAGCCAGATAGTAAGGTTCTTCACATCCTTTATCCTGCTTTCCAAAGCCCATTCCATCTTCAGCTCGTTTCCTCTGTGTATGAGGTGAATCTCTTTGGCTATATTCATGAGTTGCAGTACATGTGTCCCTGCTGTGTTCCCTCCTCCTATTACAGCTAGGGATGCCTCCTTTCCTCTGTATAGTGGGCCATCACACATGGTGCATAAATGCACTCCGCTTTTTACCTTGATGGGAATGTCCGGTAGTTTAGGTGAAAGACCGCTTGCCAATACCACTGCCTTCGCAAGATATTCAACATCTTCTTGATCCGCTAAGCTGAAAAGTCCTGCTTGCTTTTTCAATACTTTACAAAGTCTCATGGTAAGGTAAGCCCCCTGTTTTTGTGCCTGGGAAAAAAGCTGTACCCCCAAAGAGGTGCCAGAAATACCCTCGGGAAAACCCGGGTAGTTCTCTATCTTTTGGATCATGTAAAGGTTGCCGCCTGGCGTGTTCCCGAATACTACGCACTTGAGCCCAAGCCTTTGACCAAATATTGCGGCTGTAAGACCGGCAGGACCTGTACCCACTATGGCCAGATCATAAATCTCCTGCATCTAATTTCCCTTCTCCTTTAGCTTTCTTTCGTAAGGGATCACTTTCCCCACCGGATCAAATTGATTCCTAAAAGCTGCTTCGTCCATGGGCACCTGTAGTTCAGGCGCTGCAACAACTACCAAAAGGTTCACGGGAACTCCTTTTCCTTCTTGCTCCTTGCATTCTCTGATCTCCCAATCACCCATCACATAGGAGGCAAGATATAGCTTGTCTTGTCTTACAAAAAACCCCTTTGCCCTTAATGTGCCTTTGGGAAGGGCCTTCAAGAGGTTCTCTATGTTTTCCCATTGATTCCCATTCCACTTGTAAACGTAGCTCATAAGGGGATCCGGAGGCGTGAGTTCCCCTCCCTGAGACTGTAAGGCCTCTTCCACAATGCGATCAAAGTCCTCTTCTGAGAGGTCGGGAAGCTGAGTAAACGTATCCCTTTCTTTTTCGGAAATAAGCTCCAAAGGAAAGAAATCTTCCAAAGGTATTTGGCAATAGGAAGTCTCATAAATCTTAGGATCTGGCTTGTGCTGTCTGATTATTTCTTTTATTTTTTGAATTTTTTCTGATGTAGAAAGGTCGGTCTTGTTAATGATAAAGACAGAGGATGAGCTAATCTGCTTTTCCAAAGCAGTATAGGTACCATAGGAATCCAAAAAGTGGACAGCATCTATTACACAGAATTGTTCTTTTAGCTCGAATCTTCCCTTAAAAATAGGTAATTTGAGGTCTCTATTAAGATCACTGGGATTTGCAACCCCTGTGGATTCAATAAGCAATACATCGGGTTGAAGTTTTTGTGCCAGCTCATATAGACCTTTAATAAAATCACTTTTTACACAGACACAAAAGATGGACCCTCGGCTGATCTCAAGCATATTTATATCTTCACCTTCAACGAGGGCACCGTCTATCCCAACCTCTCCGAATTCATTCATTAATATTGCAAGTTTCCTGTGGCTTGGGAAAAAGGCGATTATACGGTTTAATAATGTTGTTTTGCCTGCACCAAGAAAACCTGTCAGCAAATATACATATGTTTTGTCATTCATTTTTTGAATACTCTAAAATTTTTGTCTTTATTTCATCTTTTGATAGGGATTTACCCACTGAAACCACATTCCCGTTGATTACCAATGCTGGGGTCATAAATACTCCCATTTTTGCGATATAATTAACATCGCTTATTTTCTCGAGTATTATGTCCTTTTGCAATTCAAACAGTGCGGTCTTGGTGTTTTCATAAAGTTCTTCACATTTTTTGCATCCACTTCCCAATACTTCTATTTTCATATGAGCCTCCTTTCTAATCTACTCAATAATCTAAGTTGAGCAAAATGCGGGCTTCCATTTTTTGTAGGTTTAGCTTTAAAGGGGTGTTGCAGAATTTGCACACGGCCATAGTGTGGCCAGCATCTATGAATTTCTCCCAGCATTCCTTGTAAAAGGAAAAGCCAGTGGTTTCAAAAGAGAGCAGACCTTGGAGCTCTTGAGGATTTTCCAGTTCTCTTATTCTATCGGTTTTGCCACATAAGGGGCATAAGACCCCGAAAAGGGCAAGGTCCTTCATGGGGAGACTGTTTTCCAATATGAACAGTTTTAACTGCTCTATGAGTTCTGAATCCTGCACTTGTCATTCTCCCTTTCTTTTTCCAATATTGCCTTGGAGATTGCCTCCTCCAGTTCCTGTAGAGGAGGTATGATATCAAATACCAATCTGCCATTTATGAAGAGTGATGGGATAGGGGCACACCTGAGCCTCTTGGTGGCTTCATGGAAGCCGTAGAGAGAGATGGAAAGTTCATAAAATCTCCTGGCATGTGCCCTAACCTTGGTGAACTCCAATTTTGTGTATTTCACCAACGGACCGAACTTGGGCAATACCTGTTCCACTGCCTCTGCCATATAAAAGCAACTGGGACAGTGGTCACCTTGATATATAAGTTCCAAGTGTACAGGCTCCATCTTATCCTCTTTTTGGGCCCCAAAGGGGCCCAGTTTATTAAGCAGAATCTTTTCTTGTCTTAAGACCTGCGCCTGCCTTTTTGAGGTTTTCTTGGATCTTATCAAACTCAAATCCTTTATCTCGCAAAGAGAGGATCCTCTGTCTCATCTGCTCAGTGGGAGCCCTTTTTGCCATCTCGTCTATGAGTTCCTCGTACTGTGGGATAATGCTTTCGAATACTAAATCCCTCTCTATGCAGATGGTGGGCAGCACTCTACCCTTCAATTCCAAGAACTTACCTATTCCTTCTTTGTTCTTTATTGACCATTCTCTATATTCAATCATGTTTTGCACATCTTCAGGTAATGCAGCAATGGATTCTGTCATATAACCACATGCTGCACACTGCACACTATCCAGGGTCAAAATATCTATATGTATCTTGGGCTCGTCTACCATGCCTGGCCTCCTTTTTGGTTTACCAAGAATCTGGGTACTTGGCATAATATTCTTCATACCAGGCCTTGGCATCCAATGCTTGGTCCACATGTTCCGACGGAACATCGTAAGGCATGTCTCAGCCAGGGGCGAAGGTATAGCCTATTGTACCGCCTGCTGCCAAGCTTACGATGGCATCTTCCCTGGGGGAGATAAGACCAAGGCTTAATGCCAGGGTGAGCTTCAAGTTCCCTCCGAAACCAAGGCCGTACTTTCTGGCCATATCCCTCACAAAATTCATGTTGAGTTGTTCGTCTATGGCAAAACCGTGTGTACCGATCTTACAAACCTCTTCCAATACCTTGGTACAGTCTCCGCAGATGAAGAAGGAGGATGTGCAGCCTGCATCGTGGATTGCTTTTATTGCCGGCTGTGCGTAGGGGGTGACAAATTCCCTGAATGTCTCTGGTCTAATTTGGCTTGCCACAGGGTCTACTACTGCGATGATCTCGCAGCCCATTTCCGCGTAGAATTTGGCCGAAATGGCACCCACATCTCCTGCAAACTTGATAACCTTATGGGCAAACTCCTTGTTTTTGTAAACGTCTGTGAATATCCTGACCCCTGCCAAGTGTGATGCAAGCGTAAGGGGCCCACACAACAGCCCCATCATTACACAGTCCAACTCATCCAACCCAGGTTTGGCCAGTCTGGCTGCTTCAAAGATCACAGGCCATCTACCTGATTCCTTTGTGGGAAGCTTTAGACCCGCCTCCTCCGGAGTCTTGTTTGAGCAGGGGTGGTCCACCACAGATGGTACATTGTCAGGCCACCACTTTAGCGAACATCCCACCGCATTTGCTTCAACTGAAAGGTCGAAAAGAAGAGGTATACCATCCGCCTTGTATCTCTTTGCCGTTGTGACCACCCCCCTTGCCAGGATCTCCGGGTTTTGCAAAAACTTGTCGGCAGGCTCTCCAATCACATAAGCGCAGTGAACTCCGGCATAGGGCACCCATGGTGCCGTGGGCGTCTTTTTGCCCCTGTAAGCGTGAATCAGCAATTGCTTTGCCATGTATTCCTCCTTTTTTTGGTTTCGGATCTCCTCAATGGCCCCTATCCAATCTTGTTTTCTGTTTTCACCCCCTTTCACAATGGTGTTTGGGAGGTTCCTCTAATGGAGGAGTATTATGCTAAAATAGCTAAAGGCCTCATTTAGGTCTCTTGCAACGCTGGTTGTGATCCCAAGCCCCTGTAATGTACCTATTACGTCTATGGAGAAGGATTCTACGGTGGGTCTTCGCTCTTGGGGGAATTTACACTCTGCAGGATAAGAGCACTCCTTGCAGAGTACACAGACCTCTCCAACCAACGCAAAGGCCTTATAATACCCCTCCAAAAAGAGGCACCTCTCCAGTGAAACAGAGCCCTTCCAACATTGGATTTGCTGTAATCTTCTGTTGATCCCCCTGCTGTAAAAATCAGGGGATCTATGTCTGCCCACGAGGATCAGGGCAGAATGGTATTCTTTTAATATCTCCTTTACTTCCTCCGGGCCAGGTGTGGCAGGTGGACAACACCAGCTGCTGTTATACCTTTTGCAACCGTAACGACACTTTAGCGTTACCCATTGGGCAACTTGAATGTCCTCTGCAGCTATTGGTATTACATCCACCAAGCCATAGTCTCTTCCCTTTGCCTTTAGGGTCTTAAGGAGTGACTCAGGGATCAACTCTTTTGAGCTTTTAAATGGGATGAGATTACGCATCCACAGGCTCCAAAGAGACAGATTTAGGAAGTGCTGTCTCCAAGGCTATTTCAGCGGCCTTGATGATGGCAACGGGTATGACACAGCTGGGATGGCACCTGGCCTTTTGGGCAGAGAGGTATACGGGGTTTTGTGTGATGGGAGAAAAAAGTTCCCTTAGGGTGAGGGAAGGCACAAGTTCAGAAAGCCTTTGGATGTGTTTACATCCCGATCCCTTTATCTGTATCTCTACCCTCTCCTTGCCCATTCTTTTTACCTCTATCTCACATACAAACCCACATATACCCGGATCAGCCCTTAGCCTTATATCCCTTTCCATTGCCCCAAAGGCATCACTTCTGATGTAGGATCTCAGGCGCAACAAGGCCTTCCAAGTGCGGGAACGGATCCCTCATGTGCGGGATCTGCATGGCCTCCATAAACTCCTTCTGGAAGTCCTTTTCCACCGTGAGTTCTATGTACTCCACATTCCTGGATACCCAGTTGGCCTCATCCCTCTTGGCCCTGTTTAACAGCGCTGCCCTACATCCATCCCCTGCTGCATTCCCCACTGAGATGATCTTTTCTATCTCAATGTCCGGAAATAGCCCCATTATCAATGCCTTTTGCCTGTCCACATGCGTACCAAAGGCCCCTGCTATCTTTACCTTGTCCACCTTCTCTATTCCCATCCGCCTCATCATTAACTTACATCCCGCATGCAAGGCCCCCTTGGCCAACTGGATCTGCCTTACATCCCTTTGCGTTACCACTATGTCCTTACCTATGGCTGTCTCCTCTGCCCAGGCCAATACAAATTCTGGTTGCTTTGTCTCGGGATTTATCCGAAACCTCTTGGACTTCTGTACCTTGTTAAACACACCGCTCTTTAGTATCACTCCTGCCCTGTATAGCTCTGCCAATAGGTCCAGTATCCCAGATCCGCATATCCCCTTTGCCTTCATCTCTTGTGGCTCTGAATAGCTCCTCCACGCATCCCTTCCTATCACCTTGTAGTCCACCTCGTGGGTCTCAGGGTCTATCTTGATCCTCTCTATGGCTCCTGGCGCTGCCCTCATCCCAAACTGGATCTGCGCACCTTCCAGTGCCGGTCCTGTGGCACAGGATGAGGAGATCAGCTTCTGCTTGTTACCCACTACCAACTCCCCATTGGTACCTATGTCTATGATCAGTTGGATCTCCTCTGACTTGTAAGGCTCCTCTGCTATCAATACACCCACATTGTCTGCTCCCACAAAACCTGCCTCGTTGGGCAATACAAACACATACGCAGATGGGTTTATCTTGATCCCCAAATCCCTTGCCTTTATGTCCAGGGAGTGGTGGATCACTGGTGGAAAGGGTGCCAATCCCACATACTCAGGGTTCAACTGTAACAATATGTGGTGCATGGCTGTGTTTCCGCATATGGTCAGATCCTCTATGTCTTCCCTGGATAACCTTAGATATGTCTTACCTTCCTCTAAGACCTCCACCATCTCCTCTATCTCTTCCTCACCTTCTCTCCTCTTCACCTTCTTCTTGGGTGGATGGGTATTGGATATGGCTTGGTCTATGCACCAATTGAGACCCTCTATGATGTCATCGCTCATCCTCTTTAATCCCCCAGGTGTGGTCATGTGATAGGTGATCCTCGCCATCACATCCTCACCGTATTTGCACTGGGGATTCATTAGGGAGACGGTATCCAACACCTCCATGCTCCTCAGGTTGCAAAAATAGGTGGCCACTGTGGTGGTACCCACATCTATGGCTATCCCGTAGTAGTCCTCCACCTTCCCAGGCCTTACCCTTATGATCTCCTTGTCCATCCATATACTTACCGTTACCTTCCAATCCCCTTTCCTCAACACACTGGGAAGCTCCCTTAGGGCCATTAGATCTATCCTCAGATCCTTTAGCCCATAACGCCTTTCAAGCTCCCTTGTGACCCTCTCAAAGTCCGCAGTGGGTTCCTCAAAGGTGGGTTTTTCCACCTCCACATAGTAGAGCTTCACAGCAGGGTCCCATTTTATATCTATGGCCCTTGCTGCCTTACTCACCACCTGCTTCCCTGCCCTGGATTCCTCAGGCACAAACACCAACACATCACCTTCCAACTTGGCACAGCAGGCAAGCCTAAAACCTTCCTCCCTTTCCTTCTTACCTATGAACTTCTCTTCCTCTTCCTGCCAAGGTGTTACATGGCCTAAACTGGATCTGATCCCGTACTTCTCAAAAAAACCTTCCTCTATCTTTACCTTGCACTTCCCACACTTCTTCTTCTCCCCACACAGGGCCTCTATATCCACTCCCAATAGCCTGGATGCCTCTATTAGATTTATCCCCTTCTGTACCTCGCCTCTCCTACCAGATGGCTGAAAGATCACCTTCACCTTGTTGTCCATCCATATCCTCCATCACTGATTCATCGCCTTTTTGAGCTCCCTGAGCCTCCCTATCATCTTGATGGCCTCTGAAACCGCATTCCCTGCTGATTCAGCATAACCATCCGCACCAAATAGATCTGCCAGATCCTTTGTAACAGGTGCTCCACCCAACATGATCGCCACATTGGGATTCTTGGCCTTGATCATCTCGATTACCTTCTTCATACCCAACATGGTGGTGGTCATCATCGCAGATAGTGCCACTATCTCAGAATCCGTCCTCACCTGCTCCTCCACAAACTTCTCCAGGGGCACATCCCTACCCAAGTCGTGTACCGTAAATCCTGCTACCTCAAACATCATCTTCACCAGGTTCTTACCTATGTCGTGCACATCACCTTCCACTGTCCCTATCACCACCTGGCCCTTTATATCTTGCCTATCCCCTTTTACATGGGGCTTAAGTATGTCCAATCCAGCATACAAGGCATCTGCACATAACAATACCTCAGGCACAAAATATTCATTCCTCTCGTATAGCTCCCCAACCTCCTGCATCCCTGCAGCCAATCCATCCATTATCGCCTCTAACGGATCTATACCCTCTTCCAATACCTTCTGTGCTGCCTCCCTCACCATATCTTCATCATATTTAACCACTCCTTCCCGAAGTTGATTCAATAATTCCTCTTTCGTTCCCATATCTAACTCCTTTCTTTTATTTTTTCACTCTTCATTAAAAGCTTTGAAATAATTTCAAATGCAAGGTCATATACCTTTGGATCCCTTTTCCTGGGATTAAATTCCATTAAATCAAAGCCTACAAGTTCAACATCTCTGTTTACTAATGATATTATCAGGTCCAAAATATTAAGTATCTGATTCCTGTTAAGTCCACTCCTTTCGGTAAATCTGACTCCTTCAACAGCAGTTTTGGCCCCTACATCCATATCCACTGATATATAGACATAGGGAGTTCTTACTGCCTGCAAAAATCCTTTCAGTTTTTTGGGAGACAGAGAAAGTTGTGATTTTTCAATTACGATAACTCCCAGATCCAAAAATCTTTTGAAAGCACTAACGTACTTTCTTGCATCTTTGTCTTTGATGGAATATGCCTTCTTAGGAGGAAGATCGCAAGGGCCTATCAAAATAAGATTTTCAGGAACAATCCAGCCTTCATTAATACCATAAAGCAAGAAAGACGATGCATTATAAGAATCTGTCCTATCCCTCAGATAGGGATCTTCTGGATCAAAAAGGCTTTTGGGGTTTGTCTTGATGTCATACAAGATCCCTGCCAAGAGTGCACTCACGGGTAGCCCATCGGTGTGGGCATCCAAGACAATATATGTGATGTTGGTAGGACCGTAATATTTGCTCAGCTGATACATAGCACCACCCGATAGGCTGTGATCCACCCCTATAAGACAGGGGAGATCCGGGAGGATCTCTTCAACCTCTTGGGCCACCCTATCAGAGTAAACCCTGCAACCATTATTATCCAGGAAGGCAACAAGATGCCCCAAGGATATCTCACCCAATTCCTTCACCGGAGGTGCAGGAGATAACCAGGCCGGGACCTCTACCCTCTTTACCTTATGTATAAGTTCCTTAAGGAGCGAGGCATTTATCCTCTTTAGCACCTCTTCCACCGGGCCTTCAATCCTTTCCGGAAACAGAAGGGAGGCCTTTTCCTCCATGGCCTCTGCCCGTTCATCCGGGTCCAGCTCACACCCCAATATATGGATTGGCTTCTCTAATACCCTCACTCACTTTACTCCAAAGAAGTCGTCCCTTGCCTTTTTCATCTGCACTATGTTCTCCAGTGGAGACCTGGGTGCTATGCCACAACCAGGGCAAAGAAAATCCGTTCCGTTTTTCAGTGCTTGTATTGCCTCTTCATAGACCTGCTGCGGAGTACCGTTAAAAAGGGTGGTTGCTGTTGCCACATTTCCAAAGACCCTGACACCTTTGGAATGAGCTATCTCTGCCGCACGTTTCATATCCGCCTTTTCCTCTATGCTGATACCCGTTGCACCTGTTTCGCACATCATCTCTATTATGGGATCTGTATTGGCGCAAATATGTAAGACAATAGGGCCATTACACCTCTTTATGATCTCTTGCTCCAAAGGAAGAACCAGATTTTTGTAAATCCTTGGGCTCAGGAGGGCAGGGCTTGAGGTGGGCTCTGCAAAAACATAGTAGTCCGCACCATTATCAAAGGCAAAATTGGCCGCTGCTATGGCAGCCTCCTTGGTGACCTCAAAGACCTTTTGAACCTTCTGGGGCTCTTTCATGCACCATTTCATAAACAGCTCTGTGCCCACCAAATTGGCTGCACAGGTAAATGCACCCTCTGATTCGCCGAATATTACCAATTTGTCTCCCACTCGTTCCTTCAGGATCCTAAATTGTTCTTTGTAGGCAGGGAATCTTCCCCTGGATAAGAAGTCCTTTGGAAACTCTAAGTTTTCCAGGCTGTCCTTATAAGGGTGGGATTTTATGTAATATTGTCTATCTATCAAAGGCTCTCCCAGCTCACACCCAAGGACCTCGCTTAAGATGGTTATGTCCCATCCCATTGCCTTTACCCACTCAAACCCACCCAGTGTATGGCCTGCTATTGCAAGCTCTGCCATTGCCACAGGGTCTCTATCCGCAAGAGGTCTTTCATATCCACACCCCTTCATAAAATCCACCACTCCATAGGTAGTGGTGCTCCCCACAGGGGTCATATCCACGTCCTTTCCCTGTAACCTGTTGAGAAATCTCTCACGCAAACTCATACCACCCATGATCTCCTCCTTCTTGGCTTCAAACGCTCAAGTGTGATTTTATTATCTCCGGGTCTTCCAGTAATTCCTTGCTGGTACAGACCCTGCTCACTATACCCTTTATGCCCATCATATAATGTCTCTCTGCCACCCTGATACAGAGCTTGTAATTTTGCTCCACCAAAAGGAGTGTAAGACCGTATTCCAGGCATTTCAGAAGTACGGGTTGAATTACCTGGTATACCAAAAGGGGTGCCAGGCCCTGGGATGGTTCGTCCAACAACATGATCAAGGGATTGCTAATAAGCGCCCTGCCAATGGCCAGCATCTGTTGCTCTCCCCCACTGAGTGTGGACCCCTCTTGCTTTCTCCGTATCTTTAGCACTGGGAAAAGAGAGTATATCTTTTCCAGATCCCATCCACCTCCTTCTTTCGGCCTTTGGGCAAGGATCAGGTTTTCCTCAACACCCACCCCGGGGAAGATGTGCCTTTCTGCAGGTACATAAGCTATCCCCATCCGGGCGATCCTGTGAGTGGAAAGCCCTACTATATCTCTCCCAGCAAGCAGTATCTTCCCTGTTATCCGGGGTACTAACCCCATTATACTTCGCAGGGTGGTGGTCTTGCCCACACCGTTCCTTCCCAATATGGAGACGGATTCCCTCTGATTCACAAACATGTTTAGACCTTGGATTATGTGGCTTCTCCCGTAATAGGAGTTCACCTCCACCAGATCCAGCATTCTTTTTACCTGTACTGTTTCACTCACCAAGATATGCCTCCACCACCTTCTTATCTTGTCTAACCACCTCCGGTGGCCCCTCTGCTATAACGCTCCCTTGATGAAGCACCGCTATCTCATCTGAGATGGACATCACCACCTCCATGTCATGTTCCACCAGGACTATACTTATCTCCTTGCTGAGCTCTTTTATAAGGGAGGCTATGTGTTGTGTCTCCAAAGGAGACATGCCTGCGGTGGGTTCATCCAAGAACAATAGCTTAGGGTTACAGGCCAAGGCCATACCAATTTCCAAGAGCCTTTGATCTCCGTGCGCCAAATTCCTGGCAATAAGATGGGCCTTTTCGTGAAGCCTTATCCTTTCAAGGACCTCCCATGTATCCATATTTACTCTTTTGAGGGAGGAGATGCTGGAAAATAGTTTCATTGACCCCCCCAGAATGGACTGCCTTGCTATCCTCACATTCTCAAACACGCTGAGACCCGGGAGGATCTCTGTTATCTGGAAGGTCCTCAAAATACCTATATGTGCCAGCCTATGAGGCGGTAAGGCTGTTATATCCTGGCCTGAAAATTCCACATGTCCTGAGCTGGGCTTAAGTTTTCCAGAGATCACGTTTATAAGTGTGGTCTTCCCTGCACCATTTGGTCCGATGATGGATTTTACACCTCTATCCTTGAACTGGAGGTTTACGTAATTCAATGCAAGGACACCACCGAATTTCTTGCAAAGATCCTTTACACCCAGTAGGGGCTTATCCATTGTTCTTCTCCCTTAAGGCCTTTTTTGAAAGGAGCTGGATGAGCCATGCAAAGCCTGAAGGCATAAAGATCACCAGAAGGATTACCACAAGGCCAACGTATATCTCCCAATGCTCTGTGAGGGTACTTAGGTAATCGTGAATAAAAATAAAAACAGCAGCTCCTATAATAGGACCCCAAAGGGTTCCTATCCCTCCCAGTAGAACCATCATCAAAACAGAGGCGCCGGAAAAAGCACTCATGGTGCCAGGGCCTATGTTTCCCTTGTAGATTATATATAAAGCCCCGGAAACAGCGGCCAAAAGGCATGCCAAGGTCCAACCGTATAGTTTGAAACGTTGACAAGGAATGCCCACAAATGAAGCCCTTCCCTCGTTTTCCCTAATGGCCTTTAGCACAGAGCCGAAGGGGGAGCTCATAATCCTTTTGGTAATCACAAAGCAAAGGGCAACAACTATAAGTGTCAACAAGTACATTACCTTACAAGAACCTGTGCTACCAAAATGTATTCCAAAGAAGGTCAAGTCAGGTTGAGGTACTCCAACAAGGCCGTCATCCCCTCCTGTTACCGAGTACCACTTCCAGGCGATGGTATAGAACATCATACCAAAGGCAATGGTAAGCAATGCAAAGGCAAGCCCACCGGTACGAACCTGGACCCACCCCACAGGAACGGAGATAAGGCCAGTACCTAAGATGGCGGCAAAGAATGCCAACCACATGGAATTGCCTGAGATGTGCTTCAAAAAAAGTCCTGTTATGTAAGCGGCAATTCCCAGATAGGTATTGTGCATAAAGCTTAAGAGGCCTGTGAATCCCAGTAAAACATCCAAGCTTAACGCAAGTAAACCGTATATCAATATCTCCGTGAACAATCTGAGATAAAACTTATTTTCCACAAATATTGGTATAATCAACAAAATCAGAAAGGCGATTACATACGGAATGACCTCTTTAATCCTGATATTATTCCCTATCACATTACGCTGTATGTTTTCTTCCATTATTCAAACCTTCCCTCTCCTAATATTCCTCTTGGTACAAATGTCAGCACAACGGCCATAAGGAGGTATACTATAACCATAGCTAAATCTGTTATAAAGAACTCTGCCAACGTTTGAACAAGTCCTATAAGGAGGGCAGCAATTACCGAACCTTTAAGGCTTCCTAATCCGCCTATAACAATCACAACAAATGAACTTATCAACATTTGGTGTCCCATTATTGGGTCAAGGTTATAAAGGGGAGCAGAAAGGACTCCTGCAAGTCCTGCCATAATACATCCAAGTAAAAAGGCGGAAAGATAAACAATGCTCATATTTATTCCTAAGCAACTTACCATCTCAGGGATATAACTTGCAGCCCTAAGTACTGCTCCAAATTTTGTTTTTTCCAAGAGAAGCATAAGAGCAATCAGGATCAAGGCCACCGAAAACAAAACAAATAATCTGTAAACAGGATAATGTGATCCGAGTATGCCAACTGTTTTGGTCAATATACTTGGTAAAGCCATGAATTTTACCTCTGATCCCCACAGATATCTTATGAGGCCATCCAGGCAGAACATGAGCCCGTAGGTTAGGATCAAGGTGAAAACAATGGGTCTTTTGCGTATGGGGGTTATTAATACCCTCTCTATCACCAAACCCAAGATGGCAACTCCCAGGGGTGCCATTATCAAGGTAAGGTAAAAGGGTACGCCCAGTAGTGCTAATGTGTAGCCTATGTAAGCTCCAATGGCGTAAAAGGAACCATGTGCTAAGTTCATAACCCTGCTTAGGCCGTAGATGATATTCAGGCCTGTTGCCACTATCAGAAAGACCCCTGCCAATACAAGACTGTTTAACACAATATCCACGAGGGTGGCTGAGCTGATCATGTGCGTTTCCTCAAAGGATTAAGGGGTGGTTTCCCACCCCTTTGGTGATTATTCCGGAGGTCCAAGCTCTTCTGCCTTATAGGTCTTTAGAACCTTCATATAGACCTTTGCCCCATAGGGATTGGGTGGAGCTGCCATGGTCTCTGTGAGAACTGCGTCGTTTCTTGCACAGTTGTCCTTAGCAGAGATCCTCACCACCCCATAAGGTCCATCAAAGCTGATACCTCTCAAGGCATCTGAGATCTTGTCCACATCTGTACTCTTTGCCTTCTCTATGGCGTTAAACAGATTCATTGCCCCCACATAGGAATGGCATGCCGCATCGGATGGGATCACCTTGTATTTCTCCCAGAAGGCCTTTTCCCACGCATCTGACTTTGGTGTGTTCACATCCCAGGACCAATCTGAGACACCAAAGATCCCGTAACAGGCCTCTCCTCCTGCCTCCAGTTCCACAGGGCCAGGAGCGGCTGCTGTGACGATTTTTGCCGTCTTCTGGATCCCAAAATCATAGGCCTGTTTCGCAAAGACAGGGATCACATTGGTGATGAGTGCAATATATACGCCATCTGCGCCGGAGGCCTTGATCTTGCTAATATAAGAGGACCAATCCTTGGTGTCCAAGGGGGCCTTGTCGTAGTTTTCATTGGCTATTTTTATACCATTTTCCTTTGCAAGCTTTATGAATCTTTCTGCTGCATCGTGTCCCCAGGCATAGTCATGGGCCAGTACATAGTAGTTTCTCTTTTTCAGATCAGGGGTTTCAAGGATTGCCTTGACATTGCCCACTGCAGTCTGGTCGTTGGCCAGTTGGCCACACCTAAAGACCCACTTGTGGAGGCCATAAAACTCAGTTGTCATCACATGGGTGGTAAGGAAAGGGACCTTCAGTTTGTCTATGTTTTTTGCTATGGCAAGGCCCACACCACTTGAAAATACTCCTATGAGGGAGATGCACCCATCTTTAAACACCAGTTTTTCCGCCTTACTAATGGCAACAGGGGGCTTTACCTGAGTGTCTTCCACTATAAGCTCTATGGGTTTGCCCAAAAGTGTCTTTTTTTCGGCAGCAGCCATCTCAATGCCCATCTTCATCTCCAGGCCACCTTGGGCAGCGACCCCGGAAAGGGGAACCAGGACCCCTATCTTTACGGTGTCTGCTGTAAATCCCACTTTACCATAGAGCAACACCACACAAACCACCATCCATGTTACAAGAAACACCTTTTTTGCCATCTTCCCCTCCTTAAGGGGTAAAAGGGTTAATCACATATAAGTCCCATTGCCCAATGAGCGAATAAGTCTCCCACCTCCTTTCACCCTGAGATCTTACCCTTCCATCACCTGATCCAAGAGCTGGACCAGATCATAGACCTTCATGGGGCTTTGTATTAGCTTGGCCCCTTCATTCAGGTTGTAATGGCAAAAAGGACATATGGAGACCATGTAGTTGGCTCCTGTGGCCATTCCCTCTTGGATCCTGAGGCTTGCATTCTTGGCAGCCCACTCGCCAAAACCTGTCATCACACCTCCGCCGCCGCCACAGCAGTAAGAATTGGCCCTTATCCTTTCCATCTCCAGGAGAGTGACTCCTGGGATCGCCTTTAGCAGTTCCCTGGGTATATCGTATAGGCATTCACTTTCATCTATCCCCACATAGGCACCTTTCCACAACTCCTTACCTTCTTCATCAATGATGAACTTGCTGAGGTGCCTTCCAGCGTGGCATGGATCATGGTATGTGACAGTCCAATCCAAGGTACCGGTTAACTTGAGTTTCCCCTCTTTAAAAAGCCCGTACAGAAACTCCACTGTGTGGACAACCTTTATCCCTTCCATGAGCTTTTCATATTCACTGGAAAGGGAATAGTCTTTTTTGATGGCCCGATAACAGCCTGCACAAGAGGTAACAATGGTGTTTACACCCTTCTCTTGGTGTAACCTCCTAAATGTGTTAAGGTTTTGTTCTGCCAGGCGCTTGAATTCATCCACATCTCCTATACGCATGGCAGTGGAACCGCAGCAAAGTTCATTTTCTCCCAACACCCCAAAATCAAGACCCAATTTCTGGAACAGGGATGCGGTGGCAATGGGCACACCCCTTGTATTGATGTTAAAGGCACCGGTACATCCAACAAAGTAGAGTATTTCTGCAGGTTCTTTGTTTATGTCCTTTATGGGTTTTCCTTCTTTCTTGAAGGTCCTCAGCCAATCTGTCCTTGCCCTTCTGGGGCCTTGGTAGGGGTTGTTGTAACTCTTCAAGGACTGTAAGAGGGCCCTATGTTTGGGCAGGGGTCCCACCCCATCCTTAACCGCCCTCCTACGCATTGCCTCTATAATCTCAGGTATAAAGGGTTTGTGGTCCAGTTGGCATTGCGTCTGACACCCGGCACACACCGTACATTTGTAAATGTCCTCCACAAGCCTTTCGTCCCAAGGTAATTCGCCACTCAATATGCCCCTTGCAAAGGCGATCTTGCCCTTAGAGGCCATCATCCCTTCAAATCCAAATTCCACCCCTGAAGGGCAGATCTCTCCCCACAGGGTGGGTGGGCCGTAATTATAGGCGATCTTACAGGTTCCACAGGCAGTGCATCTCCAAATCTTGTCTTCCAACTCTTTCAGATCTTTAACGTCCCAGTCCATGGCAGGCCTCCTCATATTCCCAATTTGCCCGGGTTCATTATGTCGTTGGGGTCCAAAAGTTCTTTGATCCTCTTGAGGAGCAAGATGTATCCTGGATGGGCCCTTTTGTTGATCTCGATGGCAAAATCAACAGGCGGCTTATAGGGTAGTCCGCCCATGTCCAGATCCACCCTGAGGCATTCAATGATAGCCTGCCTTGCGTTTTCCGTCTCTTCCTTGCTCTGCTTGTTAAAGGGGATCATTGCCCTCAACATCCCATAATGCACCCCCCGATACATGCTCATCCTAACAGATGGAGAAAGATTATGGGATATGAGGATCTCCTTCCATTTCTTGTAAACAGGTGCCCAGACCTTTGCCGGTGTAAAGGTGCCAGGCCATGAGATACCAGCTCCACCCATTTTGCAGTAGTTCTTTGTGGAGCCCACTATTTGGCTAGGGAGCTGAGTCCTGGCCTTCAAGGCCTCTTCTGGATAGTAAGTTTCCTTTATGCTGGTACCTTTCGCCTGCTCTTCCTTCACCACATTCTGCCAGATCTCTTCCTTTGCCTCTTTCTCCTTTTGGGTCCATGAATAGGTGGTGGCATAGCTAAACCATTCAGGATCCTTCTCTGGTTTGGGCTTATACGGGTAGGGAATGGGGACTTGGGCAAGCCACCAGGATACAGCAGTTAGATCGTCGCAGATCTCATAATTACTCAAATTGAGCATATAGGAATACATGTCATCCACATTATTGCACGAGACGGTAAATATTTTTATGAGTGGAGGAGAAGGATGCACATTGATCCCAAGCTTGGTCACGATCCCTGTTGTGCCGAGCCAGCCCTTAAAAAGCCCATCCAACTGGGGCAGGGGTAGAACACTGTGCCAGGCATCGGGATTAATGGCGCAGGAGCCCACCCTCACCAGCTCTCCTGTGGGCAAAACCACCTCCATGCTGGTGATCTCCTGACTTTGGAGCCCATACCTGGCATTGAGCCCTCCAATGCCATGGCAGATTGCGCAAGATGCCACAGAGGCAGAGGGGGGACCCACAGGCCAACCAAATCGAAGGTTAAATTTGGCCAAGGCATGGGCCAGTTGTGCATGGGAGACCCCTGGCTCAATCACAGCTACCAGCGACTCAGGATCTATGGAAATTATCTTGTTCATCCTCTTGAGATCCATAATGATCCCGCCACGCTCAGGTATTGTGAGACCTCCTATGTTTGTGCCTGCAGTATATGGCACCACAGGTATCTTTTCCCTGTTTGCCAATCTCATAATCTTTTGAATCTCTTCCACTGTTTTGGGCATCACCACATAATCTGGCATCTTTGGACTGACAAAGCTTAGGTCATAGGAGTAGGCATATCTAATATGCCTTGCATCCGTGGCATAAGCTGAGCCAACAATGCCCACCAATTCATCCAAGATAATGTCCTTTGGTCTGGCTAACATCGCTTCCTCCTTCAGAAGCTCACGGTTAAGGTCAATTACAAAAGCTTTTCCAAAGAGCTAATTCTTGTTTCTCTTTTTTTTGCTATAAGGTTTAAAACCCTCGGAACATCGGCCATCAAATCCTTAGATTGTGATGCCGAGACTTGATATAATTGCCTTACTTTTTTCTCTATCTCTAATGCCTTTTTGATTAATTCGCTTTTAGCCATTGTTTGTGGCTTTGAGAGATCTATCTGGTATTCATCAGTTTCCAGATTGAATGCATAGCATCCTTCTATGGCATCTGTTATAACGGATTGGTAGGTTCTCTGTAGAAGTGTGACAAATCCTTTGTTTTCCTTTGGGAAGTTTGAGAATTCAGGAACCTCTGATTTTAACGATTCATAGAAAGATGCGCAGGCTTCTTCAACCTGTCTTATAAAGCTAATCGTCTCTGATGTCGTACAGAGTTTCATGACACCTCCATCAGAACCATCTGTGTATACAGACTTTGCTTTCTGTAAAGAATCTCACTGCTTCTTTCCCTTGGGTGTGCAATATACCCATAAAGGAGCCCTCCATTCCACTAAATGGGAAGAAGGCCATAGGTGCTACTATTCCTATGTTGATGCCCACATTTCCACTGATCACTTCATATTGAAATTGTCGTGCATACTTACCACTCGAGGTGAAAATTGCGTGGCCGTTGTGGTAAGGGCTTTCGTTGCAGATCTCTATAGCCTCTTCCAAGGTCTTCACCCTCATGACGCCCATGGTGGGACCAAAGATCTCTTCCCTTACTATCCTCATGTCGCGATGCAGGTTCTCCAGGATGGTAGGCCCTAAGAAACATGTATCTGGATAGTTTCCTCTAATGGTGGGTTTCCTTCCATCCAAAACCATTTTGGCACCCTCCTGAAGCCCGATCTCGATGTAACCCAGGATACGTTCCTTCTTTTGTTTGTCCCTCACAGGCCCCATCTGAACAGACTCATCCAGTCCATATCCCACCACTATCTGTTTGGCCTTTTCAACCAGTTTTTCCATGAAATCTTTATAGAAGTTGTCATCTTCTCCCACTATGATGAGGGTCTGTCCGGCAAGGCACCTTTGTCCTGCATTCCCAAAAAAAGAGGTGAGAAGGCCTGGAATGGTTGCATCCACCTTACAATCGGGCATTATTACTATTATGTTGGCAGCACCTCCTTGGGCAATACATCTCTTGCCTGTCTTCCCGCAACCAGGATAGATCACATTGGACATCACAGGCGTTGAACCCACAAATGTTATGCCTTTGATGTCCTTGTGGTTTAGCATACCGTTCACCACAGTTCTCCCTCCGTGGACTATGTTCCAGACCCCGGGAGGGAATCCAGCCTCTTCTGCCAACTCCGCGAGCCTCGTCTGTGAGAATGGAACCTCGCTGGATGGTTTGATGACTATTGTATTCCCGGTGGCAACTGCATATGGTGCTGACCAAAGTGGGATCATAAACGGAAAGTTAAAGGGGCCTATGATTCCAAATACACCCAAGGGCACCCTAATGAGGTACTCGTCTATGCCGCTGGCCACGTCTTCAAGACTATCTCCCATCATTAAGGTGGGGATTCCACAGGCCACCTCAATATTTTCTATGCCCCTTCTGGTCTCACCCCTTGATTCGTCAATCGTCTTACCGTGTTCTTGGGTTTGTATCCTGCTTAGTTCCTCGAAATTCTCCTCCACCAATTGGAGGAACCTGAAAAGATACCTGCATCTTGTCACAGCAGGTGTTCGCCTCCATTCAGGGAAGGCCTCTTTGGCCGCTTGAACGGCCATGTCCAGTTCCTCCTCTGTGGCTATGCCCACATAACCTATGACCTCATCCTTTGCAGGGTTGGTAACTTCTATCACTTCCCCTTTGGGCTCCAACCACTCTCCGCCTATGTAGTTCTTGGCCAGTGGCCTACCTTTGATGGGTTCCTCTAAGACCGCCATGCGCTCCTCCCTTGGGTTATTGGCTACCAAATAATATGCTATTTATGGCGTGTATCACGGATATTTGCCCATGTCAAGAAAAATATTGCAATCAATTAACTTACATTTTTTGGCCCTGAAATCCAGTTATCCTAACAAATAGGAATAAAAATATGGTCTAAGTTGGCTAAAAGTGGTAAAATTATTCGGAAATGATTACAACAAATTTGGGAGAACCCGAAAATAAACATTAATATTTTACTATTTTTCTTGACTCCTGTTTGGGGGTATGATAGAGGGGCTTTCATATGGACAAGGAGGGTTCTATGCTAAAGATTGATGCTTCCAAGTGTATTTTGTGTATGGCCTGCGAATTGGCTTGTGGCTACCACAGGGATGAGGCCTTTACCTTGCTGAGTTCATCCATTATGCCCTACCGTGGAAGACTCAAGAAGGATTACTTTGGAGTGATCTTGAAAGCCGAAGATGGCCTCCTCGTTGCCAGGCCAGAAGGTAGTGAGGTCATGTCCTTAAGTGGCGGAGGAGGGAGCGGGGGAGATGCCTCTGCAAAGCCCTTGTTGTTAAGAGAGGCCTGTGACATATGCGAGGGGACAGAACATGGACCTTTGTGCGTGGCCTTTTGCCCTACCAATGCAATCACCTTGGAGGAATAGAGATGGAATATCTGTCGAACGGGAAGATCTTAGTGGTGAATCTGGAATCCAAGACTACAGAGGAATTAGAGCTGGATGAGGAGCTAATCCAAGCTAACTTAGGAGGGGCTGGCGTCAATGCGTACCTTTTAAGGGAGTACAAGGAAAGCGAACCTGTTGTCTTGGGCACAGGACTTCTTACAGGGACCTTATGTCCGGGCTCAAGTCTTGGGGTCATGAGTTCCTATAGGGAAGGCACCGATGAGCTTTGCCATATTCCCCTGTCTCTAAGGGTGCCTGCAGAGATCAAATATTCGGGATTTGATTTCATAGTCATCTTGGGTAGGGCAGATTCTCCCTGTTATCTTTGGATTCACGACGGGATAGCTGATTTAAAAGATGCAAATCCACTTTGGGGTAAAGATGTGTGGGAGACCACGGACTTCTTAAGAAAAGAATTGGGCGACAATCTAATCCAAACTGTGGTAATAGGCCCTGGAGGAGAGTCCTTATCCCCGTATGCAGGGATTTGTCTCAATTACTGGAATGCTTTGGACTCATTAACCTTGGGTCATGTCTTAGGTTCAAAGAAGTTGAAGGCCATTGCCCTTAGGGGAATGGGGCTTTTGGAGATAAAAGAACCCGAATCCTTTATCGAATCCTGTAATACCTTACTGAAAGAATGGAAGGCCCAGTGGGATGAGTTACCCCAGGGACTAACCGGGATTTACAAGCTGCTAAATAAAGGTGATGTGGGGACATGGCTTTCACCCATCGTGCATAGGCACAGGGCATCTTTCAATACCCCTATAGCGGGATCCACCTTTGTATTCATTGAGGAGAATCCCATGAGCGTAAAAGAGACCCAGCAAGAGGAACCTGGCGTACTCTTGACACAGTACCTTCCGCCTTTGTTGTTGAAGGAAAGGGGATTGGATCCAAAGGAGGCTGCATCCTTTTTAAGGGGATGTGCGAGAATGGGGTTGGAACCGGTAAGATTGATACGGGCAGATATCTTTCATTTTCCACAAGGTGGTTTGAAGGATCTCCCACCCCTTGAGGAGGAAAAAGGAAACAGGGGTCTATCTTGTGCAAACATCCCACAGCAACCACTTTGGCCCAATGCACCTATGCCAAAGGAGGAATGGCCTAAATGGTGGGAACGTATGCTGGGCTTCTCTTACATATTCGGTTTAGATCCCATCTTTATGCTCACACTCCGCCCTGAGAGATATGAGGTCATATTAAAGCTTGTGCAACTTGGCTCGGGCATAGAAGTGGGGTTGCCAAAGGTGGATGAGGTCTTGGAAGGGATTACCAAAGGGTAAAAGAGGGCCGTGTATGGCACCTCAGCTCCCTGAAGAACTGAAGATCGGGATATATGCAGGCACGGGGAGTTCCCATTCGTGGCTATGGTTTTCAGAGCTCTTGGACAGGACCTGGCCTAAACTACCCCATGTGGAGATCTTGGATGAATTTAGTATCAAAGATGTGCACAAGATGGGGATCCAAATCCTCTTGGTATCGGGAGGGGATACCTTTGAACTGGCAAGGGGAATGGGGGAAGAAGGGGCAAAGGCTATAGAGGATTTCGTGTGCCAGGGAGGCAAATACTGGGGCTCCTGCGCAGGTGCTTATCTGGTGTTAAATAGCTCCAAGAGCCCCTTGAATCTTTTCAATTTTGTAAAGGCCAAGATATCAAACCTAAGTGAACCTACCCTTGCTGCCCCGTTGGATGAGAAATACAAGACCCCTTATGGCTGCAAGTATGTTTTACATCCCGTTAGGGAAGAGGTGTTACTTTGCATATCAGCAAGGGAATATGGTTCTGGGCAAAAGGATATTCTTGCACCCATGTATGGGGGCCCCATCCTATCCCAGATGGAGGAAGGAGATGCCTTGGTCCTTTATTCAGGATTTACACCCAGGACAAGGTTTCTATTGCCCAAGGAGATGGCAGAAAAGATGGTCCTGGGGAGAGTAGCTCTTTTGAAGCGTCCCTATGGAAAAGGTGCTTTCTTTATCTCAGGACCTCACATGGAACACCCCAAATATGAGGAGGCAAACCAGCTCCTCATGGAACTACTGGGGATAAAGGCACATGTCCGCTGTAAGGCCAAGAAGGGGCCTTTAGGCCACAAGAGATCTCCCAGCGTGAAAGACCTAAATTATCTCAAGTCATTGCTCAGTGATCTTTTAATCAGGGCAAGGGCCATGGCCGCGTTTGATAACAGATGGCTCATAGGCGCCAAGATTTACGAGGCGGAGAAGATCCTCGTGTTCATGGAGGCACTATGGAAAAGGATCCCATTCTTGGAAAGGATTGGGCCCAAAATAGAGCAAGAGAGGATTTCAAACCTGATAGAGATGGGAAGCAGGTTGCTTGGAGAACTTAAAATTCTGCAAGAAAACCTCCCGCATGCTCATAAAGCAGAAGGCACTGCAACACAAGTGTTCAATCTAATGAGGGATTTTTCAAGGGACTTCTTAAATCTCTATTATCAAAAAGTGAAAAGCTTTGTATCCCAGCCTGGGTAGCCGATGAAAGCCATGTACTCAGAAAGGTTAATACTCTTCTTTGCAGTCATTTGGATGGTGTTGGCCCTTGCACCCGCATTGGGAGCTGAAGATGTCGTAAAGCGATTCAGCCATGCAGGGTTTTATCCATATCTTGAGAACAGATGGTTCTTGGACATGAAGGATTATTCTGAATCAGCCCATGGAAAGATTCCTTGCGAGATATGCCATAAATCTATTTCCTCTGATGAAAAGAAACATCCTGAACAAAACAGCAAAGAATTCTTGGCCAAGAGCTCAATAGAGCGATTTGATTATGCACAATGTGGTAAGTGTCATCCGTACCAAGACTTAGCCACAAAAAAGGGAGTGCATGCTGAGCTTCCTTTGAGGAAGAAGGACCCTAACTCTTTACTGGCAAAGCTACCTGAGCCCAAGTGCGGTCACTGCCACGATAGCCACTACGACAAGGCGATAAGAGAAAGGTTTGCATTGGGAGTACGATCTGTAAACAGGTGTGGTCTGTGCCACCTTGCACAAATGGAGTCATATCTGAAGGACATACACGGGAAAAAGGCCTATTATCTAAAAGATAGAAAGGCCCCATTTTGTACCGATTGTCACGGTGGGCATGAGGTAATCTCCCTCAAGGAGACTCAAGTTCAAACAAAGACCTGTGAAAGGTGCCACCCAACAGCAGGCAGAGATCTCGTTAAGGCCGTTATCCACAAGTTACCAGAAAAAGAGCTAACCACATCTCACCCCAAAAAGGCTGAGTTAAAGATTATCCGAGTGGTTGGAACAATAGCAGCTACAGTAGTTGGTGTAATTATAGTATTTTCTGCAATGCACACAGGTCTCTTTCTCCTTAGGGAGATTCAAAAGAGGCTAAAAAGGGCAAGACCTTGAAATAAAGATGAGGAGAAAAGAATCTTCTAATTGTGCAAGGAGACCTTGAATTGAGAGAAACAGATTTTGAGATTAGATTCTGTGTCCTTCACAGATTGTTACATTTGATGAGTATGGCAGGATTCTTGGGTCTTGCCATAACAGGGCTTTTCCTGGGATTGGGAGATTGGAGATTTTTTTCTGCCGTTGTTAGTTTCTTTGGCGGTGCTGCGGTTATTTCCACTGTCCATAAAATTTGTGCTGTATTTACATACTCATGTGTCGTGATTCATCTTTTGTGGCTTTTGTACTATAAAACCATTTTAAAAGGAAAACTTTTCGGCAAAAATTCTGCAATGTTAAATCTTTATGATTTAAAGTCATTTATAGACCATGTAAAGTACAATTTAGGTGCTGGCGAGTATCCAAAGTTCTATCGTTTCACTTACTGGGAGAAATTTGATTATCTGGCCATGCTCCTTGGTATGAACACAATGGCACTCACAGGGGTTTTGATCTGGTTCCCTGATTTTTGGTCCCATTACATCCCGGGTATGTTTCTGAACATAGGACGGATTCTACACTTTTATGAGGCCTTGATGGCAATATTTTTGAAGATCGTGATCCATGTGAGCACGACTCACCTAAGGCCAGGTGTTTTTCCCATGGATAAATCAATATTTAGTGGCAGGATTTCTATTGAAAGGCTTACTGAAGAACACCCACTGGAATTGGAGACAGTTGAGAATGTGTGAAAGGCAAAGGCTCGGTTTCTACATTGTGATCCCACAAAAGGTGCTGACGATCACGCTAACCACATTATCCTTCTTGCTGATTGCATGGGAGTTATGCATGGGCACCACTCCCATGATGGAAACAGAAAGGCTGGGGATGAAAAGGGAGTGTATGGACTGCCACCGTCTTCCCAATATCATGGGTATAGAAGGGGTCAAGGCACTGAGGGCCCTTTGCCTTGAGTGCCATGCAAAAGAGAGCTGTACGAGACAAGTGCAGGACAAAAAGGTAAGTCTGCTGGTAAGGGAAGAGTACTTTGAAAGGAATCCTCATAAGTATGTAGCATGTATCGAATGTCATAGGGACGTGGCCAGATCACCCCATCGCTCCTCCAATCCCTTGGGTTGTTTAAACTGCCATCCTCACCATGGAGAAAGCGCAAGCTTTGGCCCTCATCTCATCGCCGGTTGTGAGACCTGCCATTTTGTGGGAGAATCCTTTAAGTGGGATAAGTGGAAAAATATGTTGACACTGTCCGATGTGGACAAAGAGGGGTCGCCTCTATCTTATTCTCAACACAAAATCACAAAGGAACTAAACAGGGAAGTATGTAACAGGTGCCATTTTAAGGGAAATCAAGTGGCAGCTCCTGCCTTTGTGTTACCAGGGAAAGGGCTTTTGTGCCTAATGTGTCATTACTCAGGCCTTACCTTGGGAAATTGGATATTTTGGGTCTCAGGCTTCTTGTTTATCCTCGGCATATTAGGGGCTGTATTTCTTTGGATAAAAGGAGCAGTGGGTAATACAAGTTCAACTGTTCACGAAAAGATCCGCTTTATATCAGAACAGCTTTGGAGCTGTTTGGGCTCTAAGAAAATATTTACAGTATTTAAAGCCTTCCTGCTTGATGTTCTGTTGGAACGCAGGCTTTTACAAGAAAGTGTTAAGAGATGGATTATACATACTTTGATCTATTGGGGCTTCTTGTTTAGATTTGCTTTTGGAATCGTTTCTGTATTTATTTGTGGAATTTTCTCCAAATCAGATGTGGCCAATGTTTTGCTTAACAAAGACCATCCATTTGTTGCTTTTGTGAACGACTTGGCGGGGGCCTCCATCTTAGCGGCAATTCTTGTGATATTATTTGAAAAGCTCTTTTTAAAAACCAGACATGTTGGCAAGGAATTCCAAGATTTTGTAGGAGTTGTCCTTATCGGAATCATCATTTCCTTCGGTTTTGTATTGGAAGCAGTGAGGTATAAACTACTTTCTGCTTTTAACATCCACCAACAGTGGGCCTTTGTGGGGTATTGCATTTCACAGATATTGCCTGATTTAAATATGGCTGTTTGGCAAGAGATTTTCGGTGTAGCCTGGTATGTCCACTCTGTGTCCTGGGCAGTAATGATAGCATACATCCCATTGGGTAAGATGAGGCATGTGTTTGTAACACCAATAAACTTGGTTATTGAAGGCTCAAAGGGAGAGTAAGTAAAAGGAAATGGTAAGCGATATAGAGCAAAATGAAGAGAAAATCATTGTTGAGGAAGGCACAGAAGATTTAGATAATGTGCCCGAACTGGATATCTCTCGCCTAACATTCAACAGAATGTTGCAATTGGATGCCTGTACAAGATGTGGAGAATGCCTCAATTGGTGCCCTGTATATGACCAAGATCCAAGAGAGGCCTTGATACCCAGAGATAAGATAAAAGAGTTTAAAAGTATTGTGCGTAGCCAGCACGGTTTAAGTAGCAAGTTCATTAGGTTAATGCCTCCCTGGCTCGGAAATAGTCTCAGATCTCTTTTGGGCATAAGAAAGCTTACCAAGGATGATCTAAATAATTTCGCTTTATCTCTGTACGAATGTTCCACCTGTGGACAGTGTAAGGTGGTATGTCCTGCAAATTTAGACACTGTAGAGCTTTGGGAAAATATAAGGGCCATTATGGTAGAAGCTGGATGCGGGCCTCTTCCAAACCATCTTAATTTAATAAAAAGCGTTAAGGCCTATGATAATCCCTGGCAACAGCCGAGACAGGCCCGTACTAAGTGGATAAGAAGGGCAAAGAAAGAAGGTTTATTAGCAGGTGAACCCAAGGAAATCAAGAAAGTCAAAGGTAAGATCTTGCTGTTTTTGGGTTGTACTGCAGTTTATAACGAAAATGTCCGTGAAATAGCAATAGATACTATTAATATCCTCGAATCTGCCGGGATTGATTATGGGTGTTTAGGGGCAGAGGAGAAATGTTGCGGTAGCGTCCTCTTGCGTATGGGCGACAAGGAATTTGAAAGAATAGCCTCAGAAAATATCAGACAGTTCAATTCGTTGCGCATATCAGCACTTGTTACATCCTGTGCTGGATGTTATAAAACGATCAAATTTGACTATCCCAAGGTGGGGAAGTTAAACTTTGAGGTGTTACATATTGTTGAATTTCTAAACGAGCTTAATAGAAAAGGTGTTCTAAACTTAAAATATCCTGTGGAAAAGAAGGTGACCTATCACGATCCATGTCATTTGGGAAGGGCCTCAGGTGTGTTTGAAGCACCCAGGGAGTTAATGAAGGCAATTCCAGGGGTAGAACTTGTGGAAATGGAAAGGATCAGGCAGTATTCCCGTTGTTGCGGTGCAGGTGGAGGCGTAAAGGCAGGTTTCCCCGAGATTCAAGGTAAGATGGCCCTTAGGCGTATAAAGGAGGCAGAGGATACACATGCAGAGTATCTGGTTTCTGCTTGTCCATTCTGCTTTTCTGGTTTACAGGTAGGTATCAAGGCCAGTGGGTCTCAGATTGTCATGAAAGACCTCACAGCATTGGTGGCAGCAAGCCTCTTAGGTACCCCTGAGGCAAGTGGGGAACAGGAGAAGGAAAAGAAGGAGGAGTGAAGATGTCCTTTTTGGCCCGGCTTTTATTCCTTGCCATGTTATTTTGCCTTATTGTTCCTTGTGATGGGGAAGCAAAGGCCTTGCGTGTTGGATATCTGCAGGGTGATATCCATCACCTCCCCCTCTGGGTGGCATTGGAAAAAGGCATGTTTCCAAAGGAAGGGATCCAGGTGGAAGTGGGTGGCATATTCAGGGCAGGCCCAGAGGAGATGAGTGCCTTTTCTGCAGGTGCCCTGGATGTGGGATATGTGGGCCTGGCCCCAACCATCACGGCATTTGCAAACAAGACAGTGGATGTGAGTGTGGTGGCCCAAGTAAATATGGAAGGGTCCCAGATAGTCGTGAAGCAGGGCTCAGGGATAAAGGATATGATGGAATTGAAGGGTAAAACAATAGCTATACCAGGATATTCCACAGTCCAGGACTTCTTGCTTAGAAAGGCCTTACAGGTTAAGGATTTCAACCCAAACGATTATAAAATAGTTGTGTTAAAACCACCTGAGATGATAGCTGCACTGGCAGGTTCACAAATCGAAGCATTCATAGCATGGGAACCTTTTCCCTCTAAATCCATCACCAGTGGAATAGCAACTACCCTCATGAAATCAAGAGAAATCTGGCCAGGACACCCTTGTTGTGTGCTTGTGGTTCAATCTGATTTAATTAAGAATAGCCCTGAGTTAGTTTATTCATATGTTAAAGCTCACAAAAAAGCAATTGAATTTGTTAATTCTAACATAGAAGAGGCAAGGAAAATAGCTTCAAAATATACAGGAATGGATGAATCAACCATTAAATTTGCAATGGATAATGTAAAATACGAGGCTAAGCTAAACATCCGAGCCGTTAGGGATTATGTGGAATATCTTACCAAATTCAAGTACATAACTGTTGAAAATAGCGAGCAGTTTTTGAAGAGTCTTATAACTGAGAAATTTCTTGAAGAGTCTTCAAAGTAATGGGATGGACAAAGGTTGCTCTACCCATTCTTGTCTTAATTTTTTGGGAAATAGTACCAGATGCCGGAATCGTATCCCAAAGGATACTCCCTCCCCTTCATAATGTGCTAATAGGTTTTTATGAGCTTTTGGTAAAGGGTATACCACCGGGGCATCTGTTATCCAAACACATTGCATACAGTCTTTTGCGGGTGGGATTAGGATTTGCAATCGCCTTTGGGGTTGCCCTTCCTTTGGGCATCTTTATGGGCTTAAGCGGCAGAATAAGGAATTTTTTCCTTCCCTTGGTGGAGGCAATTAGGCCAATACCTCCCTTGGCCTGGATTCCCATATCCATTCTATGGTTTGGCATAGGGATTAAGTCTGCCGCATTCATAATATTTTTAGGCGCCTTTTTCCCCATTATCTCCAATACCCTTATGGGAGTGATGCATGTGCAAAGGGCCTTTGTGGAGGCTGCTATGTTGCTGGGTGCAAAGCGATTGGATCTTGTCGTAAAGGTATATTTACCCAGTGCAGCTCCTGCAATATTTACAGGTGCCAAGGTGGGTTTGGGAGTGGCCTGGATGACCCTTGTGGCTGCGGAATTTACCGGTATAAAGGAAGGCTATGGCCTAGGCTTTATGATAATGACGGCCAGGGATATCCAAAGACCTGACCAGATAATGGCGGGGATGCTTGTGATAGGCGTGATGGGTTTTTTATTGAATCGCGGGATCAGTATTCTTGAAGCATTTTTGGTGCCATGGGCCAAGCAGAGGCTATGAGGCTTAGTATAAAGGCATTGTACAAGAATTTCCTAATGCCTAAAGGGAGAGGCATTGTAGAGGTGCTTGGAGGGATCTCCTTGGAGGTGAAAAAGGGTTCATTTGTGGCCATACTTGGACCATCCGGTTGCGGCAAGACCACATTCCTGAGGATAATATCCGGCCTGGAACCTCCCACAAAAGGAGAAATCCATCTGGAAGGTGGTAAGGACAGTGTGGGGATGGTGTTTCAAGAGTTTGCTCTATTCCCTTGGAGGAGCGCATTGGGAAACATAGAGTTCGGGCTTGAGTTCAGGAACATCTCCAAAAGAGAAAGGAGGGAGAAGGCAAGGAACCTGGTAAGATTGATTGGCCTTGAGGGATTTGAAGGATATTATCCTTACCAACTGTCGGGAGGGATGCAACAAAGGGTTGCCCTGGCCAGGGCCTTGATCTTGGAACCCACCATTATACTTATGGACGAACCCTTTGGCTCTTTGGATAGCCAAACCAGATCGGATATGCAGGGTTTTCTGCTGAATCTATGGGAAGAAAGGCAAGATACTGTGGTCTTTGTAACCCACAGCGTAAGAGAGGCAATCAAGCTTAGCACCGAGCTATATCTTTTCTCCAAAAGGCCTGCCAGGATAGTAAGGCATTGGGATCTTGCGGGTTTAAAGGCATCTGGGTTTAGGCCTCAGGATTATCTGGCACTGGAACAAGAGGTCTTGGAGCTTTTAAAGAAGGAAAGGGCTGTAGTATGAGACCACAGAAATCTAACCCAATTTGTGTGGAAGCCCATTTGGGGACTGTTGTAGCAGAAGTTCAATCCTTTGGGATCTCCTCTTCTTACCAGGGCATCCTTAAAAGAGAAGGGGGAGCAGGACCTGCTGAAGGAATTTACCTACACATGGGGCACAGGGCAGTTTCCGTGCCTTCTTCCAGGCCTTTCAAAACCCCATATGAGTTAAGGCCTTATGAGGACCAGCTCTACCTTTCTAAAAAGGATGGATTGTTGCTACCAGTGAGGGTTGTGGAAAGGCCAAAATTCTACCAGATGTCCACTGATGATGGGATCCCCTATTGGAAGATTGCACTCCTTCACGGTGAAAACTGCCTCGCATCCACGGTGTTCCAAATGTGTGCGAACTGGAGTGCTGAAAAGAGGTGCAAGTTCTGTGGAATAGAGCTGTCACTCAGAAAGGGGCTAACCATACCCCAGAAAACACCGGATCAGTTGGCGCAAGTGGCAAGGGATGCTTCCAAGTTGGACGATGTAACACACGTGGTACTCACCACAGGGACGCAGGTCCATACGAAAGAAGAGATCCTTCACCTCAGCAGGTGTGTTTCTGCCATCAAAGGTGTGGTAAAATTACCTATTCATGTGCAGTGCGAGCCAGTGGAAAGAGCCCTCTTGGAGGTCCTTAAAGAGGCAGGGGCTGATACAATAGGGATCCACGTGGAAAGTTTTGATGAAAAGGTGCTCAGGAGGATGGCTCCTTCCAAGGCGAGCATAGGCCTTTCTACCTTTGAAAGGTCCTGGAAAGAGGCAGTGGAGATCTTTGGCCCTAACCAGGTTAGCAGCTTTATCATCCTGGGATTGGGGGAGAAACCCACATCCGTGTACCGGGCGGTAAACCTTTTGGGCTCCATGGGTGTCTTCCCCTATCTGGTACCTTTTAGGCCCATACCTGGATCCATCTTGGAGGCTTGGCCCTTGCCTGATGCACAATATTGCATTGAGATGTACCGAATGTCAGCAGAGATTCTTTCCAAGAAAGGATTGAGTTCAAGCCAATCCTTGGCCGGTTGTGTTAGGTGCGGTGCATGTTCTGGGATGAAAGATTTCGAGGAGCCGAAAACTGACCTTACTTGTCGTCTCACCTGTGATGGCAAAGAGCTCCAAGAGGCATTTAAGATCAGGGAAGAGGTATTTGTGAGAGAACAATGTATGTTCAAGGATACCGACAGAGACGACTACGATGGGCAGGCCCATCATCTTATTGTGAAGCAAAATGGACGGATCGTGGGGACCGTTAGAATATTTGAGAAAGATCCAGGGCAAAGGCTGTGGATGGGAGGGAGACTTGCTGTGTTGAAGGAATATAGAAACATGGGCGTGGGAGAGCTATTGGTTAAAGAGGCAGTAAAGGAGGCTAAGCTTAGGGGGGCAAGGAGGTTTTTGGCATACATACAGATCCAGAACGTGGCATTTTTTGAATCCTTAGGGTGGAAGCGGGTTGGAACCCCATTTATACACAGGGACAGACCACATCAGCTCATGGAGGCAAGTCTTTAAATGAGTGAAGACCTTACTCTTTCACAAGTAAGTCTTGAAGAAATAGTCTCATCTGTAAGGGCATATCCTGGACTTACCAGGAAGCAGCCTATAGAAGAGGTCTTTGAGATACTCTTCAAAGGCCAAACCCTTAGCTTAGGACCCAATTACGGAGACGATGCAGCGGTTATACCCTGGGGGGAGGGGTATCTCTTGTTATCTGCAGATGGGATTATGACCAGTCTTTTGAAGGAAGAGCCATATGCAGCCGGGAAGGCCTCTGTGATGGTAACGGTGAACGATATTTACTCAATGGGGGGCAGGCCCATCGGCTTGGTGAATGTGTTGGCAAGCGGAGAGAAGGAACAAAGGAGGGCCATCTTAGAAGGGATAAAAAAGGGTTGTGAAAAATTGAAGGTCCCAATGCTCGGAGGACACCTTCATCCCGATGCCCCTTATGATCAACCTTCTCTGTCTGTGGCGATACTGGGATATGCAAAAAGGCCCATTAGAGGTTGGACTGCGGAACCTGGAGATGAACTTATAGTGGCAGTGGACTTAAACGGGAGGCCAGGTTGTAGGACTGTCACAAGCTGGGATGCCAATTCAGGAAAGACCTCCAAAGAACTCTTATGGCGTCTTGAGGCAATGGTGCTTATCGGTGAAAAAGGTTTGGCAACTGCTGCAAAGGATATAAGCAATGCAGGACTCCTTGGCACCATTTCCATCATGATGGAAAACTCAAATACAGGAGCGTTAATCTACTTGGAAAGGATACCTCTGCCCCGAGGTATGAGATTGTCACAGTGGATCAGGTGCTTCCAAAGCTATGGGTTTGTGTTGTCTGCTAAACCAAAGCATGTGGAATCAATATTGGAGATATTTGGGGAAAGGGGAATCTCTTGCGCAAGGATAGGGCAGGTGGTGAGTGAGCAAAAGGTCCAAGTGATCTACTCAACAAAGTCCATTACCTTGTTTAATTTCAAAGAAGACTCCATCACCGGCATAAGAAGGCCACCTATTCCCCCTTCTCAACCAAACAACATCACCCATACACACCAGGTACACGAAACAAACGAGATAAACGAAACAAACGAGATAACCCAAACACACGAACCTATTTTTTATCCCTCCCCCAAATAAACCTCAATCTTTTCCACAAAGCTTTTTATCTCATCCCTTACCCTCCTATAGATTTCCAAGACTTCATCTTCATCACGGGCCTTGGCTGCCAAGACAGGAGGGTCTTCAAAGCCCTTGTGGAAGAATTTCTTTTTGGCGGGGAAATAGGGGCACATCTTTTGAGCATTGTCACAGAGGGTGATCACATAGTCAAATTCCAGATCCTTTACCTCGCTTACATCCTTGGGTCTTTGCTTGGAGATGTCTATCCCGATTTCCTGCATCACCTTGATCGCCATTGGGTCAAGCCTTATGGGATTTAGGCCTGCTGAATAGGCCTCGAATCTATCGGCCTTCAGTTCACGTAAAAAGGCCTCTGCCATCTGACTCCTGCAGGAATTACCCGTACATAAAAAAAGCACTTTCGGTTTCATAAAGGCCTCCTGTATACGATTTCACTTGATTCCGTCTACGGCCTGCATTACTCTGTAGCTATTTTAAAGCTACTTTCCTTGCACCACAATAAAATTCAGGGAGGCTTACATGGGTAAGGTTGCAATAATTGGTGTGGGACAAAGTGCCTTCGTAAGGGGGTACCCAGGCTCCATAAGGGAGCTGGCCTTCGAAGGCTTTAAGGAAGCCCTTTTGGATGCCAAGATCTCAGCAAAGGACATAGATGCATCGGTGATCTGTTCTGCGCCTGAATACGACAAGCAGAGATCTCCCTCAGGGGTCATAGCCGAATACTTAGGGCTTACACCCGCGCCCACATTTTATGTGGAGACACTTTGTTCATCCAGCAGTACTGGTCTTAGGCTTGCCTATTCACTTGTAAAATCAGGACTCCATAAGGTGGTTGCTGTGATAGGTTTCCAAAAGATGTCCGAGATCACCTCTCAAGAGAGCCAGGAGAGGATGGGAAGGGGTGCAGACATCCAGTGGGAAAGCCCCTTTGGCACCATGATGCCCGCATACTATGCAATGTATGCAAGGGCCCACATGGAACGCTACGGCACCACGCTGGAGGACTTGGCCCTAATCAGGGTAAAATCTTCCACCTATGGTCAGATAAACGAAAAGGCGGTTTACAGAAAGCCTGTTACCCTTGAGATGTTCCAGGATCCTCAAAACCCAATGGCAGGCCCTGTGGCAAGCCCTTTGAGGGTTGGAGACTGTTGCGCAAACGCCGATGGAAGTTCTTGTGTTATCGTGGCCAGTGAGGAAATGGCCAAAAGCCTGTGTGAAAAGCCTGTGTGGATCTTAGGGATCGGAGCTGCTTCAGCCCCTGTTAATCTGGCGGGGAGGGATCTCTTTACCGGACTTACGGTGGCCCAGATAGCCGCTGAACAGGCTTATAAGATGGCAGGAGTGGGCCCAAAGGACATAGATGTGGCAGAAGTTCACGACTGCTTTACCATAGCAGAGCTTATGGCCTACGAAAACCTTGGGTTTGCAAAACCAGGGGAGGGCAAGGATCTCATCCGCTCCAAAGAGACTTACAAGGAAGGGACCATACCCGTGAATGTGGACGGTGGGCTCCTTTCAAAGGGTCATCCAATCGGTGCCACAGGTGGATCCCAGATCAGGACAATAGTGTTACAGCTTAGGGGCGAAGCCGGGCCAATGCAGGTGAAAGATCCGGAAATAGGTCTTGTACACAACATAGGTGGCGTGGGCCTATACGGTAATGTAACCATCTTAGGGAGGTAGCCATGTCCAAACAAAAAGAGATAGACGATCGTTTCAAAAAATTCGGGACCGTTAGTTTCACAGCCATTACAAAGGTAAATGACTTTGTGGGGCATTTGGAAAAGGGTAAGTTGGCAGGGACAGTATGCAAAGACTGCGGGCTGAAGTTCTTTCCGCCAAGGGCAGACTGCTGGAAGTGCCTCACCAGCAACATGGAGTGGTTTGAAATCACAGGCACAGGAAAGTTGGTGACCTTTAGCAAGCTCCAATATGCCCCCTCTGGATTTGAGGGAGACCTTCCCTACAGTATCGCTCTTTTGGACTTTGGAGAATTCAAGGTCTTTGGAAGACTCTCTCCAGAGCTAAAGGAAGAGGAAATAAGAGTGGGCATGGAATTGAAACCAAAGGTAGTGACCCTGCCTAACGGCCAGTACTCATATGTCTTTGAAAGGCCATAAAAAAAGGGGGCCTTTGCCCCCTTGGAATCTAATTACTAGGAGTCCAACGCCTGGTATTTGGCCTTTAACTCTGCCCTAACTACCCCAGATCCTCTTATTCCTTTTCCCAAAGCCACTGTGAGAACCGTGACCCTTTTGAAACCCTTTACAGAGCGATACCTTGTGGGTGGAAGGCTACCTTAGATAGAATCTGAAGAGTTTAAGGAGTAAGGCGAGCACACTAAAGCCGATACCGATGAACCATTGTAAGAGGGAAAATCGCTTTTCCCAGATGCCACTATCCTGTTTGCTCCCATGGCAGGGATTATTAAACCCCAAGATTGAACGCCTTTTGCTCGTCTCGCATCTCTCGCACTTCTTGCCCGTGTGGCTTGTCTCGCATCTCCTTAATTCCCAAACGCAATAAACCCAAATATCCCACATGTCCCTAGCGGGATTGCGTCATGTGGGGGCGTATTGCAATAGGCGTTTACGAGGGCGACCGGCCAATCGCCCTTACAAAAAATGCATTCCATTGATCGTCCGCATTGATTGCGTTCAGGTTTTCAACATCCAGATGCCGCTGTAATGGGTTTTGGACAATGTGGTAATGACAATGTAGGGGCAACCCCCTGTGGTTGCCCATCATTTGGGCAGGAACGGGGGCATTAACTAGGGCAGGCACACAGGCCTGTTCAGGGCAGGCACACAGGCCTGTTCAGGGCAGGCACAGGGGCCTGCCCCTACGATATTGCCCAACAGACATTCACGGTTCTGGACACATATGTTCCCAAAATATGCCCCTACATGGGAATAATCATACCCTTTCAGGGGAATGCTGCTGCGGTGATCTTCAGTATTTCATTGTCTATCTCTGATTCCCAAAATCTTTTCGAACAACTCAAACATTGAACCTTCAACACTGAACTTTTCTTACCTTTCTCGCCCTCCCTCACCCCTCACCCTCCCCTACCCCTCTTTCACTTCCTAATTGGGCGATGCTTGCTTTGAGCTTGGATAAGGATAAAATAATTATGAGCCAGGGTCTTTGTTTTTCCGCAAATCTAAAGAGCCAAAAAGGAGGTGGCCATGGGTTGGGTTAGAAGGGCTGACTTTGCAGGAAGCTGGTATCCCAGCAAAGAGGAGAATGTAAGGTCTGAGATCCAGCAGATGTTAAAAAGGGGTTTTGAATGCCCCACAGATATGTCCGAACCAATAGGAGGCATTGTGCCCCATGCGGGTTGGTATTATTCAGGTAGGCTTGCAGCAAATACCATCAAATGCCTTTCCCAAGGAAAAAAGCCTGATACCTTGGTGATATTCGGCCACCATATGGCAGAAAGATACCCCAACATAATCATGCCAGAGGGTTCTTGGCTCACTCCATTGGGAGAGCTCCTTATAGACTCTGAGCTTGCAGGTGCCTTAATAAGAGAATTTTCCTTTCAGACAGAGTCCCAAAGAAGCTACGAACCCGACAACACCATAGAGCTCCAGTTGCCCTTTGTGAAATACTTCTTCCCAGAGGTAAAGATCCTTCCCATCGGGCTGCCTCCGCAGGAAAATTCCCTTCGTATAGCAGGCCGCATCGTTGAGATCGCCCAGGGCCTTAAAAGAAGATTGAAGGTCCTGGGATCTACTGACCTCACACACTACGGACCCAACTATGGTTTTATGCCCGTAGGTATGGGAGAAAAGGCGGTCAAATGGGTCAAGGAGGAAAACGACAAGAGGATCGTGGAGCTGATCTTAAAGTTGGAGCCAAGGGCCGTGATGGAGGAGGCAAAGGCCAGGCACAATGCCTGCTGTCCGGGCGCAGTGGCCGCTGCCATTGAAGCGGCCAAGGGACTGGGTGCCAAAAAGGCCTCTAAAATCGGCTATCACACCAGCTACGATGTGCTTGCAAATGACAGCTTTGTGGGTTATGTAGGTGTACTCTTTTACCAATAAGATTTCGATAGAATGGGACCTGTATTTATGGTCAAGAGGAGGGATCCCACGGGATCAACTCCACTTGAGTCCCAAGTTAAAACTTGAGGAAGGCAGATATGCTTGGATGGTTTAAGGGCCAAAAGGGTTCTGAAGGCAAAGCAAAGGAGAGTCCAAAGGAAGAAGGTAGAGTGGAATCCTTGCCAAAAGATGAGTCCGCTCCTGCTCAAGAAAAGATTTTCCCCACTATCCCCCAACGTCCACCTGAATCCAAGGCCAGGATAAAGACAGACCTATTGGTACATGATTTAAAGGTACCTCTCGCAGTGATAGAGGCGGGGATCTCCTCTTTGCTTTCTAGGAGGGATAAGTACGGACCTATAACCCAGGCCCAAGAAAAGGTCTTGGAGAGGGTTTTGAGGAATGTAAAGGTAACCCAGACCTTGGTCTCTGACATTATGGAGCTGGGCAGGGCCAGCATGGGTATTATTCACAGGGAGCTGGTAAAGGTGTCATACCTTGTTAGACGAGCGGTGGGAGAGATCCTGGATCTGGTGGAGGCAGATACCTCTGAGCAGGTGCTTGAGTGTCAGGATCTTTCCAGACTGAACCAGATCTTACAGCCCAAGGGCATCCTTTTGAACATTGAAGAGCAGGTTTGGGATTCGGAAGTAAAACTGGATGTGGCCAAGGTGAGTCAGATCCTTAGGAATCTCTTGAGTAATGCCATGAAATACAAGAAGAGCATGGTGGAGGTGTCGGTGGCCATTTCAGACCAGGCCCTTAAGATAGCAGTGAAGGATGATGGTGAAGGCATACCAGAGGAGTATCATAAGAGGATCTTTGAGTGCTATTTTCAGTTGGATCAGGCTGAGATCCAGTGCGTTAGGGGCCATGGGCTGGGCCTGGCGGGCGTTATGGTATTGGTGGAAGACCTGGGCGGATGCCTTAGGTTGGAGAGCAAGGCAGGCATGGGCGCAAACTTTGAAGTGGAACTCCCCGTCAATTAGGGAATTACATCGCCCACCTCGTCTTTGGACACCCTAAAACTCATGTTAAACTGACGCCAAAACTCCTCATCCTTTTTTTGCCAGTCCGGACCAAATCTCTTGTCAAAATAGGGCTTTAATTTCTTGAACCAATCGCCCTTTCTCCCCTCTTGCTTTTCTTTTATGATCTGGGCCAGGAATTCAGGCACATCCCTTATCCTGTCCTTGGGCACATAAGAATAGGCCCCTTTCTTTAAGGACTTCACCAGGTTGTCAGGGCTCAGGGCATGGGCTGTTAGCATGAGCGCAGGGATCCCTCGCTCGTTGGCAAGGTCCAAAAGGTCATAGCCCCTAACCCCCATGATGTCCAGTATGGCAGCATCATAGGTATTCTTCTTCAAAAATTTCACAGCAGTCTCGTAATTAGGGGCACTATCTATGAGGCACATATCCAAGATCTCTTCCAAGGTCTCAAGAATATCAGGCTCGTCATCCACGATGAGGATCCTCTTTCCCTTAAGGATCTCTTCCATAAGTAGCCTCCTAACGGGTGGATTAGTTCATGGCATACTATATTGCAAAATAGATATAGTCAACTTGAATTTGTGTCTCTTAAAGTAAAGCAAACATTCGTACGATTAATTACAGGCCTTAGGGATGATCTTCATCTCCACCCAAATATTTGAGCCACTCATACAAATAATGAACACCCGAAGATACTGTAAAAAAGGCGGTGATCCAAAAAGCTGACTGATAAAAATACTCTGGAAATTTGTGTAAGTCTTGGCCGAGGACGATAATAACAGTGAGTATCTGAAATAAAGTATTTGTCTTGCTCAGCTTTGATGGTCCTATTTGAATTGCCTTCTTCTTGATCAAAAAGGCTAAAGCCACTCCAATTAGGATCATAATATCCCTTAAAACTATCAAAACACATACCCAGGGTGGCACAAAATTTTTTAATGTCAAGAGTAAAAATGCAGATGAAAGAAGAAGTTTGTCTGCAAGAGGATCAAGATAGGCTCCAAGTTGGGAAGTCTGCCCGTAATGGCGTGCGATAAATCCATCCAATGCATCTGTTATTCCTGCTATTATGAATACCAAAAAGGCAGAAAATAATTCTGCTTGCACAAGGAAAACAATAAAGAGAGGTAAAAGCAGAATTCTCAAACCTGTTATGATATTAGGCAATGTCATGGCTTATGCACAATTTGAATTCAATATCTCGGGTTTAGATATAAAATTTTTTCTCCCATGTAAATCTCCTATGTCAACAATGTCAAAATAGCCACTGATTATCACCACTTTTGATAAATTCCTCAACAAGCCTAAATACATGCAGCTTCTGCGCCGAAGGCACCCACAGGAATTCAGGTTCTTTCTTAAACCAAATAAACTGCCTTTTGGCATATCTCTTGGTATCTCGTTTAAATTCCTTCACACATTCCATCAATGGTATGTTTTGAAGGATGTGCTTGATGATATGCCTATACCCTATACTTTGAAAGGGTTTCAACTGGGGTAGATGTTTTTTTAGAAGTTCTTTCACCTCTTCCACCAACCCAGAGCTCATCATTTCATCACACCTCTTTTCCAATACCTTGTAAAGTTCACTCCTTTCCATATAGAGAAAGATACATAGGGCATTGTATCTTTTCTCACCAAAATTGTGCATTTTCCAAAGTTCCGTGGGAGGCTTTTGGGTGAGATAATATATCTCAAGGGCCCTCAGTATCCTCACCCTATCGTTGGGGTGGATTTTTTCTGAGGCCTTGGTGTCTATAATTTGTAGCTCTTCATAAAGCTCTTGTGTTGTCTTGGCGTTCAGTTCCTCCCTTAGGGTATGCCTTTTCTCCGAGGGTACATCTATCAATCCCTTGAGTAGGGCCCTTATATACAGGCCTGTACCTCCCACCACAATGGGAATTCTCTTCCTTAGCCAGATCTCCTCTATGACCTTGCTAGCCAACAATTGAAACCTTCCTGCATTAAATTCCTCCTCAGGTTCCAATATGTCAAAGAGGTGATGGGGTACCTTTTGTCTGTCCTCCAAGGAAGGCTTTGCCGTTCCCACGTCAAAACCCCTGTAGACCTGCATACAGTCTGCATTGATGATTTCACCTTGGAATCTAAGGGCCAATTCCACCGCAAGGGAAGACTTTCCAACTCCTGTGGGCCCTGAGATCACTATGACCTTTATGGGATCTGAATTGGAGCGTTCCAATTAGGTTCTCTTAAACTCCCTTTCCAAGTCGCCGAAGGATATGAACCTGTACACCGGCCTTCCGTGGGGACAGGATTTGCCCGTGTGAGAAAAGAGTATTTCCTTAGCAAGGGCTTCCATCTCAGATGTGCTCATCTCCATGCCTTGCCTTACGGCTCCATGGCAGGCCATCTGGGAGAGGATTGCGTGAAAAAATTCCTCCTTTCCCCTTTGGGTGATGGCAGTGTGTACTATTTTCTGGATTAGTTCTCTCACATCCGTGTCCCTTAATAAGGAAGGTACCTGTTCAAGCACAAGGGAAGAACCCCCGAAGGGTTTTAATCTTATGCCTACTTCCTCAAGTTGATCTATCTTTTCCAACACCCCGTGATACTCGTCTGGAGGAAGTTCAAACACATAGGGAAACAAAAGAGGAGACAAGACCATCTTCTTTTCAAGGCAGGATTTAAGGAGCTTCTCATATAAGAGCCTTTCATGTGCTGCGTGCTGATCTATTATGTAAATCCCTTCCTTTGTCTCGCAGATGATATAAAGGTCCTTGGCCTGGCCTATCACCTTTAGATAGTTCAATCCTCCTTGCTCCATCTCCTCTCTCTTAGGAGTTTTTAAACCCTTTTGAACCACCTTTAGGTGAGCTTGGGCAGAGGATGCCTTGAAGGGCCCATATGAAGGGCTTGTACCCACACCTTGGTATACCTCCTGTGATTCCCTCACAAGGGATGGAACTAAAATGGGAGATCTCAAGTGTTGGTCAAGGGTATGGAATATCATCCTGTATATGCCTCCGAAATCCCTAAACTTTATCTCCTCCTTTGTGGGATGGATGTTCACATCTATCTCATCAGGGGGGAGATCCAAGAAAAGGAGGCACTGGGGATACAGACCCTTTGGTATGGCATAAAGGCAGGCATCTTGCACTGCCTTGAAGATGTTTTTGTCCTTTATGGGCCTTTGGTTCACATAGAATAGACACCTGTCGGGTCTAGGCCTTGCATGCTCAATGGGCAGGAAATAGATCCTGAGGCGCATAGGGCCCTCTTCTGTCTCCAATGTCTTCAAACCATCTGCTATTTCCTCACCCCAAAGCTGAGGCACCCTCTCTCCTGGACCATCCACTGCCTCCAGGTCAAGCACCGTTATACCGTCCTTTTTAAGGAAGATCCTTTTTTCAGGGTGTGCAAAGGCAAACTTCACAACCCATTCTGCTATGGCCTTGAACTCTGCCTGCGCTCCTTTTAAAAACTTCCTCCTAACAGGTGTGTTGTAAAAAAGATCCCTCACCTCTACGGTGGTTCCCACAGGGAGGGCTATGGGCTGGATCACAAAAGGCCCACCCCCTTCCACCCTCAAGAGATGCCCTGTCTCCTCCCCATGGGACCTGGTGAAGATCTTTAGCTTGGATACCGCAGCTATGCTGGCAAGGGCCTCTCCCCTGAATCCAAAGGAGGTGATGCGATAGATATCCTCCAGCTCCCTGATCTTGCTGGTGGCATGCCTCAAGGTGCAGAGCTCCAGGTCATCCCTATCCATACCACGGCCGTTGTCCTTTACCACAATGGCCTTTGTCCCCCCATCTTCCACCCCTATTTCCAGGAAATCAGCACCTGCATCTATGCTATTTTCCACCAGTTCCTTTACCACAGAGCAAGGCCTCTGGATAACTTCTCCTGCTGCTATCTTGCTGATCACATATTCAGGAAGGAGCCTTACCTCTCCCATGCAAAGATCCCCGCCCCATGTTAGGATATGGTATCAATCACCCAGCGGGTGATATCCCACTGCCCAAGAACTCCTTCCCTTCCAAAGGATGCTTTTTATGGCCTGGGCGCTCGTTTGAAGGCCATGCATGGCCAGTTTTTTTGCCTCCCGGAACCTGTGGTTTAGCTGGTGGATAAACCCAATGGGAGGTAACACTTGATTGAGGATCAAGCTGTTCTTATATGCCCTTTTTTTGAGGTGGTAGATTCCCCTGTAGAGATGCCCATTGCCTTTTAGCACCTCATCACAATGCTCATGGCCCAAGCCAATGGTATAGCGGGCCAAAGAGGAGTAGGCATTGGCAAACCACCTATCCATCCTTATCTCCCACAGGAGGTGTCTGGTGGAGGTAGAAAGCCCATCTCCCCACGCCCTGTGGCCTTCTAACATCCTTGGGATGAAGAAGTGATGAGCACCTATATCCGCAGCAAGGTGGGTCAAGAAACCAATGGCATAGGCCTTGTCCTTGCTTGTGGAAGCCATATCCAATGTCCTAAAACCGTCTTCCCAGGTGTGCATGTGTCCATAGGCCTTTCCCTTTAATTGGAAATCAAGGCTCAGGGCACCATAAATGAATTCAAAGGGAAACTGTGAGACAAGCAAGAGAATATCCCTGGGGATGGGACCTATCCCCTGGGAGAGGATCCCCATGGAAAGCATGGTATGTATGCAAGGGCCCCAGGCATAGGCGTCAGCCTCAAGGCCCCACAGGAGCAAGAACAAAAAGGAAGCTATACCCAATAGAATCCTTGCCATCAGAGTCCCATTGCCTGGGCTATGGTAACAGACCTATCACCCAATAGGTTCACATAGCATCCAAGCTCATTATCATACCAACCATAGACCACCGCCTGGGTTACCTTTACCCCAAAACGGCCCTTATCCACCTTAGGGCCCTGGCAGTCAAAGTAGCAGACCTGATCCAGGTCTATGGACACCTCCATGGTCCTGGTATCCGTTTCATGCCCTTCTATTATGGCAGCGGCCCTTGGGTATCCTACGATGTCCGTGCTCACATTCTGCTCCTCTGTGTAAACCAGATAACCCCTTTTTTCCCTTTGTGCTGCCTCCTTGTAGATGCCATTGATATAGGCCTTGTCAACCGTACTTGAATTGGGATCCTCCAAGATGTTTACCACCAGGATGATGAGGGAGCCTGTTGTTATGGGAACCCTCACGGACTGTGCTATAAATCCAATCCCCTTCATCTCAGGTATCACCTGCTCCATGGTGGTGGCAGCACCTGTGCTTGTGAGGATGATGTTGTTGAAAGTACTTCTGTTTTTCCTCAGATCCTTTGAACCCGTATCGGGCATCCTGTCCAAAACCTCTTGGGTATTGGTGGCAGCGTGCACAGTGGCCATTGAGATGCTAAGTATCCTCTTGGCCTGGAAGTGATCCATCAAAGGTTTCACCATGTGTGCAAGGCAACTGGTGGTACAAGAGGCATTGCTGATTATCCTGTGTCTTTTGGGGTCAAAGGCATTCTCGTTTATGCCCATGACGGTTGTGACAGCATCCTCTGGCAATTGACCTGTCTTTAGCTTAAAGGGAGCAGACAGGATCACCTTTTCGGCACCTGACTTGAGGTGTCCCCTCAAGGAGCCTTTGGGAGAATCCTCTGGTTCAAAGGGGTCTGTAAATTTCCCCGTTGTATCCACCACAAGGGGCACCCCGTACTTTTCCCATCCTATCTTGGAAGGATCCCTGCTTTCCTTGAGGACCCTCACCTTTACGCCATCCAGCACCAGCATGCCATCTCGTTCAAATACCTGTACATCCATCCCCTTTGTGTTGTAGCCGTACAGATATGTCTCAAGCCTTCCGTAGGTGGAATCCTTCAGGATATAGCCACACAGGTCAAAAAGACTTTTTCCCACTTCCCTTCCCACATTCACAACTATCTCATCAAAATACTTCCTTCCTATGTGGTGCCACACCAGGAGCTTGCCTATTCTACCAAGCCCGTTTACCCCCAACTTTTTTCCCATCATAGACCTCCTTTCTATTCCCACTCTATGGTGCTGGGCGGTTTGGAAGAGATGTCATACACCACCCTGTTTACACCTTTCACGGTATTGATGATCCTATTGCTCATCCTAAAAAGCATCTCGTAGTCTGCCCTATGCCAATCGGCAGTCATAGCGTCTTGGCTCTCCACGATCCTCACTGCTATCACATATTCATAGGTGCGTTCATCTCCCATAACACCCACGGTCTTTATAGGCAAAAGCACACCAAAGGCCTGCCATACCTTTCTATACACATTTGCCTTTATAACCTCATCTGTGATTATGTGGTCGGCCTCCTTTAATATCTTGAGCCTCCTCCTTGTCACCTCTCCCAAGATCCTAACTGCCAGGCCAGGGCCTGGAAAAGGGTGTCTCCAAACCAACTCCTCAGGAAGGCCCAGGTTCAATCCCAGTTCCCTCACCTCGTCTTTAAAAAGTTCCCTCAACGGCTCGATAAGCTTTAGGTTCATGTGCTCAGGAAGACCTCCCACATTGTGGTGGCTCTTTATGGTGGCAGAAGGCCCTCTGTGGGAGACACTTTCAATCACATCGGGGTAAAGGGTCCCCTGTGCCAAGTATTCAACCCCTTCTATGGCCCTTGCCTTGCTCTCAAAGACATCTATGAAGAGTCTTCCTATGATCTTTCTCTTCTTTTCCGGATCCTTTATGCCCTTCAGGGCCCTTAGGAACATATCACCGGCATCCACAAACTCCACCTTCAGACCCAGGTGCCGAGAAAAGAGCTCCATCACTTGCTCAGGCTCATTCTTCCTCAGGAGGCCGTTGTCCACAAAGATGGGTATCAGATTGTCTCCAATGGCCCTGTAAATGAGGAGAGCGGTCACGGAGCTATCCACCCCCCCTGAGAGTGCACATACCACCTTTTTATCTCCCACCTCCTCCCTTATGGCTGAGATGGAGGATTCCATGAAAGAGCTCATGGTCCAGGTGGGACTCATCTCTGCTATGCGGTAAAGGAAGTTTTTTAGGATATCCATCCCAGAAGGGGTATGGGCAACCTCAGGATGAAACTGCACCCCGTATATCTTCCTCTTTGGATCTGCAATGGCTGCATAGGGTGCATTGGGGCTGCTTGCCAGGGTTATAAAGCCCTCAGGCAGACCTTCTATCCTATCCCCATGGCTCATCCACACAGAGAGCCTTCCATTGCTGGTCTCTATGCCGTAAAAGAGCTCACCTTGCTCTAATATATCCAACAGAGCGTGCCCATATTCCCGATGCTGTGCCTGTGCAACCCTCCCGCCCAGTAGATATGTGATCAACTGCATTCCGTAGCATATTCCCAATATGGGGATCCCCAGTTGAAACAACTCCCTTGGGACTAAGGGAGCACCTTTTTCATACACATTGGACGGCCCACCTGATAGGATCAGGGCCCTAGGCCTCAGTTTAAGGAGCTCTGAAATGGGGATGGAAAAGGGGTGTATCTCCGAATATACATGGGCCTCCCTTACCCTCCTGGCAATGAGCTGGGTGTACTGGGATCCAAAATCCAATATTATCACAAAGTCTTTTGTGTTCACTTTTTCCCTCAGTACCTCAGTTCTGTCTCAGGCTCTATCCTGTAATTGGGTGCTTCCTTGATAATGATCACATCATGCACATGGCTTTCCCTCAAACCAGCGTTGGTGATGCGAATAAACCTTGCATTGGCCTGCAAGGTGGGTATGTCCTTGCATCCCAAGTATCCCATACCTGCCTTGAGTCCTCCCACCAGTTGAAAGACCGTATCTGCCAAAGGCCCTCTGTAAGGCACCCTTCCCACTATCCCCTCTGGCACCAACTTGGAGACATCCCTTTCTCCCTGAGCATATCTGTCAGCACTTCCTTCCCTCATTGCCTCTATGGAACCCATACCCCGATATACCTTATAGGTCCTGCCTTGGTACAGGATGGTCTCTCCCGGGCTCTCTTCTGTGCCTGCAAAGAGGCTCCCTATCATTACTGTGTCTGCTCCTGCGGCAATGGCCTTTGTGATATCCCCTGAATATTTGATCCCCCCATCTGCCACAATGGGCACCTGGAACTCTCTTTTGGCCTTTGCTGCCTCAAAAATTGCAGTCATCTGGGGAACCCCAACCCCTGCCACCACCCTGGTGGTGCATATGGAGCCAGGTCCAACCCCCACCTTCACGGCATCTGCCCCTGCTTCTATAAGGGCCTTTGCACCATCATAGGTGGCCACATTCCCGGCTATCACATCCACCTCTGGGTAGTTGGATTTCAAAAACTCAAGTGCCTTTAAGATATTTTGGGTATGCCCATGGGCGCTGTCCAACACCAACACATCCACAGAGGCAGAAACCAGCGCATCTGCCCTTTCTTTCAAATCAGGCCCCACTCCCACAGCAGCTCCAACCCTAAGCCTTCCAAGTTTATCCTTGCAGGAGTTGGGATATTTCTTGATCTTTTCTATGTCCTTTATGGTGATAAGGCCCTTTAGTCTTCCATCCTGATCCACCACCAATAGCTTTTCTATCCTGTGCTTGTGGAGGATTGCCTTGGATTCCTCCAAAGTGATCCCTTCCTTGGCAGTGATGAGATGATCCTTTGTCATCACATTTCCCACAGTCTGCTCCAGGTTTGTCTCAAACCTGAGATCCCTATTGGTGATTATACCAACCAGATTCCCCTCCTTAACCACAGGCACCCCGGAGATCTTGTACTTTTCCATGATCTGTAAAACATCTCTGATCTTTTGCTCAGGTTCCACTGTTATAGGGTCCACGATCATGCCACTTTCAGACTTCTTTACCTTCTCCACCTCCAAGGCCTGCCTCTTGATGGACATGTTCTTGTGGATGATTCCAATCCCCCCTTGCCTTGCCATGGTTATGGCCGTCTCCGACTCGGTCACAGTGTCCATGGCAGCACTCACCAAAGGGATGTTTAAGGGGATGTTCTTGGTGAGTCTTGTCCTCACATCCACCTCTGCGGGTAAGATGCTGCTAAACTGTGGTACCAACAATAGGTCATCAAAGGTATATCCCATGGGCATCTCATCAGGTTCCATCGCCTTGGCTCCGTAAATTAGTAACTAAGACCCCCTCAAGGAGGTCTTCAAAACTTACCACAACCTTTTCCTTCTGGAAATAACTTAATATCTCCACCACAATGGCGATTCCAGGCATGATGGGCGCTGCCCTTTCAGGGTCCAGACCCGGAAGCTCCCCACGACTTTCCAAAGGCAGCAAGAACAATCTATCTTTCATGCCTTCAAGCTCCTCTAAGGCCAGTTCTGTTCCTGTAATAAGCCCTGGGTTCAGATCCTTTAGGTGCAGATGCCTTTTTAATGCAGCCAGGCTCACCATGGTTCCGCCTGTGCCTATGAGGAATTTAAGATCCTTGGGTGGCACCTGTAATTCAAGTCTAAGCTCCTTGGCCCAAAATTCCCTCATCTCATTCCACCTGGCCTGGTCTGTTTCGCAACCAGGGAACCTTTTTAAAAGCACAAGGCAGCCAAAGGGGATGGAGATATAGCCCTCCTCACCCTTTGACCTTATCCCAATTTCCACTGAACCGCCACCTATGTCAAACACAGCCACATCTTCAGGATCACGGAAAGAATAGCTTGCGCCCACAAGGCTGAGCCTTGCCTCTTCCCTTCCCTCCAGCAATGAAATATTGCACCCTATGGCCTTTTCCAGATGGGCCAAAAATCTCTCCCTGTCCTTTGCATCCCTGATCACACCTGTGGCTATAGCCCATAACCTCAAAGGCTCAAGGGAATTGATCTCATTTAAAAACTCCTCCACTGCTTTGATGGAGGCATCATAGGCATCTAACCCAAAGCTACCGTCCCGCTGAAGCCTCTTTCCCAGGCCCACATAGCTCCTTCCCCTTAAGATTGGGACAAGCACACCGTCCTTATACTCGGCCACTAAGTATCTAAATGTATGGCTCCCCAGTTCCACCACTCCAAACAGGCTCATATGTCCTCTCCCAAATGCCCTTTGATCCTCTCTGCCATGGCCAAAAAAAGCCTTGCAGTTATCCCCTTGCCCCTTTTCCCTGCACCTAAGCCATATACCCTGCATTTGAATGCCAGTTCCCTTAGGGCCTTTGTGTGAAGGGATTGGGGTAGGTGAGAATCTCTCAAAAATGGCACCAACCCCATAATCCTCCAAAATTCAATACCCTCCTGAGGGCTTGAAAGATGCATCCTGTGGGACATCTCCCTCACCACCAAGGGTTTGTCTATGAGTTCTATTGGGTAGCAAGAGGTGAGTCTCAGCCACAATTCATAGTCCTCTGCCACCTTAAGGTCTGTCCTAAAGTACCCGATCTTCTCCAGCACATCCCTTTTTATAACCACGCAAGAGGGGCTAATGTATGATCTCTTCAAAGAGATCTCAAATATGTTACCACCCATCTTTTTGTTTTTCTTGTTTGGGTTTACAAACTTGCCGTGCCGAATCCAATATTCTTGCGTCTGCGAAACAAAAGAATTGTGCTTGAGCATATATTCCATTTGAAGAGAAAGCTTATTGGGTAGCCAGTAGTCGTCACAATCCAAAAAGCCTATGTACTCTCCCTTGCTGTTCTTTATCCCTGTATTCCTCGCTGCAGAGGCACCCTGATTAATTTCGTGATAAAAAACCTTTATTGAACCTTCAAACATTTTGTACACATGGTGGCTATAATCTGTTGAGCCATCGTCAACTACAATGATCTCAAGGGGTTCAAAATCTTGTAAAAGCACAGAGTAAATCGCCCTTGCTACAAAAATATCCCTGTTATAAGAGGGGATAATGACGCTCACCATGTCCAGCTAATTTTATTCAAGAACCAGTCTTGGAGCCAAAGGGTATAGATTATCAAAACAAAAGAAAGTTCGGCGAGCATTTCAAGCCTTGATCCTATAAGAATGAGCTTTAGCTTGTAACCCAATAGACAAAACAAAAAGGCAAATGAAGCTAATAGTAAAGGGAAGCCATAGATGTTGCCTGTTAGAATCAGCCCCACTGTAATAATCATCTGTAGCCCAGATATCACGAAGGTCCATCTCAATAGTCTCTCTGTGTCAAATGTGACAGACAAACTCCTTTCGCCCATAAGTAGATCACCTTGGAAGCGAAGTATATCCTGGAACAGGGATTTTGTAATGGCAAATGTGGCACAAAGTAATGTGGGAAATAATTGTGAGAAAGGATCTTGAATCCAAGAGTTTCTATGAAGAAAAGGGCCTGAAAGAAACATAAATATAAAGGCCTCACCCAGTGTCCTTAGCCCTGGAAAAGAAAATATCTTGGACAGCCCAAAGCTTTTTTGAAAGCTGTAACCCATGACAGCAAGTGCCATCAACAAAGAAAGCACCAGTTCCCACACACCAAGGTACTTATGGGCAAGCCAAGTCCCCAACACAAAGGAGCTAACCCCCATCACAAGCACAACTCTCCTAAATCTCATCAGGAATCCGTACATGCTTGGGTCGTTGTAATTCATGGATTCCTTGTCCACATATCTGGCAATGATGATTAGGGACAAAAAAAGTAGCGCAGAGGTGGCGGGAAAACGCAGGTACCTGTTATCTCCTTGAAGGCCCATGATTCCCATTGCCAAGGAAAAGAGGGCAAGGGATGACAAGATGCCTGTGAAGAACACAAACCTCAGAAGATGCCTCACCGTGCGTATGAAAAAGGATTCGTATCTCTGCTGAATCTCTTCCAATCTCCTCAATACCCTTATGATCATCCAATTGGGGGTGCTGGCACCTGCTGTGATGCCAACGGATTTCACATTAACAAACCAACTGGGATCTATTTCCCCATCTGTCTCCACCTGATAGGAATTGGGGTTTTCTCCCTTGGCCACATCCAGGAGCCGTTTTGTGTTGCCGCTTTCCCTTCCTCCCACCACCAGCACCAGATCCACCTTACGCGCGATCTCCTTTGCCTCCTCCTGTCTCTCCTTGGTAGCGCTACAGATGGTGTCGTAGGTCTTGAGTCCAGGGTAGAGCTTCTCCAAGGCCTCTCGGGTTTTCAAAAACCTATCCCTTTCCTGGGTTGTCTGTGCCAAGAAAATGGGCTCCTTTAAGGGAGGTAGCTTTTGTATCTCTTCAGGCCCTTGTATCACAAAGGGCCTACCCTTTCCGTGCCCAACAAGTCCTATAACCTCAGGGTGTTGGGGTTCTCCCAGGATCACCACATCCCTTCCCATGCTTACATTTTTATTAACCAGCCTTTGAACCAGCCTCACCTTGGGGCATGTGCCATCCACCACACGAAGGCCCTTTTCTTCAAGCTCAGCAAAGACCTCAGGCGCAGCGCCATGTGCCCTGATGACCACAGTTCCCCGTGGGGAGCTCTCATCCTCCTTTAGGACCCCAATTCCCTTCCCTTCCAACAGCTGGAGCACCTGTGGGTTATGGATAATGGGACCATAGGTATAGATCCTTTCCCCTTTCTCCGCCTCCTTTAACACTAATTCCAAGGCCTTTCTCACGCCCATGCAAAAGCCTGCATGGCCTGCCAACCTAATCTTCATAAAAGATGGCCTCCATTAGCATCTTGAAAAGTGCCCGAGGATCTTGGCTTTTCTCTGCCAATAAGGACCTTCTAAACTCTTTTGCACCTTCAAAGCCTTTGACAGCCCTTAGAAGGGTGGATCTCATGAATCTTGCGATCTCTTCACCTTGAAGGTATCCACTGGAGGTGTTGATAGCCCACTGGATCGCCTCCAGTATTGCGGTCTTTTTAGGGATAGTTTCTTCCCTTTGCTCCAATTCCCTTTGCTCCAACAGGGCCTTGGTCTTCAGGAATATATTAGGGTCCCTTAGAAATCCCCTTCCTATCATTAGGGCCTCCCATCCCTGGTGTTTCAGCTCCACTGCTTGTTTTGCCGTGAGTATACTCCCGTTGGGTATGATGGGGATGTGTGTGTAACTCTGGATCTCCTTCAAGATGTCCCATCTCACATCTCCTGCAAAGCCTTCCTTGGCAAACCTACCGTGCACCCAGATTGCCTCCACACCCATCTCTTCCAGATCCGATACCAATTCCTTTAAGGCCATTTCATCCTTGGACCAACCGGGTCTGGTCTTGACCGTCACAGGTAGATTCACTGCCTTTCGCACCCCTTGGATAATCTTCCTGGCCAGAGAAAGGTTCCTTAACAAGCCTGCTCCAGCACCTGTCCTTACAACTTTTTTCACAGGGCAGCCCATGTTTATGTCCAGGATATCCGCTCCTGCCTCCTCCACCATACGTGCAGCCTCTGCCATTGTGCTGGGATCAGAACCAAAAATCTGCACTGCAACTGGCCTTTCCTCCTCTGCAATACGGATATACCGGAGGGTCCTTTTTTGCCTCCTAACCAACCCGTTGGAACTCACCATCTCGGTAAAAACCAGCTCAGCACCCAACCTTTTGGCATACAGCCTAAACAAGATGTTGGTAATGCCGGAAAGGGGAGCCATCACAAGCCCATGTTTTAGTGTGTGGTCACCGATCTTGAGCATCAGTTTTTCCCTTGTGGCACAAAAGACAACCATCCCTTATTTGAACAAAGATTCTACGCCATCTTCCTCTTGGTGGCAATGAAACAAGAAACAATTGTGACCCCAATCCTAAAAGCTCTTGGGTATACTTTCCCCCAAATTCTGGACAACCCCTTAAGTTTGGTTCATCTCTTATTGAGGATGGCATATAATAAAAGAGAGGGAGGGCAAAGATGACAGGACTTAGGAGAAAACTTGACGCGGCCTTGAAGGTTCAGGTTGTGCTTGAAGCCATCCGGGGTAAGAGGACGATAACAGAGATAGCATCGGAGTATGGCGTTCATCCTAATCAGATTACTGCCTGGAAGAGGTATTTTCTGGATCAGTTACCCCACATATTTACCAGAGGTAATACCAATAAAGAAAAGGCCTACGAAGAAGAGAGAGAAGCATTGCTAAGAAAGATAGGTCAGCTCGAGATGGAAAGGGACTGGCTTCAAAAAAAATTGAACAGCTTCCAATTGAAGAGAGGAAAGGGTTTATAACTATGGGAGATGGTTTACCCATATCAAGGCAATGTGAGCTTGCCTTCATTCCTCGCTCGAGCTATTATTATAAGCCCATGCCTGAGTCTACATTGAATCTGGAGCTTATGAGGATTATCGATGAGCAGTATATGAAGACCCCTTTTTATGGTATCCCCAGGATGACGGCCTTTTTGAGATCCAGAGGTTTCAATGTAAATCATAAGAGGATAGAAAGGCTCATGTCCATTATGGGTATACATGCCATATACCCGAAGAAGCGCTTAAGTGATGCTACGCGGGCATACAAAGTTTATCCGTATCTTCTCAAGGATCTTAAGATTTCCCATCCTGATCAAGTATGGTGCTCTGATATCACCTATATTCGGATGAGGAGAGGATTTGCCTATCTTGTAGCCATAATGGACTGGTACTCACGGTATGTTCTTTCATGGAGGCTCTCAATAAGCCTGGATGCTCAATTCTGCATAGAAGCCTTGAAAGAGGCCCTCCTTGTAGGAAAGCCGGAGATATTCAATTCTGATCAGGGCTCTCAATACACAAGCGATGATTTTACCTCCATCCTTCTCTCTCAAGGCATTTTCATAAGCATGGATGGGAGAGGAAGGGTATTTGATAACATCTTCATAGAGAGGCTATGGAGAACCTTAAAATATGAGGAGGCATATCTTAAGAAGAGGGACGTAACATCAAAAATAAATATGCCAGCTGAAAGGGAGGAGACCAAACTTAGAAATGCCTCATTTTTCTCTTGACAATGGGGGAAAGCTCAGTGCTGGTATAGCCAAGGAGGCATGTGAGGAGGTATCGCCTATGAAAATAACATTTAAAACCTTGACACCTCTGTGGACCGGGGGTGTGGACCAAACCTGCGACCGCCTGCACGAGACGGGGCTCATCGGCAGCCTGCGCTGGTGGTATGAGGCCCTCGTGCGCGGGCTGGGAGGCTATGCCTGCGACCCGACGAGTGAGGATCGCTGTCCTGATAAGGATGGCAAGCACTGTGTGGCATGTGAGTTGTTCGGCTGCACGGGCTGGGCGCGCAAGTTTCGGCTGCGCGTGTTGGATGAGCAAGGTCAGGTGATACAAAACGCATTAGCAGCAAATCAACCTTTTCAATTGCAATTTCTTGAAGTGCGCG
>Ga0078972_1000978_pt1 | contig 114842 bp, 129 predicted proteins | sample YelNatPaOPGAMG01_FD_67568 | JGI IMG/M metagenome (GOLD analysis project Ga0078972, IMG submission 67568) | Hot spring thermophilic microbial communities from Obsidian Pool, Yellowstone National Park, USA - OP-RAMG-01 (SPADES assembly) (version 2) | ecosystem: Environmental > Aquatic > Thermal... | reverse complement strand
CTGTTTAAGAATCCTCAGCTTCCTCTCAATAGTGGATTCCCTGTTTCCTTTACGCATTAACCAAACTGCAAAATTGATTAAGGGAAGTCTCGGAACCGTAGGTTCTGAGCGGTTCGTAGGTTCAGTTGAAGCGCCGCCGGTCGGACTTGAACCGACGACCGACTGGTTAACAGCCAGCCGCTCTACCGGTCTGAGCTACGGCGGCTTCCAATTGCCTAACATTTTGAGTTTCAGTCTTCATATTTAAGCTTATTCTGGTTTTTGCCGTTATGGTTATTCCTGATTTTGAAGCTTTGCTCTCGATTATGTGTACAAAGAGCCTATAAAGTGGCTGCATAATGTTTGCGTACCATTTACCCCGGAATGATAGGTCTATGAGGTGGTCTATCCAGCGGAAATCATGCAATAGACATTTTACCAGCAATTCTTTGTGCAATTCTGTCATTTGGGCTTCTTTAAACCAGTATTCGTTTTTAAGCCTTCCAAGGGGGACGAAGAATAGGGGCACTATTAGGCTCCTCACATCTTTAAGGTCTTCAACAAGTTCTATGGTTCTTATAATATCCTCATCTGTTTCATTTGGAACTCCGACAATAAGCGTGCAAGCTGGAATAAGCTTATAGTCGTGCATTAGACCCATTCCAGCGCGCACAACCTCCGGCCATTCTTCAGGCTTAAACGGGTGAGCCTTAGCGGGCATGATTTTCCTGGCAAGCTCCCGTGAGCCCGTTTCTATGCCTACCTCCGCACCCCACCATGGCTGTTTCTGGAGAATCATTTCAGAAATCTTTGCGAAAAGTTTAGGCTTCAACACCACCGAGGCTAGGGAGCAGTGACTCCAGCTTATGCTACCACACCTTTTAATAACAGCCTCATGAAGCCTTATCAGCCTATCCTCATTTGGCATAGTGCTCTTAGAGCCATAAAGCATAACGTCTTCAGCGTGGAGACAAGCCCCTCGAGTGTATCCACTTCTTAAGTTCACATTAATTTCAGCCATTATCTTTTCAATTGGATACCATCTTAGGGGCCTAAGCGTTACACTGCAGAAACTGCAGCCCCTACAGCAGCCCCTACCAATCTCGACTAAGCCATTTATAGATGGATTAATAATGCTCGGAATTTCCTCAACACTTGGGGTTTCCTCAACGCCAACCTCATAATATTTAGGCAAGTTTTCCCCATTAAGGGCTGCCTGCATGATTCTGCCAATAACCCTTTCAGCCTCCCCTTCAACAATGCAGTCCACACCATACTTTTCCACAAGCTTAGGCCTATAACGGAACTGCCAAGCTCCAGGGCCTCCTATAACAATTTTTAGGCCCCTTTTCTTAGCCCTCTTCACAGCACGGCTTTCCATCAGAAGCCTAAAGCGCTGAACGAGGAAAGGCTCCTTCTTGAGAATAGTGGCGAAAGTGCTTGAGGCTGGGCCTAAACCAAAAGGATCCATCACATGAACCCCTAAAACCTTAGCCCCCTCTATATAATCCCCTATGTGGTCCGGGTCAACGGTTAAAACGTCAAATCCTTGGGCTAGAAGTTGAGCCTCAATCTTCCTAAGCCCATAAGGAGCAGCTACGGGAATCCCCCTCGCCGTTTTAATTGGTGGGAAGAAGAGGAAGGAATAAAGCCAGTCTGGAATTACGTTTGGAGGGGCACATGTTCCAAAGCCTAGGAATTCATTATGATGATAATCACTCATCAGAGTGCGATCGGCAGTCAACAATATTTCCGGCATCCTTCTCCCCCTCTGAAGATGGCGACACAGATTTTATTAAAAACAAATATTTAAAATTTTGATATATTGTTATTGATAGGAAAAGCCTAGGCAAGGGCAGGATTTTAAAGAAGTCTATTCCTCGTTCTTTTTGTCAATCAGATATAAGAAGAATTCCCTGATTGGCTGGGTGAACATCTCCCGCATCCTCTTGACGAGGTTTTCACCCTTTCCAGTTAAACGATAATTTCTGATTTTACGCTTTCCAGTGATTATCCATTGGGAGCTTACAAAGCCCTCCGTCTCCAACCTGCGTAAAAAAGGGTATACAACGCTCGGTTTCAACCTGCGTCCAGTCAGCCTCCTAAATTCTGTCATAATCTCATACCCATGCATAGGCTTCCGTGAGAGAAGCCACAATATAACCGGTTTTTCAAGACCCCTAAGGAAACCCTCACTAATCCTGACCATATCCTTCCAATGAAAATTAATTTTCCATTTTATATCAATTTTCATTGCAGCACCTTTTTATTTAAACGATCATCCTAAGTCAATTATAGAATTTCATGAGGTTGTAGGAAATTTATGGGTGAGCTGGAAGACGAGCTGGTTAAAACCGCAATCAGAGGCTTCGTCAGAGCCGTTATACTATGGCTTGTCAGCAGGAAACCCATGTCAGGCTATAGTCTATCCAAAGAGTTGAAAAGACTTATAGGATGGGACTTCAATCCTGGTGCAGTGTATCCGCTGCTTTATGAACTGGAAGAGAACAGGCTTTTAGAGGGAAAATGGACGGAGAAGGGAAGGCGGCGAATAAAGTATTACTCTATAACAGAGAGTGGAAATGAGCTCCTAACCCGGATTAGGAGCCTTTTGGAAATGCCAATTAAAGAGATACTGAAAGATTTAATTTCTTAGCCATAACCAGGATTATCTTCCCAGCATTGCCTTTAATTTCAAAAAGTAATTATACAAGTTTTCCCAAGTTACTGAGAGTTTCATGGAGGGTCTCCGTGAAGGAAATGTTTGAGGTTAGGTGGCATGGAAGAGGTGGGCAGGGGGCAGTTACAGCGGCTGAATTGTCAGTCTATGCGGCGATAGAAGAAGGTAAATATGCTCAGGCTTTCCCATCATTTGGACCTGAGAGACGCGGCGCCCCGGTTGTTGCCTTCAGTAGATTCAGCGACAAGCCAATACTCATCAGGTCGGACATATACAATCCAGACATGATTATTGTTTTGGATCCAACACTAATCAAAAACGTAAACGTTATGGAGGGGCTGAAGGCTAACGGCATTGCAATTGTGAATACTTCAAAACCTGCTGAGGATATAATAAAAAGGTATAATTTCCCAGGAAACATCAAACTTGGAGTTGTAAACGCTACAAGAATAGCAATGGACATTTTAAGGATGCCTATAGTTAACACGGCCATGCTTGGATCGTTTGTTAAGGCTACAGGTATAGTTAACCTTGAAACGATAATCAATGTTGTGAAGCGTAGATTTCGTGGAGCTGCCGGTGAAAAGAACGCTGAAGCTGTTAGAAGGGCATATAATGAAACCGTCTTTGTTGGCGGTGATGGTTAATGAATGAGTTTAAGAGAACTCCTAAGCCAAGAGTAAGCGAACTTCCGATAGCCGCAATAATCCCTGAGCCTGGAAACTCTAAATACTACTTTACTGGCGACTGGAGGAGCGTAAGACCCGTAATTAACAAGGATAAGTGCACAGGTTGTAGTCTATGCTGGGTGTATTGTCCAGACACAGCTATAATCAAAGTTGAGGGAGGCAAATATGATGTTGATCTTAATTATTGCAAAGGCTGCGGAATCTGCGCTGAGGAATGCCCTGTTAAGGCCATAACAATGGTCGAGGAGGGAGAGGATTGAAGAGGATGGGAATGGAATGCGCGGCAGCTGCCGCCCTTGCCGCGAAACTTGCGATGGTTGATGTTATCGCTGCCTATCCAATAACACCCCAAACCCACATAGCTGAAACGCTTTCTGAGTATGTGGCTAACGGCGAACTTGACGCGGAATACATCAACGCTGAATCGGAACATTCAGCCATAAGCGCTTGCATAGGCGCAGCTGCCACCGGAGCACGGGTCTTCACCGCAACCTGCGGGCAAGGGCTAGCCTTAATGCATGAGTTGCTTCCCATAGCCGCAGGTTGGAGACTCCCAATAGTCATGGTTAACACTAACCGTTCACTGTCGCCGAATCTTAACATATGGGGAGACCAAAGCGACTCGATGGCCTCTAGGGACTGCGGTTGGATTCAGTTTTTCGCAGAGAACGCTCAAGAACTATTCGATCTGGTGATAATGGCTTTCAGGATAGCTGAAGATGAGAGGGTGCAGCTTCCAGTAATGGTGAATGCTAAGGGTTTCTATTGCACCCACGTTATTGAGCCGCTGATAATATTGGATCAGGAGGAAGTGGAGAAGTTCTTACCGCCGAAAAAAATCCAAAAGTATGCATTAAATCCGAATAACCCCACAACATGGGGTTGCGTAGCCTTTCCAGATGTCCAAACCGAGATCAGGAAGCAATGGGATGACGCATTAAGGAATTCAATAAAAGTTATTCGTGAAGTTTTCAAGGAGTACGGCAGCCTATTCGGCAGAAATTATGACATCATAGAAACCTACAGAATGGAGGACGCTGAGGTGGGACTGCTTCTCATGGGGTATGCCTGCGGAACCTGCAGAGTCGCTGTTGACACCCTCAGAGAGGAAGGCGAAAAAGTGGGAATGATCAAGCTTAGGGTCTTCAGACCCTTTCCCTTTGACGATTTGGCTGCTGCTTCAAAAAACCTTAAGGCCATAGGGGTGTTTGATGAAGCCATCAGCGTTGGCGGTGTTGGCGGGCCCCTGTTTGGCGAGGTGCGCTCCGCCCTGTACAGCCTAGAAAGGAGGCCTAAGGTTTTAGGATTTATTCAAGGCATAGGCGGCAGAGACATTAAAGTGGATGATTTCATCAGGGCATACTATGAAATCAAAAGCGTCCTTTCAGGGGAGAAGAGAATCGAAAATGACTTCATGTTCTTGCAGGTGAGGGAGTGAAATATGGCTGCATATTTTAAAAACCTGAAAGAAATCCCGGAGGAAGAATACTTTATCCATGGACACCGTGCATGTGCAGGATGCACTGAGCCCATAGCCGTTAGACTTGTCCTTAAAGCCATAGGAAAGGACTGCATAGTCGTATCTCCCACAGGGTGCTTGGAAGTCTTTTCAACACCATATCCATACACATCATGGGCTGTTCCATGGTGCCATGTGGCCTTTGAAAATGCTGGAGCAGTAGCTTCGGGAGTCGAGGCAGCCCTTAAAGTTTACAAGCGGAAAGGAAAACTTCCAGACAAAAAAGTACACGTGGTTGTTTTCGCCGGGGACGGCGGAACCATCGATATAGGGCTACAGTCCCTTTCAGGGGCCCTTGAAAGGGGACATGACATGCTATATGTTTGCCTTGACAACGAGGCCTATATGAACACGGGAATTCAAAGGTCAGGCTCAACTCCTTATGGAGCATGGACAACAACATCAGCCGTTGGGAAAGTAATCCCTGGGAAAATCCAATGGAAAAAGGATGGGGCCAAAATAGCCGCTGCCCATGATATACCCTATGTGGCTACAGCCTCTGTTGCATATCCGCTGGATTTGATGAATAAGGCGAGAAAAGGCGCTGAAATTGATGGACCAGCATACATACAGGTTCTATGCCCATGTGTGCCAGGATGGAGGATTAGATCTGAACACTCAATTAAAGTTGCAAGATTGGCAGTGCAGACAGGGATTTACCCACTGTACGAGATAGAAAATGGCTCATTAACCGTGACTGTTAAGGTTCCGCAGAGGAAAAATGTTGAGGAGTATCTAAGGCTTCAGGGAAGATTCGGACACTTAACAGAGGACATGATAAAGAAAATCCAGAGCCGCGTTGACATGGAAGCTGAAAAATTGGGATTAGGTCCAAGAAAATAGCCTATAAATTGCTGAAGGATGTTTCTACATTTTCCCTCAAGAATCTTTCTATCTCCTTTTCTGCGTTGTCGGCTTTTATGAATATGGGCACGTTTTCTATGCCCGTGGCAATATAGCTTGAAAGCAGCCACTCGCCAGGCGCAAATTCCAAGGTTTTTTCAAGTATTCCCTTATCAATCATGAAGGTGTCGCTTATCAGTGCACGGTCATAGGGTCTCGGCAATGTGCCTACAAAATATGTGTGGAGCTGCTGAAGCGCATTAGTGTTGAGATATGCTATACGTTGAGTGGCTATGCAAACGCCGAGGCCGTATTTGCGGCCCTGCCTGAGGATTGTTTCCACCTGTTTGCTACATTTCTTGTCTATTCCAGTTGCCCCTGAAAGTTCTGGGATAAACTCTTGAGCCTCGTCGAAAACTAGGAGAATATAGGGCTTCACTTGAAACCTTTTCTTTCTCCGTATTAGAAGATCCTGCGTCAGGGTTACCACAAGATCCTTTATGGTTACGGGATCTGATATGGAAATGCAGATAAGCCTAGCTTCTCCTTCAAGGAGTTCCCTTATCTTTTCAGCAGTCAGCCCGCTTGTTTCCTTCTTCTCTTCCTCCCGCTTTCTTCTAATTTGATCAATAACGGTTTTTCTCGTTGTAGCCCAAGCGAACAATCCGCTCTTCTCATGAACCTTAAACTCATCTATGGTGTCTATGCATATCTTATCGATATAATTGATGAAAGCCTCGTCAACCTCCTGATTTTCGCTTAAGCCATGCGCCTCCACATAGTCTAAGATGGCGTCATGAATTTTATCTATGGCATTCATGTAGTGAGGCTTATCAGTGCTGGTTTTCCTCTGCTCGTTCAGCTCGTCCAGGAATTGGGCGTATGTTGGAATTTTCTGCTTCGGCCTAGTGTAGAAGGCTACTTTGCCTTGATCCATTATACGCTTCAGTCCAATTTTTATCCGCTCGTCAGCCTCATACTCCCTTGGCTTCACAACTGAGTTGAAGAACTGTTCAAGGGAGTCTATCCTATGCTCAAGAATAACCTTCGCCGGAATATCACTATCCGCCAGCAGGTCCAACAAGAGGAAAATGTACTCGCAGCTTATATCAAAAACCACAACTTTCACATCCCCGGTGTGCAGTATAATACGCCGCAGAATGTTTGACATTAGGTTGCTTTTACCGCCACCTGTGAAGGCAAAAACGCCGAAATGATATCTAACCAGCTTTTCGAAGTCCACGTATATGGGGATCACAGTATTGCTTGTCTGAAACATTTTAATTACACCTAATCTCGGATCGAGCCTTGCATCCTCAACGGTTTTTGATGGATCTAAGCCGAAGGCCTTGGCAATTTTCTGGTTATACATCCGGTTTATCATTTCACCATTCAGAATGTAAACGGGACTACCGACAATTGGGTAGGAGAAGCCCTTCACAAATTCGTATTCGCAATTGCTCCGCACTATTAGGTCATAGTTTATGGGTATGGCGTCTATCTGGATCATCATAGTGGACTTGTCGTCTCTGAACCAGTCTGCTTCAGACTGCTCTATAATCTCGAACTGCATGGGATAATAGCCATGATCGGAAAGTCCCCTGAGCCCAAAATGCTCAGGCCAAACTCGGCTTATCTCCATAAGCGTGTATCTTTCCCCGCCTAGAAGTGCCTGCTTAAAGTTTTTAACGGCTAGGAGCATGCCCTCCTCTAGGAGACCCATCAAGTCTTTATGGTATTCAACCTTTATTCGACACTGATAGCGGGCGCCTGTCCCAGCTACTTTGGACTCTTCGCCGCTTGTGAAAAACCTTGGGACAACAGCTGCTAATCTCGCGTTAAATCTACCGTCGAAGTCTGTGAAGCAGAAACTGTTAAACCTGTTCTCTCCTAGCGGCCTCAATTGATGCACGCCTCTCCCTGAAAGTGCTCATGTAAAATACGAAATTTCTCAATTTATGGTTATTGAGTATCCACTCGGCAGTCGTGTCCACTATACGTTTGAATTGGCTGTAATTCCACTTGGCAATCTTGTCAGCTATGAACAATGGCGCGTTATGGCCGAAGGCCTCAGGAATATTCGACGGCGCCATGGCTATTAGAATGCTCATGGTTAAGTCCTGAAGCCTGTTAGGAACATTCTTGTCTATGAATAGAATAACCTCAACAGGCTCTTTTGTGCCATCGCTTAACTCATTCAAGAATTCCACAACAGTTTCAGGCCTATAATCGAAGCCAGGGTATACCAGACGATCCACAAGGAGAACATTGCTTCGAAGCATCGGATCAGTCTTAGCCTGACTCAGCTGCACGTAGGTTTTCAAGAAAGTTCTTTCTAGGCTTATCTTGTTCCTTATGGCTCCTGAAACATATCCTGCTCTAAAAGCCTTATCTGGAACCATGGTTCGGAATGCGGAGTCATACTCTATGAGGCACCATGGGGGTTTTATCTTTTCCATATTAAGGATGCTTGCCGACTGGAGTATCATGCGGTCAGTGTTCGGAAGCTCTTCAAGCTCTTCCTGCGAAATTTTCGTCGTCAAAAGGCCCTCGTTATGCATTATTGGGATTAATTGACGCTTGAAGTCCCTTGCAGCCGTGTCCTTTGTAACGCCTATGAGCAGGATTCTTCTCCGCCAGCATTCCTCCATGAGCATGTGTAAAGCGAAAAGGGTTAGAAAAGCTAAGTCCAAGGTGGTTATCCAATGCTCCTTTCCATTTTTATTTATCTTCATTAAGCTTTCCGCTTCAGTTTTTTCCGAGTAAAAAAGCCTTTCACCCATTATCTGCACAAGCTTTTTGATGCGTTCCCATGTTTTTTCATATTTTGGCTTTAGAGCGTAAAACCCGTTTTCCTCGGTTAAAATTCCCCTCTTCAAAAGGGACCTTATACTCTTTTTAACCCTTTTAATCCTCTTCTCGTCTTTTATTCCAAACTCTTCAAGAATCTGCTTCTCCGCCAGAATTCCCTCTCGTTTAAGGAGATCTATTATAGCATAGCGCAGATAATCCGCTCTCGGAGGGGGTAAACCCAGCGCTTCATTGCAAATGCAATGTCTCCCAATGCTTAAGTCATTGGCATCTATGGGCTCGCCGTCAACAACAAATCCTAAAAGGCTGCTTTTATAGTCCCATAAAGCCCTTTTAGACGTATCATATAGGAGGCTGGCTCGTTCACTAGAGAGGCTTCTATCCATTATGATTATACGCGTGTCCTGCTCAGAATCCGTTGCGAACTTGTAGGCTAAATAATACTCTGCAAAAGTCATTATCCAATTTGCCACGGTAGCATTGTTGACTATAGACTCTTCGGTTAGAGGTTTAGCTAAATTCAACTCACCTGGCTGCGAAACCTCAAAAAAAGTCTGATCCACATCGGGGATCTCGTTGACATATATTGGCACAACGCTGGAAATTCCCGCTGCATTCCTGCCTAACCGCTCCTCATACACCACTGTAGGCTTTTCATTTTCATGAAAAATTATGCTTCCCGTTGAGGCGTAAGCGCCTCCGAAAAATACGACCATGTCAAAGAGAGGTCTCGAGTACATGGTTCCATCTATTCCGGCAAAACGTACGCTTCTGGAGCCGAAAAACACCTCTGCTGTTTTACAGACCTCCTTGAAATTGAATTCCATCTTTATCAGGTTTGAGAGGAGTGCGTCGTAAATGTTCCTTAAATAGGAGAAACGTCTTTCATACTCTAAAACTTGCATGGTTGCCTCATGCCTTAGAACATCATACGTTCTTCTTATGGAATCATTTATTGGAGACAGGCTCACCGCTATCCCACCATGATAAAACCAAATACATTTAGTTGAAACCCTTCACGGCTTTCACTATAATATTTGATTCCTAGCAGCTTCAAACAAGCCCCCGCCATGGGCACATAACCCACAGTCCCTCCTTGACTCAAAAATATCAGCTTTAACATTTTACCAGCTTTCATTAACTGCATGCTCAAAGTAGTTAAATGGAACGTCTATTTAACTCTTAACAGACAATTCATTTTATTGTTTAAACCTAAGCTTTCTCGCTCGTGCCACTGTGGAAATATTTGCTGGAAAGGGAGTTGATCCAAGCATTCAAAGCTTGCGCAATATGTCCTCGCTCAGTTCATCCTCGTCTATCTTGAAAGTGTCAGGCTCTTCTATTCGCAGTATAGCTTGGAGGGCTTTAGGCGGGAGTTCCCTTACAAGTTGCAAAATCTCCCTTTTAGCCACTTTGAGATGCTCCTTCAGAGCTTCCTTATCCCTGTTCAGGATTCCAGCCAACGGGCATATTTTCTCCAACTTTAGATACCATTCAATTTTCCCAGTTTTCCTGTTTATATCGAAGGTTATTGGCCCAGCCACGCAGGTTTCAGGTTTCACAGAATGCACCATGCACTTTTTAGTGAGTCTATCATAAAATATGCAATAGCCTTCCTCGTCCTCCCTTGGGAAAGTGTACTCTGAACCATTGAACGGATCGTCTATTTGGATTTTTTGGCTTTTCAGATAATCCATTATAATATTTTTCCGGCGGGGAGTTATTGGGGGTCTAGCATTTTGGCAACAGTGGATTTTACATTCACCACATGTTTTGAAGAAGTTTTTCTGCCTTTCACATTCCATGCGGTATTCCCCTAGAAGAAAGGTTCATTTTTCCTCAAACATTTTAAGAGTTCTGAGTAAACATCAAGAATCGCTTCGTTGAGATCGGTTTTTTGGGCTCTTCTGAGAACCCGCTCTTTTATTACGTCGGATAAGCTTCCATTCTCTATTCGCTTCTCTATTATTGGGAGGTATTTCTTCTCTTCCGCAGTTGCGTTCCGGTAGGCTGTTTGAAGGAAATCTCTGCAAACAAATCTTGCAAGGGGACCCTTTGGATGAAGCACCTTGGCGTTTAAACCATACTTCACCACAGATATAAAGTCTCTTACAAGAACTTCAAAGGGCAGAAGCTGCATCTTCTCCATCATCATCCCCCTAAGGAGGGCCCTTAAAAAGCAGCTAAGCGCCACATCAGATTTTATGCACTCCTGTTCATCCATAATACGCACTTCTAAGGCTTTCCTATCGAATCTTAAGATCACCCCTCTAGAGTTAACCCAATCCTTATATAATAGACAACGGTGGGCTCCAAGCCTCGCTAAATCGTCCGAGTACCGTCCCACAATTTCCTGTCTATACTGTTCAAATGAGTGCATATACTCGGGTATAACATATCCCGTTATCGAGGGAACCTCCTTCTGGTTTTCCATATAAAAGTGAAGCCTGTTATCCACGTTTTCTCCAATTTTTCCCTCATAAATCGGGGAAGATGCGGAGATGGCTGGCAAATAGGCACATATGCATGCAAGCAGATTATGCATCAAAATGGCCTTCTCCTCGCTTGAATATGGAAGGTTAAGTTGGAAGCTCTGAATGTTAAGCCAACCATGTTGCTTAAGGTTAAAGATTTTGCCATATTCCCTATAGATTTGCCTGTGACGATGGGGCCAAACGCTGGTCTCTTCAAGCCTAAGCAATGGATGCATGCCAGTGCCGAGTAGATATGCGCCATATTTTCCCTCTAAAAGATCCAAGAGGGTCAGAACAGCCCTCTGCATTGTTTCCTCGAAGACCTCTGGAGACTTGAAGGGACTGTTGGGCTTAACCTCCATAACATGAAGCTGCAGCTCCTTTCCGAAGGTAAAATCCCTTTTTTCTACAAAGTTTATTATCCGGCCACAAACATCCTTTATGATTCGGTTAACTATAGGCAGGGGTTTCAGGTTTCCATCAACCACGGAAAACTCGTGCTCTGGTCCAAGAACCTCTAAAGTCCTATACGTATTGGTTCCTCTTAATTTCAGACTGCATTCCGCTTTGATATAAGCATATAGCCTAACGTATGAAAAATTTTGATAATGCCGAAGATGATAACACAACAATAAAACAGTTAATTTTAAATACTAAAGGTTATGTATCGAAAATCTGATTTACGGTGTCTAATGGGTGCTGGTCGTCTCAAACATCGACCTAAGGGTAAACACTCCCATAATAAGCCCGCTAGAATTCTTGAAATCATCAAATAAAGACTACATTCTAAACATAAACAACGACTACAGGTATATGAAGATGGGCTACTATGTTTCTCTACATGCTGAAACAATAGGAAGCAAGGTGATTCCATCCACAGAAAACATTATTGACGCCTACAGAGTGCCAGTTCTGCTTGTCAGAGCCTCCAAGGCGGGTGTACCAACACTGCCCCATCTAATAACTGATTCGGTGAAGCAAATTATGTCTGAGTTTAGGTTTCCACTAGTCGTATTTGCGGTTAATCCATTCTCGCCTAACAACTTTAAAATTGCCCATAACAGAAGCGCCCTCTACAGAGCTGTTAAAAGTTTAAGCATGAATTACAAGTATGCTGTCTGCGCCCAACCGCTTATAGGACATATTGCAACCTACAAGGCCTTCTTTGGAAAATGCGATTCTAATGATGATAAAGTTAACGAAATTTCAAAGAAGGTTTATGAAACATTCAAAATTCCAATTTGCAAGCTGCATATGCAGCATGCAAATGGTGAAATCTATCTTTGTGGTCTCCAACATTTAACCCTAGAGGAGATTTCACCTTCTGACATTAGCGCCATTTCTTCGCATATCAGCGCAATTTTGGGAAGAGGTGAATTTAACTGACTTATATAGCCTGCTTTTGTTGAGAAATATAATTTTTTGAACTCCCACGAGGCTGAAGCTTTAGATTATTTCAAAAAGACAGCTGAAAGTATGGGCCATAAATTCAAATTCCTATTTAGGAATGGACTTTCAGAGATTCCGAAATATGACGCCGTCTTTATAAGGGCGACAACAGACCCGCTTTACACTGCCTATGTTGTTTCAAAAACGGCATGGGAGCTCGGATTAAAAGTTATTGACGATCCGCAGTCTATAATAATATGCGCCAACAAAATCCACCAGTATGAACTTTTCCAAAGATTCAACCTTCCCCATATTCCTACAATCTTCATAAGCAAGGAAGAGCTTCACCATAAAAAAATTGAGGAAATATTTGAAAGCTTCGGAAAACCCGTTGTAATTAAGGCGCCCTACACTAGTTTCTCAAAGTATGTGGAAAAGGTTGCATGCGAGACAAGCTTCCGTGAAGTAGCGAAGAAGTTCTTCAGACGCTCAGACTTTCTGGTTGTGCAGAAATTTATGCCATCCCGCTTTGACTGGAGGGTCGGCGTTCTAAACGGCGAAGTTCTTTACGTATGCAAGTATATGATGCCTAAGGGCAAATGGAAGCACGGTGTAAAACGTCGTGGAAAACCAAGCTTCATCTGGGGAAGAACTGTCACTTTGAAAAGGGAAAATGCACCTGAGGGGCTTAAGGAAACAGCCCTAAAAGCCTGCAGCATAATCGGAAAAGGGCTCTACGGAGTTGACATCAAGGAGATTAACGGCCAATACCTAGTTGTGGAGGTTAATGATAATCCAAGCATATATAGGGGCCAAGAGGATCTAAGAGACATGGACATTTACGAGAAAATCATCAGATACTTGGCAGAATAGCCTCCCTTGTTAGAAGCATTTTATAGATTCGTCTGCGCAGAATCTGCAACTCTCCACATTGAAAGACGAATCCATGTTTTTGTGTATTCCGCATAGAAGCCTCTTAGCACGTGCCTTCCTGCAGATTTCGCAAAAGCTTAATACAAAATCTCTTTGAGACAACTGACCTCTGGCTATGGCGTCTGCAAGCTTCTCTATGAGATTCTTAATGTCCTCATCTTTCTCCAAGTCCAGGGCTTTTCCACGGGCCCTTCGACTATACATGCTTACCGCTGGTTGGCTTATGCCCAGCATTATCGCCACCTTAGCTTGCCTTAAGCCATGCCTCGTCATAAGCTCCTTAGCTATCGAAGCCCTTATTGAGGGCAGCAGGTTTCTAACTGCAACTTCGCACGGCAGCAGCATAACATTTTCCCGGCGATATTGTTTCGGGAAAGGCATAAATATGCTTTATTACAATTGTAAATTGTGCCTAGATGATGATTAAAGAAAACATTGTTAAAACTGCAGACGGAGATGCTGTCAAGCAGATTAAGGATATGCTTAGCCAGTTTAAGGTTGTAGGCACTTTTGATGTAAATTATTCTTCAACAACAGAAGATACCTCATACAAATTGTTGAGATCGATGGGGGTTCTTGCCGAGAAAATTGTGGAGGAGTCGTAGAATGGGAGGTTTCCCAGAAGAGGAGAGAAGAAAGATTTTAAAGGAAGTCCTAGAGCAATTGCATGCTGGAGCTTCCCCTGAGGAGGTTAAGGAAAAGTTTAAGCGAGTTCTTGAGGGCGTAAGCGCCCAGGAAATTGCAAAAATTGAACAGGAACTTGTCGAGGAAGGGGTTGCAAGGGAAACTCTTCAGAGGCTTTGCGATGCACATCTAGCCATATTTAAAGAACAGCTTGAAAAACAGAAGGTGGAGGCCGCTCCTGGAAGCCCGGTGGAGATTCTCCTTGAAGAGCATAAGTTTCTCCAGGAACTATTAACGAGGCTTAGTGAATCTGCGGATAAAGTGCAGCGGGCTGCAAACCTTGACACCATTAGGGAAGAAATCTATCAGATTAGGCATATTGCCAAGGACTTCTTGGATGCTGAGAAGCATTACTTAAGGGAGGAGAACGCCCTCTTTCCCGTGCTTGAGAAGCACGGCGTAACTGAGCCGCCGGCTATAATGTGGATGGAGCATAACCAGCTTAGGGAACTAAAAAAGCAGCTGGCCAGCCTAATCGAAAACGTTGAGTTTATGGAATTCGGAGAGTTTAAGAGGAAATTAGCTGAAGTATCTAACGCTATAAATCGTGTTCTTTCAAGTCATATTTTCAAGGAGAACAAAATTCTTTTCCCAACGGCCCTTCAAGTAGTCACCGAGCAGGAATGGCAAGGCATTAGAGAGGATTTTGACGAAATTGGCTACTGCTGTTTCACGCCGGAAAAAGCCATCGCGAAGCTTGAAAAACCGCTCGTTGAAAAGCCTAAGGCTGAAGAAAAACCCATACGAGAGGGCTTAATGGAATTTGAGACGGGAAAACTGACTAGGGAGGAAATCGAAGCTATATTAAATACGCTTCCTGTGGACATAACCTTTGTAGATAAGGATGATGTTGTAAAGTTCTTTAATAAGGCTGAGAAGCGCATTTTTGTAAGGACAAAGTCCGTTATTGGCCGAAAGGTTCAGCTGTGCCATCCCCAGAAAAGCATTCATATTGTAAACAGAATCCTAGAAGCCTTCAAGAACGGCAAAAGGGATGTGGCTGAGTTCTGGATAAACGTTGGCAACCGGCTAATCCACATAAGATACTTCGCAGTAAGGGACAGGGAAGGAAAGTATTTGGGAACATTAGAGGTCACCCAGGACATAACGGACTTGAAGAAGATTGAAGGCGAAAAACGCCTCTTGGATTGGGAAGGATAACGGGAGGCGGAGACTTGAGAACCGTTCTCTTCATATGTGTAGAGAATAGTTTCAGAAGCCAGATTGCTGAAGCCTACTTCAACAGATATGCACCGCAGGGATGGATTGCTTTAAGCGCCGGTTTAACTCCAGCGGAGAGGGTTCACCCCAATGCTGTTAAACTAATGCTGGAGGAAGGCATTGACATAAGCCGCAAAAAGCCCCAGCTCCTTACGAGGGAGCTTCAGGAAAAGGCTGAAGTTGCCATAATTGTTTGCGGCGGCGACAATGGTTCCATGTGTCCAGTGGCTTATTCAAAACATGTAGAGCAATGGAACGTACCAGACCCGGCAAAAATGGATTTGGAAAAGGCGAGAGAGATCAGAAATACCATAAAAGAAAAAGTTTTAGGTTTGATTGGAAGGTTGACGGCTAATAATGGGAAACTTTAGCCTATAACTGGCGCGTATTATTAATTTGATGCCCTGTTTCAAACTGGTTCTCTAGAGGTTGATGCCCGCTTTCATGAGGGCTTTTTCAACAGCCTCTCTTATTATGTAGCCTCCTAAATGGAGTATGGGCTCTTTTGTTTCTGGGTCAACGTTCATAGTGGCAGTGCATGGATAACTGTGATGGGCCTTCGCTATGGCATCGTATAGAACATCCTTTCTGAATTCAATGCCCCTCAATTTCCTTGCAATGTACCATGTGGAGCCGCATGGAGCGCTTTGTCTGACTATTGCCGATTCTATAACCTCATATTTGCCCCTTACACCTAAAACAATTTCAAGTTCAGGACGGCCCACCCTAAGCTCATTCACAAATCTTGATATAAGCGGCTTATCCGTTGAGGAATCAAGGGAGCAGAAGGGTTTTGGGAAAGCACTTTCCAGACCCACTTTTATGCATTGCTCCTCAACCTGCTTTCTTAATCCTGATGGAACCTCATTAAAGTCCTCTATGGGCACAATTAAGCCTCTAATATGGAAGTTTCCGAGATAGCTTGGCAATTCAAGCAGCAAGTCCTTATGGAGTCCAGAGGCTATGCATAAATCTGCCTTTGGAACCTGCTTGGGCAAATAATCCTCAGGCTTATCTAAAAAAGCTGGCAGCCTAGAAGGATCTGGCAGTTCAAAGGCTGCTCGGATGTTTTGAACATAGCTGTAAACGCTGTACTTGCATGAATCGCAGTATAAGCCGCAGGACTTGCAGAAGCTAGGGTCGTTTATGAGGTTTCTTATGACCCGCTCCCCGAAGGCTCCGCTATATATGAAGATAAGGTTTAAGGGCTTATGTGTCAGACCGAGCACCGTTACGATTGGCTTGCGGCGAGTAAGACATGCTCAAGGAAAACTTCCTCTGGAACGGCTCCAAGGAATTCTATGCGATCGTTTATTACCGTCTTTGGGACGCCCATGACGCCATATTTAAGTCCAATGTGGGGAAATTCAGCTACATCTATCACGTCAGCTTTTATAAAGTCATTTTCAACTGCAAACTTGTAGGCTGTGCTTGCGGCTGCAGGGCAGTAGGGACAAGTTAGGGTTACGAAAACCTTGATCTGAACTGGCGCTTTTATGGTTTTAAGCTGATCCTTTATGTTTTGGGGTAGATCAGTCCTTCCCTTTGAGGCGGCATATAATGCTTCAAGCAAGGTTTGAAACTCGTATCCATAGGGAAGCCCGTAGAATCTTAGGCCATAATCCTTTTCGCCTATTATAGCTACGGCTGGAACTTTATCGATGCCATATTCTTTAGCCTTTGCTGAATCTGCAACAAGATCATAAACCTCCATTCTTATTTTGCCGCTTAGGGACACCAGCTCCTCTACAAGGTTTCTGGTATGCATGCAATATGGGCATTCAATCTGCTGGGTGAAAACTACCAGTCTAACTGGGTTCATCAGCTTCGCATTTAACTCTTCAGCTATGTCCCTTTTATGAGACTCGGGGATAAGAGCCAGCCGAAGACCTCCTCTTTTTCACCTTTTTATTTTAATATCAATTTCTTTCCAATCTTCCTTAACGCCCTTAAGGGTTGCCACCGCGCCTACTATGGCACCGCCTAAGATTTTAGTCACAAACTCATTTAGTCCAATCTCCTTTCCATCAACGATTAACCTTACATCCATTTGCATCACCAAAGATAAATTTGGATATAATTATGTAAAGGTTTTCCACGCAACTACATACATTAATGAGCATTTATGTTCATAAAAGTTTAAATATAAGCACTTGTGCATTTAATGGGCATAATAGGACGGATGCAAATGAGGGACTACGTTTGGCTCATTAGAAACTGTTAAAATTCAGCCTAAACTCATCAAACTCGATATCAGGTTAACCCCGCTGGAAATTTTCACGAGACTGTACGAACGCTTTGAATATGCATATATTCTTGAATCCGTTGAGGGGCCGGAAAAGCTCGCCGAATACTCCTTCATAGGCTTTGACCCTCAACTCCACTTGACCGTGAAAGATGGAATAGCAGGAGTTTACTTTCCCAACGATAAAGACAACTCCACAACCGTCGAAATCAGTGACCCTCTATCCATCATAAGGGCTATTGTTGGCTGCGGGTGGACGCTGGGAGGCTTTAGGCTCTTAGGAGGGGCTGTAGGTTACATATCCTACGACGCGGTGAGATACTGGGAGAAACTGCCTAAAATAGCCATTGACGATATTGGATTTCCAGACTTAGAAATGGGAATATTCAATGACGGCATAGTCTTCAACCACAAAACAGGAGAATACTTCTACTATTACACTCGCGAAAACAGATTTGATGAAATCTTAGAAATGGTTGATGTTGAGCATGAAACTAAGACTTTTCGCTATTCTAAGCCTGAAAGCAACTTAGGGAAGGAGGAATTTGAGGATATTGTTTTAAAAGCTAAGGAGTACATAGTCTCAGGCGACATCTTCCAGGTTGTGCTTTCAAAGCGTTACATGCTCAGCTTTGGCGGAAGCCTCATCCCATTCTACAAGGCGCTTCGCATGATAAACCCGTCGCCCTACATGTACTACCTAAAGATGGGAAAACGTCAAATAGTCGGTTCCAGCCCGGAAATGCTTGTCCGGGTTGAAGGAAGAACTGTGGAAACTTTTCCGATAGCTGGAACAAGGCCCAGAACAGGAGACCCGAATAAGGACAGGATTCTAGCTGAGGAGTTAACCGGGGATCCTAAAGAATGTGCGGAGCATGTGATGCTTGTAGACCTGGCCAGAAACGACCTTGGAAGGGTTTCAGAATTCGGAAGCGTTAGAGTGCCGGAGTTCATGAGGGTTTACAGTTACAGCCACGTCCAGCATATGGTTTCAAGGGTTGTTGGAAAACTAAAACCGCAATGTACATTCTATGATGCCCTAAGGGCTGTTTTCCCAGCGGGCACAGTTTCAGGAGCTCCGAAGGTTAGGGCTATGGAGATCATCGAGGAGTCGGAGCCCGTTAGAAGAGGACCATATGCAGGGGCTGTTGGCTACTTCTCCTACAACGGAAACGCGGACTTCGCCATAACCATAAGAACGCTGGTAGCCGACGGGAACAAAGCCTACATCCAAACAGGAGCTGGAATCGTCGCCGACTCAAACCCCGAAAAAGAATGGCTGGAAACAGAGCATAAGGCTTCAGCCCTTATGAAGGCCCTTAGGATAGCTGCGGGAGAGGAAACGCCATGAAAGTTCTTGTTATCGATAATTATGACTCCTTCGTCTACAATCTGGTTCAGTATTTAGGCGAGTTGGGTGCAGAGCCTATAGTTTATAGGAATGACAAGCTGACGCTTGAGGAAGCCATCAACATTAACCCTGATAGGATAGTGATATCCCCTGGACCCGGCACGCCTGAGGACAGCCGCTACTTTGGAGTTTGCTCTCAAATAATAAAGAGCATGAGTCCCAAAATTCCAACCCTCGGAGTTTGCCTCGGACATCAGGGCATAATTGCAGCTTTCGGAGGTAGAATTAAACGCGCCAAGAGGGTTATGCATGGGAAAACAAGCCTAATAGAGCATGATGGCGCAGGGATTTTCAGAGGTGTTAAAAACCCAATCCAGGCTACGCGTTACCATTCGCTTGTCATAGACGAAAACAGCCTTCCCGAGTGCTTCAAGGTTACTGCTGTGGCGCTTGACGATGGCGAGATTATGGGCATCCGTCATAGATTCTACCCTATAGAAGGGGTGCAGTTCCATCCTGAGTCTATCCTCACCGAATATGGCAAAAGCCTCCTAAGGAACTTTCTCGGAGGACGTGAACGATGATTCGCGAGGTCATTGAAAAACTGGTTAATGGGCATAACCTCTCCTATCAAGAGGCCTATGAAGCTATGAGGGAAATCATGTCCGGAGCAGCCACACAGGCACAGATAGGCGCCTTTCTAACTGCATTAAGAATGAAGGGTGAAACCATTGAGGAGATAACAGCCTTCGCCACCGCCATGCGAAGCCTATGCAATAGGATAAACCCGAAAGTTAGAGGACGCCTCGTGGACACCGCCGGAACAGGAGGCGACAATATAAAAACCTTCAATGTGAGCACCGCAGCCGCGTTCATCATCGCCGGAGCTGGGGTTCCCGTGGCCAAGCATGGTAATAGATCAGTTACAAGCAAAAGCGGAAGCGCCGACGTTTTAGAAAGCTTGGGCTTAAACTTGAATGTGAAGCCTGAAACCGTAGAGAGGGCAATTGAAGAGATCGGCATAGGCTTCATGTTTGCACCAGCATTCCATCCTGCCATGAAGCATGCAGCTGGACCTAGAAGGGAAATTGGCATCAGAACGGTTTTCAATATCTTAGGGCCGCTGACAAATCCAGCTTCAGCCAAAGCTCAGGTTTTAGGCGTTTATGACTGCTCGTTAGTTGAGAAGATGGCTCACGTGCTTAGAAACTTAAATGTTGAAGAGGCCATGGTCGTCCATGGTTTAGAAGGGCTTGATGAAATTTCAGTTATCGGTGAAACCCTAACATCGTGGCTTAGAAATGGGGAAATTAAAACTTTTAAGATGAGGCCTGAGGATCTGGGCTTTAAAAGGGCTTCCGCGCGGGATATAGCTGGAACCAGCCCTATAGAAAGCGCTGAAATCCTTTTCAAGATCCTTTATGGGCTAACTGAGAAGGGCGATGCAAAAAGGGATATGGTTGTTGCTAACGCGGCTGCAGGCATAATTGTAGGCGGAGAAGCGGATGATTTCGCCTACGCTATTGAACTTGCCCAAGAATCCATAGAAAGCGGAAAAGCCTACGAGAAGCTTAAAGGATTAATCAGGTTCTATGAGGGGAGCAACCCATCAAAAATTGAGGAGTTTGAAGCCAAATATGGCTGATTTCCTCGACGCCCTTGCAAAGGAAGCATTGGAAACCGTTGAGAGCGGATATTATAGGGCTAAATCCGGGAGGCGCCCCTACAAGGGCATGTTAAGTCTAAAGGATTCCATAGTTAACTGTGAACATGCACCTATTATAGCCGAAATAAAGCCCGCCTCACCAGCAAGCGGTGTGATAAGGCATATAACAAGTTTTGAGGAAGTGGCCAGGGCCATGGAGCGGGGAGGAGCTGTTGGAATTTCAGTTCTAACGGAACCCAAATATTTTGGGGGTTCACTTGCAGCCTTAGCCACTGTAAAAAGGTACGTGAACATTCCAGTTTTAATGAAGGACATAATCGTCGACCCGGCTCAGATAGAGGCTGCAGCCTCTTTTGGCGCTGATGCGGTGCTGCTGATCCTTTCAGTTTTCAAGCGCGGGTATGCGAGATGCTCGCTGGAGGAGATGATTGAGCTTACCCATTCACGGGGACTCGAGGTTCTCCTTGAAGCTCATGACAGGGGGGAGTTCCTTAGAGCGCTGAAGACGGATGCAGACCTTGTAGGCGTGAACAACAGGGATTTGAAAACTCTAAGGGTGAATTTGGAGACCACGCGGAGGGTTCTATTGCGCCTTAACAGTTGCGGCAAAATTGTCGTAAGTGAAAGTGGAATCCAAACCCCTGAGGATGTACGCTTCCTCCGCAGCTGCGGCGCCCATGCATTTCTTGTAGGTTCAGCTTTAATGAGGGCTGATAACTTGGAAGAGAAGGTTCGGGAGCTTGTGATGGCCCTATGAGAACCGTTAAGGTTAAAATCTGCGGGATAACCTGCAAAGAGGACTTGCAAATGGCCTGCAGTCTGGGCTCTGATGCTGTAGGCTTTGTTGTTGGAGCACCATATTCGCCGAGGAATCTCACCCTCGAAAGAGCTGAGAGGCTAATCAGAATGGTTCCAAGCCATGTAAAAAGCGTGCTTGTAACAGTGCCTAAAAGTCTGGAAGAGATGGTGCAGCTTTATAATCGCCTAAAGCCGGATGCAATCCAGATACATGGAAATGGCGTTCAACAGTTCCCTGCCCTAAGAAATCTGTTTCCCAACGTTTGTTTAATTAGAGCTGCAACCATTGAATGTCCAGTAATGTTAGATAAAGTTGTAGATGAATCCAAGTTTTTCGACGCGCTGCTGGTGGATACTTATGTTCCTAGAAAGCATGGCGGAACTGGAGTGGCCCATGATTGGAATTTAAGCCGGCATGTTAGGGAAGCAGTTTATCCGAAACCCCTTATATTGGCGGGGGGTTTAAACCCTGAAAACGTTGGAAGGGCCATTTACACTGTTAGACCCTATGCAGTGGACGTCTCCACAGGCGTTGAATCAAGGCCAGGAGTTAAAGATCCGAAAAAGGTGGAGGCCTTCATAAGGGAGGCTAAATCCGTAGCCTTAGAGGATGATTACGGAGGCGTTAGAGTTTATGGAGGTTAAAAGACATTGGAGAAGGGCAGATTTGGAAAATATGGCGGAATGTACGTGAGCGAAGTATTAATGCAAGCGCTTCTGGAGCTTGAGGAATCCTTTGAAAAAATCTATCCAACCGAGGATTTTCAAAGGGAGTTCCATGGACTGCTCAGGGACTATGGTGGGAGACCTACACCGCTATACTTTGCCAAAAACTTCAGCAAGCATGTGGGATTCAAGGTTTATCTAAAACGTGAGGATCTCCTATGCGGGGGCTCCCATAAGCTTAACAATGCTCTTGGCCAAGCGCTCTTAGCCAAGAAAATGGGGAAAAGGCGTCTAATCACCGAAACCGCTGCGGGGCAACATGGCCTTGCAACTGCTATGGCTGGCAACATTTGCGGCTTAAAAACTGAAATCTACATGGGCGTCAAAGACATTAAAAGGCAAGCCTCGAATGTTAAGAGGATGAAACTTTTAGGCGCGAAAATAAAGCCTGTTAAAACGGGTGCGGGGGTTCTGAAGGACGCCGTATCGGAAACCTTGAGGGAGTGGGCTGCATGCTCGAGGACAACCCACTATCTGATGGGTTCAACGGTTGGACCCCACCCGTTTCCAACAATTGTGGCGGCCTTTCAAAGCGTTATAGGCAACGAAATTAGGGAGCAGATCCTTGAGAAGGAGGGTAGACTGCCAGACGCTATTGTGGCATGTGGAAGCGGAGGCAGCAACGCCCTCGGCGCGTTTAAGCCGTTCCTAGAGGATAAAAGTGTTAGGCTGTACTTTGTTGAGGGTGGTGGCGAAAGCCTAGACGCGGAAAACTGCGCCGCAGCCTTTCAGCTTGGCAGTCCAGGCGTTCTCCATGGAAGCCTCATGCAGGTTTTGCAGGATGAAAACGGCCAGATTAGGCCCTCAAAAACCCGGGCGGCTGGCCTAAATTATCCCGGCAGGGGTCCAGAAATCTCTTGGCTATGCGAGATTGGCCGAGTTAAGCCCTGCTACGCCTTCGACCATGAAGTTTTCGACGCTGTAAGGGTCATGGCGAGAACTGAGGGCCTCATACCAGCTTTGGAAACAGCCCATGCCATAGCCTATGTGCTTAACCATCGGGAAGAATTCAGCCGAGACGAAATTGTGGTGATAAACTATTCTGGAAGGGGCGACAAGGATTTGGACACTATTTTGAGGTATTTCTATGGACATCGAAAATAAATTTCAAGATTTAAAGAGGCGTGGGGAAGGGGCCCACATGGCCCACGTGTATTATGGTGATCCCCACGAGGAGTTTTCGCTTAAGCTAATTAAAACCCTGGCGGAAAACGGTGCAGATATAATCGAGTTTGGAATCCCCTTCTCTGACCCCATAGCTGACGGAGCTACATTCCAGGCGGCATGCGAAAGAGCCCTAAAAGCCGGTATAACCCCGGCCAAATGCATCGAAGGTATTAAGAGGCTTAGATCCGAAGGGTTGGAGGCGCCTATAGTTGTAACAACATACTTTAACATTCCCTACGTAATGGGCTTCGAAAGATTCCTAGACAAAATAGCGGCTGCAGGAGCTCAGGCTGTTTTGATTCCAGACCTTCCAGTGGAGGAGGCTGAGCCCTTCATGGGAATAGCTAAAAAACACAGGCTGCACATTATATTGCAGGTTACGCCTACCACCTCTCCTGAAAGGCTTAAGCGGATAGCAGCTGAAGCTTCGGGCTTCATTTACCTTATAGGGCTTGAAGGCGTTACGGGATTAAAATTGAAAAGCTGGAAGGCCGCTTTTCAGTTGATAAGGAGAGTTAAGGAGAAAACCGATAAACCCGTACTTGTAGGGTTCGGCGTCTCTAAGGGAGAGCATGCTGAAGCCTTGGTTGCAGCTGGGGCTGACGGTGTTGTGGTTGGAAGCGCCTATGCAAGGATATACGCTGAAAACCTAGAAGATCCATTTAAGAAGTTGCCTGAAATAGCCAAACTGGTGCAAGAAATAAAGCTCGGATGCACCCTTGGATACGCCAATAGACATTGAAATCTTTTTGGGTTGACGCCTAGGTTTGTAGTGCCTATCAGGATTCATAAAAAAGAAAAGAACCGGGAAATCGAGAATAAAAAAGGGTTTATAAAAAGGTGGAGGTGGGGTGGAGTAAGAAGCGCATTGCTTAGCCAAGGTCAACGAAAGAGTTTGCTGCAAGTCCTCCTGGAGCCGTACGGACAACGGTTAATGCGGAGCCCTTTGCTGTTCTAACTTCAATTTTTATAGTTTCGTAATTGTCAAGCATGCCATCTGCGTTGTCTGATTCTAGGCGTATCAACAGAAAGGCTTTTTCGTTTGACTCTAGCACTGTATCGCCGTCATTGTTATATAATGCGAACTTAGCTTGGTTATCGCTTAAACCTAAAGTGTTTATCAGCTCTGTCCAAGTTGTGGTGCTTGTAGATATCGCGCCTTTGTATATGTTCATTAGCGTGGCGTTTGGAAGGTATACTGAAACCACAACTGATGATGTGCTGAGGTCTACAGCGCCTTTACCGGCTGAAAGTTTAACTGGAACCAATATGTATAGGATTTGCGCTGAGGACCCATTGGTTCTTGCTGTAACCACGCCGTCCAATTGTAGGGCGGTTAGCGACTCGTCGAGGCCTGTCTGCATGGTTTCCTTTGTTTTCTGCGTAGTGTAGAAGCCCATGTTGATGACCACGTAGCTGAGGGCGGCAGCGATTATTAGGAAGGCTATGAGAACTATGGCGGCTTCTACGCCCACGATACCCCTTTTATTCCTGAAGAGTTTTTTGGCGAACATTTTAGCCAGCCACCGTAACCCAGCCTAGAGGCAGTGACTCGGGAACATAGAAGTCAACAGTTAATGGGGCAGACTTTTCAGGCCTTATTTCAACTATTATGTGGGTTCTGGCAGAGGCTGCGCTTGATAGGCGAATCACGAGATAGCCTTTTTCATCAGAGTCTAAGGCATCATCGCCGTTAGTGTTTTGTATGAAGAGTTTCGCCTTACCCGAAGAAGTAACGTCACTAACTAAGTCGTTGAAGCTGGCTCCTGAGCTGAATGTCGCGTTCACTCCATCGTATATGTTTGGCCAAGCGTCCTTGCCGACTTTTAGAGTTACTGAAGTCTGCTCTTGCCCCATGGCTACGTACCTTACTCCGTAAGCCTTTAACGGTATAACTATGGCATTAATTGATTCTGCAGAGCTCGCGTTAACGAATATGGTACCGTCAACAGCTAATGGCGTGCTTGTTTGTCTTAGGCTGTCTTGAACTACTGTTTTTCCGCGTTCTGTTGCGAATAGACCTTGGTTTATGACCATGAAGCTGAAGGTGCCGGCTATGATGACGAAGGCTATTAGGATTATTGCGGCTTCTAAGCCCATCATAGCCCGCTTGCTTTTCGCTAGTTTTGCCATCGTCTTTTTCCAGTTCATTCTATTTCCCTTCCATTTTAGCGGTTGCTTTTATGCATGGTTTTTATATTAAGGGTTATGAAATGATAATTTTGATTGGTAAAATTGCTAAATTCGATTCAAAAATTGTACAAAAATTTGAATCCTATTCGAAGTCCGATACAGAATAATCCCATATTCCATAAAAAGGCAGAAGCATAATAAAGAAGAGAAATTAGAATCGCCTAGCCCATGTCTATATAGGCCCTATCTGACATGCCGCCGGGAGCCGTTCGAACAACGCTTAGGGCTGCACCCTTAGCCCCTTTAATCTCAACCTTAAAGGTTTCGTAGGAGGCTATTGTGTGGCGAACTCCAGGAAGCCCGGTAATGGTGCTGTTCAGGTGTATTATTAGGAAGGCTTTTTCAGTTGGCTCCAAGCATGTGTCTTTGTCGCCGTTGTAGATGGCGAACATGGCCATATCCGTTTTATTCATCCCGTATGTTTGGCTTAAATCTTTGATTAACAGGTCGCAGTCGGCTTTGGCGTCTAGCACGGGACCGTTGTAGATGTTTAGCAGGGTGGCATTTGGCAGATAGATCGACACAGCCAGCGTCCCATTTTTCAGGTCTATTTCTCCTTTGCCTGCCGATAATTTCACTGGGATTATCAACCATTCAATGTTTCCATCGTCGTTTGTTTTCGCGGATATGGAGCCATCAAGCTGCAATGCAGATATGGATTCTTCAAGACCAGACTGCATAACCTCTTTTGTTTTCTGCGTGGTGTAGAAGCCCATGTTTATAACCACATAGGCCAGGGCTGCGGCAATTATAATGAAGGCTATGAGAACTATGGCCGCCTCCACGCCTACAATGGCCCGCTTATTTCCTTTAAGTTGTCTCCCCATTTAATCACCTCCCCCTATAGGACTGGCACATAGGAGTTTGCAGGCATTGACTCTGGTACGGTGATTTCAATGGTTAAAGTAGCGCTTTTCTCTAGCCTAATCTCCAGGTTTATCTGTGAACGAGCATATGCCTCGTCACCCTCTGCTAGGGTGATTACCATGAAGCCCCTTTCATTGGTATCCAACGCCTCATCCCCGTTACTGTGGACTATGGCTAAGACAGCGCCGGTAGTAAGGGACCGCTTAGTGCCGCTGACGAAATATGTTCCATTAACGTACAAGTTGCGCGGTTCGCCATCACGAGATTCGTTTGCCCATCTGTAGGCCACGAAATCATCGAATTCCCTACCTGTTGGATCGTAGGTGTTATCATCAGTATAGTAGTGCGGCGGATTGGGCTCCGTACCGTTGGGGTAACCAGTATAAAGCACTCCAAGGTAGATGTTCGCCCAAGCCTTCTGACCTATTTTTAACATTAAAACTGTCTGGTTTCGCCCCACCGCAACAAACTTCACGCCGAAGGCCTTAACAGGAATGATTATAACATCCACAGCCTTGCCGTCTGGTGTTGTACGCACGAAAATGGTTCCATCCACAGTTAACGGTGTGCTAGCCTGCTTTAGACCTTCCTGAATAACCACTTTACCCCTCTCAGTGGCATATAAGCCCTGATTAATAACCATAAAGCTGAAGGCAGCTGCAATGATGACGAAGGCTATGAGAACTATGGCCGCCTCTAAACCGACTATTGCCCGCTTCTGCTGAGCAATGGCCTTAATCAGACTTCGACGGTTTTTCAAAGCCATGTTTGGAATCTTCTGGTTGCATGACGGACATGTCACCATCTGAAGCTTTGACCTCGTGCGCCACATGTAACCACATTTCGGGCAGCGGATGTTTGGCTTTTCTCCCCCCATCATCCCACCACCGCTACTTACTCCACCACCACCTCCACCAAGCTGTATAGTGAATATTGAGTATTAATAAATATTATTGAGTATGCTAACTCAGACAAAGAATCAGAACATGAAGACAAAATTAATTAAAAATTACATGAAGCTTTACGCTACAAAAAGGCAATTTGCAGGCTATGCTGTGGGAAACTCCAATTCCAAGGTCGGCATACTGCTTAGGATTGTCTGAATAAAGTAGCTAGCCACTATCCACGTTACACCGCTGACTATGAGGAGGATTCCAAGGTTAAGGAGTAATGTCCCCCAGTATCCAGCTGAAACCTCCTTAATCGTCATAGCGTTCACCACAGCTAAAATGAACACCAGCACAGTATTACCTATATGAACTATGGGCATAGGTATAGCATTAAATCCGAAATATGGCAGGGTAACCAAGTACTGGGACATGAATCCAACGAGCACTTCAGTAACTACCAGCAGCAACACTGTAAGAGGTTGCATAACCATGACTATCATCTGGAAACCATTTGTAACCACGTTCCGGGCTTTTCTGAACTCGATAATCTTGACTGCCCTGTTACCAAGTGAATTGCCAACTTCAAGCGGGTTAGCTCCTCTAGCCACAGCATCCAAGAATATTTTATTGCAAATATGCACCAAGTATGATGCGGTTTCTGAAGAGAAGTTCTCCATGGTTTGGGCGTTTCCTATTCCAAGTCTGAGACGGTTCCAAGCGTTTTTAACAAGGGCCTTCAACGGTCCAAGCTCCAAGTCGAGGACGTAGGAAAGAGCTGCTTTCAGATCCAGCGTGGATGCCATGTTTTCACCTATCGCCTTAAGAAAGGCAGGATATTCCCTGTCAATTCTATTGACATATCTCTCAAGCATGTATCCGAAAAGCCCAGGTAAAATAACGCCTAAACCCAAAAATATGAAGACAATAGGAGTCTCTGCAGATAAATAAAACATTACGGCTGCAGCTACAGAGAGAGGCACAACGGAGAAGAAAGTTAGCCTCATCAAATTGTATGATTTAGGCGGATACCTTCCAATGTATATCATGTTTTCCTTAGGGGAGGCCGCCCTAAATAGGAAGTACAGCGTGATTACGGAGAAGGCTGAAATGAAATAGCCGAAAACTATAATGTTTGGGTCCACCATAAACATGGCCATTATGGCAATTGTCATTATAAGAAACACTGTTACGCTTTGGAATGAGGCGAAAATGCCCCCTAAAGTTTTAAGAGCCTCAATAGATCGTGTATAATAGCCAGAGTACTCCTCAATAAGCATTGACGACTCAATCTCAAGGTAGCCTCTAGGCTTGACGCTTGAGAGAACACTTGTAAGTCTGATAAGTATGTCCTTAAGCGGAGGCCTTAAACTTTCAGCCACATGGGCCGTTGCCTTCGTAAAACCATATCCGAAATTTTTAGCCATGATGAAAATCTTCTCAAATACTTTACTGTAAAAACCATATTCCTTGCTCTCAGCTATAGTTCGCACTAGATCATCAGGGGAGGTTTCACCCATAGATAGGCTATACATGTGGAATATAGCTGTGGTAAGGGCTAAATCCACCTTTTTAGGACCGGTCTTACGCGACACATGCCCTGCAACAAGGGATACCCCAAACCCCACTCCAGAGACAAGTATAGCCTCTATGAATTTTCCAAAAATTAGGTAGTAAGCTGCAAAAATAGCTGAGGGTATAAACAGCAGGACTTGAGGCTTAAATCTCTTTTGATTAGCGTTTTTCACTCCCAAGGAGCTTTCCCTTCCTTAATCTTCTCATGAACAGCCCATACGCCTTTATCTCGAACAGCTATAGTGGTTCGCCATAGGTCACCATAGGATGGATATTTCTCGGAGAGAAACCTCAGAATGTCAGCCCGAGCCAGCATCTCATCATAGAGATCTTTAAGGCGATCTCGCCCCCACCCCCTGAAGGTCAGCACTTTAGTTTCCAAGTGAAAACTGGATCCTGTGAATCGTATCTTGTCCTGGTCAAAGTCGTAAAGGAAAACAGGCAGATAATTCAGCCTTTCCTCGTCAGGTTCGTAACCTATAATCTCATTGACTGATGTAACCCGCCTTATGAAGCGTTTACCCCGCTCCATCCTCGCCTGGAAAATCGCCAAGTTTAACCCGTCTATGTGGGATTTAGGCACATTAATCGGGTAAGATGTTAGCCTCTGAAAGAGCTGACCTAAATTTCCCGCATGAATAGTGGATATCACTGGGTGTCCCGTTTCAATGGCTTGAAAAGCAATGCGCCCCTCCTCGCCTCTTATTTCCCCAACTATGATGTAGTCTGGTCTCTGCCTCAACGCCGCCTTCAAAAGATCAAACATGGTTACCGGTGAGCCAGTATGCAACCTTGTCACCTCCCTAACCCAGTTTTTGTGGAAGAGATTTATCTCGGGAGTCTCTTCGATGCTTACGATTTTGGCGTCAGAACTTATGAAGGCCATTAAAGCGTTCAGGGTTGTAGTCTTGCCTGATGCTGTCTCACCACATACCATTGCTGATATTCCCACATCAAAGAGCATCCATAGATATGCGCCCAATTCAGGAGAAAGCGTGTTCCAGCGGATCAACTGTGGAACCGAAATGGGCTCTTTAGGAAACTTTCTTATGGTGAAGTTGCTTCCGCGAAGGCTAATGTCCTCTCCGAAAACTATGTTAAATCTAGATCCGTCAGGCAAGTGTATATCTATTATAGGGTTTGTGTAGCTTAGAACCTTACCGTACCTTTCGGCTATATTCCTGAGAACCCTGTTAATCTCCTCCTTAGAAACATATATGTTGCTTTCCAGATAGCCAAACATCTTATGATAAACAAAGATTCTGCCCTCGCCAGGAATACTTATGTCCTCAAGCCAAGGATCAGATAGGAATGCATCTATAAAACCGTGACCAACCTTCTCCCTTAGAAAATGGTAAAGCAGAGAAGTTTTATCCACATCCTTGGAAACTTTTACGAGTTTCTTGCGCATTGCTTTCCAGAATAGCGACGCTAAAATTCTGTCCCGTTCCCCCTTGTAATCCTTGTTTTCTATAAGCCTAGCAACAGCTGCTTCAACCTCATCCAGAACGTTTCTAGGAGGCTTTTCAGGTTCTATAATGTTATATCGGCCTATCTCGCCTTCAGCATCAATGTGCACATAAATACCCAGGCCCAACGGATATAATAGATTTGTAGATTTCTCTTCTAAGTCGGGGCTAACCACATACTTGGGTTTCTCTTGCAGTCCTTCAAGGTAAACCGCTAGGTAGGGATGCTCCTTTAAGGCCTCCTCAAGTGTTTTACAAATATCTATTTTGAAGGGCCAAATGTCCTCTCCTTCCTCCGCTTTATCTTCCCTTCCTGAAAGGGATATTTTAAATTTCGGCTTAATTGGCACCTTAAACTTCTGGAGCATAGCCCTCACTCCTAGATTTTCACGCCTCCCAAGGGCATAACCCTAAGGCCCACATGGGGATTAATCTCAAGGGTTATGGCGCTTTTTCTCTCACCGCCTACACCCCAAAGCTTAACAACCCTTAGAAGCTTAACATCCATTCCTGAAATGCTTGCATTTTTAAGCACAAGGTAAACTTCGGAGCTTGCCCTAAGCTTCATTATGGTTTCTTCGGAGAGGAATTCAGGATGAAACGTTACAATAACAGATTTTTCATCTGAAACAAGATTCTTCATCCTTGTAACAAAGGTTAAAAACTCCGATGATTGTGTGTTAACCGTCAAAACGCTTAGGCTGTCAATTATCACAGCGTCATAAAATCCCTTTTTAAGCTCAAGAAAATTTGATGTAACACGAAGAAACAAGGAGCTTAGAAAATCCGTCCACCGTCCCCCCTCAATGTGTAGGGGATAAATGTTAAGTTGCCTAGACAGGTAATAGTCTTCCACGTCAAGCTTAACGGATTTCATCATGGACAGATACTCTTTAACCGTTGTCTCACTGGAAATAACATAAACTCTCAAGCCTGCATTTAGCATGGCAGAGGCTATCTGTTGGACGAATATAGTTTTTCCAGAGCCGTACTCCCCTTCAATAGATATTAGGCTAGGATGGGGAATGCCCCCGCCGAGATCCCTGTCCAATTCAGGAATCCCCAAGCTTATAACCCTCATTGCCTAACAGTCTCCCCCCTTGCAACCACCCCATAATGGGTGACAAAGGCAACTGAAACCAATCCCTGTTCGGGAATTTCCGGGGCTCCGCTGGGAATTTGAATTAAAATTTTTGCCTCTTCCCCGGGATTTATGAAAGGATGATTATCAACGTTGAAGGCATAGTTAGTTCCTGAAACACCAATTTCCAAGACAGTATAGTCCTCAATAGGGTAAGATTGCCACTGTACGCCATCTCCATATGAGAGGATCACAGTGTTCCAGCTAAATCCATTCTGACTTCTAAGAATGATGGCCTTGGACCCCAAGTTTTCAACGGTTATGTTGCATGAAGTGGCGTTAACGGAAACCACTGTCAACCGTATTTTTACGTCAAGCTTTTCCCTTTCGAGACGTGCGTATTCTCGCATTGCATAGATTGCTTCCCGCATTCCTTGGAAAACTGTGACTAAAATGGATGTGGTTAAGGCGAATATGGCGATTAGAACAATTGAGGATGTTATGGTAACAGAGAAGCCCATTTGCCATCACCTTACGATGGAGGTGCTGGAAAGAGGTAGCTGCTTCCTATACCCTTGAAGGGCACAATTTTAGCCTCAAAAACAGTCCCTGAAATGCTGTTTCCGGGGTATGCCCTTATAGTGGCTGTTTCCCGGGGCTCCCAGACGCCGTTGCCATTGGCGTCAGTTAAATTGAACTGGCCGCTACCAGGCGTGGCGTTATAGGTGAAAAGCTGGGCTTTTCCATACTCGCCCACGTAAACATCTAAGAATGTGTAATTGCTAAGGGGAAGGTTCCCGACATTTTTCGCGTATATTACAAAGTGGGAGGGGCTTGTTGAAGTATCCACAGTTGCATAGACTATTTCTAGTCGCAGGTTGACCATGCTCCTGTAATCATTTACATTGTGAGCAAGCTCGTTATGAACAAGGTTGCCAGTATAGAAGGCGTATGCAGAGAAAACGCTGGCCAGGCAAATGGAAGATATAACCATGATTATATGGGATAGCGTTACAGAATAACCCATTATTCAACCCTTTTTGCAAGGTCAACCTCTTTCAGAAGCTTTCCCACAAAGGAGATAAGCGCCTTTAAATCCTCAGCCTCTAAATGCTTTCCAGAGATTATGGAAGCCTCGTACATGTTTAGTAAAAACATGCCTTTTGTAAAGCCCCTGGATCTAACCTTTTCGGCGGCAATAGCTAAAGATTGGAGTTGCGCACTAACACCCTCAGGCAGAAAACCTAAAAGCTCATAGGATCGCGCCATCTGGCTTACATCATCAGCAGTTAATCCCGCATCTAATAAAAACCAAACCCAGTCCAAGTAAGAGGCGCCTGAAGGCTTTAGGCTGGGCTTCGCCAATTTATGCTCCTCCATAGGTGATGGTTCAGGTGAGGGTTTAACCGCTTCAACAGCAGAAACAGGCAGTTTCGCCTCAGCTTCCCCCCTCTCGCCTTCGGGTTTCTCCAAAATAACGGACTTAACCCCGGCGGAGAGCTTGCCACTAATTTTTTTTAAATCCTCCTCGCTTGATATAACCCTTAAAAGGTTGAAGGGATTCTCAATCTCACTTACAGCTGACCGAATATCCACAATGGATTTCTTAAGGTCAGCTATCGCCGTTTTCAATTCCTGGGACATCCTATCAACATCAGATTTTATCCTTTCAATCTCCTTCCTCTCCTGAGATTGTTCAGCCTCTTTAACTGTATCTTCGCTACTTTTTCCTTTGCCCTCTTCCTTGTTTGACATTTAAATCATCCCGGTTAGAATTATTCGTTATTCGGTATATGGATTCAAAGTTTGCATTTAAATTATGTGAAGCTGAAATCAGTATTTGTAAAAATTGCAATTTAGATTCTAAATTATATAATATTTACAATTCCGAATCAGAATAAAAAGTTGTATAAACATTAACAAACTTACCTCATAAAACTACAAAACAGAGGATACTTCATTAAGTCCATTATTCACTTTGCTACCTCCTCGGCTGCATAAACGCATGTAGGTACAAAGCCGAAAAGGGCAGGGCCTAGCCTATAACCTTGGAATTGGAATTTCTGCAGGAGTTTCAACATCGCTTGTACGGATCGCATATTCCTTTTTTAATTTTTAACAGATTACACGCCCATTCTATGACCCTTAGGCAATGAAGCCTACTTTGTAATGCGGCTCTCATATTTAGCCTCCAGCAGCCAACTAAGAATTACATGGCATGCTCACTGTTGTAGTAAACTACCAACTTTAACGTTTCAAAAGCTTGGATCCGCACCTTTTCATCATAAGGTTTAATTCTGTGCTTTTTAATTTTTTTCCTGTCCTATTTAAGACCTTCAAGAGTTTAGGAAGCTCAGAATTAAGAAATGTTAACAATTAAAGGCCAATGTAGGCTTTTTTAACATACTCGTTCTTTAGAAGCTCCTCTCCAGATCCTTCTAAGGTTATTTTACCATTTTCAAGCACATAAGCTCTATCTGCGAGTCTTAAAGCTAATGGAACATTTTGTTCAACAATCATTAGGGTGATTCCCTGGTTGTTAAGCTCCTCTAATATTTTGAATATTTTTTGTACAATCATTGGAGCTAAACCGATTGATGGTTCATCCAGGGTTAGAAGTTGAGGTCTAGACATGAGCGCCCTTCCAATCGCTAGCATCTGCTGTTCTCCACCGCTTAAAGTGTACGCCAACTGTTTCCTTCTTTCCTTTAATATTGGGAAAATTTGAAAAACCCATTCCATTGTATCCTCCAATTTTTTCCTAGCTTCTTTAGTGTAGGCGCCAATCTCAAGGTTTTCCTGAACCGTTAGGAAGGGGAAGAGACGTCGTCCCTCAGGAACCTGGGATATACCCATTCTAACAATCTCATGAGGAGGCAAATGGGTTATTTCAATTCCCTGAAACGTAATTTTACCGGATGCTGGATGCAAGAGCCCCGAAATGGTGTTTAAAGTTGTAGATTTACCAGCACCGTTAGATCCTATTAGGGCAGTAACATCTCCTTTTCCAATCTTAAGAGACACATTTTGCAAGGCTTGGAGGGAGCCATATAAAACGCTTATACCCTGAACTTCAAGCATCTACGTAGGCCTCCCCCAGGTAAGCTTTAATTACAGCATCCTCGGCTGCAACCTCTTTTGGAGTACCTTCAGCTATCTTTTTTCCGTGGTGAAGCACTAAGATTCGATGGCAAACGTTCATAATAACCTTCATGACATGTTCAACCCAGAATACTGTAATGCCCTTCTCATGGATGCTTTTAATCACATCCACAGCTCTTAAGGTTTCAACAGGGTTTAAACCAGCCACAACCTCATCGAGGAGAACAACACTTGGCTCGCCGGCTAAAGCTCTAGCTATCTCCAACAGTCTTCTCTCAGCCAATGTAAGATTCCTCGCCAAGGAATCCCTTTTTTCAAGCAAGCCGACTAGTTCAAGCAAACTCAGAGCTTCATTCCTGGCGTCGCTTATGCTAACAGATTTTTCTCTACTGTATAATGAGGCGATAAGGACGTTTTCAAGGGCTGTCATGTTTAAGAACGGCCTCGTCAACTGGAAAGTTCTGCTTATGCCAATTTTGCGGACGTCAAAGGGCTTTGAACCCACTATATCCCTGCCCTTGAACTTTATTGTTCCTGAATCCGGACGGTATACCCCGCTGATAATGTTGAAAAGTGTTGTTTTTCCCGAACCATTCGGCCCGATGAGACCTACAATTTCTTTCTCATCAACATAAAAGTCAACGGATTTAAGCGCCTCTAAACCTCCAAACCTTTTAGAAACGTTGCGCCCCTCAAGCATTAATAGGTACCCAAAATTTTTTAAATGTATATAGTTATTTAACTTTTGGTGTTCAAATTGGGTTATTATGGGAAAGCCTTAACAAAAGTTCAAGCGGCGATTATCACCGCTGTGATAATTGTGGCAGCCATAGCAGCAGGCGCCTACTACTATTACTCAACTCAGGCACCCGCAAAAAATGAAATTCTTATAGGAGCATCCCTATCGCTCAGCGGAAAGTTTGCATTTTATGGCGAGCAGATGAAGTTTGGATTTGATTGCGCTATCGAAGATATTAATGCTGAAGGAGGCGTATATGTAAAGGAGTTGGGCCGTAAGCTGCCACTGAGAATTATAGTGTACAACGATGAGAGCGATCCTACGAAGGCTTCTGCAAACGCGGAGAAACTTATAACTGTAGACAATGTTGACTTCATGTTTTCAGCTTTCAGCTCTACCCAAAACATTCCCATTGGAACCGTATGCGAGAAATACAAACGGATAATGATTGGAATAGGCACAACTGCCGTTTTCTGGGAGGAGAGAGGATTTCAGTATGCTTTCTTCTCATTCCACAACCGCTTTGACGAAACTGGAACTTTTCTTGAATGGGCTGAAACTCTGCCAGCAAACATAAGACCAAGGAGGTTAGCATTTTGGCAGGAAGACAGCGAAGTTGGAAAAAGCATGTATCAATACCTACTAGAGAACTTAAAGAAATACCCAGGATATGAAGTGGTATTACACGAAGTCTATCCACCTGGAGCAACAGACTATTCAAGCATGATATTAAAAACTAAAGATGCCAACCCTGACGTGGTATTTGGGGTTCCGACACCATCGGATGCCGTGACATTGATCAGGCAAAGTAAGGAACTAGGCTTCAAACCTAAGCTTTGGTGGTTCCAGCGTGCACCAGAACCATACCAATTCTGGGAAATGCTCGGCGAAGATGCTGAGGGTGTAGCTCAGACAGTCACGGGGCATCCTAGATTACCAATAGCGAAAACCATGGAGTTAACGGACCGTTATAAAGCTGCAACTGGAAAGATGCCAGGGACAACCCTCTCAGAAGCGTATGCAATGGTACAGGTTCTAGTGGCCGCCATAGAAAAGGCAGGCTCAATCGACACAGAGAAAGTTAGAGAAGCATTATGTACACTAAAAGTTGACACGACCATAGGTCCTGTTGAATTTAACGGCCCGCTATGGGCAAAAATAAAACCCAAGATAATGCAATGGCAAAATGGAGTACAAGAAATCGTTTGGCCGCCAGAACTTGCCACTGCAAGTTTTGAATATCCCATACCATAACAAAATAAAATGGACCTCTATCATTTTTATTTTCCAATGATCGTCGCTATAATATTTGGAAACTCATTTTCAAAATTAACAAAAATTATTATATACTTTAATGGATAAAACTGGTTTGATCCTTATGAAAATAAGGAATGCTAGGACGATTATTGGAGTAGTTATATTTTTAACAATCATTTTAGCTATGGTTTCTTATGTCACACTCACCGGGTCGCTTTCGATTCTCCAAGTTTTGTTGAACGGTATTCTCATGGGAGGGCTATATGGATTAATGGCTATGGGTCTTGCGTTGATTTTTGGAATAATGAAAATTATAAATGTTTGCCATGGGGAGTTCATCCTGCTGGGCGCCTACGTTACATTTTGGCTTAATTATATTTTCTCCGTAAATCCTTTGCTAACCCTTCCGATATCTTTCTTGATTCTTTTTCTCATAGGTCTACCAATAGGCAAGTTTCTAATGAACCGAAGCCTAAAATTTGGCGTTGACCCCCCACTTCTCGTTGCCTTTGGAATATCCATAACTATGCAGGGTTTCATGAGGCTATTATGGTCAGCTACGCCCCGCGGAGTTTTCATGAGATATGAAACCTGGGTTCTGCCCGGGGGGATTGCAGTGTCGCCTATGCGCCTAATGGCCTTTGTAGCAGCTGTTTTAGGTTTAAGTTTGTTGTATGCCCTCCTTACAAAAACCCTTCCAGGTAAAGCTCTTCGTGCCGTCAGCATGGATCGCCCAATAGCATCTTTGATGGGGATAAACCCGGACCGGATAAACACTTTAGCCTATGGCTTGGGCGCGGCTCTGGCTGGTGTGACAGGTTCACTGGTTGCCATAATCTTTTCATTTGATCCCGCAAGTGGCGGCCTATATATAGGTAGGGCTCTATGCGTGATTGTTTTAGGAGGAGTTGGACATGTGCTTGGAACACTTGCGGGTGGACTATTTCTTGGAGTGGCTGAGAATATGGCTTCGTTTTTCCTTGGCGATGCTATAAGGGAGGGAGTAGCATATGTTATATTCCTTCTCGTGCTGCTTTTTAGGCCAACAGGCTTGTTTGCAAAATATCGAGCATTCTAGGGGTGTTATATGAGAAAAGAGCAAGCTTTGCCATTAATTCTTTTCATAGCCCTTCTCATACTACCTTTTGCTGTTAAGGGGTATGCCGTTTACCTGCTCTATATGGTTTTTCTATATATAGTGCTAGCTGAAAGCTGGAACATAATTGGAGGGTACGCTGGCCAAGTATGCCTTGGGATGGGTGCCTTTTTCGGCTTAGGAGCATACATTGCTGCAGTGCTTTCCTTTAACGGTTTTCCGCCGCCGTTAAGTATTTTTATTGGAGGGTGTACTGCAGCCCTTCTAGGAGTGATAATATTTCCAACATTTAGGCTGAGAGGGGTCTATTTTGCGATAGGCACGCTTTTCCTTCCCGATATAATTAAAGTGATCATTTTGAATCTGGAGGTAACGGGAGGGGCGAAGGGCTTCTTCCTTCCCCTAACATTCGCCCTGGATCTAACTCACTGGTATATCGCCGCCCTTATTTTGGCCTCCATAACAGTGCTTTTCGCATTTAAAATGTCAAATTCAAGGATAGGGCTTGTTTTTAAGGCAATACGGGATGATGAGGATGCATCCGAGTCATGTGGCATTAACCCCTTTAAGTATAAGATTCTGGCGATGATGTTGGCTTCATTCTTGTCAGGATTGGCTGGCGGGATTTATGCACATCAAATGCTTTTCTTAGAACCGCATGGCACGTTTAAGCTGATGTGGAGCATAGGGCCAGTGTTTATGTGCATAATAGGAGGGGTTGGCTCAATAATCGGCCCTATAATCGGCGCTGGCATATTCACAGCCCTAAGTTTATGGCTGGTAACTCTTGTTGGAGAGGTTGACTTGATAGTGATGGGAGTCATATTAATTGTTGTAATATTAACTATGCCTGGGGGAATCTTTGGGGCTTTAAGTAAAAGGGTCAAATTAAAATTAAGTTAGGCCTAATCAGACCTGCAGTGTTGCATTCCTATCTTGGCTTGCATATGATTTCTCTTATTTTTCGCCTTTTCTCTTTCATTCCATATATTGTTTCAAGTTGAAGGAAATCTCTGCTTTTGATGGCCTCCATAACTATGGCTGTGTCCAGTCCTCCGCCTTTCTCGTAGCCAAGCATTCCTGTTCCGGCCGTAGCTATGACCTCTTCGCCTGGCTGGATATAGCCCGCGTCCGTTGCTATCAGAACTATTTCAACACACACTTTGATCCCCTCGCTGAAACGCCATAGGGTTTTCTGAACCTCTTCAGGAAACTCGTATTTGACATCTGAGGCATAGCAGAAGTTGTGTCCGCCATGTTTTAGCCTTTGCCTCAAATCCTCAGGAAAGCCCGGCCCTCTCCTTAGACTTACAACAGTCAGCTTCACATTTGAGTTTTTAAAGATTTCTAGGGCTTTTTGGGCCGAGAAACCGGTGATTGAGGCTAAGATAACGTTTCTTATGCCCAGTTTCTCGGCACGTTCCTTCACAAGTTTTAAAGTGGTTTCTGTATTATGTTTCCCACCGGACTCGAAATATATGATCCTCTCTTCTAGCATGTTTTCACAAGCCCTTTTTAGATTCATCCGCCCCTGGGGATTTAAGCTTAAAGGCTTATCGTCTAAACAATGTTGTATGCTTCCCCTTCAGGGTATTCTATATCCTTCCTTTCGCAGATGCCCATAATTTCAGCCATAATCTGGGATAAGATTCTTTTACCTACCTCTTCTTCAGCCCCTTTCACTTCTAGGGTGAGGCCTAAGGGTATTGGTCCGCAGCATACGGCAATGTTCTTTCGAACGTTGACGCTGTAGTCCTTAGGAATCTTCGCCTCTATAAATGCCCTTAAATCCTTGATAATGGAGTCTAACGTTTCTTCAGGAATTTGTGGCATTAGAATTTCCTTCCGCATGTAGGGCATGCCACCCAATCTTAGTGTAATTGGCGTTATAACCTTTTAGCAGCTTAGGCAGGCTTTTGGAAGATGAGCTGCCTGCTTAATTCTCCATACAGTTCCTCGTATATTTTGATGCCGTTTGTTAGGGCTTCTTCTAGGCTTATTTTGCCAGACTCAACTTGAGCCATCATCTGCTCAATGTAGCGTCTCGTTTCAGGCGTAACAAGCCTCATGTCCACCCTTTTCAGGATTTCGATGAGCTCTTTTCCAAGTTCCGCCAGTATGAAGCTTCTCCGCTTTTTCGAGGCATATCCCCTTTCAACGATGAGGGAGGGAAACATATGTCTAGTGGCGTCCGTTCCTATTCCATGCCTTTCCATGAGCCTTAATAGTTCTGATTCTGTTAAATGGGGTGGAGGTTTGGTTTTCTGCTTCTTAATTTTAACATCTAGAACTGGAAGCATCATCCCAGTTTTAACCTCTGGGATCCACTGGAGGTTTTTGGGCTTAAAGTATGGGAATATTTCGTAGAAACCTTCAAATATGAAGTATCTGTTAGAGGCGCCCATTAGGACACCGTTTAGGCTTACGGTTAGCTTCCACCTTTCATAAACGGCGTTCCTGCCCACCACGTTGGCGAGATATCTGCGGGCTATGTATTCCCAAACCTGACTTTTCAGGTCCTTGGCTTGATAGGGTTTGACTGGATGTATTGGCGGGTGGGCACCGTCGTTCCTTTTCCCATTAACTGGGTTTAGATCCTCAAGCCTTACAAAATTTGAAAGCGGCGTTTTGCTCAGCATGCCTAAGATTTCATCGTGGTTCACTCGGACCCAAATGTTTGTTTCGGAGCGGGGATAGCTTATATAGCCCTCGCTGTAAAGGTCTTCGGCAAGCTGCATCACCTTGTTTCCGCTTACCCCCAAGATTCTTGTTAGTTCCTGAAGCATCCTATCGGTGTCCGTGGGCAGGGGCTTTTCTTCCTCTCCAACCTTCAAATCGTAACCCTTTACAATCGCCTGCCTGGCTTGTTTAGCCCTTTCATATGCTACCTTTGCCTCAGCTTCGCTCTTTATGGGTTCTGTTGAAACCTTTACTTTTACACCCCTGTCATCCAACAGAGCCTCAATCACATAGTAATTTTCTGGTTTGAAGTTCCGTATGGCCATGTCCCTTTCATATACGAACCAAAGTGTAGGAGTTTGACAGCTTCCATAGGAAATTAATTTGACGTCCCGCCCATTCTTCCTGGCCGAAAGCGTTAAAAACCTTGTATAGGCAGCTCCAACCTTTAGGTCGAATTTGTGGCGGAACAGCGCCTTATTCACCCATCCCCAGTTCAGGTCAGGCTCAAGCCTTTTCCACGCCTCCCTCAGCTCGCCTTCTGAGACTGTGTTGAAGCGCATCCGCATGTAGCGAACCCTATCGCTTAATGTTTCTCTGGCTATTAGAAGCGTCTCGTAGGCTATTAGTTCCCCCTCATGATCATTGTCCATTGCAAAAACTACAGGATCCCCTGATCTCTTCAAAGCTTCGACAATTAGGCGATGCGCCTCTTTATCCCTTATAACCCACCTTGTTTCAGCATGGAAAAGCCTTCTCGGATCAACCACACGCCAGTTGGAATACTCCTCTGGAAAGTCAAGCTCAAGCACATGACCCCTTAAAGCCAAAACCTCGGCAGGAGGCCTAACCGCCCTGACTATAGCCCTGGCGACAGACGGCTTCTCAGCAACCACTATCAAAGAGGCTTATCACCGTTCTCAAGGATTAATCAGCATAATCCAAAGTTAAAGACTTGACAATTGCCCTTCAAAAACTTTTGGATCATAGAAACATCCATCATTATAACATATTCAAACATATTTTCATAGGCATTTGCAGTAAAAACGAGAAAGCGATGCATCGTAATGCCGGGGTTGTCAAAAGATCTTCTAGAGGGAGATAACCTAGGCAGTGGAGGGCTTAAAAACATGTGATCTTCCGAGGTTCTAGAACTGTCGCTGGAGACTAGTTATCATTTTCAAGGTTTTTAATAGATCGCATTCAGCGAAGTTCAAAAAATCCCAAATATAAGTGAAGAAGCGAAAAGAGAACTCAGTCTCTCTAAGATTTTGGAAATTTTAAGTTCTTTTGCAGTTATAATTGAAGTAATTTTGGTATTTTTCACGATAGTCAAACCTTAAATTCCAAAAACAAAATTTACAAATTGACATGTAATGTCCAATAAACCAACATAAACATCCTCATCCATTACGCAGGATTCATGTTAGGAATAGGCACAACCCAGTTAATGCACAAACAGTAGAAGAGCCTAAACGCCTTCTTGCCAGTCTTCGGCGTGAAGTTTTCTAGCGGCTGCTTTTGTAGAAACTGTTTATGGGTATTTTTATATGCATGTATATTGTATACTTGTATAGGCGAAAAACTTGGGCGAAACAACCACTATAAGGGTTTCTAAATCCACCCTTAGAATGTTAATGAAGCTTCAGCAGAAGCTTGGCGCCCAAACCCTAGATGAAACAATAAGGCTTTTCATAAAACAACAACGCAGAGAAAGGCTAAACGAAGCCTTCGGCATTGACGAGGGGAAAATAAAGCCCTTCACAGAGGAAGACCGCGGTGAAAACAGCAGCGGAATCTGTAGTGGTTGACTCCTACGCTTGGATTGAAATCTTTATAGGCAGCCTCAAAGGCGAAAAAGCCAAAAAAGCAATACAAGAAGCAGAAGAAGCCTACACCCCAGATATTGTACTAGCGGAAATAGCCCGCAAATACATCCGCGAAGGCGCAAAAGAACAAACCATAAATCAACGCCTAAAAATAATAGAGGAGACCACAGAAATAGTTCCCATAAACCCCCAACTAGCCATTGAATCAGCAAAATGCTACTTGCAACTAACGGAAAAAGCCAGAAAAGAAAATCTAAAAGCTCCAAGCCTCTTCGACGCCATAATAATGGCAACAGCAAAAACCCTAAACGCAAAACTCATCACAGGAGACGAACACTTTAGAGGCTTAAACCAAACCATATGGATAAACGAAAACCCATAAACAGCTGTCTTTTCAACAACCTAAAATCCTTTATGGGAATAAGCCTCCCAATACCGCTTGCTTCCTTGCTACGCTTAACAAACATCTCTAACCTTGCTGTGAAAGTATGCTTTCTAGAATTCGAAGTGCGCCATCTTTCTCGGCTTTGCGCCTAACCTTCTCCAAATCAACTCTTGCAAATTTCAGTATGGCTTTTACGTCGTCGACGTCTTTCTGCGCCCTTTCCCGCGGCTCAGTAGCCTCAATCATGCGAAGCTTAGCTAAAACAAGGTCTTCGGGCTTCTGGAAATATGTTGGTAAACCTAAAACCTTGCCCCGTTTTTTGGCTAGTTTCTCCCGCGAAAGAATTATGTCTACTGTTATGGGCGACTTGCTGTCCCTGAAAGTGGCTATGTTATAGCCGCTTTTCAAAGCGTCATCTAGCGTTTTCTCCTCAACCACCAGGCCAGCCGCCCGCAAGGTTGAAAGAAGGCGTTCCCGCCAGCCATCACCGCCAACAGCAACAACAACGTCAACGTCCACGGTGGTGCGCGCCCGCCCATAATAGCTTACAGCCAAAGCCCCGGTAAACATGTAATCCAAACCGGACGCATTAAAGCTTTCAACAATCCGCCTCAAGAGACTTTCAAAACTATCCAAGGTTTAGGCTCTTCCTCCGCAGTTTCTTCTCAAACATGAGGCGTTCCCTCACAAGCTTGATAAGCCTTTCCTCGTCTATGTTGGGATATTGCGCCCTAACACCTTCGGCGCAAACCCGAATACAAACATCACTCATGTTAACAGCCAAATCCACCCTTTCTTCGGGTTTAAGCCTCCTCCAATCCTGCATACGCATATGCAAAACCACAATAAGTTAGGCTGTATCATTTATAAACATAAAACCTTTAAACCATCCACCATCCAGAAAGAGGCATAAAAGGGCCTGAAAAACCGCCCAAGACACAACCACAAATAGGACCTAACACAAATCCACGCGGCCCAAACATACCACAGGCTTAACAGTTGGCTCTTTGAGGCTGGAGAAAATTAATAGGCATTTTTGCTACAACTTTAGAAAATTCGAGACCTATTAACGGTATTTCTGACCCAAACCCAAGATCCTTCTGCATCAACAACTTGAACGTTAAAAGAAAACGCTAAAATACCGGTCGAAAACAGCGCTAACATTATTCCAGAAATTGCCCTCTTCATCTCTCTTCTCCTTTCCAAAACAAACAATAATTGCATTAAGGCCAGCTTAAGATTTTAATCTATACTTTCCACTTTCCATATTCGCCTAAATCAAGTGCTTTCATTGAAAAGAAGGTTTTGGAACCTCGTGTTCTGATTTGGCGCGGGGTGCGGGATTTGAACCCGCGCGGCCCAAACGGACCACAGGCTTAGCAGGCCTGCCCCCTACCAGGCTAGGGCAACCCCGCATTTTCCAAGCAACCTCGCGTACTTTTCTATGTAATCTTTCTTATTTGCGTTTTCTAAATATGCATGTCGTCTTTTGGTGCTCATGAGACTTTGGGTTAAAAGCCAAATTCCTTAACAGAAAACATAACTGGAATTTGAGGCGTTTACTTTCTTTAAGTCCTCTATGTATTTATCATGGTTTTTACACGCTTTGAGTTGCTATTTTCTTTTATTAAAAGCATGGCCTTCTTTTTCCGGACATATTCGAACCAACCTTAATACTGGATTTCCAAGTCTAAATGGCAGTGGTTACTGGCATATTGCATTAGAATGTTTTGAGCAAGATATACAGAAAAATAAAATGGTGGATTATTGTTTATGTTGTAAGCGGCTTTATTGGGCTTCATGCCTTCTTACTTTCTTCGGTCTTCTGTTGTTCAGCTTTCTCTTCAGCCTTCTTCTTTCCCTTCTTGGGCATATAGGTTCCCCCCACCTGCCCTAAGGGCTAAAATACTTTATATTTATATCTAAAATCTGTTTAGATACCTAATGCTTAAAAACCTTGCTTAAATTTGATGGCGCTTAAACGCGTTTTTATCCTTCAATCAATCCCTCAAGAGAAGGCTACAAAGGAAATGTATGCCAGAAGGAATGCTGCCCCTGACAGGATGAAAGCATGTGTGAAACCGACTGTTTGGGCAATGTATGGACCTATGTAGGCTCCTGCTGCACCGCCTAAACTTACGAGGGCGTCGAATAATCCGACTTTTCCCGCTGGAATAAGCTCCATTGAGAGGGATAGGGCATTAACATGGTATATGGCATACGCGAAACCCATTAAAGCCAAGATTAACGCAAAAATCTCGATTGGTTGATTAGCTATAAGGGATATGGCTAAGAGAAAGACTAGAATACTCCTAAAAAGTACAACCCTTCTTAAGCGCACCTTCCCCTCCTTGGGATCCAGCCTGTTACCTGCTAGAAGATAGCCCACCACTCCTGCACCTGAGTTTAAAACATAAACGGCGAAAACAATGCTTGGCGCTAGTCTCAGGTAATTGGCTAAAAATATCGGCATATGAGTGAAAAGCGTGCTCGTAGCAAACGCGAAGAGAGCCAGACCTCCGCAGAAAAGGGTGAGGTTTTCATCTGCTAAGCCTTCAGCGGTGGGAAGCCCATCTAAAAGCTTAGAGGCCATTGTTAAACCTTTATGGGCGAAATCTATGCTTTTTTCTATGCGCACTAATCCCCTTTCAAAAATCAGCAGTGGATCAGCAACCAAAAACAAAGATAAGGCGAAGGCTAGAAGGTTTAAGCCGCTACACATGAGCAGCGTGGTCCTCGGGTTGAAACCTTGAAGGGAAACAAGGACGCCCATAACAAGTCCTATAAGCCCACCTATTTCCGTAAAACCTTCGTAAAAAGCGAAGGATTTCTCCCATTCTCCACGCGGATAAAGCTCAGCTATGAGCACGTTTTTGGGCGGTTCATGAGCAACATGGAAAATGGCCATAATCACGTAAAGGAGTATAAACAAATTTATTTCCATTGCAAACGTGAAAAGAAATAGAAGAATCGAAGATGCAAAAAATGATATTAGAATATAGCGCTTATACTTCCTTGTCTTATCGCAAATGTAGCCCCAGAAAAATGAAGCCGGAATAGCCGTTAGAGTGGCTAGAGAGGTCATCAATCCAACATGAAGCAGAGAGCCGCCAATGCTGGCAACATACAGCGGAAGGAAAATGGAAAGTAGCCCAAAAGCCATCTCGTGAAAGACGAACCCTACACGCCACATGACTAGAAACCATCATATAGGCTTGGCTAAAAGCTTTCCTCTGCAAAATAGATACACAACAATGGATTTTAATCTTTGGCAACACCTCTTAGGAATTCTAGGCTTTTAAATGTGAAGATGCCCATCTAGGAGATAAGCTAACTTGGATCGCTGCTCGCTATCTTTTACGGTGTTTTTGCATGTTTAAATTTTTTAATTGCCTGTTCTCCACCAATTCCCCAATTTTCCATCGGAATTTCGTGGATTACAACTTCAACAGCCTCGGCTGGAATGCCCATTTCAGTGAAGACTTTAGTTATGCCCTCTATAACTTTCCTCTTAGCCTCGTCCGAGAATCCCTTCCATACGTTAACATGAATTGGCATATCTTGGATTCTGCCTCCCATGCATATAAGGCTTCACACTCTAATGCCCATGTCGGCTGAATTGGAATAGCTAGTACCTTATGCTTAAGTATAATAGAGCCATAAGCGCCGCGAACGTGAATAGGTCTGGAAGCAAGGCGAATGGCCCTAGGCCAAACATTCTGAAGCCGAAGATTGATATTACTATGGGGTTCGAGGCGATGGCGTATAGGAGCAAAGCCGCCGAGAATATCATTAGTCCGATCGTGAACTCCGCCCTCGTTTTTACGTATATGTCGGCATATATGATTAACAGGGAGACCAGAAGAACAATGTTTATTGTTGATACCACCGTCTTTGCTATGTAGAAGAATTCTATGTCCCCTGGAATATATGGCGGTCTTTCACGTAGCCGCCATGGGAAGCGTGGATACCAGAAGGTTGAGGCTGCCCATGTAGCTGCTAATATGGCTGTCACTGTCAAGATTAGCAGTAACGCCAGCAACAGCCATGTTCGCGATTTCGGTTCTACTTGCTGGTTCATTTGCTGGTCCATTTGTTTTCCCTCCTTTTCTACTTTTTCCAAATTCTCTTCACAATTTCCTCAAACAAAGCGTAGTTCTCCTCCATAACTTGGGACAAAAAATAGGTTGTGCCATATGCTTCACCCGCGGACACAATTAACTTGTTTTTCTCTAGGATCTCAAGGTGATGCCTAATTGTCCTATAATCCATCCTAAGCCGAATTGCCAGCTGATTTGCATTCTGCGGGGCCTCCTTTAGCGCCATAATTATTTTTGCCCGTGTCAAGCCTCCCCTAGTTCCCGCTATCAACCAGCCGAGAAGGTATTTTAGCGGACGCTTGGCAGCAGCCATTTCAACGGCCCCGCACAACTGGAGATTTTGATAAACTTGAGTTATAAGCTTCGAGTATTAAATATGTCGCGGATCATCAAGCAAGCATGTTCTAGCCCTTTTATGCAAACCAAAATTTGGGTTTAATTTTGAAGCTTTTCTTGATCCCACATTTCCCCCCAGTAAAGCGCCTACAGGGTGATCTGGTTCGCGGCATATAAGGAAGCTTGCTCATAAAAGGGATCCCATATTACGCTTAGAAAATGTAAAGGACAACTTTTTAACGTCCAATTTTGAATTTCGTCCTACTATACAGATTTTGGATCAATTCTGAAAAACCCTTTTATACCCAGCAAGTGTGCGCCTTAACTTGAAAATGGAGGTGAGCTAAATAGACAGGAAGAAAGTTTTAATCCTATCTATCTTGGCTGTGGTGGCAATCATAAGCGGAGTCGCTTTGAATGCGTATGCGTATAGCCCTGTGAAAAACACAGTTGTTTTGGAAACAGCACCTGTAACCACGCTGATCGCATCTGATGGTCAAACAACGCCTAGCAACATGCAATGTTGGGGATTCCCATGGCCAGCCGGGAACTTTAGTTTTAGAATGCGAGGTATGTTTCGTGGAATGCGTGGACATGGATTCTGTGGGCCTATTGAAGTTAGCGAGGAATTTAAGGAAAATGTAATTAACATCGCCAAAAAAGATTCTGACGTGCAAAGTCTGCTAAACCAAGGATACAACGTTACGGCGGTAAAGCCAATTATTAAAACCGTAGTTGAGGGGGACGGCACCGTCGTTACAAAGGCAACAAGCGCCATCCTAATATTACAGAAGAACACAACCGGTCTCGCCATTGTGTGGGTGGATCTGGAACAGGGTAAAGTGACAAGAATAGAAATCCTAACAAGAACCGTTATTGAAAAACCGTAAAAATGCTTTCCAAATCATCCCTTTTTTCTATAGAAAATTGAGGAACATCCTTGAGGGGTACATGCTTAACGACCGCGCATTGTTGGGAGACTCTAATAAAGGATAATTTATCAAGTTTTTAAACGCAGTTCACATGAACCGAACCCAACGGTTTTTGATATGGCTTTTGGCATTTTTGGAAAATTGAAAATGTGAGGGAAAAATTTTGAAATTATAAAAAATGTTGCGCCGCGCTTGTGGTAGACCGTTAGTGCATCATTTCCTCTAGATTTATCACAATGACCTTTGAAGGAAACTAATTCGATACTGGAGATCTCTAAGATGTGGATAAATTCTGGAATCTGAATAAATTCTGAAAAAGCTTTTTATTCCTAGAGGATTGAAGGTGTCGCAAGGCGAAATAGTTATGGAAAATCCATGTGAAGAAAAGGGTCATAGTAGAAGGGTTATTGTTGCGATGGCTGTAGTCTGCATGGCGCTTCTAGCAGGATTAGTTGGCACACTTGCATTCTATATTTCAACAATAAATGAATTGAATTTTCAAGTAGCCAAAAAGGATGAGACTATTTCTTCGCTGAATTCCCAGTTAACCGAAAAGGATTATGCGATTTCTTCGTTAAATTCGCAAATTTCAGCCCTTCAAAACACTCTTGCATCCAAAGATTCCCAGATAAACTGGCTGAACTCGACAATTCTCTCTTTATACAATTGTCTCTATTTAAATGTCTCCGCGCTACTCGTGAACACCAGTATAGATCAAGACGCAAATTCCAGTACAATCATATGGAACGATGTGCTGCCATTCGCCGGATACATAACCGTTTATGTTCAATCATCAAGCAATACAACATATGTCAAACTATCATACACCTATCATGAAGTTTATTATCAAAATTGTATAACCGTTGGGACAAATGGTGCGGCAGCTTTTCCAGTTTTACCTGCCCTAGTAGAAATTAGCGTAGGCAATACAGATACTATTTCCACCGTTACTACATTGATAATGGCCATCTACTATTACTAACTCCATTCATTTTCAATTTAAACGTAGGCAGATAGATTTGGATGTAATTCTGAAAATTTAATATTCCCCACGATGACATTTAAAGCCTAGAGCACATTTAGAGGGTTAAAGATTCCGGTGCTTTTAACAAGAGCGCTAAAAATGTCTCGCGAAGGAAAATGAAGGTTGTTGATGACCATTGCGCTGAGTTTCTCTAGAGCCATTATAGTTTCACGATTTCCCCAAACATGGCAGGACATCGCAAAGATTACAAAGTGATTTACATAAAAAGTTCCAAATAATAAATGGGCGTTGTTAGCTGATTTTGGATCAATTCTGAAAAACTCTTATATGGCGTAGAAAAAGTTAGCGTTTTTCGAATGGTGAAAGATGTGGGTGCTTTAACGAGGGCTGCAAAAAACATTTCGAGAAGAAAGGTTCGGACTTTTTTAGTGGTTATCGCTTTAGGTTTCTCTATTGCAATTATGGTTTCCATACCCGCCGGCATCATGGCAAATCAAGAGTCTATGCAGAGGATGACCGAAAACTTTGCTAATACGATAACTGCAATGCAGGAGGAAATCAACAAGACGGCAACGCTTATAGAATGCAGCACAAACCCGAGCAGGGGAATGCAAGCGTTCAGACCTATCCCTTTCTTTGGCGGCATGAACGAAACCTTTGTAGATGAGACCATTGTGGATGAGATGTACTCCATCGAAGGAGTGAAAACTGTTATACCTTTCCTTGAAAAATCTTCAAGCGAAAACATTTCCGAAACTATAAACACTCCATGGGGAAGCCGCACAGTTTATAGGCCAGCCTACACAATAATGGGGGTATGCCTAAACTCGTCCATAATTGCCAGTTATCCAATATTGCCAACAAATATAACTGATGGAGAAGGCCTCTCTGAAGGTGACAGCGGCTATATTCTAATAAGCTCAAACTTAACCAGCTATTTTGAGGCCTACGTAGGCGCCGCGGTGGAAATCAACGGCGAACCCTTCATAGTGAAGGGCATATTTGAATCCGCAAACCAGCCGAGAGCCGTTTATATGGATATTTCCACCGCCCAGAGGATCACGGGCCTTCCTGGAAAAGTGAGCAGATTATACGTGTATGTGGTAGACGTTTCCTATGCAGCTAAGGTGGCTGATGAGATAAAGGTGATGTACCCGGAACTTTACGTGACAAGCTACCAGGATAGATTGGCGAATCTTCAGCGCATGCAGGAAATGTACACGCAGACTTTAAGCAGTGCCGAATCTTCAATCGCCCAAGCACAGTCGACAGCCACCCAGCTAATTATAATTGCAGTAGCAGCCACAAGCCTAATCGTGTTTTTTGTCATGCTCTACTCGGTTCGGGAAAGAACCAAGGAGATCGGCATTTTGAAGGCTATAGGCTTCAGCAACTGGAATGTCATGAGCCAGTTCATGATTGAAGGCATGCTGATAGGCTTAATTGGAGGAGTTGCCGGAGTCATAATAGGAAGCATAGCTGCGCCTTTCTTCTCCTCACTTCTGCTTCCCCAGATAAACTTGTTCGGCGGTTTACAAAGAACTCAACGCCCATTTCAGTATCCAGGCATGGTTGGAGCCCAGAGCTATAATGTCGCCACATTAAGTCCGCAGTTCGTTTTTTTGGCGCTTTGTGCAGCCGCAATTTTAGGCACGCTAGGAAGCTTATACCCTGCATGGAGAGCATCCAGAATATCGCCGATCGAGGCGTTGAGGTATGAGTGAGCTTGTTTTGGAAACAGAAAAACTTGATAAAATCTATAAGCTTGGTGGCCGTATCATCCACGCCCTTTCAGACATAAACTTGAGGGTGAAAAAGGGAGACTTTGTTTCCATCATGGGCCCCTCCGGCTCCGGCAAAACCACATTGCTTAACGTTTTAGGCTGCCTTGATAGGCCAACAAGCGGAGAAGTGATTCTCGACGGCGTAGATGTTACTGTCTTGCCTGAGAAAGAGCTTTGCAAAATTAGGCGATATAAGGTTGGCTTCGTCTTTCAAACATTCAATTTATTCCCATATTTAAGTGCTTTGGAAAACGTTGAGCTTCCAATGGAGGGCACGGGAAAATCAAAAAGGGAAATGCGTGAAAGAGCCCATGAGCTGTTGAAGCTTGTGGGATTGGCTGAAAGGGAGGAGCATAAACCGTTTAGGCTAAGCGCAGGAGAACAGCAGAGAGTCGCAATTGCAAGGGCTCTTGCAAATAATCCATCCATCGTTTTAGCGGATGAGCCTACAGGCAACTTAGATGCAAAAACCAAATATGAAATAGTTAGGCTTTTGGGCAGGTTAAACGTCGAACAGGGAACAACAATCGTTATGGTGACGCATGACAGCCATATAGCCTCACATGCACGTCGAGTTCTTTTCCTCAGCGATGGAAGACTGTTAGCTAAGGAAAAATTGGGGAAATTGGCAAAGGAAAAGCTTGCATGCCCCTCTTGTGGAAAGGAAATCGGAGCAGACCACGCCTTCTGTCCCTACTGCGGCAGAAAACTCCAATGAGGCTTGCAGCTGCTTAGGTAATAATTAACATTTAAAAGGTTTTTGCACGCTATGCCAACAACTCCATTTAATTTTGAATAGAGGGCGCCACAAGATGGACTAATGAAAGTTTGCTGCTAACAAAATCAGAATGCGTGAATACCAGATTTTAATGCTTTAGAAGCCACTCTTGAATTTGCTCATCTAGCCTTTTGCCTCTCCGTCTTCGACTCAGCCGCTGATTTGGGTAACCTCCAACCGCGTTATAGGCTTTTAGGCCTATTTGATCAGCTTCGCCTTTTTTGAAATTTCTCCATTCGCCATTATGCCTAAATGTTGAGGGATGAATCCATTCCAGCGAGAAATTGTCAAGCTGGTTTGGTTTTAGGCAAATGCACACAGCGTCTAGATGGCGATGCAGGCTCAGCGGGCAGGTGAAAACTCTCCCAGGGTCCATCCTGTTCTCAATGGCAACGCCCTCGGTGCCCGGGTCTCCCAGGATTTTCTGCGTCACCTTAGTTTTCACGTATTCCACCGTGGCGTATGCTAGGTCAAGCGGATGCGCCTTGCTTAGCGCTTCATCTGAAAATGCTTCTTCGTGAATATGGATGTGACACCCATTCCCAGACCATTTAATATATAGGGACTTCTGAACTCCTTCGCTTTCCAGAAAGCTGACCAGTTCACGGGCAACGGCTAAGGTTTTCTTCCAATTTGAAATCTGCCCGTCAATGTCCCATGTTGGAGTGCATAACCTAACATTTGAAAAATTGAAAACGTCCTCTACACGTTGAATTAAGCCATATTTATTGGCTGAACCATAAATTGACCTAACACCCCCAATCTTATTAATGAGACTGTTTAGATCATCCGCCCCACCCACAGTGATGGGCTTTCCCATAAGGTATCTTCTGAAGACCAGCCTGCCCAAGCTGTCTAAAAAGTGCAGGGCAACCCACCTTCCAGAACAGTAGTCTGCTATCTCCCTTTGAACGTCAAGCCTTGAATAGTGCTCAAGCGCCACGCTTTGGCTGTTCAACATTCTACCCCCACCAACCTTTCAGGCTACGCTAAAGACCTAAAAACAATAACCACATAAACCAATAAAAACATACAAATCAAATACGCAAAATTGGTAACCAGCAATTTTTGAACTTGCAGCTGCATTCTTGAGCCGAAAATTAGAGGGGGAGTAGTTTATTCTTGAATTTGTCTATTCCCTTTTAGCCATGCTTTTTATATAGTCTGCAAATTTTATGTCTTTATTCTCTTCATATTTTATTTTTAGCTTGATGCATAATTTTTTGAGGATTGTAGCTTCAATGATTTTTGCACCCAATCCGAAAAGGCTGTATAGGCATTCGGAAAAAAGCTCCGGTTTTTCCGGAACGTTCTCTTTCCTAAGTCCAAACGAATTTTTAAGTTGGTAATAGACTAGCTCTTTCCCACTTTCGCCTAACATTGATTTTAGGCTTTCATCTATGGCTTCGAGGAGGATTGCCTCAAATTCCTTTTCAGGCGAAGGCAAAGATCTTCTCCCCTATAGTTCTTTTACGTGAATGTGGAAGGCTAGGATTAGCGACAGGTACCCAAGGTGGAATAAGAGTTCTAACGGGTGACCGCAGTAGTACATTCCATATGTGGTTGTGTAGCTGAAGAGGAGGTCTGCTATAGTGTATGAAATAGATCCGGCTGTGATGAACAGCCATGATTTCCCAATTTTTCCCTTATAAAATATTGCAGAACCTAGGATTGCAAGGTAAAGTAGAACTGTGTCAAGTATGGGATAAGCAAAATTTGCAAAAATTACGGCTAAATCTTCTTCGGCCTCAAAGACAGGTGCTGCAAGAACGGTGAGCATTAGAACAGCCAGAACTAGAATAGCCAATGTAATGGCATATATAACCCGCTCTGGAAGCACTTTTAAAAAGGCTTTCACGTAAAGAAGCAATGCTATTAGCATTGGAATGTAACCGCTTAGCCAAAAGACATCAGCAATAGATGGGTAAGGTAATTCAATGCCCAGATAAAGCGTATAAACAGCCCAGCTGGCTTCTCCAAGGAACCAAAGCCCCAGGCCAATGGCGAAGCAGAGCCATGATAGAGAAAAATGCTCCTTAAGGCTTCCCCAGTACCTTGCCAGTGCTAATATGGAGGAAGCGAAAGCAGTTCCAGCAATCAATGGTGGAAAAATGTTGGAAAAACTGTACATGAGGTGGGGGTAAAAACTCTGAAAGGTATAGAACAATGCCAAAAAGAAAGTTAAAATCAAGCTGACTTTATAGATAGTTTGCAACAACCTCACCAACCCATACTTGAGTTATAATTTGCCGCCACAGCTGAACTTGAATAGCCGGAAGGCCTCTCAGCTTGCGTATGCAACTGAAAACTTGCAGTTTCCTTTCCATTCACTTTCAGTTTTAGCACGTTTTCCGTGAATGGCGCGTTTCCGATATAAGCATTGCTGTTCAGGAGCGCCGCCTCCATGCATCCAAAAAGCTAAATTAACGTTTCAGACTCAAAATCTGAGCATAATTGGTTTCTAATCGAAACTTCCAGTTCATAAATTATTTAAAATTTTATTTTAGGCTTTTTTCTGGGGACTATAATTGGAAGCCAGCGTGGGACAAATCATGCAATTAGGTGGCAGCTTGATTTTGTTTAGGGTTGAGGCCTTACAGGGGATGTTTGAGAGGGTTAACAAGGTGCTTGGAGCGGGCAGCGGTTTGGTCTGGTATACAGCTGGAAGGGGAGCTGGAAGATCTATGGCTAAAGTTTTCCAAACGCGTTTTAGGGAAGGGGAAAACCCGGCAACTGTTTTTGATAAAATTGCATGTTTATATGCCAGTTGGGGATGGGGCAGAATGGAAATTGTCGGTTCAGGGAAGAATGCAGACAGGTTCGTTATACGTATATACGATAACGCCTTCGCCACTGAGCAGCATTCTCAAACACCGTCATGCCACTTTGTTAGAGGATTCATTGAAGGGCTGGTAGAAATGCTAACGGGCATACATGCAACCTCTGAGGAGACAAAATGCATGGCAAAAGGAGACCATCACTGCGAATTTCAAATAACACTAAAATAGCCTGCCAGCAATCTTCACGCCCGCTTAAATCGAAATTTTTAAGGAAATTGGAATAAAGGCTCATCTGTTAATTTTCTGGTGGTCTAATATTCAAAATAGAACGTAAATCCGTTCTTCAGATTGTTGACAAAAACCTAGAGGGAGATCTAATTAATGACCCGGCTGAACCGCCATAAATCTGCATGTTATTGAAACTGGAAATTTGAAATGGAGAGCCTAGGATGAAACAGCTTTAAATATTCAGGATATAGGATACAATTGTAGTCTCCCTGGATGGTTAGCCTGATTGTCAAGCCTTATTGTTGTGGAGAACCTGCATAAAAGCTATGGTAAGGTTAAAGCTGTTAATGGTTTAAGCCTACAAGTTCGAGAAGGCTCCATAATGGGTCTTATCGGACCAAATGGAGCTGGAAAAACCACCACCATAAAGGCTGTGTTGGGTCTTTTGAAACCGGACAGTGGGAAAGTGGCCGTTCTGGGTGAGGATCCATGGGACAACCCGAAAATTAGGGAGAATATTGGCGTAATCTATGAGAAGGCATACTTTCCAGCTCACCATAGAGTTTTAGATTACCTTAAAAGGGTATGCAGAATCTATGGCGTTCCAGAGGCGAGGGCGCTTGAGGTTTTGAGGCTTGTGGACTTAGATGCTTATGACAGGGAGATTAGGGGTCTATCCGCTGGGATGCTTCAAAAGTTTGAAATTGCCCATGCCTTAATTCATAATCCAAGACTCATAATCGCCGATGAGCCTGCATCAAATCTTGATCCAGAGGCAAGGACGAAACTGCTGGATCTCATACTGAGGCTTCACAGGGAAGCGAATACAACCTTCCTAATATCCTCGCATATTCTTCCTGAGCTAAGCAGAGTCTGCGATTCCATGGCGATAATAAGCGAGGGACGTGTTTTGGCCTCAGGACCCATCAACGAGCTATTTGAAAGATACTCAGCGAAGGCTGTTAGGATATCCACAGACAAACCTGAAGCCTTTGCACAGGAGCTTAAAAAACTTCCATACGTAGAGAGAATATCCACAGACAGCAGGGGAGTTTCAATTGTAACCACAGAAGGAATGGAACCAAACATTTACGAGGACGCACCGAAAATAGCCAGAAAAATCGCCGCAGTCATAATGGGCATAGAGCTTGGAACAGCCTCCCTAGAGCAGCTATACTACAAGGTTGTAAGGGAAAAGGCGGGAAGATAATGGAAAAACCGAAAGGAAAGCCTTTCCTAGAAATTCTGGCAGCCTCAATCCATGAGGACTTCAGATTCCCAATACTAGAGGTCTTTGCGTTCCTATATGCCATAAGCACCTTTGTTCTAGTTCAGATAGGCGGCGGATACACCCTATCCATCGCTGGAAGCGAGGAAAGCCTAGCATATTCGCTTGTCAGCATACAGATGGGCACCCCGCTTTTCATATTCTTAATCCTAATATTCAAGAATGTGGCATACGGTTTTGGAAGCGACCTCGAAAAGGGAACCATTCAAACCCTGCTTGCATATCCAATAAAAAGGCATATGATATTAACGGCAAAAATGCTGTCAGCCATAGGCATATCATTGGCAATGTTCCTTGGAATCCAATTCTTCGCCCTCTACCTAATTGCTCCACAAACAGTTGCTAATCACATGCCCATAGTGATAACAGCATATCTAGCTTCGCTATCATATCCGCTACTAATAACGGCTATAATGCTTCTCATAGCCATGAAAGTACGGAAGGGCGGCACAGCGCTAGTTTTGGGCATAGTACTATACTTCGCCATCTCCATGGCATCCGGAATCCTAACCATATTATACATTTTCACCGGAAACGCTACACCACTAAAGATTCTAGCCATAATCCAGCCAAGCACTGCATTACAGTTCCATTACACACAAATTGGCACTCTAATAAGCCAAGGGCAAATTGAAACTTGGACCCCAAGCTTCAGCGAGGCCCTAACTTATATAGCCGGAGGCTACTGCCTTGTAGCCGCCGCCTATTTAATATCATATTACTACTTCAGCAGGAGACTAAACATATGAAGAGGCTAAGCATAGCCCTTGGAAGAATAGGCGCAACCCTCCTAGCCATATGCCTATCACTAGGCATTCTATTGCTGATTCCCCAGGCAAGCATAGGAATACCAATAAATGGGGCTGAGCAGCTGGAGCCGATGAGCTATTCGATTTTAACTCCGCTGGGCCCGCAGGCAACCCTAACCCCAGAAACCACCCTAAAAATGGAGTTCAGAACAAACTCAACATTAACCGTGTATCTGGTTAACCTGCCAACAGAAGATATCCCTAAAAACCTCACATCCGACAAACTTAGAATTTTCCTTAAAGATAAAGCAGGCAACGTGCTTCTAGAGAAAAAGATAGCCGAAAAAGAAACCATAGAATACACTCCGGCAGGCATGGTGAGAACCACGCTTATTTTACTGAACGAAGAGTCCCAAACGGCATCAGCGGCATGGAGCATGGAAATTCTGGCTTCGATAGCCCCAAAAGCAAGACTTGCCGAAGCCATAATTTATCTTAGCCCAGTAGGCATGGTTCTAGCTGGTCAGTGGATTTTCATCGAGATTCAAGAAAGAAAAAGGAAAAGCCTATCTTAATCAATATATTTTATTCCATGCCAATGAAAAGATGATCCACATGACAGCTGCGGATGAAACCAAACTTTTAGACGGGCAGCTTACAGTTGAAAATCTAAGGGTTAAAGTTGAAGGCAGGCTAATTCTAGAAGGTGTCAGCTTCAACCTAAAAAGCGGGGAAATCCACATCCTTTTTGGACCCAACGGCTCGGGAAAAACAACCCTAATCAACGCCATTATGGGGCTGCCGGGCTACGAGATTGTCTCAGGAAGAATACTATTCATGGGGGAGGACATCACACAAAAGAGTGTTGAGGAAAAGGCTAAAATGGGAATAGCCGTAAGTTTCCAGAACCCGCCGGAAATAGCGGGCGTGAAATTGGCGGATCTCCTAAAACTATGCTTAGGCAAGAGCCCAAGGGATGAATTCAGCGAGGATGAGAAACAATTAATAGAGAGATTCAACCTTACAGGCTTCCTGAGCAGAAGCGTTCACGTCGGCTTCTCGGGTGGAGAGAAAAAACGATCCGAAATCCTGCAGATGCTTTTCTTAAAGCCCAAGGTAATGCTTCTAGATGAACCGGATTCTGGGGTGGATGTTGAAAGCCTAAAGCTTATAGCAGGCGAAATCCAGCGTTACGTGCAGAACAGCAGAGGCACAGCCCTCATAATAACGCATAAGGGTGACATAATGGAACACCTAAATGCCAAGTACGGTTGCGTCCTGCTTAATGGGCAAATTTACTGTTTTTCTGATCCTAAACGCGTTTATGAAGACATAAAAAGGGAAGGCTATGAAGGATGTATAAAATGCCAACAAAGAAGCATAGCGGGATGGTAGGAAATGGCCAGCAAAGAAGAGCTGACAAGGGTTCCTCAAAAAATCCTTGAAGAGGCAGCCAAAGCCGGAATCACCGCTGAAAAGGAACGCGCAGGAAGCTTCTTCCATGTAGACAAGGCCACGATATACGCCGGAGTTAACAAGCTCTTCGTCGGCAAGGCTGAGCTTATGGACATAAAGGCCGCCATGCAAAAGTACACATGGGTTAACGAGGATTATGTATGGAAGGCTGTCCCAAGAGAAACAGACATGCTGACAAGGAAAGTCTGGGAATACTATACTGGCGGATACTTCCTGAGGATTATACGAAACTCCGAGGTAACAGTTCCCCTTCAGACATGTTTGACGATAACCCAGAAGGATTTGGAACAAAAGGTGCATAACATAATTGTCGCCGAGGAAAATTCTAAAGCCCACGTCATAGCAGGCTGCCTCCAGCACCCAGAAGTTCGAGGAGCTGCCCACATAGGTGTTACGGAAATCTACGTAAAGCGAGGCGCCACCCTTAACCTTACAATGGTGCATAATTGGGCTGAGGACACCTTTGTAAGGCCGATATCCGCAGTCGTAATAGAGAATGGTGGAACCTTCATATCAAACTACATATGCCTAAAGCCCGTCAGAAACTTGCAAATGTATCCGGTGGCATACTGTAACGGCGAGGAATCCAGGGTCGTCTTCAACAGCATACTCTACGGCCATAAGAACGCCCTATTAGACGTGGGTTCTAAGGCCATTCTTAAGGGCAAAGGAAGCAGGGCTGAAATGATAAGCAGGGCAGTATCTAGACAAGGCTCAAAAATTATCGTTAGAGGCTCTATAGAGGGAAACGCGCCTGACTGCAAGGGACATCTGGAATGTAAGGGCCTAATAATGGATGATGATTCCCACATACAGTCCATACCTGAGTTAACAGCAAGAAAAAGAAGCGTAGAAATAACCCACGAGGCTGCTGTAGGCAAGATTTCGGAAAAGGAAATCGCATACCTGATGACTAGAAAACTATCAAGGGATCAGGCAGTATCGCTGATCGTGAGAGGATTCATGGATGTCAGCATAATGGGTCTTCCAGAAGCCATAAGCTCAGAGATTTCCAGAATAGTGGAAATGGCTACCCAAGCTTGAAACGGCATCAACACTGAAGCATCACTAAAGCAGGCTGCTCAATTTAATAGCCTATTAGTAATTGATCATTGCAATATAGGCAAAAGCGTAAAGCACAAAACTGCAAGGACCGGAACCACCACTAATAGACAAAAAAGTATGGATGTCACCTTCATGATTTTTAGGGCTTCCCTTATATGGGCCGGTGTAAGCTCAACCCCCATGTCGCCAAGCACGTAATGTCCAGGCTTCTCCAGCTGAACATTTAAGGCGCCAGCCATCGTAGCCATAGGCCATCCAGCATTGAAACTTTCTGTTTTAAACCTGTCCCGCTTCATAATCCTAAAAGCACCCCTCCAGTTTTTTTGAAGAAGCCATGATGCTAAAACCATGATAAAGGCCGTTAGACGAGCCGGAATGTAGTTGGCTATCGTGTCAAGCCTCGCCGAGAACCATCCTAGATTTATGTGCTCCGAATCCTTGTAGCCCACCATAGAATCCAAAGTGCTTATCACTCTGAAAGCTACAGCGCCCGGAACTCCAAAAAGGGCATAGTAGAACAGAGCTGAGGTTACACCGTCCACGGTGCTTTCCGCGATAGATTCTATAGTTGCTGAAATCACATGCCTTTCATCAAGGCTTTCAGGGTTACGTCTCACAATAAAGCGGAGCCAGCGCCTAGCCTCCCTTAAGTCGCCTTTTTCCATGGCCCTAGCTATTGGAAACGTATAATAAGCCATGCCCTTCAAAGCGAACGTCAACTTTAGAATCACAGCTGCCAAAACAGCATAGGCCAAAAAACCCAAAAAATCTTTGACTATGAATAAAATTAGGTAGGCCGGAACGGTGAAAATTGTCGCTGAAACCACGCAGAGAAGGACACCGTTAAACTTTTCAAGCTTAGGATTCTTGTTCCTAAACCTTACCTTCAGAAAAGCTATAACCTTCCCCATCCAAACCGTCGGATGGACAGGATCAGGGGGCTCGCCGAAAATCTGATCTATAGTAAGGGCTAAACAAAGAATTATAATAGACTCGAAAAAACAGCGGACATGGTACGCGAGCAAATTCAAAACTCCTTTAATGTACGATTATGCATTGAACTTGCAATTCTCCCGGAAACTGTGAGGAGGATCCGCATAACATCCCTGCCATAAATATAACCAAGCCTGCCCTTGCATGCCGAAGCCTCGCTGTAACTTGAAACTCCATCATTAACAACACCGCAGCCTGCTATTGTTATGGGTGTCGGATCTGCAGTATGCACACGTAATTCCGTTGAGGTGACATGATCGGAAAGGAGGGCAACACATACATCATCTAGGCTGACATTGTCAAGGATAGTGCCAATCATTTCATCTATCTTTTGTATGATGGCTATTTTCCCCCGAACATTTCCATCATGACTCGCCTCATCAGGAGCTTCAACATGCGCAAGGACAAAATCATGGCTTCTTAGGCTGTTCAAAGCCGCTTCAGCCTTGGCATTAATATCGGTGTCCAAATCCCCCGTTGCTCCCGGAACATCAACTACAGTCATCCCTGCAAGTCTACATATGCCCTTGATGAGGCTGGCTGCAGCTACACAAGCTCCCCTCAGCCCATATTTCGAATGAAAAAGCTCTAGCTCAGGCTTTGTGCCAGCACCCCAAGGAATGACAATATTTGCAGGGGGGAAACCTTTCCTTTCGCGTTTCCTGTTCACCGGATGGTCCCTTAAAAGCCTATAAGAGGTCCGAATTAGTTCGTTTAGCACCTGAGAGGTTTTCAGAGCTTCCCTCGAAGAGTCCAAGGGCCTAACAGAACCAGCTTTACAGCCGACCTTTGGGGGGTCAGCTGCCACATTAGCGGATAAATCCTTACCCCTCAGGACAAGGACGCCCTTATGGCCCAAAGTTCGCTTATAAAAAAGATCCAAATCACCATGATTGTCCAACTTTAAATCCGCAAGGGCGTTTGCAAGTTCATCTAAACCCTCCTTAACCCTGCCCGCCCTTGCATCCACAACATAAAAATCCTCATCAACAGTGGCGAAATCGCATCTGAAAGCCAAATCGCCAAAAGCCATCTCCACTCCAACTCCACAGGCCTCAAAACCGCCCCGCCCAGAATAGAACCTATTTGGGTCATATCCAAGTATGGCCAAGTTGGCAACATCACTACCCCAAGCCACACCAGAATCCGCAGCGTAAAGTAGGCCAGAAACCCCTAAAGAAGCCAGCCTATCCATATGTACGGTCTGTGCAAACTCGAGCGGAGTCAAGCCCCCAAGCTCCTTAATCGGACGATCAGCCATCCCATCGCCTATAACCATGAGAATCTTCATCATGGTTCCTAAAATGGATGGATAATCCGGACATATAAACAATTACCTAAACGAAAAGTCCAAAAATAGGCCATTAGAAAACTTTCAAAACTGCAACACAAACCTCTGACCGATTCGGTTAAAGGCTCCCCGCCGATTTCGCCGTGCCCGTAATGTTGAAGCAAAGGCTAATTTATTTTAGGTTAGCAAGTCCCATTAAAATATTGAGCAAGAGCTGCTAAGGCTTCTTGGAAAGTGTATGCCTTCGGGACAACGTCAACTTTTAATCCGTTGTCCTGAAGGGTTTTGGCGGTTTCAGGCCCTATGGCCACTATGAGGGGACGCTTAAGGGTTTCTTGTAAAATATTCTGATTGAGGAATGTGCCAATAACTTGTAGGAAGTTTTTGACGCTTTGCGAACTCCCAAAAACTATGGCGTCAATCCTGCCGGATGTGAGATGCTCTATAAAAGCCTTGGCTTTGTCACAATTCATTGGGATTTTCTGCTCATAAACATGGATTTCCCTTACAAAGGCTCCCATACTTTCAAGGTTTTTCCTAAGAGTTGGGCTTGCCCCTTTTGCACGGGGAATAAAAACGCTTTTGCCCCTCAGGCCAAGTCCCGCAAGCACTTGAACCACGCCATCAGAGCTGTATTTCTCAGGAATCAGGTCCACGTGAATATTATGTCTCATAAGCTCCTCGGCGGTTCTAGGTCCCACGGCTATAATCTTCGTTTTTTCTAGGCCATCATAAAGATGGTGTGTTAAGCCTAGAATTTCAGCCTCCTTAAGGAGGAAACGAACAGCGTTAACGCTCATAAAAACCGTATAGTCTGCCTTTCCGCGTTGGAGGTCTTCAATAAAGTTCCTGATTGGAGACAGATCCTGTGGCATTTTAAACTCTAGAACCGGAATAATGTAGGGCTTGCCACCCATCCTTTCTATTAAGTCGGCTGTCTCCTCAGCCTGACTCTCAGCCCTTGTGATGGCGATTACCTTACCTTTTAGGTTAGGGGTTTCTTGAACCATGCAAGTTTCCTGCCCAGATTGGCCACTTCTCCTACCACAATTACGGAGGGTGGTTTAAAAGATGCTTTTTCAGCGTCTTCGGCGATGGTCGCCAAACGACCAATTATTGTCCTCTGATTTTCAGTGGTTCCCCACTCTATTATGGCTGCAGGCGTATCCGGACTTAAGCCGCCCTTGATAAGATTCCCAACGATATCTCTTATGGACTCAAGTCCCATTAAAATGACAATGGTATCCACAGCCCCGGCTATTTTCCCCCAATTAACCTTCTTTGAAGCGTCAGCGGCTTGGCTTCCAGTAACTATGGCCACGGATGATGCATAAGCCCTGTGGGTTAGGGGGATGCCCGCATAAGCCGGAGCGGCAAAAGCTGAGGAAACTCCTGGAACCACTTCGAATTCTATATTTTTGGAGATTAGAGCCTCAGCCTCCTCGCCGCCTCTACCAAATATAAAGGGGTCTCCACCCTTCAGCCTAACAACAGTTTTACCCTTCATGGCCTCTTTGATCATCAGATTGTTAATTTCCTCCTGAGTTAGGGTATGCTTTCCAGAGGCTTTCCCAACGTAAACTTTCTCAGCCTTCTCTGGAATAAGCCTTAAAATATCCTCGCTTACAAGCCTGTCATATATTACAACATCCGCATTCTGAAGAACTTCCAAAGCCCTCAACGTCAGCAGCTTGGGATTTCCCGGGCCTGCGCCTACGAGATAAACTTTACCATAACCCATACTTTTCCCGCCACTGCGCCCTTATTTCATCGGCTCCTTTCGCCATAAGCATATGTGCAGCCCTCTTACCTAAATCCTCAGCCTCATTAAGACCACCCTCAACATGAACCTCGATTTTCCTAAAAGCATCAGCTGAGAAAGTGCAACCATAGAGGGTTAGCCTTCCCGCCTCGGCATGGGCATAGGCGCCTATTGGAAAGTGGCATCCACCCTCCATGGCCGCTATAAGGCTTCTCTCCGCAGTCACTTCAGCCCTCGTGGGAAAATGATCAATTACCCTAAGGACATCAATGAGGTCGCTTCTATCCCGTCTTACCACAACAGCCAAGGCTCCCTGCCCAGCAGCGGGAGCCATAAGGTCAGGGGGAAAAACCTCGGTTACCAGGCTGTTTAGGCCAAGCCTAGCTAAACCTGCATAAGCCAAAATTACGGCGTGGAATTCTCCACGTTTCACCTTCTGCACTCTGGTGTCAACATTTCCTCTTATGGGTTTAATCTCCAAGTCTGGCCGCAGAAATTTTATTTGAGCCATCCTCCTAAGGCTGCTAGTGCCTACAATCGCCCCGCTAGGAAGCATTTTGAAGGGCGTATTATCCTTTGAAATCAAGGCCTCTAAAGGCGAATCCCTTTCTGGAATGGCTGCCACAATTATTTCTTCATCCCCCTTTAACGTAGGTACATCTTTTAGGCTATGCACTGCCAGGTCTATTTCACCCTTGACAAGGGCTAGGTCTATTTCCTTCTCAAATATGCCCTTCCTATCCATGGCGAAGAGGGGTTTCTTCCGCTCAACATCACCCATGGTCTTTATTATTTTGATTTTAAAATCAACATCGGGCTTTACCCGTTTGAGGTTATCTAAAACATATTCTGTCTGTTTAAGAGAAAGTCTGCTTCCCCTAGTTCCAACAATCAGCCTCATTGATCCTACCCGCTTATAGAGGCGGCTGAGGCTAAAGCCTTGTCAAAAGCCTCAACTGTCATTTCAAGATCTTCGTCTGAGTGAGCCAAGGAGAGGAAGCATGTCTCAAACTGGGAGGGCGGTATGAAAACTCCGCTCTTTAGAAGTGCCGTGAAGTAGGCATAGAACCGCTTTGTATCTGAAAGTTTAACAGTGGCGTAGTCCTTTACTGGTTGAGGGGAGAAGAATATTTGAAACATCGAGGCTAAATTGTGCACTTGAACCGCAAGTTTGTAGCTTCTGCTTAAATCAGCCAGGGCTTCAGCCAGCTTTCCGCAGTTCCCCTCGATTTTCGGGTAAATCTTACTTCTGTTCCTAATCAAGTATTGAATCGTAGAGTAGCCAGCTGTTACTGAGATTGGATTCCCGCTGAAGGTTCCAGCCTGATAGACCCCGCCGAGGGGGGAGAGCTTCTCCATAATATCTTTTCTTCCTCCAAAGGCAGCTATTGGGAAACCGCCTCCGAGAATTTTGCCAAGGGTGGTCATATCGGGCTTAACGTTATAGTACTCCTGTGCCCCACCTAAAGAAATCCTGAACCCCGTCACAATTTCATCAAATATTAAAACTACACCGTAATCGCTTGTCAGTTTTCTTAAAAATTCAAGATAACCCCTCGCTGGCAAAATTAAGCCTGAATTGGCGATTACAGGTTCTATTATCACGGCGGCTATTTCATGACCTTCCCTTTTAAACGTCTCCTCTAAGGCCTCAAAATTGTTGTATGGAAGGACTATGGTGTTTCTGGCGGTTTCCTCCGGAACCCCCAGTGAGCTGGGAGTGCCAAACCACGCAGCTCCAGAGCCTGCCTTAACAAGGACGCTGTCGTGGGATCCGTGGAAGCATCCCTCAAACTTAACCAATTTTTTCCTTCCGGTGAAACCCCTTGCAATCCTCACAGCATGCATTGTCGCCTCAGTTCCTGAATTTACAAGTCTAAGCATTTCCATGGATGGATACAGCTCATGAATAAGCTCTGCCAATTTTACCTCAAGCTCTGTTGGAGTTCCATAGACAGATCCATTGTCGAGCTGTATCTTTACAGCGTTTACAATCTCATCATGGGCGTGGCCAAGTATAAGCGCCCCATAGGCCATGCAATAGTCAATATAGACGCGCCCATCAACACTGTATAACCTTGAACCCTTAGCCCTATTCACAAAAAATGGGTAGGGCTCGAAAGCCCTCACTGGGCTGTTGACGCCTCCGGGGATTAGCCTTTTAGCCCTCTCGTAAAGCTCCTTAGATTTCAGTCCTAAAGCTGGCTCAGCCACAGTGCAGCCTCCCTTGCATGATATGTTATAATTAAGTCTGCCCCAGCCCTCTTTATGGCTGTTAAAATTTCAACTACAGCCGCCCTTTCATCAACCCATCCCAGTTGAGCCGCAGCCTTAACCATTGAGTATTCGCCGCTCACATTGTAGGCCGCTATGGGAACATTAAACCTTGACCTTGCAAGGCATATTATATCCAAATAGGCTAGGGCAGGTTTAACCATAACTATGTCAGCACCCTCAATTATGTCTAATTCTATTTCCCTCAGAGCTTCTTGTTGACGCCCGAAACCCATCTGATAGCCCCTCCTATCGCCGAACTTAGGCTTTGAGTCCGCAGCCTCTCTGAATGGCCCATAAAAGCATGAGGCGTATTTAGCAGAGTAAGCCATTATCCCAACATCTTTGAAGCCAGCATCATCTAGAGCTTCTCTTATAGCCTTAACCTGCCCGTCCATCATGCTTGAAGGCGCCACAAAGTCAGCTCCAGCTTGAGCGTGGCTTACAGCCACTTTCCCGAGAACCCTTAAGGTTGAGTCATTGTCAACATGGCCATTCTTTATTATGCCACAGTGCCCGTGGGCAGTGTACTCGCAAAGGCATACATCCGTCATCACAATCAAATCTTCGCCGAATTCCCTCTTTAAGAATCTAACAGCCTTCTGGACTATGCCATCCTCAGCGTAGGCGGATGATCCCTCATCATCCTTGTAGGAGGGTATCCCAAAGAGAAGCACAGCCTTTATACCTGCATCAAGCACTTTATTGGCTTCATTTGCTAGATGCTCTATCGGAAGCCTGAAGCATCCGGGCATAGAGCTTACTGGAATGGGCACCTTGGCAGTTTCGTCAACAAATATTGGATATATAAGGTCGCTTGGGTGAACCCTTAGCTTGAAAGTTAAGCTCCGCAGAGCTGGTGTTCTACGCAGCCTTCTCATTCTAACTTGTGGGAAACTGGACATAATCTCACCTGTTGGGCTTTATAACCTTTGATTTATGCCCTTCGATAAGTCTAAAAGCTTCAGCTAACGCTTCATCAAAACGTCCCATCTTTAGAAAGCCGGAAATTTTTCCATCATGCAGAATATCATAAAGAATGCTCCTCCTCGTTTTCTGATCTGGAAAAATCTTTTTTAGCGTCCCTCTAACCTCAAGCTGAAGCCTTATCTTGAGAAGATCCTCCTCTGTGATTAGTTCCTCAACCCTTTTCCGCAGAACCCTTGCCATGACTGGACTCTTTCCGCCTGTTGATATAGCAACTTTAAAATCGCCAACCTCAGCTAAGGCTGGAAGCTTAAAATCGCTTAATTGGGGATTATCAACCGCGTAAACCATGCAGCCATAAACTTTCGCCTTCGCGGCTAACTCAGCATTAAGGGCAGGGTTGTCAGTTGCGGCGATCACTAGATCAGGTTTTGGGTTAAGGCTTTTAATGAAGTTGTCCACGTTGTCAACTTCAAAATTAACCAGCTCAACCTTGCCTTCGCGGGATAGCCTTTTCATTCCAGCTGAAAAGGATCTGCTGAAAACCTTAATCTTAGGCTGTTCGCTGATAAACTTTAAAAGTTTCTTATAGCCTTCCTTGCCGCCGCCTACTACAACGATATTTTTCCCGGAAAAGTTAAAGTCAATCAGCAAGAGAGTCTCCCCCAATAAGTAGACTCTTAAATTTTTCTATAAACTGTTTGAAGTTGGTTCCATTTATTCGTGGGGGCTTAGCTAGCTCCGTAAGCCTATTAAGGTTTATAAATTGCTCAGCAACCATGACAGCCTTAGATCCGAAATCATCGTATCTTATCTCGACCTCTGGGATCATGCCCCTTTCCTCAAATTCCATGCGGGGAATAATTCCTAACAATTCCATGCCATGAGCCTTCAAGGCCTGATCAATGAAATGTTTAACATCTTCTGTGAAATAACTAAGCCTAGCCTTATTCAGAATTACAGCTGAAACATTCACACCTAGGCTTCGCATAATCCTTGCGTGGCTTATAGCATCTACTACGGCGCCTTCTATGCCAGCCTTATCACATCCTACAACCATTACTGCCGGCGCGTTTACAGCCAGAGCGATTTCCACTGTTGAGAAGGGATGCTCAACGTTCTCGTTTAACAATCCTGTAAAATCGCTCATGGCTCCCTCTATGAGGATTAAGTCATAGTCCTTGCAGGCTTGAGAAACAACCTCATTAAGGGATTTCCATCCGCTTTCACTTATCCTTATCGAGGAATACGATTTCATAGGCTCTTTGATGAGGTATAGCGTTGGAACAATATCTCTTACATCTCCACCAACCTTTAAGACGCCAACGTTAAAACCCCTCATTTTTAAAGCTCCCGCTACCCCGGCGAGGATGAATGTCTTGCCTACGCCACTTTGAGGCGCTGTAAAAATGATAAGCCGAGGAAGCCTAGGCTGCAGGTTCCGCAGACCCTCAGATCCCTTTATAGTTATTCCAGTTGATATGCCCACTTCGCTTTTCATCCAATCCCTCAGCGATGCGTTTGCCATCCTAACCTCTTTAAGCTCTTCAGGAGTTATATCCAGAGCCTCCATTATTTTTTCCACAATCGCTGGATTTTCATCTAAGAGAGCGTGAACCAAAACTCCGACAATGTTGCCCTCCGCGTTGGATACTCCAGAAACTATTTCCTGCGGGTTACTACGATAGTTCAGTCTTCTAACACTTGAAACTAGAATGGGTTTGGCGTCCTTGTGAAGGGTTATATTACCATAGGTGTGGCAGTGGAAACCAGTAACTTTTAAGCCTATATCATCGGCGATGAAGCTTTGTCCAACAACTGTGGCGACCACGCGGTCAGTGCATATTAGAGGCGCAAAATCTACATCTAGTAGGCCAAGCCCATGCCTTACGATGGGAACTGGCGAGAGCCTGCCAGTATCAGTGCTTCGAGCCAATATCTGAAAGCCGGCGCATATGCCTAGTAGAAGTTTTCCGGACTCCGCCATCTTAACAATCTCTTTTGCAAGATTGCCTCCTATACTTCCGGACTCGACAAGGCTTCCTCCCGGAATTATGAGCATGTCAAGAACTTCAGATGCTTGTTTACCCTCCACGAGCCCATCCTGTCTAACAATGTCTGTGGGCAGGCCGCCAAACTCTTCAAAACAGGGTAAAGCCCCAGGAACATACACGAGGCCTATCCTGCATTTTAGACCTATAAGCGTCACCCTCGCTGAGTCGCAATAGCCTTATATTTGCTCGCGTATTTAAGTTGATTGGACGGGTCATCCAACCATGCCGCTCCCTACCCGAGCTTTGGACATAGTGAACGTAAGGATAACCTTTCGCAAGGCGAAAGTTCCGCTTCTGGAAGCTGTATCCTTCAGGGATAAGAGTAAGGCCTACGCAGAGGTTCTTGCCCTTGGCCATATTGACGAATGTGTTATTCTGCAAACATGTAATAGGGTGGAGTTTTATCTCGTAAGCCGTGAAGGAGAGAACATTGCAAGAAAATTAAGTGAGTATTTAGCTAACAGGGCTGGTGTAATGAGGGAAGAAGCCCTCAAGGCAATTGAGACAGCCCTAAACTATGAAGCTCTACTGCATCTATTACATGTAGCTTCAGGTCTAGATTCAATGATCATGGGTGAAAATGAGATTTTAAGTCAGGTTTGGAACGCCTATTTAGAGGCGGAATCCTTCAAGGCCACGGGTCCCATTCTAAGAACAGCCTTCAAAAAAGCTGTAAGCGTCGGCAAGCGTGTTAGAACCGAGACGGGAATAAGCAGGGGACCATCATCCTTCGGAGCTATGGCCGTTAAGTTGGCTGAATCCCTCCTAGGAGGAATCAACGGGAGAAACGTTATAGTTATAGGGGCTGGTGAAATGGGAACATGCGTAGCCAAGGCATTAGCCCGCCATAAACCCCACGCGATATTCGTGGCCAACAGAACATATGATAGGGCTGTAAAATTGGCTGAGGAGGTTGAAGGTAAAGCCCTAAAGTTTGATATGCTTGAGGAAGCACTAGTAGAGGCAGATGTTGCCATATGCACCACAGCTGCCCCCCACTATATTTTAACAAGAGAGGCTGTTTGCAGAATCCTTGAAAGGCGTGATGGAAACAGTGATCTATTGATAATAGACATTTCAAACCCTAGAAATGTTGAGAAGTCGGTGAAAGAGGTTACTGGCGTAAAGCTTTACGACATAGACGACTTCCAGGCCATAGTAGAAAAAAATCTTGAAGAGAAAAGGAAAAGCATGGAAAAGGCCCTAAAAATTGTAGAGGAGGAGCTTCCGCTTTTGTTTAAGGAACTAAAGGAACAGTCTGTGAGGGAACTTATTTCCAGAATAGTTTCACGCGCCGAGGACATGCGTAAAGAGGAACTTACAAGGGCGCTTAACATGCTTAGCTCCATAGGCGACAGGGAGCGGAAGGTGATTGACGATTTAACCCATACGATTCTTAAAAGGACGTTATTGCCAATAGTTGAAAGTCTTAAAGCCGCAGCGCTAAATGGCGATGAACAGCTAATAGAGGAAACCGTAAAACTCTTTGGAGTGGAGAATGTGAGCCTGTTAAAGTGGAGCGGAGCTAATGGATAACGTGGGATTAATTTTAGTGGGACATGGCAGTAGGCTACCCCAACATAGGGAAAACATAGAAAAACTCGCTGAAATTTTAAGGAGCACGTCAAGGTTCAAGCTTGTTGAAACAGCCTATATGATCAGAAATAAACCCTCAATAGTTGAAGCTTTAGATCAAATGTCCAAAAAGGGAGTAAAAAAGGTTGTCCTAGTCCCGGTTTTTATGACCCTTGGAAGCCATACCTTAGAGGATATTCCAAAAATTTTGGGTTTAAGAGAAGGTGGGCGTGTGACTAAATGGGGCGACATGGAGGTTATTTATGGTGACCCCCTCGGCTCAGATATACGCATAGCCGAGATAATCGAAGAGAAAGCCTTAGAAGCCCTGGGCGAAGTAACCCAGCCTCAAATGAGGCCTAATGCTGAGAGTCCAGCCGCTGCAAATGTCATGTTCGAGACAAGTATGGGCATTATTAGGAGCATGATCAGGGAAGCTCTTGAAAGGGTTCCGGAAAAACATGCTAGGATTACTGAGCGGGTCGTACATGCAACAGCTGATCCCGAGTTTGCCAAGCTTATAGTAATACATGATAGGGCTGTTGAGGCCGGGGTTAAGGCAATAAAATCCGGAGCTAAGGTGATAACGGACGTTAAAATGGTTTTGGCAGGCATAAACGCAGCGAAACTGCGTAAGTTTGGCGGTAAAATTTTATGTTATGTAGATGATAAACGTGCTTTGAAGCTGGCTTCTGAGCGGAATTTGACGAGAACCGCTGCTGCCATGCGCCTAGCCATTGATGAAGGGTTAAACGGCGCCATAGTGGTTATTGGAAATTCGCCAACCGCAACCTTTGAGCTTGTAAAGGCTGTGGAAAACGGAGAAGCCAAACCCGCCCTCATAATAGCAACTCCTGTGGGATTTGTAAAATCCGCAGAGGCTAAGGAAGCTGTTATGAAGCTTGACATACCATTCATAACTCTTAGGGGATTTAAGGGCGGAAGCCCTGTGGCGGTTGCCATATTCAATGCACTGCTGATGTTGGCAGAGGAATCAAACTAGAGAGGCCATGAAATGAGATTTCTTAAGTATGGCATCTCCACGGGTGCATGCGCGGCAGCTGCAGCTAAGGCGGCATTGTTGGCTCTATTAGATAGACCAGTGGAACACGTGGGAGTTCCAACGCCCATAGGCCTACGCTTAGAGATACCCATTAAGGGTTGCAGGAGAATAGACTCCGAAAAGGCCATGGCGTGGGTTGTCAAGGATGCAGGGGATGATGCAGACGTTACCGATGGCATAGAGATTTTCGCCACCGTCAAGCTACTGGACGGGCCGGATGTTGTCATAAGAGGCGGGAAGGGCGTGGGCACGGTAACAAAGCCTGGCTTGCCAATTCCCGTGGGAGAGGCTGCAATAAACCCTGTTCCAAGGATGATGATAGAAAACGCCGTAAGAGAGGTTTTGCCTCAGGGCAAGGGGGTTGAAGTGCTAATAGAGGTTCCCAGAGGCGTCGAGATTGCTGGAAAAACTTTGAATCCAAAGCTTGGTATAGTGGGCGGCATATCCATTCTTGGCACGGCAGGCGTTGTGAAGCCATATTCCGTAGAAGCTTATAAACGCTCGCTGGTTCCCCAGATCGATGTAGCCTTAGCCAGCGGGCATCCATGGGTATTTCTTGTTCCCGGAAACATCGGTGCGGAAATCGCCAGAAATGTGTTCAAGGCACCGGAAGAGGCCATAGTTCAGACCGGAGACTTTGTGGGTTACATGCTTCGGAAATCCGTAGAGAAGGGCGCTAAAAACTTGATTCTTCTGGGACACGCTGGAAAACTTGTTAAACTGGCAGCAGGAATCTTTAACACTCACCATAAAATTGCTGATGCTAGGATGGAGGTTATAGCCTCCTATGCGGCTTCGGCGGGCGCGCATCCCCAGCTTGTTGAAAGAATATTACAGTGTAACACAACCGAGGAGGCAATAGCTCTCCTAAAGGAAGCTAACCTTTTGATGCCAACCTTTAATAGAATAGCCGAGAGGGTGCGTCGTCGCTGCATCGAAAAGGTTGAGAATAAAGCGGAAATCACCGTGATTATTGTCTCCCTAAATGGGGAAATTTTAGGGGTAAGTGGAAAAGCTGAGTGCATAGAAAAATGGCTAAAATCCATATAGTCGGAGCTGGGCCAGGATCTCCAGAGTATGTGACTCCCATAGCGAGGAAAATTGTAAGGGAAGCCCAGCTTGTCGTAGGCGCCGAGAGAGTTCTAGAACTATTTAGGGAGGATTTAAGGGGCGAAAAGATTCCGCTCACAGCCAAGAACATAAAGGAAACCATAAAATATGCCATCAGACGCGCAGAGGAAGGCATGAATGTGGTTCTATTATCCACAGGTGACCCGTGCTTCTCCGGCCTTCTTAAAACGGTTATTAACATTGTTGGAGGAAATCTTGATTTCGACATTATCCCAGGAATAAGCTCAATTCAAGCATGTGCGGCTCGTCTTAAAATAAGCTGGGATGAAGCGGCGCTGGCAAGCTTTCATGAAGGAGCTGACGAAAACAGGAAGGATGAGCTTCTTAATGCTCTTAGAAGGGGAAAAACCGCCATTGTGCTTCCTGATCCTAAAGCCTTTAAGCCCCGAGAAATCGCGGAATTTCTAATTGACAAGGGTTTAGATGGGCTAACGCCAGTTTTTATATGTGAAAACTTAACCCTTGAAGGGGAAAAAATAATCGAAACTACATTGGAAGAAGCTTCAAAACTTGATTTTGGAAGCCTCTGCGTTATGGTTGTCAAGCCTTCTGAAAGGAAGTGAGCGTATGTGGAACTATAGAACGCCGGGCATACCCGATGATCTTTTCATAACCAGCGAGGGGATTCCAGGTCCAACTAAGGAGGAAATTAGGGTCTTAACCATTTCAAAGGCGAGGATTAGGGAGGGCTTCCTTGTTGCGGATGTAGGCTGTGGTGTTGGAAGCCTAACCGTAGAGGCCGCATTGCAGGTCGGTCCATCCGGAAGGGTTTTCGCCATAGACGAGGACGAGAAAGCTGTAAAAGTTACGAGGGAAAATGTGACAAAATTCAATGTTCAAGATAGGGTTGAGATTATTTGTGGAAAAGCCCCTGAGGCAATGCGTAATTTACCCAGCATGGATGTAGTGATTGTGGGTGGAAGCATGTCCTTGAAAGGTATTCTCGAGACCTCTTGGATGAAGCTTAAGGAGGGGGGCAGAATAGTTGTTAATGCAATCATGCTGGAGACAGCCTATGAGACATTACATGAGCTTAAAAGGCTAAGGTTTAGGGATATTGACGTAGCCGCTATTTTCGTGGCTAAGGGAAAGTTCGTGAGCGGCGGTGTTATGATGCTGGCCCGGAATCCAATTACAGTAATATCAGCCACAAAGCTCGGGTGAAAATTTGCCTGGAAAATTCTTTGGAGTCGGCGTTGGACCTGGAAACCCGCAGCTAATAACAATTAAGGCTTCGCAGGTGCTTATGACCGTAGATGTTATATGCGCTCCCAAGTCAAGCCCTAAAAAGTCAAGTTACGCCCTAAAAACGGTTAGGACCATAATAAAAACCTCAAATAAGAGACAAGAAACGATTGAGCTTGTTTATCCAATGGTTAAAGACAGAAAACTTATGGAAGGGGCTGTGGAGAGGAACGCTGAAATCATTGTTTCCAGGCTTAGAGGGGGAAAAAATGTTGCATTCATAACCCTTGGAGATCCAATGCTCTACAGCACATTTATAAACACTTACAGGAAAGTTGTTGAAAAACTGCCGGAAGTCGAAGTGGAGATAATTCCAGGGGTAACTTCCCTTTCAGCCTGCGCTGCAGCCTCTAGAATACCTATTGCGGAGGCTGAAGAGGCTGTCGTCATTATCCCAGCAACCTCAAATCTTGAAAAGCTTGAAATGTTGGCGCAACAGGCTGACACCATAATATTCATGAAAGGTATTAAAGACATGGAGGGCCTATTCAAGGCTCTAACTAGAAGCGGATTCGGTGAAAACTCGCAAGCTGTGGTAGCCGCAAACATTGGAACACCCTCGGAGGAAGTTAGAATAATGAAGCTTCACGAGCTTAGGAAAATGAAGGGTGAATCATACTTTTCCACGATTATAGTGAGGAGGGAAAGCCCATGACGGGCGGGGCAAAAGTCTTCTTTGTTGGCGCCGGACCCGGAGACCCGGAGCTCATAACCTTAAAAGGTAAAAAAATCTTGGAGAAAGCCGACGTCGTTGTCTACACAGGCTCGCTGCTAAACCCGGAAATCCTCAAATACGCAAAAGAAGGGGCACAACTCTTTGATAGTGCAAGGATGGATCTGGAGGAAATCGTTCAAACACTTGTCAAAGCCGCCAAGGAGGGTAAAATTGTTGTGAGACTCCATGACGGGGATCCAAGCTTCTATGGCGCCATAAAAGAGCAGATGGATCTCTTGGATAGGGAAGGCATAGGATATGAGGTTATTCCTGGCGTGAGCAGTTTGCAGGCTGCCGCCGCCAGCCTAAAGCGGGAGCTAACCCTTCCAGGAGTATCCCAAACGGTTATTATAACAAGGCCTGAGGGGAAAACTCCCATCACTGGGGCAGATGACCTAGCTGAGCTGGCTAGACATAGGGCTACGATGGCCATTTTCCTTGGAGTTCACGCCATAAGAAAGGTTGTGGACAAGCTCAGGCTTGGAGGATATCCCGAAGACACACCGGTGGCCGTTGTTTATAGGGCTTCTTGGCCTGAGGAGAAAATTGTTAAGGGCACTTTAAGGGATATAGCCGAAAAGGTTGAAGGTGAAAATATTAAAAGTACAGCCCTTATCCTTGTGGGAGATATTATAGAGCCTAAGGATTATGGCCGCAGTAAGCTGTATGATGCAGGCTTCACGCATGGGTTTAGAAGAGGCAAAGGTAATGTTTGAAAGGGGCGTAGCCATAATTTATGTTACAGGAAAAGCTAAGAAAACATCCCTAAAAATTAAAGGGGCTTTAGAAAAGGCGAAAATAGACTGCAAAATTTTCGCTCCAGAAAAAATAGCCTCTGAGGGTGTTCTCGCCCTAAAACCCACTTTTCGCAAGGGAATTGAAGAAATTTTCAATAGTTATGACGCGATAGTGGCGGTCATGGCCGCGGGGATAATTATTAGGGCTGTCGCCCCCCTCCTCAAAAGCAAGCTTACAGATCCGGCCATAGTATGCGTGGATGTCGCAGGGCGTTTCGCTATAAGCCTCATCTCCGGACATTATGGCGGGGCGAATTATCTTGCAAAACTCATAGCTGAGGGAATAGGCGCTGTGGCTGTGATAACAACGGCTTCTGAGGCTGTTGGAAAGAAAAGTGTTGAAGAAATTGCTGAGAAGCTCCACTGTAGAATATTAAATCCAGAAGTTCTCAAGGAGGTTAACTCCCTAATCATTAACGATGGGAAAATAGCCCTAATTCTTGTTGGAAGGGCGAAAGCTTTTCCATCAACGATTTATGGCTGCAAGCTGTTAACAGCCGAGAATCTTGATAAAGCGCTTAATATGCTGGAAAGCTTTGATGGCGGAGTATTCATCATAAAAAGTGCAGATGAAAACGGGGCCTTGAAGACTGTTAAGCAGCTTTCCAAGCCCATAGCTCTCTTTAGCCCGAAAAGGATAGCTGTTGGGATTGGAGCGAGAAAAAGTGTGGATGGAAAAGATGTTTACGAGGCTGTTATTAAAGTATTGAGGGCTGTTGATGTTCCCTTGTTCTCCGTTGATGTGATGGCTACCGTTGATGTTAAAAGGGATTCCCCTGGAATTCTTAGCGCTGCAGATGAGCTTGGTCTCCCATTACGGTTTATAAGCGTTGAGGAGCTCCGCAGCTTCAGCCATAAAGATTTGTCCCCTGACTCTAAGCTTGTTGAAGAGAAGATTGGGGTTGGAGGAGTATGCGAAAGGGCGGCCCTAATGGCCATAGGGGGGAAGGGAAGATTAATTCTAAAAAAGATGAAGGTGAAAGGGGTTACCGTGGCTGTGGCCGAGGCCGAATAGCTGTAGTCGGCATAGGCCCAGGCTCCATCGAGCATACGACTTTAAAGGCTAAAAGTGAAATAGAGAAAGCGGATGTTATAGTAGGGTATTCAACATACGTTAACTTTGTGCGACCGCTGATAAAGCCCACAGCCGAGGTTATATCTGGCGGGATGGGCAGAGAAGTTGAAAGGGCCAGATTAGCCATAAAAAAGGCTTTAGAAGGCAAATTTGTGGCTGTTGTGAGTGGTGGGGACTCAGGAATTTATGGCATGGCAGGTTTGATTATAGAGGTTGCCGAGAAAATGCACGCAAATGTTCCGATAGAGATAATTCCGGGGGTGACTGCTGCAATAGCCGCAGCTGCAAAGATCGGAGCACCGATAATGGGCGACTTCGCAGCCATAAGCCTAAGCGACCTTCTAACACCATGGAATGAAATTGAGAGGAGACTGAGGGCTGCTGCGGAGGCAGACTTTGTCATAATTCTCTATAATCCCCAAAGCAAAAGGCGGATAGAACCCCTCATCAAAGCCCACCAAATATTGCTCGAATATAGAAAACCCGACACTCCAGTAGGCGTGGTGCGAAATGTTGAAAGGGAAAACGAGCAGAGAGTCATAACAACGCTCAAAGATATGCTGAATCATGAAATCGACATGGCTACAACTATAATTGTGGGAAACTCGAAAACGCGTATAATAAACGGACAAATCGTCACATCAAGGGGATACAACTTATCAGAAGAATGAATGTAAGGAATAAGCCCAAACTTTCGTTTACTTCATAGCACCCTAATTCCCATTTGTCTGGGTTTTCATTTTTATAAGCCTATGGATTTCCCTTCTGGCTTCGCCTATTGTTAATGGCAAAGGGTTACCTATTGGGAGTCTATCTTTTACTTTCAGGATTTCGAAGAGATGGGTTATCCTTGGAAGGCGAAGATCAATGCTTCTAAGGGTTTCAGTGCTTGAAAATACATCTTTTAGCGGGCCATGCAGATGGATTTTTCCGCGGCCGAGAACGTATATTTTGTCTGCACATAAAGGAACAAAGTCAACATCATGAGTTGCAATGATTAACGTCATACCGTAATCCTCATTTAACTTCAGGAGGAGCTCAAGTATGCTGTTAACTGTTTTTGGGTCAAGATTCGCGGTTGGTTCATCTAAAGCGATTATTTCTGGCTTCATGGCTAATACACCGGCTATGGCAGCCCTCTTTTTCTGGCCCTGGCTGAGTCTTTGGGGCGGCTTATTCTCCAAGCCCTTAAGGCCCATGACTTCCACAGCCCATTTAACCCTCTCCTCAATTTCCTTATCGGGTAACCCAAGATTTCTGGGACCGAAGGCTATGTCCTGAAAAACTGTGGGTGCGAACAGCTGGTCATCTGGATTCTGGAAAACCAGACCAACTTTTTGTCTTACAAAGTCAAGGTTGTTCTTGGAAACTTCTTTGCCTAGAACATAAACCTTCCCGCTTGTGGGCATCAAAAGTCCATTAAAGTGATATAGAAGGGTGGATTTTCCAGCTCCGTTAGGCCCCAACAGAGCTATTTTATCGCCCTTTTCAGCTACAAAGTTAATGTTTTCAAGGGCCTTAGTTCCATCTGGATATACGTATGTAAGATTTACTGTTTCAATAGCCTTGGGCAATTTAGTTCCTCCGCATCGCTACAAGATGATCAGCCAGTCCGCTAGAATGAGGAAGGTGAACGCCAAAATTAAGCTTAACCCGTAAATTATATCTCTGGCGGAAATGGGCCTCTCTGAAAGTGTGAACAATCTTTTTTCTCCAGTATAGCCCCTCGCAATCATGGCGTTGCCAATAATCACAGCCCGGTCATAAGATCTAGTGAACAGCATTCCGAAAAGGGCTCCATAGTTTCTGAGCCTTCCGAAGAAGCCTAGAGCCTTAGAGTAGCCGCATCTTGACTTTTGGGCGTTATAGATCCTCTCGGCTTCTTCGGATATTACGAAGATATAGCGAAACATTAGTAAAGCCAAGTCCAAAAGCACAGAGGGTGCACGGAACCATGCTAATGCACCTATAATTTCCAAAATTGAGGAGATGGAAATCAGCAAATTCAGAATCGCCACAGCGGCTAGGCATCTGCTAAAAATCAACAAGCCAAACCATAAGCCCTCATAAAAAATTGGGAAGGATAAAATGGGGGTCATAGCCACGATTGTCGAGCCATAAGTGAACGGTTGCACGGCAGAGACAAACCCAATTATGTATAGGGGGTAGAGCATTCTTCGAAGATAAAGCCTCATTGACACCTTACTGTAAAAGGCTAGAACCATACATGAAGCAAAGACAAGCATGGCTGTTTGCCAGTGGGCTAGGGTGAGAACTCCAAAGAGGGCGAAGACAGCGCATACGATTTTTACCCTAGCGTCAAGTTTTCTAATGCTTGAATAAGCTTCCGAGTCGGCGAGTTCCCAAGGTAGGCTATGCAATTTATTTTCCGCGCCTCATTCTTCTAAGCCTTATATTTCGTCCAACTATCAGGAATATGAAGAAGAATATTGTGGTCAATATTCCAACCAGCGGGTCGCCCATAAGCCACTCAAGCATTTGTCTCCCCTCCGTTTTGCTTGGCTGTCTTTTTTGTCTCAAATATTGGGGGTATCAGATATCCCATGAGGAAGCCGGTTATGGCCCCTGCGGCTGAGAAGGCTATATACTCGCCCTCCTCTCCAAGCTCCACCAGATGGCCGAAGTTGAGGCCAAGTTCTTCAGCCTCATTTTCGATGATTGCTATATATTTTGTTTCCATGCTGCCGCCGTAAATGAAAACGCCGATGTATGTTGAAATGATCATTAAGGCAACCGCCGCCACCATTATTAGAAGCGCATACTTGGTGAACTTGTCCATTTCACCTAATACCTCCCAGCATTTCAGGCTTGTTTATGGCAACATACCTGACAACAGCGGCTGTTAAGGCGAACTCTATTATGGCTAGGGGCACTTGGGTTGGGAGAAAGCCAACTGAGAATATGCCCCAGTAAAGCATCGGATTCTCAGGGTGAAGGGATAGGGCAAGCTGGGATGCCGTTGTGACATAAGTCGCTAAGTCTCCGAAGAAACCTGCCAATCCAGCTGAAATCCAAATTGGCGCATGGAGTCTTCTTAGGGCAAGGTATACCGCATAGCCGAGAAAACCACCAATTACTCCCATGGAAACAGTGTTAGCGCCAAGGGTTGTGATCCCGCCGTGGGCAAGGAACATCTGGAAGAATAGCGCTATGAAAGCCAAAACAGAGCTTTCAAAGGGCCCCACTAGGATCGCTGAAAGAGCCACTCCACATGGATGAGAGCATGAACCGGTCACTGGGACGGGTATATGCCAGACTGAGACTATGAATATGGTGGCGCCCATCAGGGCCAGCATCGGCATATAGGCAGGGTTCTCTTTACGCCTCTTTGCAATCTTCGCTAGGCCGACGATTATGAATGGCGCTGCAACCACAAACCAAACTGCAATCCATAGGATTGAAAGTATTCCATCCATTATGTGCATTTTAATCACTGCTGGATAAGCCGTCCATAAGCGTTATATAAAAATTGCTTAACTTAAGTTTAATGAAGGTTTAACATCATGGTAAAGACGAAGGTAAACCATCTGCCCAAAATTTTAAGAAGCAAAGGGGAGTTGACAAAATTCCAGATCCTCGCAGAGGTTTTAAGAAGCCAGCCCCATATAAAGCAGAAGGATATTGGAGATGCGCTTGGGATAACAGTTCAGGCAGTTTCAAAACACTTTAGCAAGCTTGAAAGGGAGGGTTTTCTCGAAGCTGGGGTGAGACGGGCAAACTATAAGCTAACCCCTAAGGCCCATGAGAAGCTTCAGGAATACCTAGCGGATCTTGAAAGCTATGTTAGAACCCTTAGGCAGGAATTGAAATTTGAGAGGATCTGGCCAGCTTTGGCCTCCCATGAGATAAGGGCCGGAGAAACTGTGAACTTGGAAATGCGGGAAGGCGTATTATATGCTGTGCCCTTTAAAAATGCCAGCATGGCCTCTGGAAGGGCCATATCAAATGCCGAGCCCGGGGAGGACGTGGGGCTTATAGATTTAAGGGGTCAAATAGGTTTGGAGCAGGGAAAAGTTTTGATTGTTAAGCTTCCCAGCATAAACGAGGGCGGATCCAGAGCTGTTGATATTGATAGGATCCGAAGGCTCCATGAGGAGTTTAGACCCCACAAGATTGGCGTCATGGGCACCGTGGGAAGGGCTGTTCTAAATAAGCTGGGCCTTAAGGCTGAAATAGAGTTTGGCATAAGCAGGGCTTCAGCCCTAGCCGCCCTAAGGGGGTTAAGGGTTTTCGTGCTTACCGTTGGAAGGATGGTGGGCCGAATAATAGATGAAATAGAATTGACAAATATTAAGTATAATGCCAACATAACCTATGAGGTTAGAGACTGTCGGAAAGAAGTTGAAAACCAGCCGACCAAAAGGGTTTAATTCCGTCTCATCTGAAGGTTTAGCTGGAGGAAGATTGTTTGAAGACATATCTGACTTTATGGTTCTATAGCGAGGGTGCAAGTCCATCTGAGGTTGTTGAAAAGCTCCGCTCTATGGGGTTTGAGCCGTTGAAGGGATACCATGATCATGTCTACAATTGGGGACGCAAAGTTGACCTTATGGAGGTTCTTCAACTCGCTAACAAGGTGCATGAAACCCTAAGGGGAATGAAGGTTCTCTATAAGCTGGAAACAGAATAAGGTCAGAAATTATGATCGACAGTAAGAAGCGTGAATTAGTCTTTAGCTTAAACATGGTTTATTAATTTGAATTTTTAATAATTTTCAGGTGAACTTAAATGCTTGTCACAAACAGGGATCTGCTTTTAGCCGCTCAAAGGAACGCCTATGCTGTAGGTGCATTCAACATTCAGAATCTTGAAAGCCTTCTAGCCGTTGTGGAGGCTGCAGTTGAGGAGAAATCACCAGTTATAGTTGCTGTCACTCCAAGCGCTATAAAGTATGGAGGAATAAAGTATCTGGCAGGCCTTGTCAAGACAGCGGCTTCAGAATCGCCTGTTCCCATGTCCCTACACCTTGACCATGGAGAGGACATTGAAACCGTTAAAAAATGCATGGAGGCTGGTTTCACATCAGTGATGATTGATGGTTCCCACATGCCCTTTGAGGAGAATATAGCGTTAACAAGACGAGTTGTGGAAATAGCTCATCCAAGGGGCGTATCTGTGGAGGGCGAGCTTGGGAGACTCGCTGGCGTCGAGGAGAAAACTGTTGAGGAGCGGGAGGCCTTGCTAACTGATCCCATTAAGGCGGAGGAGTTTGTTAAGCGCACGGGTGTCGATGCGCTGGCGGTTTCCATCGGCACTTCCCATGGTGCCTACAAGTTTAGGGGTGAACCACAGCTTGACTTTGAGAGGCTTAAGGCCATAAGGGAGAGGGTGGACGTGCCTCTTGTTCTTCATGGAGCCTCAAGCGTTCCTGCGTGGATTATTGAGAAGGCCGTTAAGTATGGGGCTGAATTAGCTGGAGCCAAGGGTATTCCTGAGGACCATATTAGGAGGGCTATTTCGCTTGGCATAACAAAAATAAACATTGACACTGACCTGCGGCTTGCATTTACAGCTACGGTGCGCGAGGTTCTGGCAAACTCTCCAAAGGAGTTTGATCCTAGAAAGATTTTAGGCCCCGCGAAGGATGCCATGAAGGAGGTTGTTAAGGGGAAGATGCTCCTTTTCGGAAGCTCTGGTAAGGCATAAGGGAGGGGTGCCACAGTGAAAATTGGAGTATTAAGCGGAGGGGGAGATGCTCCGGGAATAAACGCGGTCATAAGAGCCATCGTTAGAAGGGGAGTACAAACTTATGGTGATGAGATCATCGGCATTAGGGATGGCTGGCGCGGTTTCTTAGAAGCCAACTTCACGCCGCTGGACCTCGAAGCTATTACGGGAATCCTTCCAAAGGGAGGTTCAATCCTCGGCACTTCTAGGACGAATCCATTCAAGCGTGAGAAAGGCCCGGAGCAGATTATGGAGAACGCCCAAAAGGCTGGAATTGAGGCGGTTATTGCTATTGGTGGGGATGACACGCTTACAGTGGCACATAAGATGGCAGATTATGGCCTAAAATGCGTGGGGGTCCCTAAAACAATTGACAACGACATTGTGGGGACGGATTACACCTTCGGCTTTAACACGGCAGTCCATATAGCCACAGATGCCCTTGACAGGCTTCATACAACGGCCGAAGCTCATAACAGGGTCATAGTCCTAGAGGTTATGGGCCGCTACACTGGGCATATTGCCCTAGCAGCGGGACTTGCCGGAGGAGCTGATGCCATACTTATCCCAGAGAAGCCCTTCGATATAGATGAGGTCTGCGAATATATTAGGCGGAGGCAGATGAGGGGCAGAAACTTTAGCCTAATTGTTGTAGCTGAGGGGGCTAAGCCGAAGGGTGGGAAGGAAATAGTATATAGCGAACATATAGACGAGTTCGGCCACATAACTCTGGGAGGGGTTGGCTACTATTTGGCTAAGGAGATTGAAAGCCGCACTGGCATAGAAACCCGTGTAGTGGTTCTTGGTCATCTTCAACGGGGCGGATCGCCAACAGCCTTTGACAGGATATTGGCTACAAGATATGGCATAGCCGCTGTTGACTTGGTTCACGAGGGGAAATTCGGCCATATGGTGGCCCTTCAGGGGAACAGAATTGTCTCGGTGCCGCTTGGGGATGTGGTGGGTAAGAGGAAAACCGTGGATTTGGAGCTCTATAATGTGGCAAGCGTGTTCTTCGGCTGAATTTTGTTGATGGTTTAAGTTGCCAAATCCCTTGCCAAATTAAGCAGCTCCACGTTTAAGGGCTTCTCGTTTCTGCATGAAGTTTCAAGATCTATGCTGGTTATCTGGCCTCTCTGTAAGCCTACAACGCGGTTTCCAATATTCTGCGATAGGAGGTTCACGGCTTCGCTGGCGAATAGGCTTGCCAACAGGCGGCTTCTAGCCGTAGGGCTTCCACCTCTCTGAGCATAGCCCACTATGCTTAAGCGAACTTCGGCGCCAGTGTTTTCCTCAATTTCCTCAGCAAGTTTTCTTGTGTCTCCTATGCCCTCCGCAACTACAATTATGCCTGACCTCTTACCCTTCGCAGCGTTTTCCTTAATCGTCCTAAAAACCTCATTTATGTCGTACTTCACTTCAGGGACGAGGATAACCTCAGCGCCAACGGTTAAGCCTACAGCCAAAGCCAGAAAACCCCTTTTACGTCCCATAACCTCTACAACGAAAATCCTCTCATGGGAGATGGCGGTGTCCTTTATCTTGTCAATTTCAGCCACTGCAGTGTTTACGGCAGTGTCAAAGCCTATAGTTTCCTCGGTGCCGTAAACATCATTGTCAATAGTTGCGGGAACCCCGACAATAAAGGTGTCAGTTTCACGGCTCAGCTCTAAAGCGCCCCGGAAAGAACCGTCGCCGCCTATAACCACCAGTCCGTCCACCCTGTTTGCGGCTAGGTTTTCAGCGGCCCTTCTAAGGCCTTCAGGGGTTCTAAATTCTGGACACCTTGAAGTTAAGAGGATTGTGCCGCCTAATTGGATTATTCCGCCTACAGAACGGGGGTCCAGTTTCCTAAACTTGTTCTTTATTAAGCCTTCCCATCCCCTTTCAAAACCTAAAACCTGAAATCCCCTCGAGCAGGCGAGACGAACAACAGCTCTTATAGCGGCATTCATTCCCGGAGCGTCGCCGCCGCTGGTCACCACTCCAATAGTTTTCAAGTATCACCCCTCAATGTTCATAAAACCTTAAACACTAGTCTTCATGGTAAAATAAATGGTTTATTCAGGCTAGGCAGTTGGAGGCGTAAATGTGGAGAAAACGCCTACGATTGTGCTTGTTACAGCCTCAAGCAGAGAAGAGGCTGAAAAGATTGTGCAACGTTTACTTGAGGAAAAGCTTATTGCATGCGCCAACATAATAAGCCCAGTTCATTCGCTTTTCTGGTGGCAAGGAAAAATAGATCAAGCCCAAGAACACTTGATTTTAATGAAAACCAGAAGAGATCTATTTGAAAAGCTCACCGAGATTGTTAAATCCCTACACAGCTACACCGTCCCAGAAATCATCGCCATACCCATAATAGAGGGGTCGGCTGATTATATGGCATGGCTGAACGAAAGTCTAGGGTAAAGTTTTTGCGGCGGTTCTAGGGTTAAGCAGGAAACATGTTTGGTCGCTAGTTAATTATGCTCAGCATTATGTTGGTTGTTTCCTGTCGAGCGTTTGTCGGAGAATTCGGCAGTTGCTGGTCGCAAGCATGGTAAGAAGCAGACTCTCGACACGTCAATATGTTAGGAAGGGAAAGTGCAAATGTTGGGCTCTCTCCCATCAAAAAATTTAATTATATGTGAGAAAAAGGTCAGATCTAGATGAGAAAAAGGTCAGGCTCTCAGTTATCACTTGGCGAATGGCATCATATTTGGGTTCGCCTTAAGGATGGAGAACAACTCAACATTTTTCAAGCACAAAGCATTTTAGATGTAGGATGCGGAAGCGGACGTTATCTTGCTTATTTTTCCAAAAGAAGCTCATTTCTGGTTGGAATCGACATCAGCAAAAAGACTTTCGCAAAAGAGAACTTGAGAAACTTTAATTTCGTTGTTGCAGATGCACATAATCTCCCATTTAAAGATCGTTGCTTTGAGCTTGTTTTCTCTACAGATGTATTAGAACATCTTAGTAAACCATTACAAGCTTTAAAAGAAATCTACAGAGTCTCACAAAATAAAATTTACTTGTGCACCCCAAATAAGCTATGTCCAGTCGACATGAGCAAGGTAGCGTCATGGTTTGGTAGTCATAAGCCCCCACCTATAGAGAAATATTTAACAAGGCAAGAATTAGCAAACTTACTAAAAAATGCTGGTTTTAAAGATTTTCATATTACCACACGAAGTTTTCTTCCTCTTGGATGGTTAATAGTACATAAAAAAGCGAAAATCCCTAATCTAGTAGTAAAAATTCTTTTGCAAGGTGAAAAATGCTTGGAGAGGTTTCCGTTTATAAGAAATTTGGCAGGGATATTAGTTGCTTACTCTTTGAGAGAATCGGCAGCATACATTGAAGGAAGCTAACTGAGTAAAAATTTTCTGTTTTTTAGTCGTGATTTTGAGTGGAAATTTGGGCGTTAGAAGGAAGCAAAGATGAGAAGTGAAGATTGTTTGTCCCGTCTGCGGTAAAGGAGGAACATTGGAACAGTGGGCAATTATAGAAGGCGGTTCATTACGAATATGTTAAGGCAAACTGAATTCACAAGATATAATATTGGCAGAAAAACGCTTTTAACGGTTAAAAAGCAAATTCATTTTTGGCGGCGGGTCTTAGGCGGGGGGCTAGGGGTCCCCTGTACCGTAAACCCCCTATACGACGGGCCGAAAGCTGAGGCTGAGGCGTCTGTGGCCGCCTAACCCCCACTTCCGAGGCTTTGACTACTCGTCCCTTAGGGCCGGCGGTCGCCAGGCGGTTTCCGTAGGGAAATCTGCCATGGCGTTTGCCAGGCGAACCTGGCTAGGCCCGGGAGGGAGCAACCTAAGCCTGGACGTTCGGCGCTTAGGGGGGTGCGGGTACGAGCGTAGGGTTTGGGAGGTTGGGCGGATTCTGGGCGTCGAACCTCAGTGACCCGCCGCCTCTCTGATTTTTAGCAGCACCCGCATATCAGTCATCTATTAATTAATTCTCTGCATAATTTTGGCCGATTATGTGAAAGGCTAATGTTGTTATTATGATGGCTTTTTGGCGGGCGAATACTATTTTATTTATGGGTTATCTTAACATGTATGGGGTTAGCGTTGGGTTTTCCTAAAGGTTTTCTTTGGGGGGTTTCCGCCAGCGGTTTCCAGTTTGAGATGGGCGATCCCTCTGGAGATGGGTTGGATCCTAACACTGACTGGTTTGCATGGGTTCACGATGAGAGGAACATAAAGTCTGGCGTTGTGAGTGGAGATCTGCCGGAAAATGGTGTAGCCTATTGGAAACTTTATAGGCAGGATCATACGCTTGCCAGGGAACTGGGTTTAAATGCCTATCGGATTGGCGTTGAATGGAGCAGAATATTCCCGAAAAGCACCGTTGATGTCAGCGTTGAGCTTGAAAGGGCCTCCGACGGCGGAGTTGCATTGGTGAATGTGGATTCCAAAGCCATTGAGAGACTCGGGGAAAGAGCATGTGTGGCGGCGCTGAAGCATTATAGAGCCATTATAGAGGATCTGAGGGAGAGGGGATTTAAGGTTATAGTATGCTTGAATCATTTCACATTACCGTTGTGGATTCACAATCCAATAGTTGCGCGGGATACGGGACTTAAAAGGGGGCCAAGGGGATGGCTTGAGGAAACAGCCATAACAGAGTTTGTAAAGTATGCTGCCTTCATGGCCCATAATTTAGGCGATGTTGTTGACATGTGGGCAACTTTTAATGAGCCCATGGCTGTGGCTGAGGCGGGTTACATGTTTCCCCAGTCCGGTTTTCCGCCATCCGTGAACAGCTTCAAAGCCTTTAAATGGGCAGCTTCGAATATGGCGGTGGCCCATGCCCGCGCTTATGACGCCATAAAAACCCATGACACGGTTAAGGCGGATGCTGACAGTTCCAGCCCGGCTTATGTTGGGCTGATTCATAATGTTATTCCAGCTGAACCCCTTAACGAGGACTCCAGATTAGATATTGAGGCGGCTAGTTTCATGGACAACATGCATAACCACTTTTTCCCACGGGCTATCGTCAGGGGTTGGCTTGATAAAAACTTTAAAGGCGTAGAGAAAAAGGGTGAAGTGAAGGATTACCTAAAAAATCGTCTTGACTGGCTCGGCGTAAACTATTACACGCGGTTTGTGGTTAAGGGCAGAGTAAACCTTTTAGCAAGAATCTTCGCCGGAGTAAAAGCGGTTCCCGAGATTGTGCCAAACTATGGGTTTGCATGCCAGCCAAACGGCACATCTGCCGATGGAAGACCTTCCTCTGACATGGGATGGGAAGTATACGCTGAAGGTTTGATTAAAGCCCTGAAAAGCATGGCAGTGTATGAGAAGCCCATTTATGTTACTGAAAACGGCGTGGCTGACGAGAAGGATACTATTAGACCGGATTTCATAGCAAACCACATCGAAGCGCTGGAAAGAGCGTTAAACGAAGATAAAATTGATGTAAGGGGCTATTTCCACTGGGCTTTAACAGACAATTATGAGTGGGCTAAGGGTTTCAAAATGAAGTTTGGCTTATTCGCAGTGAACTTGAAAACAAAGGAGCGGAAAATGCGGAAGAGCGCCGAAACCTTTAAGGAGATTATTGAAAAACACAGGGAATAACTATGTATACCGAAAATTTTAATGCAGAAGCAGCGACCTTATGTCCCAATCTACGATAAGCAATGGTGATTTAATTGAGGCTGCGTAAAATTTTCTATTTACTGTTTGTTGTGGCATTGATAGTGCTTTGGCTTCTGCTATTTCCAGGAATTCTGCCTAAGGAGATTCTAAACTTATACCTGTCATATTTCTATATCGTTAGGGCACTTACCGTTGTTGTGGTTGGATTCTTAATCCTTGAGGGAATAGCCTCACTTATCACGCGGCGGCTTAAGCATATCGGCCGAGAGGTTTACCTCATAAGAAACGTCATCCTTGTAATAGGCTACATTGTAATCGGATTTGGTGTGCTGGCGCTTTTTGAAGTCACAGGGGTAACGGCCGTTGCTGGGGCCACGGTCTCTGGTCTCGTTATTGGTCTAGGCTTGCAGCCTATACTCGCCAACCTATTTGCAGGCTTGATAATTCTCGGAACAGGCTTCCTTAGGCCGGGTACAAACATTAAAATCTCCGGAGGTTTGCCGCTGACCGCCGTCACATTTCCGGCATATAAAATGTTCAGCATGAACGAGTTTATACCAACCTTGAGGGGCACCGTAGTGGAGGTTGGTCTAATGCATACCAAGCTCCTCTCAGAAACTGGTGAAATTGTGAAAATAGCGAACAACATAATATTCTCAAATAGCATCGTAATGGAGGAGAAAGAGGAACCTAAAACTGTAAGGGTTAGATACGAGTTTCCAATTGAATATGATCCAGACATGGTGCTTACGAAGCTTAAAGAAGCCTTGAACAAGGACTTCACGGACTGCAAAATATTCATTGAGGAACAAAGCGACAAAAACTACTACATAATTATAGTGGTAGCGACAACCCCGCCTAATGTGAAAATAAGAGAATACCGATCAGAACTTCTTAAAAGGATAATAAAGGTGCATAGGGAAATTAAGCAATCAAACATTATCACAACCTGGGCTGATTCACTGTTTATGGAAAATGCTTAATTTGGCTTAACCTATAGACTTTTGGGTTGAATATGCATTTCAATGAGCTTCGAAAGGATTATATTCTGAACCGCTGGGTTGTGATAGCTGTCGAACGTTGTCGAAGGCCAACAGACTTCGTGAAAAATGAAACTGTGAGGGCAAGAGATGGCGTATGTCCGCTGTGCCCGGGTAATGAGCACATGACCCCGCCTGCCGTGCTACTTTATCTAAATAGGGGTGGAAAAATAGAAAAGGCCTCCGATTACGGCGACTCGAGGCCTAAAGACTGGTTGATACGCTGCGTTCCAAACCTTTATCCAGCATTCACGCCTCTCAAGCCTGAAGAAAAACCATTCATTATAGGTGAAGTTGAAAGGGAAAACCTGGCTTTGGCAGTCGGCCATCATGAAGTTCTAGTGGAATCTCCGGTTCACGATGAGCATCCGTCAGATGCGAGGATAACCCAATTAATCTATGTTATAAACGCCTATATGGATAGGCTTAGCGAACTGTACTCAAGGCAGTATGTTCGCTATGTCTCCATATTCCGCAATCACGGACCAGAGGCCGGCGCCTCTCTTTCGCATGCCCACAGCCAAATCATTGCAACACCAATGGTTCCAAGACTTGTTGCAGAAGAACTTGAAGCCAGCAAAGAACAATGGAGGAATAAGGGCGTATGCGCCTTCTGCGAAATAATCGAAAATGAGAAGAACAGCCCACGCCTTATTGCTGAGAATCCCGATTTCGTGGCTTTAGCTCCATACGCAAGCATCCATCCAATGGAGTTCTGGATACTTCCAAAGAAACATAAATCTACCATGCTTGGACTGTCCGAAGCCGAAACTGAAAACCTCGCAAGAATCATGAAGGCATGCCTAGGCGGCCTAAAAAGGCTGCTGAAGGATCCGCCTTACAACTTTGGTTTTCACATGGCACCACAAAGCGAGGCCGCATCGTATTACCATTGGCATTTGGAGGTTTATCCGAAACTGGCCATCTGGGCTGGATTCGAAAAGAGCACAGGCATGTACATCAACACGGTTTCGCCGGAGACGGCTGCAGAACATTTAAGAGGCGTTATTCAATAAGATTGAGGCTTAAAGCCTATAACATCCATTTCATGTTTAGGTCTTATGAATAGGACGTCTTCAACATAAGCCCTTAAAAGCTCGGCGACGCTCCAAGCTTGGGCGATACATCCTCTAGGCTTGTAGGGAGGATCACCGTCAAATATTTCGCTTATCGAACCTAAGCCAGCCCTGTAGAATTGATCGCGAAATATGGGTAAAAGGAAATTCTCAAAGGCATAGTGACGCATAGTTTCGGAGTAACCGTAAACCTTCATGAAAGCAGTTGTAAATGGTCCAAGGAGCCAAGGCCAAACGGTTCCATTATGGTAGGCCCTATCTCTGGTTTGTCTGTCTCCGCTATAGGTTCCCACATAAGAGGGGTCATCCCTCGCTAGGCTTCTCAATCCATAAGGTGTGAGAAGGCGATCGCGAACTAGATTAACAACCTTTGCACTTTTATCCCTGCCAAGCATGGTGAAGTCTAAGGAAACAGCGATTATCTGATTGGGTCTTATGGAGTAGCCCTCAAGCCCGCTGCTATCAGCAACATCTAAGAGGCAACTTTCCTCCGGATTCCAGAATTTCCTTAGAAAGCTTTTCATTGCTTTTTCAGCCATCTCCCTAAACCTTTCAGCCTCAGCTTGCTCGTTGAAGTGCTTGGCTAAAACCTCAAGCGTTTTAAGGGCATTATACCACAAAGCCTCCACCTCAACAGCCTTTCCAGCCCTTGGAGTGACAGGCTGACCATGCACAGCCGCATCCATCCATGTAAGCTGTGGCCCATGGGCCAGAAGCCCATCATCGTCAACCTTTATGCCAAAGGCTGTTCCAGCCTTGAAAAATTCAACGCTATCCTTAAGGTCCTCCCACAAAAAACGCCTAACAAACTCGAAATCGCCGGTATATTTGACATACTGCAGTATGGCGTTGATGTACCAGAGGGTGGCATCCACCGCATTATAAAGAGGCTTGGCAAACTGGTCTGAAACAAAGTTGGGAATCAAACCGTTTAAACTGTATTTTTTAAAGGCTAGGAAGACTTTCCTCGCATCTTCAAACCTTCCAGTTACAAGCATCAACCCCGGCAAGGATACGAAAACATCCCTACCCCAATCCTCAAACCAGTGATAACCAGCCAAGATCGACCTTAAGCCGTCACCTGAAGTCTCAACGACAAACATATCTGCCGCCATAACGAGCCAATTCAGCCACTCCTCAGCACATATGCCGCCGTGTCCAGCATAAAAATCCTCTAGGAGCCTCTTACGCCTATCCAAATTCAATGCATAAAGCCTCTCCACATCATCTACGCTTAAAGGCATATCATCAGCAATATTTATTGCCTCATCAACATTTCTACTGGCTAAAGCCGCAATGGCAAACTTTCCGCAGCCTCCGCGAAGATTCAGCTCAAAGAATCCTGGAGCAAACCAGTCGTCAAGGTGGCTTTCACCCCTCGAAAACTCCTCCCTAAAATAGACACGCTCAATCCATTTTTCACTTTGGACATAAGCACCATCAGTGGACCATAAAACCAGCGCGGATGGTGAACCTTCAACATTAACAAGAACCCTGCCATCCAGAGGCTTCTGCACAAATCTGAATACTCCCAAGCACCTGTCGATAACCGAGTGGAAGTGCCTGAATGATATGATTGGGTAAACGCGCATAAAAGCGTCTGAGGAATCCCCACCGGAAACCTGGTAAAGAGCTACAACCACATTTTTCCCATGTGGCATAAAAATAGTCTTCTGCACCCGCACATTTCCAACGCTATAAACATATCTTGGAAGGGGGGAAAGCGAGAATTCCTCGAGGAAAACATATCCCTTTGGGCGGATTCCATCCCTAAACTCGTTAGAAAACAGGGGATAGGCATTGCCTTCTAAAATCAATTCTTCGTCAAACTTTGCGACACAGAGCCTCCGATCCCGTGGCGGATTAATTGCAGCTACAAGCATTCCATGATATTTCCTTGTGTTAAGCCCGAGAACCGTTGAAGAAGCATAACCGCCTAAACCGTTTGTTATAATCCACTCCTTTTCAATGGACTCCTCAAAATTTGCTAAGCTCTCTTTTTTCAGGATTATCGCGGGAAGGCTCATTTCACGGCATCAGCTTCGCAACATTTCGTTCCTTGGGCACTTCAAAGTAGTTTGAAACAGGCGTGCATTTAACTCTAAACAACAGTGCATGGGGCTTTTTGAGCTTATACTCGGTTAGGGTTTCGGCATAGCCCATGCCCTTTGCGAAGATCATGTCCACGGACTCGTAGACTCTTAGGAAATCCTCTGAAACCTCTTCGAGAATAAGGCCTACAGCGTCTGTACCCGTGGTTATCACTCCATCCGCAATCTTACTTATCCCTGAAACCTCAGCATCCTCCATTGTTGCATCGTTAATCACCGGATCGCCCTTAACGGCCACATAAACCTTTAAACCCATGTTTTTAAGCTGCTCCACCAGAAGAGTGTCAAAAACTATCTCGCCAGCATTATCCGTTAAAAGCAGAACCTCCCTTGACTTTTCCGCCACTTCATATATGCGTTTAATATCGTCAATAGCTAAATCCTTCGCCGCCTCAGCTAGCATTCTCTTCAGTCCATTAAAAGTGAAATTGTGTCCCGGAATGTCAAACTCTATAGTGTTCCCTACAATAGCGCAGAGGCAGGCCCTTTTTAAGCGGTCATAAAGCGTGTAGCCCTCCTCAACGATACCCCTCGCGTAGGGCAACAGCCTCAAGGCATTCTCATTGCATATTTTCTTTCTCCACCTATAGGGATCATCACAGCCAGTAACCCTCTTTATTATCCGATCCCTCTTTGTCCCGAGAACTGCGGGCACAGCGCTGGGCCTGAACTCTTTCTTGAGCAAATGGATAATCTCAGCTGCAACCCTGAAATGCAACGCAGGATTTGCAGTGGCCTCCCTAGCCTCGGCAATACCCCTGCTGAGGAGGCAAGCAGCACATTCAGCTTCAACCTTCAATGGAAAACTTCTCCCACGTCAACGCTGCTTCCGCAAGTTCTCGCAGAATCCTATATGGGTCTTTCGCCTTAACAACGTAGCTTGAAATGAGGATCCCTTGAGTTTTAAGCCTCAAAGCCGCGGTAACATCATCTGCACCGCTTATGCCAGCTCCACATAAAACTATAACTTTTGGATTTACTTCCTTCACAAGCCTAACAGTATCCAAGACAACTTCAGGCTTAGCCCTTGAAACCGATATTCCGGTTCCGATGAGCTCCGGAGGCTCTACAGCCACCATATTAGGATTAAAAGATGCAACAGCCGCGCTCACTTTCTGATTGTTTGCGCAAACCACAGAAACCAAATTTTTCTCATGGGCAATCTGCACAGCCTTCCCGATCTCTGAAATTTTAAGCTGCCTCTCAGAATGATTGATGAGGGTTCCAACAGCCCCAGCCTCCCTAACAGCATCCGCAAGTATATGTCCAGTGTAGCTTCCAGGCTCTATTGGGTCTATATGCTGAGCGAAAACTGGAATTTCTGTTTGAGAGGCAACAGCGGCTATGTCCGTGAATTGGGGGGCCACGCCAATCGAAACCCTTGTTTCAAAACTCACCTTTTCAGCTTCTTTCGCAATCTTTAAGGCCCTTTTACCAGTAGCCTCCAGATATGTTTTAAAGTTTACAAGTATGAAGGGAACTGTAATTTTTGGCGCCAACTCTTCCACCGGCAAATAGATTATGTACAGTAACACAACTAAAGTATTTTGTTAAAAAATGGGGGTTATTATCAACAGGCTGCCTTTGCTATGGAATGAAAACCGCCGCTGCCACCACGGTCGTCCAAAGTCCGTTCTTGTCGCCTGTAGCTGACTGGGTTATGTTAGCTGTCTTTATTATCAGCCCGCTTGTTTTGAAGAGCTGTTTTTTCTCATCCCAGGCAGTTTCAGGATCAAAGGGTATACCCATGGTTGTGGCCAACATCGTTGCAGCTAACTCTTCAGCATAATCTCCAGCAGCTTCATCTGTTTGTCCAAAGGAATGATATTCCGAAAGGTATCCATAATTGTTTTTGCCTGAGGGAATGGCTACGCCTATAGAGGCCGCTATAAGTCTGTGGGGTTCGTTTGTGGCGTTTCTTGAAAGGACAACGAAGGTTATCTCGCCTGGGCTAATCATGCTTAAGCCCCTCTCTTTCGGGATGAGTTTGCATCCTGGAGGCACTATGCTTGAAACGTTAACTAAGTTGCAGTGCTGTATCCCAGCGTTTCTCAAGGCTAGCTCAAAGGATTGCAGCTGATCCTTATGTTTCCCAACACCCTTCGTTAGGAAGAAGTATCTTGGAATCATTTTCAGCATTTTCGAGTCCAATAAGACCTAAAGGGAGTTGCTTATTAATTTTATCCCGTAAAATCTGCTACTAATAGGCTTCCATAATGTTTGTTTAGAATTATGCACAAAGAGTGAAATCTAGAGGGGGGAGATTTCACTTAACACTGTCCGCCCATTTCCTTTATAATTTCGTCAACACTCATTATTTTGGCATTGTAAACATATTCTAGATACTTTAAACCCTGCTCATGGTCTTCTTTAGTGAAAGACTCCACGCCGTCTTTGGCTATTATTATCTTGTATCCTCGGAAAAATGCGTCTGCAGCTGTGTGCCTAACGCATATGTGCGTGTGCAGACCTCCAAGAATCACGGTTTTTACACCTTCTCCGCTGTATAAGCTTCTGAGCAGTGAATCTAAACCAGTTTCATAAAAACCGCTATAGACTCGCTTTTCCACGATAAAGTCTTTTTCTGTAGGCTTCAATTCAGGTATCACCTCGGCTCCTTTTGTTCCTTTTATGGCGTGTTTACCCCATTTTTGAACAACTTCGAAATCGTGGGGGTAATGCGCATCATTGCAGTAAATCACAGGCACTTCGAATTTACGGGCGGCTTCCACAAGTTTTTTAAGGTTTGGAATTATATTCGCGGCGCGTTCGCATTTCAAATCGCCTGTAACAAAATCGTTAAGCATATCAATTATTATAACAGCAGCATTTTTCAAAGCTGACACCTCTAGTTTGAGAATGGTCACTTAGCAATAATATAAAACTATCTTTTCACTATTCACGGAATAGGTATAGAAAAGCATAACAGTATTTTAATCAAATTTTCTTTGAGGTTTAAGGTTGGCGCCATCCGGAAGCGTGTTTAAGGATGAATCTAAACTTGACATAGGCTATGTGCCTTCTAGACTCCCGCATAGGGAAAAGGAACTGCGCCTTCTATGGGAGTTTTTCTGTTTTCTATTCCAGCATCCCTGGAGAATGGCACAGAGGGTTTTGATAGTTGGGGACGTAGGAACTGGCAAAACAGCCCTTGCACAAAGATTCGGAGAGAACATTACTAGAGACGCTAGATCTAAGGGGTTAAACCTGCATTACATACATATTAATTGCCGCCAGTACAGGGGAAGCCTTTTCTTAATATTCCACCATTTAATTTCAGTTTTTCACCCCAACTTTCCTAAACGGGGCTTTTCAGCAGAAGAGCTACTGCAAATTCTTTTGCAAGTTCTAGAAGATCAGAACGCCTATTTGATTTTAACTTTAGATGAGTTTGAAAGTCTCGTGGAGAGGGAGGGATCCGAGGCCGTTTATAAGCTTTCCCGCCTACAAGAAGCCAGACCGAATAAGCCTCAGAGGATATCCATAATATGTATTCTAAAGGACTTAAAGGCAATTGAAAAACTCGACGCCAGCACAAAAAGCACACTGCAGTCCAACATAATCTACCTGGAGAGATACACATACGAGCAGCTGGCGGACATAATAGTGGACAGGGTAAATTTAGCCTTTAAACCCAATGTTGTGCCGGAGGACACAATAAGCCTCATAGCAGAATTAGCCCAATCCGAAGGGGGAAATGCCCGCTTCGCCATCGAACTTCTATGGAGAGCTGGAAAATACGCAGATGCCGAAGAACTTGAAACCGTAGTCCCGGAATGTGTACGAAGGGCAGTTTCAAGCATATACGCCATGGCCAGGAAGAGCGATTTAGCCTATCTCAGCCTCCATGAGAGGCTTCTCCTGTTGGGAATTGCGCGATTCTTTAAGGAGAATGAAAGGGCATATGCCTCTATGGGTGAAGTTGAACAGGCATATGCTGTTGTCTGCGAAGAATTTAACGTGAAACCGCACACGCATACACAATTATGGAAGTACCTGCAAAGCCTTTCAGTCCTCAGCATAATCAAGAAGAAAGTTTCAATCTTGGAAAATGGACGAGGGAGAACAACCTTAATATATCTTATAGGAGCCCCCGCTGACAAGCTTGAAAAGGAACTTCTCGCCCTTTTGGAAAAGGAAATCCACAAATAGCCATGTTAAGCCCATTTATATACTGGTATGAAGATGGAGGAGGTTCTGGGCAGCAAACCGCGCCTAAAAATTCTGAAATTGCTTTTTGACATTGGCGAGCTTAACGTTTCAGAGATAGCCAGAAGAACTGGAAACAGCTACAAAACAACTTTAAAGCATCTTGAAATTCTGGAGAGGGAAGGAATCCTCCAGCATAAAACCTATGGCAGAATCCGCCTGTACAGGTTTAATTTGGCCTCAGAAAAGTCTAGGGCTGTTCAAAAATTTATTGAGGACTGGGAAAAAGCAGGTGAGCGGTAGATTCACCAACCGCTACATTAACATTTATCCTCCGCGCTTTAAAAGGGAGAAAAACAAGGTGACAATTTATGGCGATGGTTGATGTATCCGGCAAACCAAAAGTTTTCCGAGAAGCCACAGCCATTGGAAAGATTAGGCTGAAGCCTGAAACAATAAGCCTCATAAAAAGGGGAAGTATTGAGAAGGGTGATCCACTATACACCTCAAAAATAGCTGGAATATTAGCTGCTAAGGAAACAAGTAGGCTAATCCCCCTCTGCCACCCGTTACCCCTGACAAACGTAAAGGTGGAGGCGGAGATTTTAGACCACGAAACAATTCAGGTTTCTTCCACAGTCAAAACTGAAGCCCAGACTGGCGTGGAGATGGAGGCGCTTGTCGCCACAGCCGTCAGTCTCCTGACAATATGGGATATGGTTAAGCAGTATGAGAAGGATGCTGAGGGGCAATATCCATCAACAAGAATTGAAGAAATCCGCGTTATAAGGAAATTTAAGGAAGCCCGGGGAAATGAGTAGAATCAGCGAAAGCACCAGAAGGCATAAGGCAGAGGCCCCAAAACAGCTGAGGTTTGGAGTTTTCATATGCAGTACCTCCCGCTATAACCAGCTTAAGCGTGGAGAAAACGTCAAAGACGAATCCGGAGATCTTATCGAGCACTTCATTAAGAGTTCCGGGCACGTTCTAGTCTTTCGCAAAATAATCTCCGACGATAAGGCCCTAATAGAGCAGGGGATAAAGGAGGCGGTGGAATCCCTAAACGTGGATGTTGTGGTGTTCTGCGGCGGCACGGGAATAGCCCCATCAGACGTCACCATAGAAACTGTTTCCCCCTTCCTCGAGAAAACCCTTCCCGGATTCGGAGAAATTTTTAGAATTTTAAGCTACAACGAGATGGGATCTGCAGCAATTTTGTCCCGGGCTATTGCAGGCACGTCCAAGGGCAAGGTTTTCTTTTGCATTCCAGGATCCACGGAAGCTGTTAGGCTTTGTTTTGAAAAGCTTATATTACCCGAGGCGGCACATATCGTTAAGCACGCGCGGGAATAACGATGCCGTTGATCGACAGTTTTGGGCGGCCGCTTCTTAACCTACGCATAGCCCTAACCAGGCCCTGCAACCTTCACTGCAGTTATTGTCATGGAGAAGGCGAGGAGAGGAGCACGCAAAGTCCTGCAACAGAGATGACGGCTGAAGAAATTATCCGGATAGTCAGGGTGGCTGTGGCTCTGGGAATCTCAAAGGTTAAACTTACAGGAGGGGAGCCCCTACTACGCAAGGATATTATGAAAATAGTCAGGGGAATCGCTAGCATAAATGGATTAGAGGAGGTTTCCATGACCACCAATGGAACCCTTCTCGCGCCAATAGCAAAGGAGCTCCGTGCTAGCGGTTTAAGGCGGATAAACATAAGCCTTCCAACCATAGATGGCGAAACCTATTGTAAACTAACTGGCGGGAATCTTGAAGATGTATTGATGGGAGTAGAGGCAGCTGTAGAAGCTGGATTTAATCCGGTGAAGCTTAATATGCTTGTCCTGAAGGGGGTTAATGAGTCTCAAGTTGATGTGATGATTGACCTCGCAAGGAAAGTGGGGGCTATTCTGCAGCTGATAGAGCTTGAACCCATAAACATAAGCAGCGACTACTATGCTAGGTACCATAAGCCCTTAAACGAGTATGAGGAAAGGCTGAAGCAAAAGGCTATTAAAATTGAGACGAGAAAATACATGCAAAACCGTAGGATATACCACCTCCCAGATGTGATGGTGGAAATTGTCCATCCAATAGAAAATACGGATTTCTGCATGTACTGCACGAGAATTAGGATTACAAGTGATGGAAAGCTTAAGCCATGTCTAATGAGGAACGATAACACTGTGGATATATTAACGCCCTTGCGGAAGGGCGCAAATGACATGGAGCTTATGGAATTATTTAAAATTGCAAACGATAGAAGGGAGCCCTACAATCTAAAGGGGCATCAAATAAAAAGGGAAAAGGACTATTAGATTTCAACTATTTTTGCCTCAAGTTTCTCCGTGTTCAGTAAAGCCATTGTCGACTTTCCAGTTATGTAGCCGCAGACTTCTCCGGGATTCACCACTAACATTCTGCCCTTCCTATAGACCTCAGCCATATGAGTGTGACCGTGAACTAGGACGTCGAAGCATTGGCTGCTGATTAGGGCCTTTAGAAGTTCATCCTCGTTTCCATGCATCAGTGCTATCTTGACGTTGCCAACTGTTATTTCCGCGAAGTTATCGCGGAGCTCCATGTTCCCATGCTCTATAGACCTTCTTTTAAGGAGTTCTCTGTCGCCGTCATTATTTCCGAAAACGCCGATAACCTTTGCCTTAAGCTCCTTTAACCTTGGAATCACAAAGGGTGCCACATAATCTCCGGCGTGAAGCACAAGTTCTACACCCTCACTGTTGAGTCGTTTAACAGCCCTTTCTATCATGGGTAAATTGTCATGGGTGTCTGAAATCAGCCCAATTATCATGCTATCACCTCACCATAGAGCTATTTCCTATAAAGGAAAATAATTCTTTCTTACGCTTCAATAAGCCTAAGCCAAATATAGTTTGGATAAACATTTTCAATTCATAATCTTAAATTTACCCATTTAAAGCATACAGAAAGGGGTTCAATTGAGAAAAATTAGCGATGAAGACGCCCGCGCTATAGTTTCAGAGTTTGTCAGAAAAAAGAAGAACATCGAAAAGGTTGAAATATCCACTGTCACACAGAAGGGCGAATACCTAGTTGTAACTGGAACATGTCCAATAAATATTGAAGGCCATACATGGGCTGAAAAATTTGAGATTGTGGTTGATAAAAGAGGAAAAATAAAGTATACGGAGTTTTGGTTGCTATAGCCCGACCTGCCTTGAAGATACTGCGCATGAATAGAAAAATATAGAAAGATTGGAGCGTAAGCCCGAAAAGTTTTTAAGCGTTCTTTCCAGCGGAAATCTTGCTGGAGGCAAGCCGACTCAGAAATGCATGTGTTAAAAGTTAACCACAACTCCACCGCGGCTTCAGCTGGGGGAATAATCCATGCTGAAGTTGCGAAAATCGCTATTACTCACACTCATGTTAAGTACTCTATATTCTTTAGGAGTCGGCTTGCTTGGCCCTATATACCCGATTTTTGTGGTTAATCGCTTCTCAGCCTCTTATATAGATATGGGATGCCTATACGCAATATTCGGCGCAACCGCAGCCATTCTCAAAGCACCAGCGGGCAAACTTTCAGACCTTTATGGAAAGGAAAAAATATTCCTAATAGGAGCCGCCATAGGCGCCGTATGCTCCCTCTCATACGTGTACGTTTCCAGCCTAACAAATCTCTACCTCATAGAATTCCTATTCGGAATATCCCATGCCCTTCAAAGGCCATCCCTATTGTCCATAATGATTGATTTAGGAGATAAAAATGGAAAGGGATTTGCCTTGGGAATATTTGAATCCATATATGATCTCACAGAAGCCGCGGCGGCGCTGCTCGCAACAATAGTGGCTGCCAAAATAGGGTTTGAGGCTCTATTTTATATATGCTCAGGATGTCAAGCAACAACTGGAATATTCCTAATAAGGCAGAAGGGACATGCAATCTAAACGTTAAAGTTATTATTACGAAAAAGTAAGTCTAGTCAAAGGAAGCCCGGTGGTGTAGCGGTCAAGCATGGGGGCCTCTGGAGCCCTTGACGGGAGTTCGAATCTCCCCCGGGCTACCAATCTAGATTCTATTTTATACATCCAAGGAAGCTTCGCGGGCTAAACCATTGAAGCCAAGCTTTATCGATAATAGCAAAATCGAACAAACTCAAATTCACCAACTCAGCATCGCCCTAGAACAACTACTCAAAGGGCTGCGGTAGAATCTGAATGAAAAATAGTAAGTGTTAAATTCAACTCCTCGCAAGGCATCTTCCGGGCTATTCATATTGTGATTAGATTGGTATTGGACAGCGCATGTATATTCGATAGCCAATCATTATTAGTGTGCCTATTATGGTCCATATGGTTACTATGCGTGTGGCTGTTGCGTTTACGCTATGAACATTCATCTGTATCGGGTCACGGGTTAGGAAGACTGCACAGAACAAGAATAGGAATATTGTTAATGCACTTGTTAAATCGATTATCTTCTCTTTCCTTTGAGGTATAGCGACAGCTTGTTTTGGAATTGTTTTTCTAAATATAAATGCTGTAATGGCTAGTATTATGGCGATTGCAAGGTACGCCTCCGGGCGGATTTGTGGAGCCTGCGGCGTGTTTAGTTGTATAGTTACGCGATAGAGCAATCCTATGAGAATAAGCGTCATAATTAAGGCTGTTTTCTGTTTTCGTGAGAGGAGTTTGTGGTTCCAGTTTCGTGGGAAAAGGCGGGTTGCTGTGTAGAAGGTTAGGACGCCTTGAGTCATGCCCCACCAGAAAAAGTTAACAAAGAAAAGTGCAGTCCAGTTTATGCCGAGTGCTTGTGGTTCAACGAATTGGGTTGCAGGCACGAAAAGCGTGAAGGCTGTTCCGAAGAAGAAACCCGCAATAACGAGATTATAGTCTTTTAGGCGATATCTTATAATGAAGTCCTCCAATATTGCAAAGTAGGGAAAGTATACTAAGAATAGGAATAATGGCAGCATAGGTCTTGCAACTAAATTGTTTATGCCACGCATGGAATATTCGAAGAGCAGGTTGAAACCCACAGCGGCAAAAACTATTTTCCAGTGGTTCAATGTAAACCACACACTTCTTTTGGATTTATGTAAACTTAATTTATAAGCAAATGCGAGTGGAGAATTATAACGCATTTGCCTACGATTCTATTTTAGGATGGGAAGTTATTTATTCATAAAAAAGTACTTTCTTTCAGGTTTAAGAATGAGTGGAAATAATTTAGAAAAGGATGGATTTGAGGATAGGCAATATAGGGTTGCAATGACTTTTATACTTGGATTCTTCGCCCTTCTTGGAATTTCCATAATTTACTATTTCATTACCAAAAGCTTGGATATCGCGGAGTTTGTTGGCACGCTGTTTGGCGGTTGGGTTGGCACAATAATCGGCTTTTACTTTAGGGAGAGACAGGTGGAGCAGTTAAGCCAGAGCCTAAAAGAAGAGAGAAATCGAACAGAGGCCCTTACAAACTATATTCGACAAAAGTCTGATGAAATTTGGCGAAAATTGGAGGGCAAAACTTGAGCTCAAAACCATCAAGCAGCATTATTCATCATGAAGATGGCGGTTCAGTTTACAGCTCCATTCGAAATGACGGTACAATAATACATTGGTGTGACAAATGCGGCGCCATATGGATAAGCAAAGAACAACCGGAAGCTAAAGTAGCACCTACAAAGAGGCTGGAAATTAATGCATTCATAGCAGAATTAAGATCAAAAAGGATGAAATAGCGAACACGCCCACATGGACGAGACTATAAAAGAGCTGTGAAAACCTTAAAGAATGGCATTTCAGACGCTTGAGTTCCTAAGTTTCCAGATGCATGCTGCAAAGAATGCAACTCCAAAGCCTAGGAGACCAATTACGAAAAGCCATGAAGGGGATTGTCCTAGGGCTGTTGCTCTCAGGCACTGACTGGAATATGTCAAAGGTGACAGGTATAGGGCGATCCTAACTGGTTCTGGGACGCTTTCAAGCGAGAAGAATGTGCCGCTGAGGAAGGACATAGGCACTATTACGAAGGTGCTGAAGGCGCCCATGTCCTGATGGGACTTAACCACGAGGGCGGCAAGCACTCCAAGGAAGGCGAAGACAAGACATGATATGAACAGTAAAAGCAGGAACAGGGGCAGCTGCGGGCTGGCTCTGAATTTTGCGGAGATAAGCAGGCCGGCAGCCGTCATGGTCAGAGAGCTGATTAATCCATGAACAACGCCTGTAAGGGCCTTACCCACCACTATGGCCGATGTACTTATTGGAGCCATCAGCAACTCGTCAAAACACTTATAGTATAGCCGGTCAACGTGAAGCTTTGACCCAGCACCGTTATAACTGCTCGTCATCGCAGTTAAAGCGATTATTCCAGGTATAACAAAGTCTAAGTAGTTTTGGCCTTCGAAGGTTATGCCTCCGCCTAAGCCGTAGCCAAAGGCTAAAAGGAAGAGAATGGGATACATGAGGCTGGACGCGAAGGTTCTAAATATTCGCCGCCTCAGCACCCTCAAGTCAGCCCATAAAACTGAGTGAACATCCATAAGAAAGCTCATTCCTCTTTTACACCCCTCCCAGTCAATTCTATGAAAATATCCTCCAAATTTGATTCGCGGACAACAATGGTTCTAATATTATTCGACAAATTTTGAACGTATTTTGTTGCCTCCTCCCTGCTTGGAAAGTACTTATATGAAACTTTCCCATCATCAGCCATAGTTACCACCGTGTACAAGCCCACCTTACATCGAAGCTCCATTGGGCTGCCGAGGGCGATCAAGCTGCCCTCATGAATCACGCCAACCCTCTGGCATAGGGCTTCAGCCTCCTCGATGTAATGGGTTGTTAGAAAAATTGTCACACCGTCAGCATTTAGTCGCCTTATCAAATCCCACATGCGCCTCCTGGTGTGGGCGTCTAAGCCCACCGTTGGCTCGTCTAGGAATAGGATTTTTGGCATATGTATAAGGGCACATGCTATCATGGCTCTTCTTTGGAGACCGCCTGAAAGCTCGTCGATAACCCTATCAGCATGCTCCGATAGCCCCGCATATTCAAGAAGCTCGCATATGCGCCTTTTACGCTCAGCGGCGGAAAAATGATGTAGGCGGGCTCGAAGCTCCATGTTCTCCCTAACCGTTAAGTCCCTGTCAAGGCTTAAATGTTGCTGCATCACGCCTATGGCCTTTCTAACCTCCTCAGGCTTCTCGACAACGTTGAACCCCATAACCCAAGCCTTTCCAGAGGTGGGCTTAGTTAGCGTGGTTAAAATGCGTATCGTTGTGGTTTTACCGGCTCCATTAGGACCCAGAAACCCGAAAAGCTCCCCGGAGTAAACCTTCAGATTTAAGTTTTTAACAGCCACTACTGAACCGTATTGCTTGTAAAGGTTCTCGGTAACTATAGCCTCTTCCAAGCTTCAAGCCCCAGAAGGCTTTTTAAGTGAACGTCCTTCCTGCTTCCTTAAAGCTTCAAGAACAGCGAGCCTTGCGCAAACGCCTATGAGCTCACCCATCTTAGTGTGGCCGCCGGTCCAGGATATGGGTTTTCCAGTATCCCTGCTTGAGACAATGATAATATTGTCTGTTCCTGTGCCCGTTGCCTGACACTCGGGTGAGGAGGCGCTTCTCACATCCAAGTCCTGAAGGGCTGCAGACTTGGCCTCGGTGGCAGTTATTATCGCCCTTGCCATGGCCCCGGCTGTTAACGGCACATTTGATAATATTATCGTGTTAATTGTGCATGGCAAATACTCGAAACGGCCATTTCTCTCCACATAGTTGGCAGTATCAACTCCTGTTCTAAGCGCGTTACCCGTCCCCGCCGTGGCGAAGCAGCATATACCAAACTCTTGGAAGAACTTTTCACAAACAGCCAGATTGTCCATATCGGCGCCTGTGGAGAGAAAGGAAATTTCCCTTGAACTTATCTTTAGCGACTTGAGGAGCCCCCGCCTAAAGGTTTGATAGTGCCTCATGCTGAAGTCCGATAGGGCTGGAGGGACGTAAACGTTGGCTACAAATTTAACCCTCCGATATCCATCAAGGGTGGATAGGACGCGCCGTCTCTCGCCTCCGAAGGAAACTAGAAGCGTTTTCATCAAGCAGTTTTTATACTCGTGGTAGATTATCGCGGCCTCTACACCCTCAATTTTCAGGCTTATGGATTTCCTTTCCAATTTCGCACCTACCTTGAAGTCATACCCTCAAGGATCCCTTCAACCTTAAGATATAGATCCTGCAGTTTTTTCCTCATTTCCTCATCAGCCTTCCATAATCCTCTCTCAATAGCTTCTAACAGTCTCTCTAGAATATTCTGAAAAGCATAGGGGTTAACATTTTTCATCCACTCCTGCATTTCAGGATTTAGCGCATACTTTCTAGCGAACTCCTCCCACATCCAATCCTCAATAGCCTCTTCGGTTGCGTCCCATCCGAGGACAAAATCCACGGTTCTGGAAAGGTCGCTGGCGCCCTTGTAGCCATGCCTCTTCATTCCTTCAATCCATTTGGGATTAAGGATCCTCGCCCTGAACACATGTTTGACTTCCTCTGCCGTACTTCTTATTTTAACTCTATTCGGATCTGAGCTGTCGCCGTAATATGAGCTCGGCGCCTTTCCCGTTAAAACTTTAATCGTCACATCCATACCTCCGTGGGCATCATACCAGTCATCTCCTGAGAGAAGGTCGTACTCTCGAGTGTCGACATTTTTAACCGTCAATTCAACCTTGCTTAGGCGTTTCTTGAAGAGTTCAGGGGTTTTGAAGCCATACCTTTTGCGGCTGTAGGCATAGCATCCCCATGTTGTGTAAACTTCAGCCAGATCCTTCTGGCTTCTCCAGTTCTTCGAATCTATAAGCTCGCTTACGCCGCATCCATAAGCCCCAGGCCGGTCGCTGAAAACCCTAAATAGGGCTTGAGTTCTAGCTTCCTCAGGGTCAAGGCCTTTTGATGTAAGCTCCGCCACATCCGCTCTAACATGCTTGATTAGGTAGTTCTGTTCAGGCGGCTCATCCAGATTTGCAACCATCTCCACAGCCTCGTCTATTAAATGGATAATGTTTGGGAATGTATCCCTGAAAAGGCCGCTGGCGCGAACCACCACGTCGATGCGGGGGCGCTTCAGTTCCTCAAGCGGAATAACCTCCAGCCCCACAACCCTTCCCGTAGTTTTCTCCCAAACTGGTTTAACACCCATTAAATATAGGATTTCAGCTATGTCGTCTCCCTTGTTCTTCATGGCATCCGTGGCCCAAACTACGATTCCTACGCTTTCAGGGTATTTCCCCAACTCAGCCAAATAGCGTTTAAGAAGTGCATCGGCAAGGGAGACGCCTACTTTCCATGCAGCCATTGATGGAATGGCACGGGGATCCACGGAGTAAAAGTTTCTTCCAGTTGGAAGGATGTCAGCCATGCCCCTTGTCGGAGAACCAGATGGGCCTGGAGGAATATAGGCAGCCTGACAAGCAGAAACGGCGTTTAAAAGCTCATCTCTGGTGGCTTCAAGTGCTGGAACGAGAAAGTCGGCTACATATTCTAGGCACTGTCTAATTTTGGAGTTTACACCGCCGAGCACCTTCATTGAAATGGCGTCAACGGATTTTTTGTCGAAATTATGGTTGCGGAAAGCTGTTATCAGCTCGTTTGCCAGGGCGTTTATCTCCTTCAGTATGTCGCCGTTTGTTTTCCCATTAGAATTTACTTTACCCATGTTGGATAATAGCTCGTCAATATCGTAGCCCTTCAGCTCTGCAATGGCTTCTCTTAGGGAGGGCACTGCTCCATTGCTTAATCTTGTTAAAGCAGTGAGGTATTGGTCTAAGCGGTTTTCTGTAGGAGGTTCTCCTAGAACATGCAACCCATCATTTATCATGGTGTCAGAGATTTCATGAATGTATCCGTGAAGCTTCTCGGCAAAAGCGTCGAAGTTTATGAATGCCTCCTCCCTGGTCATGTTAAGGTCATGGTTAAGCTTTGCCTGGCATGCCTTATCCCAGATTTGGGATTGAAGGGTTGGAATCTTTCTTTCGTCTGAAACTTTGGCATGATAGTATTCCTGAAGCAAAACCTCCAGTTCAGCCATCTCCTCGTAGGAGTCAGCCAGGGTCATGGCTGGCACAAGATGGTCAATTATGCAGCAGTAGCTTCTACGCTTCGCCTGCGTTCCCTCTCCAGGATTGTTTATTATGTAGGGATAGATGTTAGGCATATCAGCTATAACCAGATCTGGGAAGCATGAGGCTGAAAGTCCAACGGATTTTCCTGGAAGCCACTCTAGGGTGCCATGCTTGCCAATGTGAAATATGACATCTGCCTTGAAAACATCACGGATCCACCTATAATATGCGTAGTAATGGTGGGGTGGAGGTATGTCGGGACTGTGATATATGGACGATGGATCCTCAAGGAAGCCTCTGGGCGGCTGCAAACCAATGAAAATGTTGCCGTTAATCGCTCCTGCGATGAGGATTTCATTTTCGTGGACAAAAAGTTTTCCAGGCGGTTTGCCCCATTGCTTCTCCATTTTCGCTTGAACGTCCACTGGAAGTTCTCTAAACCATTCAAGATATTGACTTGCAGGAACCTTTGCCACAGCCCTTTCTGCAAGCTCTTTTAGGCTTGCCCATCGCCTATCGTTGGTCATGTATTGCATGATCGTTTCAATAAGCTTTTGGCCGCTTTCAGGTATAAAATCAACCTTATAGCCTCTAATTTTCAATTCCCTTATAATGTTCAGAACCGATTCAGATGAATCAAGGCCGAAGGCATCGCCGATCGTATCGTTTCTGGGCGGATAATTATGAAATATGATTGCGACCTTTTTCTCGCTGTTGAGCTTCCGCTTCAGCTTAGCCCAATTAAGGCTTAGGCGAACCAGCTTCTCAACCCTATCGGGAATGGGTGCAAACTTTATTAATCTAGTTCCAGTAAGCGGATCCCTTTCACAGAAACTCTTAGCTGCAATAGGTACCGTTATTATGTTGCCGTCAAACTCCGGCATGACAATGTTGGGAGGCAGATCTATTGGGCTTAACCCCTGAGTTGAGGACAGCCAATCCTCTTGGGTGTTCCATGTTAACACGGCCTTTAAGACTGGAACGTTAAGTCTCTCCTTTAGGAGAGAAGCAACGCTCATGTCCTGCTGTGTGTACATGGAAAGGGAAAACATTACAAGGCTTACAACGGCGTCAACAAGAACCCTTCCATCCTTTACAAAGTATTTATCGATGATCCACTCTAAACCGTAGCCCTCGGAAATTGGGTCGCCAAGACCTGTAAAGAAGACCGGGATAACATTCGCTCCGTGCTTCTCCAATTCCCTTATAACGCTGTCAACGAATGTCAAGTCGCCTGACTGCCAATGGGATTGATGGAACCATATGCCCACTGTCAGCCTTTCAGGACTATACTTTTTTGCAAGATACTCCTCCAATGTTGGCGTAAAGCTAAAGTCCGGATGATGGATGCCGCACCATAAAGGTTTCTTCGGCTGGTCAACACTGTACGAAGTGCCCAAAAAGTGGTTCGCCAAGAGCAGTATAAGATTTGTGAAGTTTCGCACTTCGCTATAATTGGTGTAATTCATGATGGTTTCATAAATTTTCCTTGGAACTGTTGAGATGGCCTCCAAATTTTGGCTATACCTTGATGTGCCCGCAAAGATGGGCACCCCAGCCCTTTTCAGCCTTTCAACAATCTTGTTGAAGCCCGGCGGTTCACCCATCAGATGGAAAAGGGCTATATGGGATTTTTCGGCGAACCTCATAAAATCCTCCATATCCTCATCTGAAGCCAAATCCTCGCCTGTTCTAATCTGGGCGTCGATGATGTCTCCATACCTGGCTTTAACGGATTTAATGGCTAATATCAGCGGTTCAACATCGTGTATATATGTTGTCACATAGGCCAGTCTTAGAGGTTTCATAAATCTCCACGGCACTATTTACCCAGCGCGTAGCTGATTTTATATGGAATTTCCTGCAGGCTTTTTACGTCAATAGGCTCGATTGGAATGACTTGGGGTCTGCCATTACCCGTTAATGAAACGTGAGCTTTAACACCATAAACGGCCATTATGTTCTCCACGGTGATTACTTCCTCAGGGGCTCCTGCTGCGAAAATGCAGCCATCTTTCAGCATGATTATTTTGTCGGAGAATCTGCTTGCCAAGTTTAGGTCATGCATTGCTGCAACTACGGATAAACCCATTTCCTTACATAAGTGATGTAGCATTTGAAGTACCTCTAGCTGATGTCTGATGTCAAGGTTGCTTGTGGGCTCGTCGAGAAGGAGAATCTGAGGCAGCTGGGCCAAGGCCCTTGCAATTATAACCTTCTGCTGTTCTCCCCCACTTAGTTCGCTGAAATACCGTGTGGCCAAGTGACCAATTCCCATGTAATTAAGAATGTTTGTGACCACTGAGACATCCTCATCCTTTACGCTCCAGCCGATATACGGCTTTCTCCCAGCAAGCACCATGTCAAAAACGGTGAAGGGAAATGATGTTGACGAAACGTTTTGGGGAACATAACCCATCAATTTTGAAATTTCCTTAAGGCTCATGTTGGAGATGCTTTTATCATCAACAAAAACCGCGCCGCAGTGGGGCTTAAGGATGCCATCTATACACTTCAGCAGGGTGCTCTTGCCGGAGCCGTTCGGCCCAACTAGGCCTAGTATTTCACCCTTATTAAGCTCGAAACAGACCCCCTTCAGGGCTGGCGTGCTCTTGTAGCTAAATGTAACATTATTTATCACAAGCTTCATTGCCATATCCTCCTTTTCCTGCTTAGCAGGATGTAAAGGAAGAATGGAACGCCTAGAAGAGCTGTTATAATTCCAACGGGAACCTCTGCTGGCATGAGTATGAGCCGCCCCACCGTGTCGGAGCATAGGAGCAGCAGGCCGCCCATAAGGGCGCTGCATGGAATGAGGAAACGATTATCTGTGCCTATTAGCATGCGTGATATATGCGGGGATATAAGGCACACGAAGCCTATTACACCTGTGAAGGCGATTATGCTGGCTGTGGCTAACGATTCAAGCACCATTGTTAAAACTAGAACCCGCTTCGGATTCACTCCAAGGCTTATGGCCACATCCTCGCCCGTGCATGTTACATTAATGTTCCACGCCTGCTGAACCATCAGAATAATCGTAAGAAGGACTATAGGCGAAACGATAATTATGGACTCCCATGTTGCCACATGAAGTCCCCCCATAAGCCAGAAAACGATGGCGCGGACAGCCTCATGCTGTGGGGCGACATACTGTATAAGCGATAAAAGGGCGGAGAAAAGATATCCAACAGCAACACCGGCCAAAATTATCGTTTCAGCGGTTATGCCGCGGAGGCGGGCAATACCGTAAACCATTAACATGGATAACATGCTAAAGACAAAGGCGTTTGTTATTATCAGGTATTTGCCATATCCAACAATTATGCCGATCTTAAAAACCGTGGCCAAAGCGGCTCCAAAACCAGCAGCAGCGGAGACTCCGAGTATATATGAGGATACGAGGGGATTTCTCAGCACCCCCTGCATGGTGGCTCCAGAGGCTGCTAGACCTGCCCCTGCAACCACAGCCAATAAAACACGGGGAAGCCTTAAATCCCAAACAATTACCCGAACTGTTTCGCTTACCGACCCTATATTGAGGGATGGAAAGACTTTAGAAAGTATAACCTCCACAGCCTCTTTAAGTCGGGGAGAACCTGCACCAAGGCTTATTGAGATAAGCGCCACAACGATTATGGAGAAAAATAGGGAGAGAAGAATCAGAACCTTACGTTTTATGCCTTTCCGGTACATCTGCTTGAGGTCTTCAACGGTTTTTATGGACATGCCATTGCACCCTCTATGGAGAAGGATAGAAGTAGACTTCACGGGATTCGCCGCCGAAGTATTTTTGAATCAACTGCATATGCAGCGCTTCTGGGTCTATGTCGGCGAATAGGTTAGGATTGAAGCATTTAGCCCAATAGAGCAGGCCTATTGGATATCTTAAGCCCTCTAGGATAACGGGATCGTAAACGTACACTTTCCCATTTTTGACGGCCTTTACTTCCCGCAGTTCAGGCCTGCTAATTATTTCATTCCTCAAAGCCCTAAATGCGGTTAGATTTCCAATGGCGTCAACGGTAGCCATCCTAAGGATTATGTCTGGGTTCTTGTCGACAACGAATTCTGGACTCAGTATTGGAGCAGGATTGCTTATTTCCCCAGCAATGTTAATTCCGCCTGCATCATAGATTATCTTGTTTCCAGCGCTGCCTATGGCGAAGCTTTGCCAAGGCGCCCACCATTCAATGTAAACTTGGGGTTTCCCGCTTTCCGGCACGCCTTTTATTCGTTCTTGGACGAGTTTTTCGTACTGTTCAATGAAGTCTATTATTTCGTTGGCTTTGTCCTCGCATTCTAGGATGCGCCCAAGATTGGCTATAACTGTCTTTACCCTTGTGACGTTGCTTGTGTTCTCCATTATTACGGCTATGCCTGCATTCTCAATTTTGCCTAAGGCTTCCTTATTGTAGAATAGCATATCATCGGCAAGCACTAGGTCCGGGTTCATCTGTAGGATAAGCTCTATATTGGGATCGTAAGAGGAGCTGGCTACAATGGGTTTATCCAAAACCGCCCTTGGAAAGTTTGAGTTCTGATCCCTTGCAATTATCCTGTCTCCGCATTGTAAGGCATAGAGAAGCTCGGTAATCCCAGAATTAAGCGAAATTATCTTTTTAACTGGCAGGTTGATGGTTACGTTTCTGCCTGTGCCATCAGTTATGGTTACCGATTTCACTTCCTGCCCGCCAGTTTGGGATGGCCCTCCCTGCAAATTCAAGATGTAAATGGCGCCAGCGATGGCTATCAATGCAATGACAACTATCACCACGACCATTATGCTTTTTTTACCCACCATTCCCTCAATACCTCCAAATTTTAGAATTCTAAGCTGCGAACGGCCGATGCAAGGGTTGAGGCTTCTAGCTCTTCCAGTTTCAAGTATTTTCCATTCATTTCGTCGGAGAGTTGTTTCATCAGACCGAAGTTTAGAAAGCCCTGCTCCGTGTCAATTATCAGCGAATTAATGCCGTGGGCTCGAATCTCCCTAGCCACTGTGACAGCATCTTCCAGAGGGTCACCGCCATACAGGCTGATATTAGCTTTACCATCTGATACAAGAACAAGAAGGGGAACAAGATGCTTATCCCTTGACCACTGCCCCTTTATAGTATCCAATGCAAGTTTAAGCCCATGGGCTAATGGTGTTTTTCCACCAGTTGGTATTTCAGATAGAAGCTTATTAGCTAATTCCACACTCTTTGTGGGCGGAAGAACAAGCTCAGCTTTTTCCTTCCTGAAAACAACCATGCCTACACGATCGCGGCGCTGGTATGCGTCCAACAGCAACGATAGTATGGCGCCCTTGGCGGCAGCCATTCTCTCCTCAGCAGCCATGGATCCGCTGGCGTCAACAACGAACATAACTAGGTTGCCGATTTTTCTCTCTCGAACCTTCTCCCTCAAGTCCCAATCCTCAATTAGAACAGCTAGGTGACTGTTGGATGCGCTTTTTCGGCTAAGCTGGTAGGGTGCTGCAGCCCTTAAGGTGGCATCGAAGGCTAGATCTGTAGGTTTGCCCCTTGGAATTTTGCTGGCAACATAGCGTCCAATTTTTGAGTTGCTTAAACTCTTTGACCGTCTCCCAGTTACGCCACGGCGAATGGTGTCAAGAACAGGCGTAGAGAACTTTTTTACAGGGTATGGCTGATGGGGTTCGAAGACCTGCTCCATTACTGGCTCTTCGTTTTCCCGCGTCTCTTCCCTGTCATTCTGTCTATTGGAAAAATTTTCATTTTCTGGCTGTTTGTTTCTCCTGTTCTGCTGCCACTTCTCCATGATTTCCTGAATTTGCTGCTGTTCAAGTTTCGGCTCTTCGAAGGGCTTGCGTCGGCTTCTATGTGGAAGAGCCAGTTCAGCGGCTTCCCTTACATCCTCCTCTATAACTTCAACACGCCCTTTAAAGGCAGCTAAAGTGCATGCCGTTTTATGCATTGTAATGTCAGCTCTATGGCCGTCAACCCCGCAGTCCAGGCATATTTGGGTAATTAGATCAAGCATTTCTTCGCTCAATTTTACCATTGGCAGAAGTCTTTGAGCCTCAATAATTCTTAATCTGAGTTTTTCCTGCTCATCCCTATATCGGGCGATGAATCCCTCAGGATCATTTTCGAATTCTATTCTTCGCCTGACGATTTCAGCCCTCGCCGCTGGGTCTCGGATCCCCTTAACCTCAACGGACAGTGCAAAACGATCCAGGAGTTGGGGGCGAAGCTCCCCCTCCTCTGGGTTCATGGTGCCTACAAGAACGAATTTTGCAGGATGGCTGAAGGAGATGCCCTCCCGCTCTACATAGTTTACGCCCATAGCCGCAGCGTCAAGCAGAACATCAACAAGGTGATCATCAAGGAGGTTAACCTCATCAATGTACAGTATGTTCCTGTTAGCCTCAGCCAAAAGCCCAGGCTCAAAGCGCTTCTCACCGGCTTTTATAGCCCTTTCAATATCAAGGGTTCCTACAACTCTATCCTCGGTGGCGCCTACCGGCAGCTCAACAACGGAAACACGCTTCTTGGCCGCTGGAAGTTTTTCCCCAGCAACAGCCCGACTACTGCATGAATCACACATTTCCTTAGTGTTTGATGGATCACAGTTGAAGGGACAGTCTGCCACAACCTCAATTTCCGGGAGAAGATCCGCAAGTGCGCGGACAGCTAAGGATTTTCCTGTTCCCTTTTCGCCACGTAGAAGTACACCGCCAATTTTTGGGTTGATAACGTTGAGGATTAGGGCTGTTTTCATCTTCTCTTGACCTACAATGGCTGTGAATGGGTAAACCGTCTTTGTTCGCCAGCGCATCGGCCGCTCTCCTAACGAGGGCTGGTTAGCCCATCCTACTTATAAACATATTTAAACTTAAGTTAAATTCAAGTTGAATTATCATAGCAAGGCTTTTAAGCTGGTATTACATTTCATGATTTTTATAATACTGAAGTGATAGGATGCCATACCTTAAAAGCCGCGAGATAACCTCAATAGCACTTTTGGCAGCCCTATGGGGAGTTCTAAATTCAATATTTTCGCCCATACTCTTTAGAATGACAGGCCTGCCATTCCTATGCGATCTTATTGGATTTGCGGTTCTTTCGCTGACGGTGTGGTGGACGAGAAAGCTTGGAACCCCATCAATCGTGGGAATCATAGCAACCGTGATAAACTTCATATTTAACCCCGGAGGACTGCACTTTTTAGGCTTTACAGTCGCCAGCATTGTATTCGATTTGATAACATGCATCATTGGCTATGATCGAATCTTTAGAAGCGCGCTTGCAACAGCGCTTTCAATGATTGGGACGTCTATAGTATCTGCCGCAGTTGCTGGTCTAATCATAGGAACATTTTTCATGACAGGGCCCGCCCTAGCCCGATGGGGAGGAGTTTTAAGCTGGGCGGGACTTCACGCGGTGGGCGGAATAATAGGCGGAGCTGTCGGCGTAATAATTATCTCTGCACTGAGGATTAGGGGTATAAGCGCAGCGGAGAAAAAGTAAATGACCAGACAGATCAGCGGGGACCTTTTAGAAAGGGCCGTTAAACTCCACGGCCACCTCGGGCCATTTCTCGTTTTAGGCTTGAGGGCTGGCCTTGAGGCGAAGGAAAAATTGGGCGGAAAACCAGAGGCATGTATTATACAAACCGTGAACCGGAAACCTTACCTATGCGCGGTTGACGGTATAAAAGCAATTTTCGGAAACACCCTATTAGAAATTAGGGATGGCCCCGGCTTGACGTTCATCTTCAAAGGAAATAATAGAGAAATTATAGTAAGGGTTAAACAGGGTCTGGTGGAAAAGTATGCGGAAGCTCCATGGGAGAAATGTGAGGAATATGCCAGAGAGGTTTTGGTAAGCGATGGAGACCAACTATTCGAATAGAGATTCAGGGTTCCTGCTTAGGGAAATTAGGAAGCTTGAAGCAAGACTTAACGATTTTCTAAAGGAGGAAGAAGCATTCATTGCAAAGCTTAAAAAATTAGTGGGGAAACTTCTTGAAGCCCATGATCAATTTGAGAAGCTCAGGGATAAACCCGAGAAACTGGCGGCTCTGAAGCTTGAAATACTTAAGGGGCTTAAGGAAATTCTGGAAAGCGAAAGCGAAGTCCAGCATAAGAGAAGCCATATGCTTGAGTCATATGGTGTATTAATGTTAGCATTGGAAGAGATTTTAAGATAATAACTTTCAGCTATAAGCTTTAATCAGCCAGGATCCATCACATACAGCCGTGTTTAAGTGGCTGAAGCCCTCCCTGCACACTGCAAACTTTAAACCATATTTTTTGGCCAGTAAAGCCACGCTCTCCATAAGCTTCAGCCTTAAATTTTTTGGAAGATATAAGTATCTTCCAACCCTTTCGCCTCTCTCAAAATATAGAGGCTTAAGCTTCTCAGTCACGTCGGGTAGTGCTAGGCTTAATCTCTGCCAATTATCCATCTTAACTTTATATGTTGAGCATGTAATGTGTTTGACGCCTATATGAGCGAGTTCCTTGACAAGGCTTTCAGGATTATCATTTAAATGGGGGATTATGGGATCTATGCGCACTGAAACTGGTATGTCTGCGTCAATAAGCCTTTCCAGGGACTTTAGTCTCTCCGTTGATGGTGGAGCTTTAGGCTCGAGAACTTTTGAAAGATCATTATTATCGGTTGTTATCGTCAAAGTTACCATAGACGGAATCCTCTTTAAAAGATCTGAATCCCTAACTACAAGGGTTGATTTAGTGATTATCTGAACTTTACATTTATAATTTGATAGGATTTGGAGGCATCGCCGCGTTAAGCCGTTCTGGGCTTCAATTGTGGGGTAGGGATCTGAGGAGTTGGATATGGAGATTAATTCTCCATTAAGCCTTGCTGCCTCCCGATTGAGCCTTGCGATCAGATCCTTTTTTGGGCGGCAGTTGAAAAATTTTGGTACGTAGCTTGATGCATAGCAGTATAGGCATTTGTGGTCGCAGCCAGTGTAGGGATTAAAGGTTAACTTAGGGGGACATGTGCAGAGTCTTGAATGCCAAGGGTCAAACCATGTCAGCAATGTCAACGATGACTTCTCCTACGAAGGATCATATAAAATAATTGGGCATGGGCTTTGGCTGTGCTTACATTGCTTTCTCCTCCAGTCGGCTTAGGCCATACTTACATAGGAGGTGATCCGGCCGCAGGTTCCCCTACGGCCACCTTGTTACGACTTCTCCCCCCTCACGAAGCTTGGGTTCGACGCAGCCAACTTGACCACGCCTCACCCAAGCCCCGCTCGGGTGGAGCGACGGGCGGTGTGTGCAAGGAGCAGGGACGTATTCACCGCGCGATGGTGACGCGCGATTAC